>Ga0075026_100000870_pt1 | contig 12668 bp, 9 predicted proteins | sample Str012_2_FD_71392 | JGI IMG/M metagenome (GOLD analysis project Ga0075026, IMG submission 71392) | Freshwater sediment microbial communities in response to fracking from Pennsylvania, USA - Straight Creek_MetaG_SC_2012 | ecosystem: Environmental > Aquatic > Freshwater > Creek > Sediment...
CCGCAGGATCAGCGCGAAGGCGCCGACCTTGGGTCCCACCGACAGGTAGCCGGTGATCGGCGTCGGCGAGCCCTGGTACGCGTCCGGCGTCCAGTAGTGGAACGGGACGGCCGCGATCTTGAATGCGACCCCGGTCGTCAGGAATGCCAGGCCCATCGCCAGGCCCGGTGACAGCGGCGCGTTGCCGGCGACGATCTCCGTCAGCTTGCCGGCGATCGCGTCGAGATGGAGGGTCCCGGTGACGCCCCAGATGAACGCGAGCCCGAACAGGAAGATGGCCGAGCTGAACGAACCCAACAGGAAGTACTTGATCGCGCCCTCGGTCGAGTAGGCGTCGGTCTTGTGGAAGGCTGCCAGGAGGTAGCCCGGGAGGACCATCAACTCAAGCCCGAGGAACAGCAGCAGCAGGTCGCCCGACGCCGAGATCAGCATCGCTCCTGTCATCGCGAAGACGAGGATGGCCGCGAACTCGGCCACTGGCAGCCCGCGCGGCACGAGGTAATCCGGCCCGAACACGATGGTCATCGCGATGACCGCGATGAACAGGACGTCGAGGAATGTCGTCAGATCATCGACCTTGTAGCCACCCGCGAACGCCGTCGCGGGGGTCGCGCCGACGGCGATCGTCAGCGCCGCCGTGATCCCGAGCCCGATCAGGGCGACCGCCACGGCGACGGCCGCCTTGCCGGGTCGGACGAGGTCGACGATCAGGATCGCCGCCGCGGTCAGGATCGCCGCCAGCAGCGGGCTGATCAGGACCACGTCATCCCAGGTCAATGAGCGGCCCCGCCTTCCGGCTCGAGCGCGGCCCGCGGGTGGATCAGGGCCCACCCGATGCGAGCCAGGACGAGGACCGCCACGAGCGCCAGGATGCCGTAGGCGACCTGGGCCGGGATGGAGATCGGCGGCGCGGATGTGACCGATGCGAGCGTCTCGGTGACCGTGCTCGAGAAGAGGTTCAGCAGCAACCCCGGCTGGAGCCCGAAGACCACCACCAGCGTGGCCAGCGGGACGAGGGTCAGGATCTCGACCGCGGTCATGTCGGTCAGGTGGTCGCCGAGCCCCTCGAGAAACGCCGACACCTCACCGAACACGACCCGCCCATACATGTACAGCAGATAGCCGGCGGCCAGGATCATGACGAAGGCGGCCACGGCCGCCGCGTACGGCAGGACCTCGAACGTACCGACGAGGACGAGGAACTCGCCGACGAACCCGGACAGCCCGGGCAGCCCGGCCGACGCGAACACGAAGAACCCGAAGAATGCCGCGTAGACCGGTGTCCGTGCCGACAGGCCGCCCATCTTGGCGATCGTCCGGTCGTGGGTCCGCTCGTAGATGACCCCGACGAGCAGGAACAGGGCACCGGTGATGAGGCCGTGGTTGACCATCTGGAGGACCGCGCCCTGGAGCCCCTGCTCGGTGAACACGAAGATGCCGAGCGTGACGAAGCCCATGTGACTGACCGACGAGTACGCCACGAGCCGTTTCAGGTCGGGCTGGACGAGGGCCACGATCGCCCCGTAGATGATCGCGATGAGCGACAGGACGATGATCGCCGGCGCAAACGTCTGGGCCGCGTTCGGATAGAGCGGCAGGGCGAACCGGATGAACCCGTACGCGCCGAGTTTCAGCATGATCGCCGCCAGCATCACCGAGCCCGCGGTCGGAGCCTCCGTGTGCGCGTCCGGCAGCCAGGTGTGGAACGGGAACATCGGGACCTTGATCGCGAAGGCGAGGAAGAACGCGAGGAAGGCGAGCAATTGCAATCCGTCGGCGAACCCGCCGGTCGCCGCATAGGCCTTCAGCGCCTGGAAGTCGAAGGCGCCGGTCCACGATCCGCCGTGCCCGGCCTGATAGGCGAACGCCGTCGCCAGGATCGCGACCAGCATCAGCAGCGACCCGACGAGCGTGTACAGGACGAACTTGATCGTCGCGTAGATCCGGTTCGATCCGCCCCAGATCCCGATGATCAGGTACATCGGGACGAGCACGATCTCCCAGAAGATGTAGAACAGGAACGTGTCGAGCGCGATGAAGACGCCGATCAGGCCGACCTCGAGGACGAGGAACGAGATCATGTATTCCTTGATCCGCGTCTGGATCGGCTTGAAGCTGGCCAGGATGGAGATCCATGTGAGCGTCGTCGTCAGGACGACCAGAGCGATCGACAGCCCGTCCGCTCCGAGCTTGTACTGGATGCCGAAGACGGGGATCCAGTCGAGGGTCTCGACGAACTGGAAGCCAGGTCGGCCCGGCAGATAGCCGACCAGCAGCATCAGTGACACGGCGAACGTGATCAGGCCGGTCGCAAGCGCGAGCGGTCGCGCGAGCGAGGCCGGTGCCGCTGCGATGATCAGCACGCCGACGAGCGGCAGGAACGTGACGATCGTCAGGATCGGGATGCCGTTGACGTCCATCAGCCCCTCGCCAGGAGCAGATAGGAGCCGGCCATGACGATGAGTCCGATGGCGATGCCGAGGGCGTAGTTCTGGACGCGGCCGGTCTGGACCTGGCGGAGCCCGCGTCCCGCGTCCACGGTCGCTTCGCCGAGCGCGTTGACGGCGCCGTCGATGACCTCCCGGTCGAACCACCACATCGCCGCCGCGAGCCTTCCGCCGAGGACCATGAACAGCACGTGGTACAGGTCGTCGAACCACCACTTGTTGAGCGAGGCGCGGTACAGGAACGGTACGCGAGCGCTCAGGTCGCGGACGCGCTCCGGGCGGGAGGGCAGCCGGATCGGCCCGATCCCGACGCCGAACAGGCGCCAGGCCAGGAGCAGGCCGATCGTCGCGATCGTGACGCTGGCGATGATCAGCACGCCGTCGATGCCGAACAGCGCATAGGCCGGTTCCGCGGCGCCGCCGTGCAGGATCGATTGGCCTTCCTCGAAGATGGGCGCGAGCCATTCGTTGATCCGGCTGGCCCCGAGCGGCAGGCCCAGGAACATCCCGAGGAACATCGAAGGGATGGCCAGCAGCACGAGTGGACCCGTCATGACCGGCGCGGATTCATGGATCCTGTCCCAGACCTCCTTCGGGCCGCGGAACACGCCCCAGAACGTCATCCCCATGAGCCGGAACATGTAGAACGCGGTCATGCCGGCGACGACGAAGCCGATGGCCCAGACCCAGAAGAAGCCTGCCTTGAGCGACTCGCCAAGGATCTCGTCCTTGGAGAAGAAACCGGCCAGCGGCGGGATGCCCGCGATCGCCAGCGACCCGATGAGCATCGTCACGTAGGTGATGGGGATCTTGTTCGACAGGCCGCCCATCTTGCGCATGTCCTGTTCCTCGTGGACGGCATGGATGACGGACCCGGAGCCGAGGAACAGAAGGCCCTTGAAGAAGCCGTGGGTCATCAGGTGAAAGATGGCCGCCGTCCACGCCCCGACCCCGAACGCCGCGAACATGTAGCCGAGCTGGCTCAACGTCGAATACGCCAAGACGCGCTTGATGTCGGTCTGGGTCATCGCGATCGATGCGGCGAGGATGGCCGTGAAGATGCCGATCGCTGCGACGACCACCAGCGCCGACTGTGCGTGGGCGAAGATCGGGTTGGCCCGGGCGACGAGATAGATGCCCGCGTTGACCATCGTTGCCGCGTGGATCAGGGCGGATACCGGCGTCGGGCCCTCCATCGCGTCCGGCAACCAGACGTGGAGGGGGAACTGGGCGCTCTTGCCCATCGCTCCGGCGAAGATCAGGAGCGCGATGATCGTGATGGTCGTCGGGTCAAGCTCGCCGATCCGGTGGATCACCTCGCGGATGTCGAGCGTCCCGAGGCTGACGAAGATCAGCATGATCCCGAGGATGAATCCGACATCGCCGACGCGGTTGACGATGAACGCCTTCTTGGCGGCCAGCGCCGCCGAGCGCTTCCGGTACCAGAACCCGATGAGCAGATAGCTGCACAGGCCGACCAGCTCCCAGGCGACGAACACGACGAGGAAGCTGCTCGCCAGGACCAGCAGCAGCATGCTGAACATGAACAGGTTGAGGTATGCGAAGAACCGCCAGTACCCGGGGTCGTGGCTCATGTAGCCGATCGAGTAGATGTGGACGAGCAGCCCGATCGTGGTCACGACGATGAGCAGGCAGGCCGTCAGCTCGTCCACGACGAAGCCGACATCCACGGTGAACTTGTCTGCCGGGATCCATGTGAACCAATGGACGACGTAGCCGTGCGAGCTGTTCGAGTCGGGGATGAGCGGCGCGGCGCCGGTCAGGACCTGGACGCACAGGGCCATCGCGATGAGCCAGACTGCGAAGATCGCCACGACCGGGATCCAGTGCGCTTGCTTGCCCAGCCGTCGACCGATGAGGGCGGTGATCAGAAACCCCGCCATCGGCAGGACGATGAGCGCTGGGATCAGGTTCTCGAGATCAGCCACGCTGAACCGCCTCGCGCGCCATGTGGCGAGACCAGGCACGCATGGGCCGCCCGACGGCGCGCCGGATCGACCGCCTCATCACTGTTTCATCGAGTCGTATTCGTCGACCAGCGGGGTCTTCTTGTTGCGGTAGATGGCGATCACGATGGCCAGTCCGACCGTGGCTTCTGCGGCGGCGACCGCCATGACCATCAGCGCCACGATCGAACCCTCGGCAGCGGCCGAGGCGGCCGTCCCGAACGCGCCGAACGCGACGATCGCGAGGTTGACTCCGTTGAGCATCAGCTCGATCGACATCAGCATGCTGATCGCGTTGCGTCGGGCAAGGAACCCGAACGACCCGATGGCGAACAGCATCCCGGACAGGACGAGATACGCGTCGAGCGAATCGCTCACGACGGTCCGCCCTTCTCGCGTTTGGCGAGGTAGACGCCACCGATCACGGCGGCGAGCAGCAACACGCTGACGATCTCGAACGGCAGGACGTAGTCCTTGAACAGCACCCTGGACAGATCGGACGTGGCGAGGCGGACGCGGTCGGCGGCCTCGCCCCAGTCGGTCGCGGCGATCGACAGCGCGACCACGATCACGAGGATCACTGAGGCGATGGCCGCCGGCACGGCCTGGGTCTGGAAGACCAGCCGACTCGGCGCGTCCTTGGTCTGGGTGAGCATGATCGCGAACAGGATCAGGACGCTGATCGCGCCGATGTACACGATGACCTGCGCGGCCGCGATGAGCGGCGCACCCAGGATCACGTAGATCCCGGCCAGCGCCCCGAAGCAGACGATCATCGCCAGGCCGCAGCGGATGATGTCCTTCATCGTCACGACGAGCAGCGCGGATCCGATCATCACTGCGGCGAACAGCCAGAACAGCGCGTCGGACCAATCCTGGCCGAGTGCGACGATCATCAGCGCGGCGATGCCGGTGACGATACCGAGCACGGCGAGCGCGAGGAGGATCGGGATCAGGCGACGCAGCACGTTCGCGCCCTACTCGTGATGACTGGGGGCGATCGCCGTTCCGCCAGCGTGCCCGTGGCCGTCCCCGTGCGCGTGACCATTGCCGTTGCCGGCAGGGATCCCGGTGACGGTCGGCGGCAGCATCGGCAGCATCCGCGTCGTATCGATCAACCGGCCCTCCGCGGCGGCACGGCTCGCCCAGTCGCGCTCGCGGCGGATATAGGTGACTTCGGTCTCGCGGTTGATGGCGGCGATCGCCATCAGATCGATCATCGGCTCGGCGCGGCTGGTGTGGGCCAATTCGATGTCGGCGCCGTCGCGCAGCGCGTCGTATGGGCAGGCATCGACGCAGATGCCGCACAGGATGCACCGGCTCTCGTCGACTTCGTACTTCTGCAGGACACGTGGCTTGGGCATCAGTGCGCCGGTCGGACAGGTTTCTGCGCAACGACCGCACGACACGCACGGCGTGTCGTTGAGGCTCATGTCGAGCGGCGTCGTCACCAGGGTGTCGAAGCCGATGCGCATGAAGTCGTAGCAGGCGGCGCCGACGACCTCCGAGCAGACCTGGGCGCAGCGCCCGCAGTCGATGCAGCGCGACGGCTCGCGCAGGATGAATGCGTGCGAGTCGTCGCGGATGTAGTCGTGATTGACGCCGGTGAACCGGTTCTCGGTGACACTCCGGAAGCCGGCGCCCGAATGGTTGCCCATCTCGAGTGTCGGGAGCGTCGTGCCGTATTCGATGCCGAGCCGCCGCAGGTCGCAGAAGCCGATCGCCTCGCAGGTGCACTGGAGGCAGCGCGTCGATTCGGCGACGGCGTCCTCGCGGGTGTATGGCAGCTCGTACTCGATGTAGCTGTGGTTCCGCTCGTCCGCCTCGAGCGCGGTCATCCGGTAGCGCGGCGTCTTGGCCTCGCTTGTGAACGGCACGATGGACAGGAACTCGGGCTGCGGCTCGGCGAGCGTCTGGCGGGTCCGGATGGCCGACAGGTCGAGGCCCTTGAGGTAGGCGTCCACGGCGTAGGCCGAGCGGCGACCCTCGGCGATCGCCTGGACCACCGTCGCCGCCCCGATGCGCACGTCGCCCGTCCCGAACACGCCAGCCCGCCCGGTCTCGAAGGTGACGGCGTCGGCCTTGAGCCGGTTCTGGCGGGTCGCCTCCGGGCCTTCCGATCCTGGGCCGATCCAGGTCAGATCCGGGCCCTGCCCGATGGCCAGCAGCACGCGGTCGCAGGGGATCGTGAATTCCGTGCCGGGCGCCGGTTCCGGGCGTCGCCGGCCTGACGCGTCCGGTGCGCCCAGCGCCATCCGGATGAACTCGACGCCGGTCACGACGCCCTTCTTGTCCGTGATGACCCGGACGGGGCCGGCCTGGAAGATCGCGGTCACGCCTTCCTCGATGGCCTCGTGGACCTCGTTCGACGCTGGCATGTCCTTCATGTCACGGCGGTAGACGAGGGTCACCTCGGCGGCACCCTGGCGGACCGACGTGCGCGAGCAGTCCATCGAGGTGAACCCGCCGCCGATGACCACGACGCGCTTGCCGGCGTGGTCCGGATACGGCAGGCCCAGGGTCGCGGTCCGAAGGTACTCGAGCCCGTCGAGGCATTCCGCGGCGTCCTCACCCGGGATGCCGAGCTTGTTCGTGTCATAGCAGCCGATGGCGACGACCACGGCGTCGAAACCCTGGTACGTCAGGTCGTCGAGCGTGAAGTCCGTCCCGAGTTCGACGTTGCAGACGACCTTGCCGCCGAGCCGGGTGACCGACTCGTACTCGGCCTCGAGGACCTCGACCTTGGGCAGGCGGTACTGCGGGATCCCGTAGCGAAGCATCCCGCCCGGCGCCGGGTCGCGCTCGAAGACCGTGACATCGTGACCGGACAGCAGCAGGTAGAACGCGGCGGCCATCCCGGCCGGCCCGGAGCCGATGACCGCGGCCTTGCGACCCGTCGGTCCCTGAAGCTCGAACGGCAGCGGCGGATCGACGCCTTCGTCGAGCATCGCCTTCAGGACCTGGTCGCCGGCATACCGATGGCTGTCGCGAATGGCGATCGCCTCGTCCACCTCGTCGCGCCGGCAGTGCTCCTCGCACGGCGCCGGGCAGACGCGACCGAGCACGCTCGGGAACGGGATGGTCCGCTTGAAGATGCGGGTGCTCTCGCGCCAGTCGGCCTCGGCGTTCGCCTTGAGGAAGCCCGGGATGTCGATGTGGCTCGGGCACTTGTTCTGGCAGGGTGGCAGGCAGTACGCATTGTGGTCGGAGAAGATGAGCTCGAGGTTGGTCCGGCGCAGGCGGCGGAGCTCGTCGGACTGGGTCTGGACCTTCATCTCCGGCTCGCACGTCCGCGAGCAGGAGATCGGCGGGTGCTTCTCGCCCTCGACCTCGACGACGCACATCCGGCAGGCGCCGAAGCCCGGCAGCTTGGGTTCGTAGCAGAGCGTCGGGATCTCGATGCCGTTGTCGCGGCAGACCTCGAGGATGGTCTGACCCTCGAAGCCCTCGACGACGCGGCCGTCGACTTCGATCCGGACGCGCGGCGACGACTGCGGTCGCTGCGGCGACTGCGTGTCGAGCAGGCGGTCGGCGAGCGATTCGTTCTCGAACGCGGGGCGGCTGTCGGGGCGTGTGATCATGTCAGCCATGTCGCCTTCACGAGATCGCACCGGCGGCCACCGCGATCGGATGGCAGACGCCGGCTGGGCAGGCGCTCCGAACGATGTGCTCGTCCAGCTCGGAGCGGAAGTATCGCATCCCGCTTGCGAGCGGAAGGGTCGTCAGGCGCTCGTGATCGCACAGGGCGGACGCCACGATGTCGGCTGTCAGGTCCACGAGCAGCTGCGGGTCGGTCGGCCGCGGCCGGCCTTCCGCGACGCGATCGGCGATCTCGACCAAGCGGCGCGTCCCGATCCGGCACGGGATCGTCTTGCCGCACGCCTCGCTGGCACAGAACCGGGTCAGAAGGCGGGCCAGGTCCACGACGCAGGCACGGTCGTCGGCGACGACGACGGACCCCGATCCGATGTGTGCGCCTGCTTCGCGCAACGATCCGAAGTCGTAGCGGGTATCGAGCATCTCGGGGGGGAGCAGGCCGCCGGACGGGCCGCCCACGAGGATGGCCTTGATCGAGCGGGTGGCCGGGAGCCTGCCACCGAGCGCGACGACGTTGCGCAGGGGCGTGCCCAACGGGACCTCGGCGATCCCATCACCGGACGGTGTCCGGAGCTGGACGAGGATCGTGCCAGGGCTGTCCGGGCTGCCGATGGCCGCGAAGGCCTCGCTGCCGTTGCGGATGATCCAGGGCACGGCCGCGACGGTCTGGACGTTGTGGACGACGGTCGGCATGCCGAACAGACCGCGCTCGGCGGGATGGGGCGGCCGCTGCTCTGGCTGACCGCGCTTGCCCTCGATCGCCTTGAGCAGGACGGTCTCTTCGCCGAGCATGTAGGCACCCTGGACGGGCCGGACGGTGACCTCGATGTCGTGCCCGGAACCGAAGACATCGAAGCCCACGAAGCCGGCGTCTTCGGCCGCGCCGATCGCGGACTCGAGCCGACGGATAGCCTCGATCGCGTCGGCTCGGACGGCGATGATGACGTCGGTCGACCCGATCGCGAAGGCGGCGATCGCCGCGCCCTCGATGACCGCGAATGGGTCGTGCTCGAGAAGGAACCGGTCCGTGCCGCTCGCCGGGTCAGCGCCGTAGCCGTTGATCACGACATAGCGCCGAGCCGCGTCCGTCTCGGCCGCGGCCCGCCACTTGGTCGCCGCCGGGAACCCTGCTCCGCCCCGCCCGCGCAGCCCGGCGCCGGAGATCATCGCGATCGTCGCGTTCGACCCGAAGTTGCGGATGACCCGCCGAAGGCCGTCGAAGGCGCCCGTGCGTGCAGCGGCGTCGAGGTCGGTCGGGTCCGTCGCGGCGGCATGTTCGAGGAGGATCCTGGGCCAGGCGGGAGGGGTCTTGAGGAGGGTCGTCATCGGTCAGGCCGCGTCGGATCGCCGGGTGTGCCCGCGGTCCCCGGGTTGGTGCGGCCACGGCCGCGTTTGACCGCGCCCGCCAGCGCGGCGTCGAACGCGGCCAGATAGTCCGCCTCCGGCGGTCGATGCGCGGCGACGGCGGCGGCCTGATCGCTCGCCTCGGCCGGCTCGAAGCGGAGATGGCCGTAGTAGCTGGCGGTGCCGTAGATCATCGCGTACCAGGCGCCGGTCCTCTGGCTGATGCGCTTGAGCGAGGCGACCGGGAGGTAGCCGTACGCCACCTGGGTCGCCTCGAGGATCTGGAGCATGTGCGCCGGGTCGTGGTCGTACTCCTCGAGGATCGCGTCGACTCTGGTGACGTCGATCGCGGCGAATGGCAGGTATGCCGGGTCCGGGACGGTGCGGCCCGAGCGTCGGAGTGCGGATTCCTCGCGTCGCTCGCCGTACGTCTCGGGGGCGCCCCAGTGGACGTGGAACCGGCCGCGGGTGTCCATCCCGCCCATGTCGATGCACTCGATGGGGCAGGCCTGGGCGCACTGGAAGCAGGTCTCGCACTTGAGCGTGCCCCACTCGTCGTAGAGCAGCTGCAGCCGGCCGCGGAACTTGTGCGGCGGGTCGCGTCGGTCCTCCGGGTACATGACCGTGACCTTCGGCTCGAAGAAGCGGCGGAGGGTCAGCGCCATCCCCTTGGCGATTCCCAGACCGGGGATCAGGCTCATCAGGAGGCCTTCACCGATTCGAACACGACGATCGCGGCGGCCGTGACGAAGAGGTTGAGCAGCGACGCCGGGAGCAGCCACTTCCAGGCGAAGTCCATCAGCTGGTCGATCCGAACCCGTGGCAGCGTCCCGCGCATCCAGACGAACGTGAATACCAGGACATAGGTCTTGCCGAGGAACCACAGGAGGCCGGAAACCCACTCGAATCCGATGTAGGCGATCCCGACGACGATGGCACCGAGCGCGAGGTTGGCCAGGATGAACCCACCGAGGAGCGCCATCCAGCCCTTGACCCGCGCGCCGCCGAGCATCCAGATCGGGGCGGCGAAGGCGAGGGTCAGGATGAGCGGCACGACCGCGAACAGGATGAGCAGCTCGATGCCCAGCGCGCCCGGGTCGAGGTTCACGGTGACCTGCCACGGCCATTGGAACGGCGCGTTCCATGCGCCCAGGAACAGGGTGACGGTCAGCGCCGAGATGATGAACACGTTCACGTACTCGGCGAAGAAGAAGAACCCGAAACGCATCCCGGAGTACTCGGTCGCGAAGCCGGCGACGATCTCGGAGTCCGCTTCGGTCAGGTCGAACGGCGTCCGGTTCGCTTCCGCGGTGGCGGCGATGAAGAAGATGAGGAACCCGAGCGGCTGGCGGAAGACGAACCAGTCGGTGAACCAGCCGCTCTGCTGCTGGGCGATCTGGTTGAGGCTCATCGTGCCGGCCAGGAGGATCAGCCCGACGACCGACAGCGTGAGCGGGATCTCGTAGCTGACCACCTGCGCCGCCGACCGCAACCCGCCGAGGAGCGAGTACTTGTTGTAGCTCGACCAGCCGGCCATCAGCAGCCCGACCACCGACAGCCCGCCGATGGCGAAGAAGTACAGGAGCCCGAGGTTGAGGTCCTGGCCGAAGATGCCGGGTGCGAACGGGATGACCAGCAGCGTCATGACGCTCGCGAGATACGTCACCACTGGTGCCCAGGTGAACACGATGGGGTCCGCGCCGGTCGGGGTGAAGTCCTCCTTCATCAGGACCTTGAGCCCGTGGACGACCGACAGGAGCGACCCGGCCGGTCCGACCCGGTCCGGCCCGATCCGAAGATTCATCAGGGCGATGATCTTCATCTCCATGTAGATGATCAGGAACGCGGTCGGGACGGTCATCAGCAGCACGATCGTCACCGCGACCACGAAGCGCACGACCGGCAGGTTGTGCGACAGCAGGTCGAGCACGGGACCGCCCAGAAGGATGATCCCGAGGACCGTGGCGAAGGCCAGCACGATCATCACCGGCAGCGCGGTGAAGATGATCTTCCCGGGCAAGCTGAGCCTATTCCACGACCTGTTGACGACGGTCATTTGTCGACCCCGCCCATGATCGGATCGAGCGATGCCATGATGGCCATGGTGTCCGCGATCAAGTGACCGGGCATCATCAACCCGACCGACTGGAGGTGGATGAAGGACGGATCGTGGATCCGCATCCGGAACGGCTGGTCCGTGCCGTCGCTCATGGCGTAGGTCGAGTACTGGCCGCGCGGCCCCTCGACGGCCGCGTACGCCCGTCCCGGCCGGGGCCGCATCAGCCGCGGCAGCTTGGCCATGACCGGTCCGTCCGGCATATGGTGGAGGCACTGGTCGATGATCCGGAGGCTTTGCTTGATCTCGTCCATGCGCAGCAGGTAGCGCGCGAGGCAGTCGCCCTCGGATCGCGTCGGGATGTCGAATTCGAGCTCGGGAAAGACGCTGTACGGGTGCGCCCGGCGGATGTCGAACGGCACACCGGTCGCGCGCAGGTTCGGGCCAGTCATGACCATCCGCAGCGCGGTCGCGGTGTCGATGGTGCCCAGACCGCGCATCCGTCGGACGAAGATCTCGTTTTCGTTGAGCAGGGCGTTCCCTGAATCGATCTGCTCGGTCGCCTTCGACATCCAGTCGCCGAGACGACTCATGAACTCGTGGTTGAGGTCGCCGTTGACGCCGCCGATCCGGAAGTAGTTGAACAGCATCCGCTGACCGGTCAGCGAGGCGAGCATGTCGACGATCTCGTCGCGCTCGATGAACGACCACAGGATCGGCGTCAGCCCGCCGAGGTCGAGCGCCATCCAGCCGAGGAACAGGGCGTGGCTGGCGATCCGGTTCAGCTCGGACGAGAGGACGCGGATGTATTCAGCCCGGCGCGGGACCTGGACATCCATCAGCTTCTCGAAGGCGAGGACCGGCGCCCACTCGTTGAACAACGAGCTGACGTATTCGAGCGGGTCGGTGTAGCAGATCGCCTGGTGGTAGTCGGCGTTCTCGCACAGCTTCTCGACGCCGCGATGGAGGTAGCCGAGGACGGGGTCGAGATCGACCACTTTCTCGCCGTCGAGCTTGAGCACGACCCGGAGCACGCCGTGGGTGGACGGATGCTGCGGCCCCATGTTGATGAACATCTCGCCGTCGCCGAGCGTGTAGAACTCGGCCTCGCGCTCGGTCCGCGGCGGGTACGGCGGGACCGGCTCGAAGACGCCGAGCTCGCGGTCGAGCGTGACCCGGGGGTCGTCGGCGGACGCGTGGGCGGGGGAGACGGGCATGGTGCGGTTCCTCAGCCGCCCGTCCGGCGGACGAGAGCCG
>Ga0075026_100000871_pt1 | contig 12666 bp, 12 predicted proteins | sample Str012_2_FD_71392 | JGI IMG/M metagenome (GOLD analysis project Ga0075026, IMG submission 71392) | Freshwater sediment microbial communities in response to fracking from Pennsylvania, USA - Straight Creek_MetaG_SC_2012 | ecosystem: Environmental > Aquatic > Freshwater > Creek > Sediment...
GGGTGAGGTCGGTGCTCATGACGCGGACGGTATCACGATCGTGTGTTCGGGGCAAACACCCGTTCGTATTTTTCCCCCGAAAGTCTTGACCCGAACGGCTGTTCGTGTCACCCTACGAACAGTTGTTCGGTCGCGCTCCGGGCATCCCCCCAGGCCGCTGTGGCGGACGGTCGGGCGGGGATCGGGAGCAGGCCCACGGATAACTGTCACACCCCCGTGGTCGAGTGTCCCTCAGCGGGTCGCACGACCACGGAGCGAGGACAGTGCAACAGAGAGCACAGAGGAAAGAGCACGCAATGGCCGCCATCATGATCCCGACCGGCAACCGCCGACTCGACGACCGCACCATCTCGATCACCACCAGGCCCCACGACCGGCGCCAGCCCACGACCGCGCCGGGTCGTCGCCCGTCCGTTGCCACCGGATGGGCCCTGGGATCCGAGATGCCGGTGCGGCACGTCGATCGGCGCGCTGCACGCCCTGCCACGGGCGGCCGGCCGGTGAGCCGGGCAACGTACTGGTGCCGACGAGCCTTCGTCGCCGCGCTGGTCGTCGGTCTGGTCCTCGTGATGGCGCAGGCGGGTGCGGCGCTCGGGGGATCTTCCCTCGCAACCCCCGGGCGCAGCACCACGTCCTCTGCCTCCGTTGTCCGCCACACGGTCGTGCGACCCGGTGACTCGCTGTGGAGCGTCGCCTCCCGTCTGGCCCCGGGTTCCGACCCGCGGCCGGTGGTCGACGCGCTGTCCCAGGCGCGCGACGGCGCGCCCCTGGTGCCCGGGGAGACCGTCGAGTGGGGCGGCTGAGCCGCTCGCGGCGAAGCCCATCGGGGCGGCTGAGGGAGGCGCCCGAACCGTTCGCCCACGGTGGCCTGGCATTCGGTCGGGCCACCGTGGCTGCAACCGAGGCTGGGGGATACGGTGGCGCGATGCGCTGCCCCTTCTGCTCGGCCGACGACGACAAGGTCGTCGATTCGCGCCCGGCCGACGATGGCGCGGCAGTGCGACGACGCCGGGAGTGCCTGGCGTGCAGCCGTCGCTTCACCACCTACGAGCGGGTCGACGAGCTGCCGTTCACCGTGGTGAAGCGGGGCGGCGAGCGGGAGTCGTTCGACCCGGAGAAGGTGCGTTCGGGCGTGGAGCGGGCGGTCGCGGGCAGCGCGATCGAGCCGGCCGCGGTCGACGAGCTGGTGGCCGAGGTCGAGGAGCGCCTGCGGGCGATCGGACCCGAGGTCACCTCGGAGCAGGTCGGCCGGGCGGTGCTCGAGGGGCTGCGGGGTCTCGATCCCGTCTCCTACCTGCGCTTCGCTTCGGTCTACAAGGGCTTCGAGGACATCGGCGACTTCGAACGCGAGGTCACCGAACTCCAGAAGCAGACCGAACCCAAACGCCGCCAGTAGGGCTCAGATCGCCGGCACCAGCAGCCGGCGGGTGGTTGTTCGGAAGCTGTTCGAGGAAACCCTTGCAATGACACCGCTGTAGTTCTATCTTTGTCTTTCCCCACCACTGGTGGGGGAGGGGGAAGCGCCAACCACAATATCTTGTGGTTTCCTGCGCTCGAAGCAGATTCGCACCAAGCACCAGGCACCAACCACGAAGAAGTCGAGAGGGAGACGCCACATGGCAATCGCGCCGGAGCAGGTCGGGATCGGGATCCGCCGCTACTTCACCCGTCCTGGGGTTCATCCCTACGACATGGTCGAGTGGGAGAAGCGGGACGCCCGCATCACGAACTGGAAGGACGGCACGGATGCCTTCCACCAGCCCGACGTCGAGTTCCCCACCACGTGGTCGGTGAACGCCACCAACATTGTGGCCCAGAAGTACTTCCGCGGCACCCTCGGCACCGACGAGCGTGAGTCGTCGCTGCGCCAGGTCATCGACCGCGTCGCCGACACGATCACCGGTTGGGGCGTGCGCGACGGTTACTTCGCCGACGAGCACGAGGGCGCGGCGTTCCGCAACGAGCTCAAGTACCTCCTCCTCACCCAGCGCGCCGCCTTCAACTCGCCGGTGTGGTTCAACATCGGCGTGAAGGGCGTGCCGCAGCAGGGTTCGGCCTGCTTCATCCTCGCCGTCGAGGACACGATGGACGGCATCCTCAACTGGTACCGCGAGGAAGGCACCATCTTCAAGGGTGGTTCCGGCTCCGGCATCAACCTCTCCAACATCCGCTCGTCCTACGAGCACCTCAAGGGCGGCGGCACGGCCAGTGGCCCGGTGAGCTTCATGCGCGGCGCCGACGCGTCGGCCGGCACGATCAAGAGCGGCGGCAAGACGCGCCGCGCCGCCAAGATGGTCATCCTCAACGCCGATCACCCCGACGTCGAGGAGTTCATCTGGTGCAAGTCGATCGAGGAGAAGAAGGCGCGTGCGCTGCGCGACGCCGGCTTCGACATGGACCTCGACGGCAAGGACTCGCACTCGATCCAGTACCAGAACGCGAACAACTCGATCCGCGTCACCGACGAGTTCATGCAGGCGGTCGTCGACGACGCCGACTGGCACCTGCGGTCGGTCACCAGCGGCGAGGTCATCCGCACCATGAAGGCGCGTGAGCTGTTCCGCCAGGTCTCGCAGGCCGCGTGGGAGTGCGCCGACCCGGGCATGCAGTTCGACACCACCATCAACCGTTGGCACACGTCGCCCAACACCGGGCGCATCAACGCCAGCAACCCGTGCTCCGAGTACATGCACATCGACAACTCGGCGTGCAACCTCGCCAGCATCAACCTGCTCAAGTACCTCGGCGACGACGGCACCTTCGACATCGAGGCGTACAAGCACACCGTCGAGGTGATGTTCACCGCGCAGGAGATCATCGTCGGCAACGCCGACTACCCGACGGAGAAGATCGCCGAGAACAGCCGCAAGTTCCGTCAGCTCGGGCTCGGCTACGCGAACCTCGGCGCCCTGCTCATGGCGCAGGGCATGCCCTACGACTCCGACGCGGGCCGGGCCTGGGCCGCGGCGATCACGGCGCTCATGACCGGTCACGCGTACGCCACGTCGGCCCGCACTGCCGGCCGCATGGGCCCGCACGCCGGCTACGCCGACAACGCCGACGCCATGAACAACGTGCTGCGCATGCACCGCGCCGAGGCGGCCAAGATCGACGAGGACCTCGTCCCGCCGGAGCTGCTCGGCGCGGCCCAGCAGGCGTGGGACGAAGCCGTCGAGCTCGGGGAGACGTTCGGCACGCGCAACGCGCAGGCCACGGTGCTCGCGCCCACCGGCACCATCGGCCTCATGATGGACTGCGACACCACCGGCATCGAGCCCGATCTCGCGCTCACCAAGGCGAAGAAGCTCGTCGGTGGCGGCACCATGCTCATCGTCAACCAGACGATTCCGCGTGCGCTCGTGCAGCTCGGCTACTCCGACGACGAGGCCCAGGCGATCGTCGACCACATCAACGAGCACAAGACGATCTTCGGGGCGCCGCACTTCAAGGACGAACACCTCGACGTGTTCGCCTGCTCGATGGGCGACAACACGATCCACTACATGGGTCACGTGAAGATGATGGGTGCGGTGCAGCCGTTCATCTCGGGCGCCATCTCCAAGACGGTGAACATGCCCGAAGACGTGTCCGTCGAAGACGTGGAGGACCTCCACATCGAGGCGTGGCGTCTCGGCATCAAGGCGGTCGCCCTCTACCGCGACAACTGCAAGGTCGCGCAGCCGCTCGCCACGCAGAAGAAGGGTGGGGAGACGGGTTCGCCCGAGCAGCTGGCCAACGCCGCGGCCGCGGGCTCGCCGGCTCAGGGCGGTCTTCAGCAGGTCGTCGAGCGCATCATCGAGCACGTCATCGTGCAGGAGCCGGTGCGCCAGAAGCTCCCGCGCATGCGCAACTCCAAGACGTTCTCGTTCCGCGTGGCCGACTGCCACGGGTATGCGACCGTCGGCGAGTTCCAGGACGGGCGTCCGGGCGAGGTGTTCCTGAAGGTCGCCAAGCAGGGGTCCACCCTCGCCGGCATCATGGACGCCTTCGCCATCTCCCTCAGCCTGGGTCTGCAGTACGGCGTACCGCTCGAGGCCTTCGCCGAGAAGTTCACGAACATGCGGTTCGAGCCCGCCGGCATGACCGACGACCCCGAGCTGCGCATCGCCACGAGCCTCGTCGACTACATCTTCCGCCGCCTGGTGGTCGAGTACGTGCCGTTCGAGACCCGTCGTGACCTCGGCATCCTCACGGTGGCGGAGCGCACCCAGCCCACGCTGCCGGGTGTCGAGGAGGCGACGACCCCGTCGGAGCCCGGGTTTGCCGAGCTCCCGCTCGAGGACCGTGCGCCGTCGGCGGCGATCGCCCCGCCGGCCCCGCCCGTGGCGCCGACGCCGGTCGTGCGTGAGCACGAGACGGTGCTGTGCCACGTCTGCGGCGACATCATGCAGCGGGCCGGCAGCTGCCATGCCTGCCCGAGCTGCGGCGCCACCAGCGGCTGCTCGTAGGCGAGCACGGCAAGACCACGAACACGGCGACGCCCGGGCTCCGGCCCGGGCGTCGTTCGTTCCCTCCCGAAGGAGTGCTGATGCTCGATCACGTGTCCATCCAGTGTGCCGATGTACCGGCGAGCGCGGCGTTCTTCGACGCGTTCCTCGCGCCGCTCGGCGGCGTGCGCGTCATGGACTTCGGTGAGGTGATCGGTTACGGCGTGCCGCCGTTCCCCGACTTCTGGCTCGGTCCCCGCACCACCGGTGACGGATTCCGGGAGAGCCACCTCGCGTTCACCGCGCCCGACCGCGCCGCGGTGCACGCCGCGTTCGCCGCCGCGGTCGCGCTGGGTGCCGAAGTGCTGCACGAGCCGCGCGTGTGGCCCGAGTACCACCCGAACTACTACGGCGCGTTCGTGCGCGACCCCGACGGCAACAACGTCGAGGCGGTCTGCCACGCGCCCGAGTGACCCGGGATCCTCAGTCTGCGGCCCAGGCGACGGCCGCGTCGCGCTCCGCGAGGGTGAAGGTCTTGACGTCGCCGGGCGTCATCCAGCCGAAGAGGCTGGTGGCGTGGCGCATCCATTCGACGTCGGTCACCAGCGCAATGCGCTTCCACTTGGTGAAGCGCTCGATGCCCATCTTCATGTCTTCCCACACCGCGCCGCCGGTCATGCCCGGCCAGTCGTCGAACACCAGCACGATGCGCACGTCGTCGCCGCGCCGCAGGACGTCGTCGATGGCCGGCTTCAGCACATCGGTGTAGTCGTCGGCGGTGATCTGGCCCTCGGCCCGGAAGCCGAGGACACCTTCGGGCATGTCGTCCAGCAACTGGATCATCGTGATTCCCTTCCTCTGGTCATCCGAGCGCGGCGCGCACGGCGTCCACCACTTCGAGGTCCTCGATGGCTGCATTGGCGCGCATGAGCAGGTTGTCGCCCAGCGCCACGCCGTCACCGCTCGCGTACGACGGCATGTAGGCGAGGAAGGTGGCGACGACGGTGTAGGACGCCTGCAGGCGGTGCGCAGCCCACGCCTCGGCGAACGAGTAGTCGTGACCGCCGGCGGCGCGCAGCGCGTCGACATACCCCTGCAGCAGCTCACGTTGGTGGGCGCGCCGAACCTCGACGTCGACCGACATGGTGAGGAAGTAGCTCACGTCGCGCAGGTGGGTGCTCGTGCGGGAGAGACCCCAGTCGACGAAGCCGACCCGGCCGGCATCGAGGTACACGTTGCCGACGTGGAGGTCGCCGTGGATGAAGGTCGGCGGGCCCGCGTGCCAGACCTCGTCGAACCACGCGTGGTGCTGCTCGTAGAGCTCACCGATCGCGGTGTAGGTGGGGGAGAGCCGCTCCGCGTTGGCGTCGAGCACCATGCGCATGAGGCCGGCGGTGGCCTCGCTCATCCGCCGGCTCGGGGTGCGGAGCCACGGCGCGACCCGGTCGCGCTCGGCCTGCGATTCGAAGCGCGCGTGGAACCGGGCGAGATCCTCCAGCGCCACGGCCGCGGCGTCGGCGCCGACACCCTGCATGCGGGGGAAGAACTCGCAGTCGCGCACCGTCAGGTCTTCGAGCAGGAGCACGAAGCGGTCACCTTCGCTCGCGGCGAAGGGACATGACGGCACGAGGAGGTCGAGACCACCGGCGACGTCGGAGAAGAACTGTGCCTCCCGCTCGCCCATGCCGGTGGCGCCGATCATCTGGCGGTGCGCCGGGTCGAGCGGCGCGAGCTTCACGAACAGACTCGCCGGCCCCGCGCCGGGCCCGTCGTCGGTGGCCGCGTACCGGATCCCGATGCGGGCCCGTTGGTTGGTGGCAAAGGCGTGGTCGAGCACCTCCACGCCGGTCACCTCGGTGCCGAGCGCCTCGCTCAGCCAGGTGGCGGTCAGGTCTTCGGCGGCGGAAGGCAGCTGCATCGGCGCAGGCTGCCACACCTCACGGCGCAGTGCTCGGACACGTCGTGACTGCTCAGCGGCCGGTCCAGGTCGGTGGCCGCTTCTCGAAGAACGCACCGATGCCCTCACGGACGTCGTCGGTCTGCAACAGCCGCTCGTGCGTGGCGTGCGACAACTCCCACAGCGCGTCCTCGTCGCCGCTGATCGCGGTGTTGGCGAGGTGCAACGACGCCTGAACGCCGAGCGGCGCGTTCTCGCAGATCTGCTCGGCGAGCGCGACGGCGGTGGCGAGCGCCGCGCCGTCGTCGGCGAGCACGTTCACGAACCCGAGCCGCTCGGCGCGCTCGGCGTCGAGGTCGGTGGCGGTGAGGAGGAGCTCGCGGGCCACGTTGGCCGGGAGCACGCGGGTGACGCGGAAGGCGCCACCGAAGTCGGGCATCAGTCCGCGCTTCACCTCGGGCAGTCCGAAGCGGGCCGAACGCCCGGCGACCACGAGGTCGCAGCACAGCACGAGTTCCATGCCGCCGCCGTAGGCGAAGCCCTCGACCGCGGCGACGAGCGGCTTCGTGCGGGTTCGGTTGATGATCCCGACGATGCCGCCGCGTTCGGTGGGCTCGCCCGGTCCGGTGGCGAGGTCGGCGCCCGCCGAGAAGAAGCGCGGTCCGCCGGTGAGCACCGCGCACCACTGGCCGGGATCGTCCTCGAAGTCGTTGAGTGCGGCGTCGAGTCCCTCGGTGACGCCGGGGCCGAGCGCGTTGCGCTTCGCTTCGCGGGCGAGCGTGATGATCGTGACGCGGCCGCGTCGTTCGACGAGAACCTCGGACATGCGAACTCCCATCAGGGTCGTGACGTGAAGGCCGCCGCGGTGTCGGCGACCTCCCAGACCTCGGCGATGCGACCGGCGACGAGGCGGAACAGGATGTTGTACTCGGCGTCGTAGCCGCCGATGTCGACGCCGCCATTGCCGACCAGACGCGCGGTGCGGCGGTAGTGCGCGCTCACGAGGTCGCCCTCGGTGACCAGATGGTGGACGGTGAGCACGCTCGTGCCGGGCACGAATGCCTTCCACCCGTTGCCGCCGAACCAATCGATCATGTCCCAGCCGACGAGCGGGCGGTCGAGGCCGAACTTCTCGGCGGAGGACGCAGGGACCCACCACACGACGTCGTCGTGCACGAGTGGTCGCATCGCCTTGCTGTCGTCGGCCACGAGCGCAGGGAGGAAGCGCTCGATCACCGCACGGTTCGCCTGCTCGTCGGGGGTGCTCATGGTGCCGGATGCTACGCCGGTGCCCGTGAGCGGCCGAGCGCGCGATCGGCGTCCGGCGTACGCTGACTCGGACAGCCACCACGACCGGGGGGTACCGGTGCTGCTCGACGTCGACGCCTTCGAATGGCTCGAGATCAACGGTGCGGACGACTCGCCGTACCGCATCCACCACGACCTGTCCGTCCTTGCCTGGGATCGGGATGCCGGGACGATCGACCTCGTGATCCGGTTCGACGACGAGGGCGGGCACTGCCAGGCGCATCGCCACGTGACCACCACCTCGGTGCTCGTCTTGTCGGGGGAGCAACACCTGACCGAGCTGTGTCCCGACGGCAGCCGTCCCCACAAGGTGCGGCCCGCCGGCGGCCACCACCTCACGGCCGGCGATCCCCACCCGCACCTCGAACGCGGCGGCCCCGGAGGCGCCGTCGTGTTCTTCAGCCACCACACCACCGACGGACGCCTCTACGAGATCGTCGGCGACGACGGCACCCCGGTGCACACCGTCACCCTCGACTCGCTGGTGGCGACGTGGGAAGCACGCGCGCGGTGACCTCGACCTCCGATCCGGGTCTCGACGTCGACGCGCTGCGGGCGCGCTACCGCGAGGAGCGGGACAAGCGCGTGCGGCCCGACGGCAACGCGCAGTACCGGGAGGTCGCCGGCGAACTCGCCCGGTTCCTTGCCGACCCGACCTCCGACCCGGCGCCGGCCCGACCCGCTCGCCACGACCGCGTCGAGGTGCTGATCGTCGGTGCGGGCTTCAGCGGTCTGCTCGCGGGCGCGCGCCTGCGGGACGCCGGGGTCGACTCGATCCGCATCATCGACGACGGCGCCGAGCCGGGCGGTACCTGGTACTGGAACAAGTACCCGGGGGTGCAGTGCGACATCGAGTCGTACATCTACCTGCCGCTGCTCGAGGAGCTCGGCTACATGCCGAGCGAGAAGTACGCCCACGGTCCCGAGATCGCGGCGCACGCATCTGCGATCGCCGCGCACTACCACCTGCTCGACGACGCGCGGTTCCGTACGCGCGTGACCACCATGGAATGGGACGAAGCGACCGACGAGTGGGTGGTCGAGACCGATCGCGGCGATCGGATGCGCGCCCGGTTCGTGGTGATGGCCACCGGGCCGCTGAGCCGCCCGAAGCTCCCTGGCATCCCGGACGTCGAGGAGTTCGCCGGCCACACGTTCCACACGAGCCGGTGGGACTACGCGTACACCGGCGGCGACACCACCGGTGGCCTCGTGAACCTGCGCGACAAGGTCGTCGGCATCATCGGCACCGGGGCGACGGCGGTGCAGTGCGTCCCCCACCTCGGGGAGTGGGCCGAGCACCTCTACGTGTTCCAGCGCACCCCGTCGTCGGTCGACGTCCGTGGCAACCGGCCCACCGACCCGGACTGGGCGGCCTCACTCGAACCCGGGTGGCAGCAGCGGCGCATCGAGAACTTCGGCGTCATCGTCACCGGTGGCCGTCAGGACGAGGACCTCGTCGCCGACGGCTGGACCGAGATCCTCGGAACCCTGTCGGGCCTTTCCGATCGGCGTGACGATCCCGTGACCCCCGAGGAGATCGCGGCGCGCATCGAGTTGGCCGACTTCGCCAAGATGGAGCAGATCCGCCATCGCGTCGACGCGATCGTGCACGATCCCGCGACGGCGGACGCGCTCAAGCCGTGGTACCGCCAGTTCTGCAAGCGGCCGTGCTTCCACGACGACTACCTCGAGACGTTCAACCGCCCGAACGTGACGCTCGTCGACACCGGTGGGCGCGGCGTGGAGCGCATCACGAGCGACGGTGTGGTCGTCGACGGCACCGAATACCAAGTCGACTGCCTGATCTTCGGGACCGGCTTCGAGGTGGGCACCGAGTACACGCGGCGGATCGGGTGTGATCCTGTCGGCCGCGAGGGCGTGACGCTCGGGGAGAAGTGGGGCGCGCGGGTGGCAACGTTCCAGGGGCACCTGAGCCGCGGCTTCCCCAACTGCTTCTTCATGGGTGGCATCCAGTCGGGCGTCAGTCCGAACTTCACCGAGCTCTACAACGAGCAGAGCACGCATGTCGCGTACGTGGTGCAGCGCGTGCGAGAGGCCGGCGCGACGAGCGTCGAACCGAGTGCCGAGGCCGAGGAGGAGTGGGTGGCCACGCTCGCGGCCTCGAACCGCGGTCGAGCGAGCTTCCAGGACCAGTGCACACCCGGCTACTACAACAACGAGGGGCGGCCGGGCGAGGGACCGGGGTGGTTCGGCGGCAACTACGGCGGGGGCGCGCAGGAGTTCTTCCGCATCCTGCGCAACTGGCGCGACGAGGACGCGCTCCGGGGGCTCGAACTAACCTGATAATCTTGTCAGATAGTCAGACTGTGGTATTGTCACCCGGTGCCCAACCGCGATCTCGAAGCCGCCCTCAGCCGTCCGGTGCCCGAGGCCAAGGCCGAGCTCTTCCGGGCCCTGGCCCATCCGGCCCGCATCCGGGTGCTCGAGGTCCTCTCGGAGGGCGAACACTCCGTCGGTGAGATGCAGCCGCTGGTCGGCATCGAGTCGTCGCACCTGTCGCAGCAACTCGCGGTGCTGCGCCGCGCCGGTCTGGTCACCACCCGCAAGGCGGGGTCGACCGTCTACTACTCGTTACGGTCGCCCGAGCTCGCCGAGTTGCTGGCCGTCGCCAAGCGGTTCATGGTCGTGTCGTTGAGTGATTCCACCGAGCTCCTGGCCGGCCTGCGGGCCGCCGGGGCCTCGTGAGCGAGGCGCTCGGCTTCGTGCTGCGGCGGGTGCGCGGCGTGCTGCCACGGCGGTCCGACTACGCCGACGTTCCCCGCACCTGGCGTACCGATGTCGTCGCCGGCCTCACCGTCGGCGTGGTGGCGCTGCCCCTCGCGCTCGGTTTCGGGATCGCCACGGGGCTCGGCGCGCAGGCCGGTCTCGTCACCGCGATCGTCGCGGGGCTGGTCGCCGCCGTGTTCGGCGGCTCGAACGTGCAGGTGTCCGGACCTACCGGCGCCATGACCGTGGTGCTGGTCCCCGTCGTGGCGCGCTTCGGTGCGTCGGCGGTCGTGGTCGTCGGGCTCATGGCCGGCGTGCTCGTGGTGATCGCCGCGTTCGCCGGCGTGGGCCGCTACCTCGCCTACATCCCGTGGCCGGTGGTGGAGGGCTTCACCATCGGCATCGCGGTGATCATCTTCTTGCAACAGGTGCCGACCGCCCTTGGCGTCCCGAAGCCGGCGGGGGAGAACACCGCCGCGATCGCGGTGCGCGCGGTGGGCGACGCGCTCGGCGGCGCCGGCACCTGGGAGGCGCTCGCGCTCGTGCTCCTGGTGGCTGCGGTGATGGTCGGATCGGCCCGACTGCATCGGGCGATCCCCGGGTCGCTGCTCGCAGCGATCGTCGCCACCGTCGTTGCCGCGGTCGCCAACCTCGACGTCAAGCTCATCGGCGCGCTGCCGGCCGGGCTGCCCGCGCCCTCGATCCCGAGCGTGTCGGCCGGCCAGTTGAGCGAGCTGTTCTCGGCTGCCCTCGCGGTCGCGTTGCTCGCGGGGCTCGAGAGCCTGCTCTCGGCCAAGGTGGCCGACGGCATGAGCGACATGGCGCCGCACGACCCCGACCGCGAGCTGTTCGGGCAGGGGCTGGCCAACCTGGTCGTGCCGCTGTTCGGTGGTATGCCCGCCACCGGCGCGATCGCGCGTACTGCGGTGAACGTGCGCTCGGGCGGGCGCACCCGGCTCGCGGCGATCACGCACGCGCTGGTGCTGGTCGCGGTGGTGTACCTGGGCGGCTCACTCGTCGCCGAGATCCCGCTCGCCGCGCTTGCCGGCGTGCTGATGGTCACCGCGTGCCGCATGGTCGACGTGCACGGTGTGCGCATGGTGTTGCGCTCCACTCGGGGCGACGCGGCGGTGCTCCTCCTCACCGCGATTGCCACAGTGGCCTTCGACCTCATCGTCGCGGTGGAGATCGGCGTGGCCGTGGCCGCCCTGCTCGCGCTCCGCGCCGTCGCCCGCAACGCGAGCGCGGTGGCCGAGCCGGTTGCGGACACCGCCGACGCGGTCACCCCCGACGAGGAGCAGGAGCTCCTGAGTGAGCACATCCTCGCCTACCGCCTCGACGGCGCGTTGTTCTTCGGCGCCGCGCAGCGGTTCCTCTCGGAGCTCACCGCGGTCCACGGCGTGCAGGTGGTGATCCTGCGACTCCCCGACCTGCAGGTGCTCGACGCGACCGGCGCGCAGGCGCTCGGCGAGATCGTGGCGCAACTCGAGGCGCGCGGGATCACGGTGCTGCTCAAGGGACCGCGTCCGGAACACCTGAAGGTGCTCGAAGCGGTGGGTGTGCTCGATCGCCTGGCCCACGAGCGCCATCTCTTCGACAACCTCGACGCGGCCATCGCCCACGCCCGTCTGCACGTGGCCCGGTCGGAGCACGCGGCCTGAGGCGATGCCCGGGCCTGACTTCGCGTAGTCATCACATTCTGCGCATCCGCAGCTGACGGGCGCGGCGGAGAGTGGTGCCATGGACCGCAGGGATGCTCTCGTCACCGGGCTCACGTTCGTCGCCGCACTCGTGATCGCGCTGGCGGTGCGCGGCGGTACCGCGATCATCGGCCTCGCGGTGCTGTTCCTGCTGTTCGTGCCGTTGGAGAAGCTGTTCGCACTGCGGCGCCAGAAGGTCCTCCGTCCGCACCTGGTCACCGATCTCACGCACTTCTTCGTCGACAACTTCCTCGTGACGATCGGCGGGATCGTGCTCGGCGTGTTGTTCGCGCTGCCGATGGTGTGGCTGCGCGCGTTCGGCATCGCCACCGCGCTGCCGCTCGGTGTCGCGCTGGTGCTGGGGTTCGCCGTCGCGTTCTTCGGCAACTACCTCGGCCACCGGCTGACGCACACGGTCCCGTTCCTGTGGCGGTTCCACTCGGTGCACCACAGCATCGAGCAGATGGACTGGGTCGCGTCGGCCCGTCTGCACCCGGTCGACGGCGCGTTCACCCAGGCGTGTGTGATCGCGCCGCTGTTCGCGCTCGGGTACGGCGGTGGCGTGTTCGCCGGGGTCGCGGTGTTCTTCACGCTGCTCGCGTTG
>Ga0075026_100000872_pt1 | contig 12663 bp, 8 predicted proteins | sample Str012_2_FD_71392 | JGI IMG/M metagenome (GOLD analysis project Ga0075026, IMG submission 71392) | Freshwater sediment microbial communities in response to fracking from Pennsylvania, USA - Straight Creek_MetaG_SC_2012 | ecosystem: Environmental > Aquatic > Freshwater > Creek > Sediment...
GGAATATTTGTCGGGGATTAGTTCGGCGATCTGCTGAGAAAATGTTTCGAACATGATCTTTGTCTTTATTTCCGAAATAAACTCCCGCAGATTACTGGTGATGGAAGTGATAAAGGATTTTTTGGTAACCGGGTCTATGAGGATTTCAATCTCTACAGAGTCGGGGCCCGTAATGCTGTTTTTGTTCTCCGGCGAATCGACATTCAACGTTTTATTGATCAGTGCAGTTACATTCTTTCTGATGGCGGCGGTGGCATCGGGGGGGACAATAATACCAATCAGAAATTTACCATCTGCGATAGCCTTCCTGGCTGATTCTGATGTTGCCGGTTTGCCATTGATGGAATCATAAAAAGTACAGAGGCTGTTCGTCCGCAAACCTTTTTCGATCATGTTGCCCAAAGTATCCCGGTCGTTGTTTACAAAAACAATGGGAATCCCTTTTTCATTCAATGATTTAAAGGCTGCATCCTGAATCAGTGTCATCACAAAAATCAGGACCATGGGCATGATAAATAGGATCGATAAACCAATCCTGTCACGAACCAGCAGTAAATATTCCTTTCGGATGGAAGCCAAGAGTTTGCTGATCATTGGTCCCTTGGTTTTCTATTGGTGAGGTGTAAAAATACATTCTCCAGGCTGGCGGAGCCCGGGTAATCAGCAATAAGCGATGCAGGTGAACCTTCTGTTAATATTTTTCCATGGTCGATAATGGAAACCCGTGTACAAAAATTTTCTGCTTCTTCCAGGTGATGTGAAGTATAGATAATAGTTGTCCCTTCTCTGTTTAGTTCTTTCAAATAATCGATAATGATGTTGCGGCTCTGTACATCAACGCCAACGGTTGGCTCATCTAAAAATAAAATCCTGGGTTGATGCAAAATGCCGGCGATTAAATTGACCCTTCGTTTCATACCGCCGGAGAATCCTGATATCCGCCGGTCCCCTGCATTGGATAGGCCCAGCTTTTCCAGCCAAAGGTTAATTTTATCTTTCAGGTAGCTTCCTTTCAGGCCATACATGTGACCATAAAAATCAAGATTCTCTTTTGCGGTTAAACTGGGATAGAGCGCAATATCCTGCGGTACAATACCAACAATCTCTTTTATATGCGATATATCTTTTCGTAAGTCTTTACCATCAATTAAAACCGTGCCTCCTGTGGGAGGAAACAGTCCGCAGAGAATAGAGATCGTAGTGGTTTTCCCCGCTCCATTGGGCCCGAGTAAACCAAAAATTTCATGTTGTCGGATAGAAAGGGATATACCTTTTACAGATGCATCCGCAGCATTTTTAAACTTCTTTGTAAGATCTTTAATTTCTATTATAGCCGGTTCATTCATTTTTCAAAGCATAAAATAGCCTCTTCACCGTGCGCGAGGGTAAATTAATTTACTAATGCTGTTGTTATTTTGGCAGATAGCAAACACAAAGGGATACTGGGTCCCGGGTGAACGCTTCCTCCACAGAAATACAGGTTTTTGATGTCTTTCGAAAAATTGGCATGCCGTAAGAAAGCAGCGTATTTATTATTGGAACTATTACCATAAATGGCTCCGAATGCACTCGAAGTTCGGCTTTCAATGACCCGGGGATCAAATACCATCTCAGTCTCAATCAATTTTTCAATATCTGTATTCAACATGCGGTTTACCTTTTTAATGATATTGTTCCTGGCATCGGCGACCAGTTTGTCCCAATCCTGACCGCTATTGTTGGGCACATTAATAAAAGTGAACCAATTTTCGCATCCCGGAGGTGCGTCATCGGGCGTATGTTTGCTGGTAATGTTTAAATAGACTGTTGGATCCTGGTGAATAGATTTTTTAGAAAAGATGGTGTCAAACTCTTCTTCGTAATCAGCGCTGAATAAAATATTATGCAGGCCCAATTGATTGAACTCTTTTTGAATGCCCCAATAAAATATGATACCCGAACTTGATTTGGGTTGGTTCAATATCTTATTTGGTTTTTTTACTTCCGGCATCAATCGGTGGTAACCGTTGTGGATATCCATATTGCTGATTACCACATCGAAGTTTGTATTCCCGGCATCCGTTCTGATGCCTGTTATTTTTTTATTGCTGATAAGTATCTCCCGTACCGGAGTAGAAAAGCAAAACTGTACTCCAATATCTTTGGCAAGTTGTACCAGTGAAGTTGTGATGCTGTACATGCCGCCGATAGGATAATAAGCACCTTTTACGATTTCAACATGTGCAATGACATTCAGGGTAGCTGGTGATAAGTATGGACTGGAACCATTGTAGGTGGAATAACGGTTAAATATCTGCACCAGGCGGGGATCTTTAAAAGATTTTTGGTTGACCTCATTCATAGTATTAAAAGCACCGATCTTCCCAAAATTCAAAATACCTCTTGCGACGGCCCATGTAAAAAAATTCTTTAGCTTATGCAATGAATTTTTCAGGAAAACATCTTCCGTCAGGTTATAGATGACGCCGCTTTTATCGAGATATTTGATAATATCTTCTTTGGAATCTTTTGTATTAGCAGCCATGGCCGTGGCAAACTGTTCCTTGTTATGATGTGCTGTTAAAACGGTCCCGTTTTCAAAAAAATAACGATAGACAGGATCGAGCGGGATATAATTGAAAAAGTCACGTGGGTTTTTACCGGCCAACTGAAATAATTCATCCACATATTCAGGCATCGTAAAGACAGAGGGCCCCATATCAAAACGGTAACCCTTATTGGTTTCGCTGGATAGTTTGCCTCCGGGAAAGGCATTGGCCTCGTAAACGGTTACTTCGTAGCCTTTTTTGCGCATGCGAATGGCAGCGGCAATACCAGAAACTCCTGCGCCAATAACCGCGCATGACTTTCGATGCGACGCGTCATGAGTTGCCTCCATGATTATAAGATATTAAGCTGGCTTCGGATTCCGGCTTTTGCTGCAATATAAAGTTTCCCGTAATTGGGTATGCGTATCCTTTGTTCAAGGATATTGGAAGGAGCGGTCTTTTTTATTTTACGGAAGAGGGATAAGTAATATTTGTATGCTACATATACGCCAAACTTTGCTTTACAGGGCAACATGACAATGCCTTCATATGCATCCCTGAAATCCCTTGCTATATCTTCTTCGATTTCTTTTTTAATGGCTGGGGTAAAATTTTTGAAATCTACTCCGGGGAAATAGGTCCTGTTCAATTGCTCATAATCGGACTTAACATCTCTCAAGAAATTAACTTTCTGAAAAGCAGCGCCTAAAGATTGAGCAGAAGGTTTTAGTCTTTCATAAATGGCCTGGTCGCCTTCACAAAAAACGTACAAACACATTAGTCCTACCACTTCAGCACTTCCGTAGATATATTCCTTATAGCCGCTGCTATTATAAAGCGTATTGCTTAAATCCATTTCCATGCTGTTGAAAAAAGATTCTATCAGTTCGTCGGTAATATTATAGGCTCTGACAGTTTTCTGAAAACTATGCAGGATGGGATTCAGGCTGATGCCCTTTTCAATCGCTTTATAAGTTTCTTTTTTGAATTCAGACAGCAATTCTTCTTTGTTGTATTCATGAAAAGTGTCAACGATCTCATCTGCGAAGCGTACAAATCCATAAATGTTGAAAATAGGGGTTCGAAGGTCCCTGTGAAGTAATTTAATGGCGCTGTAAAAGGATGTACTATACTTTTCAGTGGTGTTTTGACTGCACTGTTCGCACAATTCATGAAATTTAGCAATCATGATTTCAGGATGATTTATGGGTTATTATTGACAATCGGAACCTGATTATTTTAAGTTGAATCCTGCTTTATGCATACGCTATGCTAATAAAGATATTTCAACGTTTCTTTTGCTACTATTTCGCCACTGATCAAACTTGGCGGTACTCCGGGCCCCGGTACGGTCAATTGCCCGGTGTAAAATAAGTTTTTAATTTTATTACTCCTACAGGAAGGCTTTAAAATAGCCGTTTGACTCAGGGTATTAGCCAGTCCGTAGGCATTTCCTTTAAAGGAATTATAGTCTTCCTTGAAATTGCTGATCGAGTAGGTTTTTTTATAAATGATGGAATTCCTGACCGACTGGCCTGTCTTGTCTTCAAAGCGGATGAGTATTTTTTGAAAATAAATCTCTCTTAGCTCTTCTGTATCACCCTGTAAACCGGTAGCTACCGGAATTAAAAAGAATAAATTTTCACATCCCTCAGGAGCCACTGATTTATCGGTTACGGAGGGGGTGGAAACATAAAACAGGGGATCTTCGGGCCATTCTTTGGTTTTGTATATTTCCTTACCATGCCGGTCAAAATCGGTATCAAAAAATAAGGAATGGTGCGAAATGCCGCTCAACTTCTTGTTCAGACCAATATAATAGAGCAGGCAACTGGGCGCCATGACTCTTTTTCCCCAATATGCTTCATTGTGGGTTCTGCTTTCTTTTGGAAGCAGATTCATTTCCATGAAATGGTAGTCTGCTGCGCCAATAACCACATCCACCTCATAAATATAATTTTCAAAAGTTGAATCATGGGCGATAACCCTTTTGGCTATGCCATTCTCCACCTTTATGGACGTCACATTTCTGTCAAAATAAAAATTTACTCCCAATTCTTTCGCCAGGGAATACATTCCTTCAACTACTCTATACATGCCTCCCTGGGGGTACCAGGTTCCCAGTTTGATATCCGCATAGTTCATCAAGCTATATAAAGCGGGGGTATCCTTTGCCAAAGCGCCCAGGAACAGGACAGGAAATTCCATCAGTTGCTGCAGCTGGGGATTGTTAAAAAACCTGGCTACGTGTTTTTTCATCGATGTTAAAACATCCAGCTTAAAAAGGCCTTTTACCAGGTCGATGTCGAGGAACTCGGCGAGTGATTGTCCTGGTTGAAATACCAGTTTACTCATTCCTACTTTATACTTAAAAGCTGCCTCTGTCATAAACTGGTCGAGCCGAACAGCGCTACCCGGTTCTGTGGCTTCAAAAAGTTTTCGTAATTCCTGGTAATCTGCCGGAATATCCATTTTCGAGTCGGGCCAATAAACCCTGTACGAAGGATCCAATCTATCCAATTGGTAATAATCGGTGGTTGTTTTTCCAAAGCAATTAAAAAACCGTTCAAAGATATCAGGCATCCAATACCAGCTTGGCCCCATGTCAAAAGCAAATCCGTTGACTTTTAATAGCCGGGCCCGGCCACCGGGCTGGTTATGCTTTTCCAATACCGTCACCTCCAAACCTGCTTTCGCCATAAAGCATGCGGCTGACAATCCTGCGAATCCACTTCCTATAATGACTACTTTCTTCAAAGAACGAAAATACGGCTATTATTGACTGAACCCTGAAGAGGTAGTTTTAAGGATTTGAGGACCATTGTGTGCGAATCAGCGTTCTATTGTTTAATTCAAAATGCCCCGCGGAAGACCTGAGCCAGACGGCGAGGGTTACTAATCCGTCATCAATTCCCGAAAAGCTATTAAAATCGAGCCATAGTATTTTTTGTTTCGGGAAGTAACCGCATACCGATTAAGAAATCAAAACCGCTGCAAGCTCTTATTTTTTATCCTTTGCGTTTTTTTGAACTGATTTTAATTCTTCCATCGTCCAGGATTCTTTCCGATCCGGATATTTTTTTCTCATCTTTGAAACATCGTCTGGAAATATAAGGCCGTCATGTCCCAGGTGATTACCAAGTCCTACACGAATAAAACTCAATACCGAAGCGATATATTCATCGCTTCTTTCGTTTTGCCCAGGCATAACATCTGGATATTTTACCTTGTTAACCGGTCCTTTTAAACCATGAAGCAGTATCCTGATGAGTATATCTTTATCTGCTTTAACCAACTCTGCACCTGCCAGTGAAGGTGCAAGCCTGGAGGGTACGCCTTTTCCATCTTGTCCGTGACAGGTAGCGCAAAGCTGACCGAAATTGGCAGCTCCCCTGAAAACGAGCCGCTGATCATCATCATCCATATGGGCGGTCAGATCCCTTAATTCTTTTTTGGCATCATCACTTTCATTTAAACTTTTTGTTACTACCCTTACGATGACCTGATTATTTTTATCGGCTGCCAACAGTTCGTGCAGGATGGTTCTTGCGGTGGGATTTTTGGTATATCTTAATGATAACGCCAATTGTATTCTCACATCGGGACTCGGATCAGATTTCATAGAAGTCAGCGCACTAAACAACTGAGTATTTTCCTGACGTAAAAACGGCTCACTGATTCTTACCGCCGCTTTTCTGACCTGAGCATCCTCGTCTTTTAGTGCCATCAACAAGGTTTGCGAATTAATTGCCTTTAAACCTTCCAGCGTCCATAATGCATGCACCCGGGTAACAGGTAATGGAGCATTGTGCCAGAACATCATCTTTTCCCAAAATGTTCTTTTCCCGAGTGCCAGACTTTTTAATGCGGGAACCTGCGATTGATCGTTTCGTATAATAAGCAATTTTTGGGCATTATCCCGCCACCAGCCGTTTGGATGCGATAGCGCTTCGACAAGCTCCGAACCCGATGCATCGAGCAAACGCGGTGGGGGCCCAGGCGTGTACCCATCATGTACAATGCGATAAATTCTTCCTCTGTTAATATTTTTATCCAGTCCTTTTCGGCGTATCTGCGGATTGATATAACTATCGGGTCTGGTCCATGCACTTTCCTGAATGATACCATGATACATGTCTACAACATAGAGACATCCATCAGGACCGGTTGCCGTGTTAACCGGTCGAAAATTCATATCGGAAGATGCAAGGAACTCACGTTGATCATAGGCATTCTTTAATATGATTTCACCATTCACATCAATCGGTTTTGCGCGACGGATTAATCTTCCAACAGGTTCACAAATAAAAAGATCACCCATCATACCGGGTGGCAGGCGATCACCCCGGAAAACCGTTTGTCCGCAGGATCCGGTAAAATGATTTAATGTACTGTCAGCACGCAGGCGTGCCTGTCCGCCCTGTACGTCGGGTGTTGCAATAATCGGCCATACAGAATCGAAGTCACCAGGTCTCTCGTTTTCAAAATCGAGTCTTCCATACACAGGATTTTGCTGAAAATTAAGTGCTGGCGTTTCACCGCCGGCAGATGAAAAATACATACGGCCAAAATTGTCCTGAGTCAGCCCCCACTGTCCACCTGGTTCAGTTGACATCGAATCGACGGTAAGTTTCCCGTTTTCATACCGGTAGCGGACGGGGTTATAAGTAACATAAATCCAGTTATCCATATTCCATATCAATCCGCTTTTTTGATGTTCAAGATTTGATTCGTCAGGCGCATCATTGTGATAGACCTGGACTTTTTCATCTGCTATTCCATCCCCATTGGTATCCCGATAGCTATATAAATTAAAGCTGTAGGTTTCATTGACGATTAGTTTGTCGTCCAGTGCGAGCATCATACGGGGCAGTACGAGACTGTCAATAAAAGTTGTACTCTTATCCATTTTGCCATCCCCATTTGTGTCTTCAAGGCGCGTAATGCGACAAATAGGAATTTTTTCTCCGGTACCGTTGATATCCCGCATATAACTGCGCATTTCAGCAACATACAATCTGCCATTTCCATCCCAAACGATGGCCACCGGTTCCTGAATCTGTGGTTCACTCGCCACGAGTTCCAAATGATAACCTGGTGGCAGTTTCATAGTCTTTATGCTTTCTTCGGGACTCAGGTATTCCGGCGACGGATTGGGATCGATGCGCGCAGGTCGGGGAGGTGCCGGTTCTTCAAACGGTTGTTGCTGATTACAGGAAAATAGAAATAAAACAACGAAACCCAAATGAATCAGAGACCGGTTATTTTTCATTTTGTTAACGGATAATGACAACGCCATATTTAATGCTTAAAATTTCCGGGATCAAGATAATCACTAAAATTCACTAGCTATATGCGCGAGGTTTGGAATTGTTAATGAAGTAAAAATGTTTCCATTCAGAAGCCATGTTGTTCAAGGCAATCCTTAGGAACACCTCGAACAACAGATAAAATAAAAGTAGCCTTTGTTGTCTTTGCTATTCGATATGTCCTTTTGGAATCCATCGCACAACAATCTTATTTTTGACTCATCAAATTACTGCTTTTTGATTTCCCGACTTTTGATGCGGAGATAATGAGTTTCAATAATAATCAACGTTACAGTATGATTCGGTAGTGAACAATTAAAATATCTTGCCATTAGAAAATGCAGTGTTTAAACGAATGGCTGATCACTAAGTAACGGTTAATTTGAGCCATGTTTCAACTTTTGTCTACTATCAGCGCTTTTTTTGTTACGATGGGTTAGATTGTTTTATTGCTTTTTTTCACGCAGAGGCGCGGAGAAGCGCAGAGGCGCACAGGATAGACAATCATTGAAAGTTAATTGCCGTCTCGGCATTCACCTGCGACTCTGCGCTTCTCCGCGCCTCTGCGCGAAAAAAAGCGCCATCGAATTCTTTTTAATATTAGTCTCTTACTGATGACCCGCTGTCTATTCCTGAATCAAAGGCTTCATCCGGAAGGTAGAATTTACTCTACACAGATTAAAATATTTCAAAACCAATACGTTCAACTAAGTACCTTTCGGACATCATCGGGGAGTACCAGTGCCTGTTTTATGTAAGGCAAACCAATAATTTGGTGTACCTTTCTCGACTGAATTTATCTTCTCCCTATTTTGATACATAATGCAGCTGAGATTTTCAAATTGTCTGGCTGTGTTATATTGACATATTGACGCTTTTTTCATACTATTTATCAAACCTTCATTTCAAAACACCATCAAATGATTTATTCAAAGAAAATGTTGTTCCGTTTTTCAGCCACCGTGCTTTTTTTGATGCTGGTGCTCGCATCTGTCGGAACTTATGCCCAGAAAGCCAAGAAGGCAGCTCCTGCTGCGGCGCCATCAGGTAAGCCCAATATCGTTATCATATGGGGCGATGATATCGGACAAACCAATGTGAGTGCGTATTCTTTCGGTGTCATGGGTTATAAAACGCCCAACATCGACAGGGTAGCCAAAGAGGGCGTTTTGTTTACTGATTATTATGCTGAGCAAAGTTGCACAGCAGGCCGTGCCGCATTTATTACAGGGCAGTGTGGTTTGCGTACGGGACTCACAAAGGTAGGTTTGCCCGGTGCAGAGCTAGGTCTTCAAAAGGAAGATCCCACCATCGCCGAATTATTGAAGGGACAGGGATATGCTACTGGCCAGTTTGGTAAGAATCACCTTGGTGACCGCGATGAATTTTTACCTACCATGCATGGCTTTGATGAATTTTATGGTAACCTGTATCACCTGAATGCAGAAGAAGAACCCGAACAAAGAGACTACCCTTCCGAAAAAGACTTTCCTGGCTTCCGGGAAAAATATGGTCCACGCGGAGTGTTACATACCTGGGCAAATTCCGATGGCACACAAAAAATTGAAAATACAGGACCGCTTACCAAAAAGCGCATGGAAACGATCGATGATGAAACTGCTACGATGAGCGCAGCCTTCCTCGAAAAACAAGTGAAAACCGGCAAACCCGTATTTCTTTGGGTGAATTTTACCCACATGCATTTTCGTACGCATCCTAAGCCTACCAGCGAGGGGCAGGCAGGTCGCTGGCAAAGTGAATATCACGATGCAATGATTGACCATGACAAGAATGTTGGGACGGTCCTGGACATGATCGATAAATTAGGTATTGGCGACAATACCATCGTGATGTACAGCACTGACAATGGTCCACACCGAAACAGTTGGCCAGATGCAGGAACCACGCCTTTTCGCAGTGAAAAGAATACAAATTGGGAAGGCGCTTACCGCGTTCCAGCCCTGGTTCGCTGGCCCGGTCATATCAAAGCGGGTTCGGTTTCCAATGATATGATTTCACATTTGGACTGGATGCCTACATTTCTGGCAGCAGCAGGCGTACCCGATATAAAAGAGCAACTACTGAAAGGTTATACAGTAGGTAACAAAACTTTCAAAGTGCATTTGGATGGTTACAATATGTTGCCACTGCTCACCGGCCAAACCAACAAGGATCCGCGGGTTGAATTTTTATATTTTAATGATGATGCCCAGCTGGTCGCTTTGCGATTCGATAACTGGAAGCTGGTATTTATGGAACAAAGGGCACCGGGTACGATGCGGGTTTGGGCAGAACCGTTTACCCAGCTGCGGGTACCATTGATGTTTAATCTTCGAACAGATCCCTTCGAATATTCGGAAATTACTTCCAACACTTATTATGATTGGCTGATAGACCATTCTTTTTTACTGGTTCCCGCCCAGGCATATGTCGGAAATTTTTTGGGCTCATTTAAGGAATTCCCTCCCAGGCAACATGCCGGATCCTTTAACCTGGATGATGTGATGAAGAAGATGAGTGAACCGAAGTCAGATTAATCTGGAACTAACTTTTTTTGCAACGAACGGTCATCAATAGGTGACCGTTTGTTTTTTGGTTGCGTGATGCCTCATCCGCACGCGCTGATTTTTTTTGCGAATTCAATTGTTTTCCGGGATATTAACAGGTGCCTTATTTTGCAAGATTAAATCATGAGCCGGATCTTTTCTTATCATAGCAAATTTTTACTTCTTTGGACGTTTTTACTCCTGGTGAATTTGGCTGCAGGTCAAAAAAAATTTGTTTTTGAAGAGGGTAAAATGGGATCACCTTTCACGATCATCATTTGCGCAATCGATTCACTCAAAGCTGCTGAAGCTGCTGCCGAAGCTTTTAAAAAAGCCGATACACTAAATAATATATTGAGTGACTATATCGACAGCAGCGAACTCAACAGGCTTAACGCAACCAGTGGACAAGGGCATTATATAAAAGTTTCAAGCTGGCTGTTTAATATTTTGGTAGTCGCCCAAACATCCGCCGAATTGAGCGGTGGGAATTATGATATTACCATTGGACCTGTTGTGAAATTGTGGCGCAAAGCAAGGAGCACCCATATTTTTCCGCATAAAGATTCTATTGCTGCGGCATTAAGCGTTGTGGGATTCCATTACCTGCATTTGGACACTGCAAACCAAAGCGTTTGGCTCGAGAAAAAAGGAATGATGCTGGATGTCGGCGGATTGGGGAAGGGCTATGTCGCACAAATTGCACTTGGTGTAATTCATGATTACGGTTTCCCATCTGCGATGATCAATGCGGGTGGCAAAATTGTTGTTGGTGATGCGCCTCCCGGTACCAAAGGCTGGATCATTGGCATCAATGTGCCGGGTGAAAAGCAAGCTATCCTGCAGCAGTTTTTGCTGCTCAGTAATAAGTCCGTCGCTACTTCGGGAGACATTTACCAGCATGTTGATTTTAGTGGAATCCGTTATTCGCATATTGTAAACCCCAAAACTGGCATCGGACTTACTCATAGTTCCAATGTTACTGCCATCGCAAAAGATGGTGTTACGGCCGACTGGCTGGCAACTGCCTGCAGTATCCTTTCCATTAAGAAATCCCTTGCAATGATTAAGAAGATTGATAACAGTGCATTATTGATAACAGAAAAGAAAAATGGAGGCATTGTCCAACAGTCTTCTGCCGGATTTCAGCATTATTTGCTGAAATAGTTGTCAAAATCACAGTTAATCCTTTACATTTATTGCCTCACATGCCAATGAAGAATTTTGCATCCTTTGCGCTGTTTTTTTTATTCTTTCCAGGCCATTTAGGTCTCGATGCTCAACAACAGGCATTTGTAAATTATATCCAACCTATTACCGGAAGTACCGTAAGCTTTACTATGGTGGCAATTCCCGGTGGACATTTCAATATGGGAAGCCAGGTGGGAAGCAGGAACTACAAAAATGATGAAGGACCTGCAACAACCGTTTCAGTAGACAGTTTCTGGATGGAAGAGCATGAAGTCACTTATGAAGAATACATTCTTTTCCAGGATGAAGGTTTTGACCCTGATCCAAAGCCCGATGGGATTACAAGGCCCAGTCCGCCTTATATTGATTTTACATTGGGTATGGGCAAAAATGGCGGCTTTCCTGCCAATAGCATGAGTCAGTATGCGGCCATCATGTATTGTAAATGGCTTTACAAAAAAACAGGCGTATTTTACCGCCTGCCCACAGAGGCTGAATGGGAATATGCCAGCCGAGCAGGTGCGAAGACAGCGTATTTTTTTGGGGACGATGTTGGTAAACTACCTGCTTATGCCTGGTTTGAAGCCAATAGCGACAACAAATACCACGCGGTTAAATTATTAAAACCCAATGCCTGGGGACTTTATGACATGCTGGGCAATGTGGCTGAATGGACCCTGGACCAATACGCTGAAAAATATTTCGAAACATTAAAATCAAATTCAACGAACCCTACTATCCTCCCGGTTAAAAAGAATCCGATAACTTTAAAGGGCGGGGATTTCAGGGATCCGGCAGATGCTGTCACCTGTGCCGCAAGATTAAAAAGTGATCCGGTTTGGAATGCACGCGATCCACAAATACCGCGCAGCCGCTGGTGGAACACGGATGCACCATTTATTGGTTTCAGAATTATACGACCCATAAAGCAGCCGACCACAAAAGAAGTGGATCAATTTTTTGAGCAACATCTTATTCAATAAAATAACAAACTATAAAACGACCAGCTATATGAATAAAAATTTTCTTTCCAACCAGGGCAGGAGAAGCTTTATGAAAAAATCTTCTCTATTGGCCGGCGGTGTTCTG
>Ga0075026_100000873_pt1 | contig 12656 bp, 11 predicted proteins | sample Str012_2_FD_71392 | JGI IMG/M metagenome (GOLD analysis project Ga0075026, IMG submission 71392) | Freshwater sediment microbial communities in response to fracking from Pennsylvania, USA - Straight Creek_MetaG_SC_2012 | ecosystem: Environmental > Aquatic > Freshwater > Creek > Sediment...
TCAGCTGCCGCTGAAGTCCCTGCAGCCGCAGCTGATTTCGGCCTACAACCACTGGCGCGGACAACTGCCCGACGGCGGCGCCTGGTTCGTGTCGATCGAGCAGGGGACCCTGGCCGCGGCGCGGCTGGTACGCTTCGGCTGGGATCGTGTGCACAGTGTGCGTATCGGCGCCGACTGGGCCGTAGAATTGCGCCGGCTCCAGACCTTCGGCCGGCTGGCCAACAATTCCGCGCAGGAAGGCAGCGTGTTCGTCGACGCGCCGGCGGGCCTGCGCATCGCGGCGGGCGCCAGCGGCACCGATCTGGTCTGGCTCGAGGAAGAACTGGCCGGCGAATCCACGTCCGGCAAACTCGAATTCCTACGCAGGCATCAGGCATGAGCGCGCCGCTGCTGGAACTGGATTTTGCCGGCTCCCGCGCCCGCGGTGGCCTGGTGGGTATCACATTGGCTGTGGTGGGCGCCGTGGGACTCGCACTGGTCATGCTGCAGTTGCATACCCTCAGTGGCCAGCGCGCCGGACTGGAGCTGCGCGCCGCGGCACTGGAGCACGCGCAGCATCGCGGCACGAGCTTCGATTCGGTCGCCGGGCTGGGTGCGCAGAATGCCGAGAAGACCGTGCGCGAGCTGGCCACACCCTGGTCGCAGCTGCTGGCCGAACTCGAACACGCCAGCAGCGACAAAAGTGGCGATGTGGCGCTGTTGTCGATCGAGCCCGATCACCTCAAACACCGCGTCCGCGTGACCGCCGAGGCGCGCACACTGGATCTGGCCCTCGCCTATGTGCAGCGGCTGCGCAAGACCCAGGTGCTGCATTATCCGATGCTCGACAGTCACGAAATCAAGGCGGATGACAAGGATCACCCGGTGCGCTTCCAGTTGTCCGCCGACTGGAGCGATGCGTCATGACTGGCACGGTACCGACCGCGGTTCAGGCGCCGCCTTCCGATGAGCTGCAGTCCGCACTGACGCCGGCTCCGGCGACCCCCGCAGCGCGAACCGCGATCACACGCCCGACGGCCGCGCAGGCGCTCGTGCGCCTGCAGTCGCTGGGCGGCAGGGCACTGGCGGAATCGCTATACCGACTGCGCCGTGTGGGCACGACCGGACTCACGGGTCTGGCGCTGGTGCTGGCGGCTGTGGTGCTGTTCATCGCCAATAATCTGCCGCAAAGCTCGGCGGTCGCGGCCTTGCAGGCGCAGATCGTGCACCTCGCCCCCGTCGGTACCGTGCCGCTGGCCACGAATCCGGGCGGCACAGTGCTGGCGGCTCTGCCACAGCGCGATGACGCGCCCACCGTGGTCGGCAAGGTGTTTGCGCAGGCCTCGGCGGCGGGCGTTGAGCTGGCGCGCGGCCAGTATGAATACGTGCCGACTCGCGATGGTGTCGCGGCGCGCTATCGCATGACTTTTCCGGTGCACACTACCTATCCGAAACTGCGCGATTTCATGGATCGCACGCTGGTAGCCTTGCCGGCGGTGGCGGTCGAGGGACTGCGCATCGAGCGCAAGAAAGTGGGCGATGAAGACGTGGACGCCGAGCTGAAACTCTCGGCCTACGTGCGGAGCGATCCCTAGATGGTGCTCACGACGCGCTTCAAATTGCTAGCCGCGGTCGCCGCCGCGATCGGCGTCTATGTGCTCGCCTCGGGGCCCGACGCTTCGGCGCCCGGCAGCGATGCGAGTGTACGCGCGCGCGCGGACCGTGCGAGCGCTAACGCGCTGGCGAACAGCAGCAGGCCGCGCAATGTCTCGAGCACCAGCGGCCCGGATGCCAGTGCGCTGCTGGCGCAGCTGTCGCGACGCGTTACCGACGGCAAGGCGGCACCGGCGCTGTTTCATACCCAGTCCTGGTACGTGGCGCCGCCGCCGCCGCCGCCGGCGCCTTATGTTGCGCCACCCCCACCACCAGCTCCTACGGCGCCGCCACTGCCGTTTAATGTGATGGGCAGCTATGCGCGCCCGGGCGATGGCACCGTATATTTTCTGACACGCGGCGATCGGGTGTTTGACGTGCGCGTGGGCGACACCATCGACAACATATACAGCGTGGACGGCGAGGCCAAGGGCGCACTGCTGCTCACTTACAAGCCACTTAACATTCAACAGACCTTGCCGCTCGGAGGCACGCAGTGAAAATGATCCATGGAAAAATTGGCGCGGCCTTGGCCGGCGCAATGCTACTGGTCGCCTGTGCCAGCTCGCGCGTGCATGACCAGGGCCTGAGTGATTTCGACCAGGGCCGCTACGAGGTGGGACTGCAGAAGCTCGCTGAGGCTCAGGCAAGTGATCCGGGCAACATTGCCTTCAAGGCGGACCTGCAGGGGCGTCGCGAAGAAGCGGTGCAGAAGCTGATCGCCGAGGGCGACAAGGCGCGCGCGGCCGGTAACATCGGCGTGGCCGACACGGCCTACCGGCGCGTGCTCAGCATCGAGAGCGGCAATGACCGGGCCGCCAAGGGCCTGGCCGGCCTGGCAGCCGACCAGCGCCACGCGCTGGCGCTCAAGGATGCCCAACAGAGCGTTAAGAACGGCGACTACGATGGCGCCCAGGCCCTGATCCGCGCGATGCTGGCCGAGGATCCTGGCTACGCGCCGGCCGCGGCGCTGCGCGCCCAGATTGACGCCGCGCGCGGGCCCGTCACCGTCACTCCGAAGCTACGCACACGCGACGATCGCCCAGTCACACTCCAGTTCCGCGACGCGCCGACCAAGATGATATTCGAGGTGCTCTCGCGCCAGACGGGTATCAACTTTATCTTCGATAAAGACATCAAGAGTGACGGCAAGACCACGATCTTCGTGCAGGACGTGCCGATCGAGCAGGCGATTGACCTGGTGCTAGGCCAGAACCAGCTTGGACGCCAGGTGCTGTCCGACAACATGGTGCTGATCTATCCGAATACCCCTGCCAAGCAGAAGGACTACCAGGACCAGATTGTCAGGACCTTTTACCTGAACACCGCGGTACCCAAGGACGTCGAGGGCCTGCTGAAGACCGTACTCGACGCCAAGACGCTGGTGATCAATGAGCGCGCCAACGCAATCGTGATGCGCGACACGCCGGAAGCGGTGCGCATGGCCGAGAAGCTGGTGGCCTCGGTCGATATTGCCGAGCCCGAGGTCATGCTCGAGGTCGAGGTGCTGGAAATCTCGCGCAGCAAGATGCAGCAGCTCGGCATTGCCTATCCGACCTCAGCATCGCTGTCGACGCCGAACAATTTGAAACTGAATGACTACCTGCATCGGACCGGAGCCATCACTGGCGATACCATTACCGCCTCGCCATTGACGGTCACGCTCGATGCGCTCAAGACCACGGGCAACACCAATACGCTAGCCAGCCCGCGGATCCGGGCACGGAACAAGGAAAAAGCCAAGATCCTAATTGGCAGCCGGGTGCCCAGCATTACCTCGGCGCTGACACCCACTGGCCTGCAGGGCGGTGGCGTGGTGGCCAACCAGCAGGTGCAGTATTTGGAGGTGGGCCTGACCCTGGAAGTGGAACCCACGATCTATGCGGACAACGACGTGGCCATCAAGGTCAACCTCGAGGTGAGCTCGATCGTCAATACCTTCAAGAATCCTGCGACTGGCTCGCAGGTCTACGAGATCGGTACCCGGAACGCCTCGACGCTGCTCCAGCTCAAGGATGGCGAGACCCAGATCCTCGCGGGGCTGATCAAGGACAGCGACACGCGCAGTGCCTCCAAGATACCGGGCCTGGGTGACATTCCCCTGGTTGGGCGCCTGTTCTCGGATCACACGACCGACAAGGAAAAGACCGAGGTAGTGCTGTCGATCACCCCGCGCATCATCCGCGCCAAGGCGCGCCCATCGAGCGACAACACCGAATTCTGGTTTGGCACGGAATCGCGCAGCGGCCTCGCGCCGATTGCGACGCACGGAGGCACACACGGCGCGGCCGGTGCAGGCATGCCCACGGCCAGTGTCAGTTCAGCGAACGTGAGTTCCACGGATGCTGGCGTCGCGGTCGGCGAAGGCATGGCGGGCGGCGGTGGCGCTGTGAGCAGCGCGCCGCTGGTGGCGAGCGGTGGCCTGCAGGTCGCGCCGTCGGCGAAACTGGCCGCGATTACCGGAGTCGCCGAGGTCCCCTCGGCTAAAACCGCGGAGCCGGACGGACCGGCGCCCAAGGTGTCCAGTTCGCTCAGTGGGCCGGCCGAGGTCAAAGTGGGCGATGAGTTTACCGTGACGCTGCAGCTGCAGACCGACCAACCGATCGGCCGGGCGCGGACTCAGGTGCGCTTTGATGGCGCGGCGTTCCAGCTGCTCGGCGGCGATCCGGGCGGAGCCGTGCCGGCATCCAGTGGTGCCAAGGTGATTGGTCGGAGCGGCGGGGCCCAGCTGGATGTCAACACCAGCGGTGGTGATGCCATCAGTGGCAGCGGCGATCTGATGGTGCTCAAGTTCAAAGCGCTGCAGGCGCGACCCAAGACCGCGGTCGCTGCGCAGGTTTCCATAATGGGCAACAGCGGCACGATCATTGCCTCGAGCACGCCAACGCCATTGGCGGTCAGCGTCGGCAACTAAAGCCGGGGAGGGCGCGGTGCCGCAATGCTTGTCCCGACAGCGGGGTTTCACGCTGATCGAACTGGTGATCACAGTGGCAATCGTCGGCTTGCTCGCCAGCGCCGCCTTTCCCCTGGCGAGCATGGCCATTCAGCGCGAAAAGGAGACGGAATTGCGCTCCGCGCTGCGCCAGATCCGCGGCGCCATCGACTCGTACAAGGACGCCGCGCTGCGCGGTCAAGTACAAGTCGATGTCGATGCCTCCGGGTATCCGCCAGACTTGAAGACGCTCTACGAGGGCGTCGAGGACGCGCACAGCGCCGAAAAAATCAAAATCTACTTCCTGCGTCAGCTGCCGCGTGACCCCTTCTTTCCGGATGGCAGCGCTGCTGCGGCGGACACCTGGGGACTGCGCAGTTACGCCAGCCCACCGGAGGATCCCCAGCCTGGAGCGGACGTCTTCGATGTGCATTCACTCAGCAACGGCAAGGGTCTGAACGGAGTGCCCTATCGTGACTGGTAAGGTCAGCGCATTTTCGCGCGGGCACCACGCCGGCAGCGGCCGCGCAGGCTTTACGCTGATTGAACTCCTGGTGGTCATGAGCATCATCGCCGTATTGCTCAGCATCGCAGTGCCCCGGTATTTTCGCACGCTCGAGCGCTCGCGCGAAACCGTGCTGCGCCAGGATCTTGCGGTGCTGCGCGAGGCGATCGACAAACACTTAGGCGACTATGGCCAGTATCCCGATTCACTGGCGGCGCTGGTCGAGCGCCACTACATACGCTCGGTACCGGTCGAGCCGATCAGCAAGTCGGCCGACGGTTGGCAGATGGTGGTTTCCGAGGACCCGGACCATCCTGGTATCCGCGATGTCCACAGTACAACCGAGGGCAATGCTACTGACGGCACGCCCTACAAACTATGGTAATCGCGCACGCTCACCTGCCCGGTGGCCGCGAAGGCGGTTTCACTTATCTCGGACTGCTGTTCGCCGTGGTCATCCTGGGTTTCGCGCTGAGCACGGTGGGTGTGGTATGGAGTACGCAGATCCGCCGCGACCGGGAGGCGGAGCTGTTATTCGTGGGCGATCAGATCCGCGCGGCAATCGGGCGGTATTACGCCGCGGGTGCTGTCTATCCGCTGGCGCTTAAGGATCTGCTCGCCGATAATCGCGCCCCGCAGGCGCGCCATTTCCTGCGCCGCCTATACCCCGACCCGATGACCGGAAATCCCGACTGGCAGTTGATCCTGGGCGCAGGCGGCGGCATCATCGGTGTGGCCAGCAGCTCGCAGGACAAGCCGATCAAAGTAGCGAACTTTTCTGATGCGGACGCCGACTTCAAAGACACGCAGTGCTATTGCGACTGGAAGTTCGTTTACGCCCAGGGCTTCCGCCGCTGGCGGCGCCCAAACCCTGCCGGCGCGACGAACTGAGCGCCACCGGCGCCGTGCTATTATGGAGACAGCAGGCAGTCAGCCGCTGAAGGAATCCACATGCAACGAGTCGATCAGGTTTTTCTGAGGCCCGCCATGGCCTATACGCTGTCGATAGCCCTGCTGCTGTCGGGCGCGGCGTGGGCCCAGGGTGCGCCGCCAGCAGCGGTCGCGCCCGCGGCGGCGGTCGCGCCGACGCCTGCGGTGCCCAATGCGTCTGCGGCGGGCACCGCCCCCGCGGCGCCGGTGCCCGATCCGGTGGCGGATGAGGCCTCCAGCTATGCGATTGGGTTGAACTTTGGCACGCAGCTGCGCAGCGGCGGCGTCGATCGAGCGGTACTGATGGACCCGCTGATGAAGGGTATCAAGGAGGCCATGGCGGGCAAAGTGCCCAGCCCCGCGGAGAAGGAGCAGGCGATGCAACTGGTGCGCGTCGGGCGCGCCGCGCTGACCGAGCACAATCACCGGGCGGCACAAGAGTTCCTGGCAAAAAATGCGTCGGTCAAAGGCGTGGTCACGACCGCTTCCGGCCTGCAGTACCAGGTGTTTGAAGCGGGCGACGCCAAGAGCGCTGCGCCGACCGAGAAAGATCGGGTAACGGTGAACTATCGCGGCCGGCTGCCGGACGGCACCGAATTTGATAACTCGGATGCGCACGATCAGGCCGCGACGTTCACGGTCGGCAACGTCATCAAGGGGTGGAAGGAGGCCTTGCTGCTGATGAAGCGCGGCGCCAAGTGGCGCCTGTTCGTGCCGCCGGCGCTGGCCTACGACGCCTATCCGCCGCCGACGATTCCGCCCGGATCACTGCTGATCTTCGACTTCGAGCTGGTCAAGATGGACACGCCACCGGCCATGGGCGAAATCCCGCGCAAGCGGGCACCGGGCGCCGGAACGGCCGGGAAGGCGCACGCTGCGCCCGGAACCGTAGCCCCCGTCGCGGTGCCACCAGGTCGCTAAGGGATGATCCAGTCGCTGGCGGGAATGATCTGGGCACCGCTCGGGTTCTTGAAGCGCACCACGTAGCCGCCCTTGGAGGCGACACGCTGCCCTTGGGCCAGCGAGAGCCGCGGGTAGTACCCGGTGATCACACGGCGTTCGAGCATGAGTTCGATGCGCTCGATCAGATAGTCGCGCACAAAGGTATCGGCGAGGTGATTGAGCGTCTCGGACAGCAAGCCGCATGCCAGGTAGGTATCCGCCTGGACCTGCAGATCGACGATCGGAATGTGCCGGATCGTGAACCATCCCAAGGGGTAGTCGACACGAACGCGCCGTAGGTCCGGCAGATCGTAGGGATACGCGAGTCGTGTCGTCATCCGCCAGGCCGGGGGGAGTGGCGCGTTTTCCAGTCCGGCCATCTGTCCGGACATAAAGATGGCCGAACTCGCGGGCGCCAGTGCCCCGAGAGCCGCAATGTCGGCGGGACGCAGCCATAGCACCAAAACATCTGCCAGGCCCACGCCCTTAAGCGCCGCCGCCAGCTCGGAGCGGGCGGCGGTACCGGCCTTGATCACACGGTGGAGGGTTTTCAGCCCGCTGCCATCGGTGGCGGCATCGAGAGCGGCCGCCGCGGCGGCCCCCACATCATTACCGCGATAGACCTGTATTAGGCGCCGCAATCCAGGCTCGGCGGGCCGTTCGCGCAACTGGCTGGCGATCAGACCGGCCTCGAGCAAAACCCCCTTGGACAGGTACAGCGAGTGAAAGTCATTCTCTCCGAGCACCGGCAGCTCGATATTCGGAAACAGGCAGGGCAGGGCGCTCTGCTCGCAAAAATGGTGGATGGGCGCCCAGTCCTTGCCGCCCAGACCCGAAATCACGGCAAAGACGGGCTCTGCGGCCAGGCGGCGCTGCAGTTGCGCCTCCCAGGTGGCTGCAGACCCGGTGAGTTCCCAAACGTGCAGCTGCCAGCGCCGTTGCGCGCGGAACATCATCTTGCGATAGCGGCGCATGGTCGGACTCACCGCGCGCGTGGTGGCATTTTTCTCCGCGAAATACTCATTGAGCACCGCGAGCATGCCCTGGCGCTTTAGGGGATCAGCATCGGGCGTGATGATGGTCGCGAGCTGCAGTGTGCTGTCGCTGACCCCGGGCACATTCTTTGCCGTCAGCTGACGCAGATATTCGATCAACGAGCGCATCGAGTCATCATCGATGGCGTAACGCGGCATCAGGTAGCTGAGCGCCCGGCCGTCCACGCCGATCCCCTTGCGGATCGCACGCGCCAGCGTCTCATCCGTATAGGGTTCGCGATTGACGCGCGCCCCTTCGATATAGGGCAGGTCGAGATCCTCGGGATTCTTGAGCTTGGGATGGAACAGGAACTGGCCGGTAATGGGCGGAATAAAACTGCGGCCCTCCACGGCGCCCAGGCCGCTGCGCCGATGACAGTTCACGCAGGCCGCATCCGCACCCTCAACGTGTACGCCGGACTCACGCTCTCCGCGCAGCGGTTGGTCCGCCGCCAGGCGGCCGAAACGATAGAGCGCTTCGCCTGCGGCGTTGGTCGTGACGGCGTGGGGCGCCGCTGACGCCAGTGACAGCGTCGCCACCAGCACGGCGCACAACCCTGCGCTCCACAACTGGCTGCGCAAGCGCGCGATCACCTGGCCTGCGATCACAGGGAGGCGAATAGCTCGTGGTAGTGCATCAGCAGTTGATCCGGCGTCACAAAACCTTCAATGCGCAGCCAGGCTTTGCCCGGTGCGGCGCGCATCAAAGTGAGCGGCGAGTGGCTCATTTTATCGCCGCGATAGGCGCCAAACGCCTTTTGTGCGGCCACGCTCGCCGCCAGCGTGCCCGTGTAAAACTGCCACTCCGGACCGGCGTGAAATTTCTTGGCGTAGGCGCGCAGGCGCGCCGGCGTGTCCTGCTCCGGATCGATGGAGATCGATACCAGGTGCACTTTGTCGCGCTCCCCGCCGAGCCGCTGGTCGAATAGTGAAAACGTGGCACTCGAGAGCGGGCAGCTGGTTTCACAGGTCGTGTAGATGAAATTCATCACCACGGGACGACCGTCGTTCAGTTCCGGCGCCAGCGCCACGCTCTGGCCGCTCTCGCGAAGCAGAGAAATGTCCGGTAGTGCGTAGTTCTGCCAGGCGGTGAGCGTGCTGGCGCCCATCTCGTGCCCAGGCATGAGCGCATCGCTCGCCCCAAGGCAGGCAGAAATTCCCGCCAGGATCAGGCCGCCGGTGACCAGCGCGGTTCGCAGCATCGGCATCGCTCCTTTGAAATCGCCCTGACGGCCGCCGGCGCAGGGGCGCAGACAGTCTTCAGAATCCAGGTATCACACGGCATTCAACGCGCCAGGTCAAGGTAGGGCGTACTCCCCACTTGACTTAATCCTAATCTACTGGGTTTCACCCACTGTGTGGGTAGTGTCTTCCGACTGTGTTGGCCGTCACTAACCGCGCAGTCTTCGTAGCCAAGAGCGGCAGGCGAAACTCGCTAGTGTTGATACGACAGGGCAGGTCGCCGGAAGTTCACGAGTCGCTGGTTTCGGGGGTAGTTCGAAGTGTGGAAACAATCGGATGAAATGCATCGCAGGTCAGGTCGGAGGATTTATGACTAGCTCATTGTCCTTGCGGTGCGGTATTGCCGCGCTGCTGTTTGGCATCGTGGCGTTGCCCGCCAGTGCGCAGTCGTTCCGGGTGCAGTGCCCAACCAGCACTATCACGCACCCGACGGCGGCGAACAACAACTCGGAGCCGGCCTATACGGGCCCCGGAGTGAACGGCGCTATCAAGTGCCAGCAAATCTCGGGCGGCGACGGTTACGCCACCATGGGCGACGGCACCCAGACCTACATGTTCTCGTTCGGACCACTGTCCGGGCTAGCGGACATCGCCAACGGTCTGCCGGGCACACAGTTCCCGAGCGCGTTCAATACTACCGCTCCGGCGACGCTGGCACCCGGCGATCCGGCCACAGCGGACGGGGTGGTGGCCAACACCTGGCCGGTCGACGTAACGGGCTTCCCACTCTCAACCGCAGGATTTACCTATAACGGCGCCGTGGGGCAGACGCTCGACATTCCGAGCCTGGTCAGCATCTACGACATCAACGAGACTGGTACCACCGTGACGGTAGTGGGCAACGCCCCCTTGGGTGTCGTGGTTGGAGACTTGGTCACCATCTCTGGAGCGGATACCGTTGGCTACAACGGTACCTTTACCGTTACTGCGATCAATGTTGTCAACACTTTTTTCCCGGCCAACTTTGCGTTTACCTACACCGACTCCACCACCGGGCTTGGGGAAGTCACCGAATCGACAACCGCGTCCGCGGGGCTTTCCGCAAGAATCGATGGCCACGTGGATCCGCGGCCCATCATGGATGTCGGCGTGATGAACGGCAACATCCCAGCGCCGCTGATGGCGATCGACGAGGATGACGAGTTTTTCCTGACCTTGACCAATGTCGGCATGATCATGCGGCCCGACCTCTTCGAGCAGCATACGGTCCACTTCCACGGTTACCCGAATGCCTCGGCCTTCTATGACGGAGTGCCCGACGCCTCGGTGGCGATCAACATTGGTGCGAGCTTCACGTATTACTACCTGGCGCCGGACGCCGGTACCTACTTCTGGCACTGCCACATCACACCACCCGAGCACCTGCAGATGGGCATGGTCGGGCAGCTGTACGTGCGACCGCGGCAGAACCGGGTCCCAAGCGGCACCAGCCTGTATGCGGCGTTGCAAGCCCAGCAAACCGATCTGCGCACGGCATGCAATTCCGCGGCCGACATCCTGTGCAGCAATCCGCTGCCCGCACCCGTCGCGCCGGCTACCACACCACCTGCAGTGAATCGGGCGGCGACCGGCAACTACGCCTACAACGACGGCGACGGCTCGACCTATTACGACGTCGAGTACCCGATCCAGATTCACGGCTTTGACCCCAACTTCCACTTCGTCGGCATGACCTTCAACCCGGAAGGCTTCACCGACATGAAGGACAAATACTTCCTGCTGAACGGGCGCAGCTACCCCGACACCGTGACCCCAGGGCCCCTGGCGACGCAGAGCACCGATGGCTCTATGCATTTCTCACAGCCACTGCCGGCAATCATCACCATTGCGTCTGGCCAGAAGGCGCTGCTGCGTATTTCGGATCTGGATGTGAGCGAGTACCAGACTTTGGCGTCGCTGGGTATTCCAATGCAGGTCGTCGGCTACAACGCGAAGCTGCTGCGTGACCAGGCAGGCAACAACCTGTACTACAAGACCAACTCGATCACCCTGGCCGGCGGTGAGTCGCTGGATGTGATCTTGGACACAACTGGCATTCCGGCGGGCACTTATTATCTCTACACACCCAACCTCGACCACCTGTCAAATGACGCAGAGAACTTCGGCGGTCTCATGACCGAAGTTCGGATCAATTAGGGAGAGCGGCGATGAGCGCACAGAAAATGACATACGTGAATTCTTTCAGCCGGCTGCTTCCCTTCGTGATGGCGACAGTGATTCTGCTGTTCGCTGTTGCGGCGCATGCCGCGGCGCCCGGCATCACCGGCACCACATTCAACCTGACCGCGCAGCCGGCCTACGTCAACCAGCCCGACGGGCACGCGATCTACTCGTGGGGGTATGGCTGCGCCAACACCACCGGTATTGCTTATGTTCCGGCCATGCCGAATGTGACTGCCAGCTGCGGCACCATGCAAGTACCGGGACCCACGCTGATCGTCACGGCCCCTGCTAGCGGGACGGCCACCGTCACGGTCAACTTGACGAATAATCTGCCCACTTCCGCCGGCAATACGTCGATTTTGTTTCCGGGTTTCACTGTCGCGACGTCGAGCGGGGTGGCGGGTCTTCTGACACAGGAGGCGGCGCCGGGCGCCACCGTGACCTACACGCTCACAATTCCGAGCACTGCGGCCGGGACGCACGCCTATTACAGTGGCACGCAGGGCGACCTGCAGGTTGAGATGGGTCTCTACGGCGCCATCATCGTACTTCCGGCCACGGCCAGCATTCCCGCTGTCTGCAACACCGGGTTGGCGGCTTCGAATCTAGCGGCAGAAGCAAGCTGGGGTGAATCGGACTACCGACTGGCGCACGCAGCCTATGCCCACGCCAAGAGCTGCTACGATCGCGAGTACCTGTTCCAGTTCTCCGAGATGGATCCGAATATTCACACGCAGGCGGAGGCGCAGGTGGCGGCTAAGACGGGCTGCACGGCGGGCGCTGCGGGATGCAGTCTGGAAGTACCGACCGAACCGTACCACCCCGCGTATTTCATGATCAACGGCCGTTCGATGCCCGACGACATGGATGCGAACTACGCACCGCAATACCCGCACCAGCCCTACAACGGTAATCCGCACATGCACCCTGGCGAGCAGGTGTTGCTGCGGATCATCGGTCAGGGGCGCTGGCAGCACCCGTTCCATGAGCACGGCAACCACGTGCGCATCCTGGGGCGCGACGGCAATTTGATTCTCAGCCAGACCGATGCGACCAGCTTGGCCGGACCGCTGCTGTTCACCACGACGACCACGCCGGGCCTGGCGATGGACGGGATCTTCTACTGGACCGGCAAGGGTCTGAACTGGGACGCTTATGGGCACAACCCGGCGTCCAATGACCCAACCGCCAAGCTGCCGTGCACCCCGGATGCCAACGGCTATAACACGTCAGCGCCAACAGCGATCAACTACTACGAGTGGTGCCAGGACCATAA
>Ga0075026_100000874_pt1 | contig 12656 bp, 7 predicted proteins | sample Str012_2_FD_71392 | JGI IMG/M metagenome (GOLD analysis project Ga0075026, IMG submission 71392) | Freshwater sediment microbial communities in response to fracking from Pennsylvania, USA - Straight Creek_MetaG_SC_2012 | ecosystem: Environmental > Aquatic > Freshwater > Creek > Sediment...
GTGATATACTGGCATAGTTTTTTTTTACCTTACACTCGCTTAAAAAGATACCCCCTCATCTTACTTAAGGCTGAACCTTACACCTGCTATTGAACATTTTAAAACCAGTCCATTGTACCAGTTTTTTACATCCGCTAAACGCTGCGTAATCGTATTATTATTGATAGGCTTTGCAACGGCATGCAACAATCAAAACCCAACGGTAATCGCCCCGGTAACGCCGGAAGCACCCAAAGATCAATTGTTTGCATTACTGCCTTCTTCACAAACCAATGTTGATTTTAACAACGTGTTGAATGAAGACCTTAATGCCAATGTAATGATGTACGAATACATTTACAATGGCGGTGGTGTGGCCGTGGGCGATGTAAACGGAGACGGTTTGCAGGATATTTATTTTACCGGCAATATGGTAAACAACCGGCTTTACCTAAACAAGGGTAAAATGGTTTTTGAAGATATTACCAATGCCGCCGGCGTTGCTGGCAGACCCGGCCCCTGGAAAACGGGTGTTACAATGGTTGACATTAACGGCGATGGCCGGGAAGATATCTATGTTTGCCATTCCGGAAAACTACAAGGCTATAAAAGAGTAAACGAACTTTTTATCAATGATGGTAACAACGCTTCCGGCATACCGCATTTTAGCGAACAGGCCGAAAAATATGGCCTTGCCGATTCTGCCTACAGTACCCAGGCCGTTTTTTTTGATTACGACCGCGATGGCGATCTGGATATGTTTCTATTGAATCATTCGCCCAAATTATTACCGATACTGGATGAAACCACCACCGCAGCTATTTTGAAAAAAGATAACCCAATGAACGGTGTACGCTTGTTTAAAAACAACGGGGGCCATTTTACCGACGTAACAATAGCTGCAGGCATCAGCAGTTCCGAACTCACTTATGGGCTTGGCGCGGGCATTGCAGATATCAATGGCGATGGCTGGCCCGATGTGTATATCTCCAACGACTACGGCGTTCCGGATTATTTATACATCAACAACAAAAACGGCACATTTACCAATAAGATACAGCAGTCTTTGGGACATACTTCCAACTTTTCCATGGGCAACGATGTGGCGGATATCAACAATGATGGCCTTCCGGATATCATTACCCTGGACATGCTGCCGGAAGACAACAAAAGGCAAAAGCTGTTGTTTGCGCCGGACAATTACGAAAAATTTGAACTCAGCCTGCGTTCGGGTTTTTATTATCCGTATATGCGCAATATGCTGCAGCTGAACAATGGCAATGGCACATTCAGCGAAATGGGCCAGCTGGCGGGTATTTCCAATACAGACTGGAGCTGGGCGCCCCTGTTTGCCGATTACGACAACGATGGCTGGAAAGATGTCTACATCAGCAATGGCTACCTGCGCGATTATACCAATATGGACTTCCTGAAATACATGGGCGATTTTTTAAAAGACCGCCAGGTAATGCGCAAAGACCTGTTTGAACTGGTGCAGAAAATTCCCTCTTCGCAGGTGAAGAATTACATGTATAAAAACAACGGAGACCTAACGTTTAGCAATATGCGCACACAATGGGGTTTCGACAGCGCTTCTAACAGCAACGGCGCCGCTTATGCAGACCTTGACAATGACGGCGATCTGGATTTAATAGTTAACAACCTGAACCTGCCGGCATTTATCTACGAAAATGAAAGCAATAAAAAAACTGGCAATCATTACCTGAGCCTTAAACTGGAGGGCAACGGTTTAAATACAGCCGGCCTTGGTGCTAAAATAACACTGTACAGCAAGGGGAAACAGCAGTTTATTGAGCAAATGCCCACCCGTGGTTTTGAGTCAAGTGTTTCTCCCATTGTACATTTTGGAATAGGTGCAGAACAAACCATAGATACCCTGCGCATTGTATGGCAAAGCGGCCGCCAGCAAATACTTACTGCCGTTAAAGCCGATCAGCAGCTTGTATTGAAAGAAAAAGAGGCAGCTGCTGCTTACCAGTTTCCTGCGGTTGTAAAACCCCTGTTTGCTGAAATTAAATCACCACTAACATACAAAGCAGCCCCGAATACCATCAATGATTTTAAACGCCAGCCCCTGCTCATCAATCCCCTCTCCTTTTCCGGGCCCTGTATGGCAAAGGGAGATGTAAACGGCGATAAGCTGGATGATATCTACGTGGGCGGTGGCAGCGGCCTGCCCGGCGTTTTGTACTTACAGCAAAAAAATGGCCAGTACCAGCAAAAAACAACGGCAGCGTTTGAAACCGATAAAAACAGTGAAGATGCAGATGCGATCATAGAAGACCTCAATGGTGATGGCTTTCCCGATCTGTATGTGGCCAGCGGCGGTTTCAACAACTATACAGCAGACGATCCGCTTTTGCAGGATCGTTTGTACATCAACGATGGTAAAGGCAATTTCAGCAAAGCCACAGACGCATTGCCTGCCATGCACAGCAGCAAAGCCTGTGTGCGGGCCGCGGATGTAAACGGCGATGGTCGCCAGGATCTGTTTGTAGGAGGAAGAGCAGTGCCCGGCCGCTATCCCGAAACCCCGGTCAGTTACCTGTTAATCAACGATGGCAAAGGACATTTTACCAACCAGGTAGCTTCCATGGCCGCTGGTCTTCAAAACATTGGTATGGTTACCGACGCAGCCTGGATAGATTTGAATGCAGACAATAAAAAAGATTTGGTGCTGGTGGGCGAATGGATGCCGGTGAGCGTTTTTATAAATGTAAATGGCAAACTGGAAAATAAAACATCCGCCTATTTTGAAAAACAGTACAGTGGTTGGTGGAACAAGCTGTTGGTGGGCGATTTCAATGGCGATGGTAAACCCGATCTGGTGATTGGCAACTATGGTTTGAATTCTCAATGTAAAGTGAGCGACAAAGAACCCGCTGAAATGTTTTACAAAGATTTTGATGACAACGGTTCGGTTGATCCCATACTTTGTTTTTACATACAGGGTAAAAGCTACCCCTATGTAACCAGGGATGAACTGCTGGACCAGATGAGCATCATGCGCACCCGGTATACCGATTATAAAAGTTATGCCGATGTAACGCTAAAAGATATATTTACAGAAGATGAACTGAAAGGCGTAAAACATTTGCAGGCTACCCGCCTGGCCACTGCATTCTTTGAAAGCGGCACTGACAGCAGGTTTCACGAGAAGGCTTTACCGGTACAGGTACAGTTCTCCCCGGTATTTACCATTACAGCACTGGATTATGACAAGGATGGCAAACAGGATCTCTTATTATGCGGCAATATCAACCATGCCAGGCTGCGGTTTGGAAAATTTGATGCCAATTACGGAACGCTGTTACATGGAGACGGCAAAGGTGGTTTTACTTATATACCACAAAATAAATCGGGTTTTAATATCTGGGGCGATGTAAGATCAGTAATCAATACAGGCAAAGAACTGCTGTTCGGCATCAATCAAAAGGAAATAAAAGCGTATCAAATAAAATAAGATGAAAAACAGGCTTGGTATATTTTTGGGGCTGTTGTTATTTTGTGTAAATGGTTGTAAACAACCCGTGTCTGCTTTACCTGCATTCACCGGCAAAGACATCAGTCATGTCATTACCCGCATGACGGAGCTGATGATACATGATGTAACCAATCCGCCACTGGCTGCCCGTTTTTTTTCTTATGCCTGCCTCGCCGGGTATGAAGTGACCGCACAAAATGACAGCAGTATTAAAAGTATGCATGGCGTATTAAATGCATTCCCCCTTATTAATAAACCAGATTCAGTTGCCGGTTATGCATACCCGCTGGCGGCCGTACTCGCCATGCTGGAAACCGCAAAAAAAATGCAACCCTCCGGCACACTCTTAAATGCGTATGAAGACAAACTGATTGATTCCTGCAAAAGCATGGGTTATACGGATGACGTGATCAATGCTTCAAAAAAATATGCGCTTGCCATCAGCAAACAGGTACTTGCGTATGCCAAAGCCGATGGCTACAACAAAATCAGTAGCCTGCCCAGGTATACCCCTGTTGATAAAGATGGTTACTGGTACCCCACCCCACCCGCTTATATCGCTGCCGTGGAGCCGTATTTTAAAATCGTTCGCCCGTTTACGTTAGATTCTGCAGAACAGTTTAAACCAGCACCGCCGGTTCCATACACGGCCGATAAAAAATCGGCTTTTTACAAAATGCTGTTGGATAATTACAAAGAAGATGCTACTTCTCCCGAGTTAAACCGCGTGATTGCTGGTTTCTGGGATTGCAACCCTTTTGCAGAACAGGACGATGGACACATGATGGTAGGCTTAAAGAAAATCTCTCCCGGTGCGCATTGGCTGGGCATTGCTGGCATCGCCTGCCAGCAGGCAAAAAAGAATTTTGCAGAAACCATGCAGATCAATACACTTGTGGCCATTGGTTTGATGGACAGCTTCATCGCCTGCTGGGATGAGAAATACCGCAGCAACCGCATCAGGCCCGAAACCGCCATCCGGAAATTGCTGGACGTAAACTGGAAACCATTGTTACAAACACCGCCGTTTCCGGAATACCTGAGCGGGCATTCCTGTATCTCTGCCACTTCAGCTACCATTCTCACCAAATATATCGGCGACAATTTTGCCTATACAGATACAGTGGAAACGACTTATGGATTGAAACCACGCAGCTTTCAATCTTTTCAACAGGCAGCTAATGAAGCGGGGATATCCAGGTTTTATGGTGGTATTCATTTTATGGATGCAATTGACAATGGCCGGGCCCAGGGCCTGAAAGTGGGTGATTGGGTTTTACAAAAGCTGGCAACAAAGCAACATTAAACGGCATATCGGGCATTGCTATTCATACATAAGAACACGGTATCCTGCATTAAGAACCTTGTGCGGGTACATGACCAATGTTTCTTACAGCACTGATCATACTCATACCAGCTGCCTTTAAATTTGGTCATCTTGCGGTATAAAAGGGCAGGTTATGCAGAGCTCAGAACAGTTCATACAGCCAGCACCATATTTTTCCGAAGCCACGGAGTGTGCCGATCTGCCAGGTTCAGCAGCTGAACTGCAACAGTTCGCAAGCATTCAGCAAAGTCTATCTTACCAGTTTGAAGTATTATTTCCCGATAAACTGGCACCGAAAACCATTGTTGTTATTCCCAGTCTCTCTTTGGATATGAATGTGCTGTCGAAAGTAAAAGGCGCTATTTATTATGAAGAAAGACTGCTTTGCCTGCTGATGCTGTTGCGCATGCCGCGTACGCATGTGGTATATGTAAGCAGTATGCCAATCGATCCGGTGATTGTTGACTATTACCTCCATTTACTTCCGGGTATTACCGGTTATCATGCGCGGGAAAGATTGACTTTGCTGAGTTGTTATGATGGCTCAGCCATTGCATTAACAGATAAAATACTGCAAAGGGAAAGACTGATAGAACGCATTAAAAAAAGCATTACACCCGGTTATGCGGCACATATCGCCTGTTTTAATACCACCGCCAGTGAAAGAACTTTGTCGGTAAAGCTGGGCATCCCTATTTATGGTTGCGATCCTGCATTGAACTATCACGGTACAAAAAGCGGAAGCCGTAAAAATTTTTTAACAGCTGGCGTACCCATGCCACCCGGCGTAGAAGACTTAAGAACCTATGATGATATTGTGCATGCCGTAGCTGCATTAAAAGACATGTACCCGCATTTACAAAAAGCCATCCTGAAGTTAAACGATGGTTTTTCCGGCGATGGCAATGCCATCCTGCATTACCCGGAACATGTTAGCAGCAAAGAATTGTTCGATTGGATTCATCACCACCTCGATAAGAAAATTATACCGGTAACAAAAGATTTCAGTATTGCAGATTACCTGGAGAAATTTAAGGAAATGGGAGGTGTGGTGGAAGCCTTTATAGAAGGTGATGACAAAGCTTCTCCTTCTGTACAGTGCAGGATAAATCCGCTGGGTGAGATTGATATTATTTCCACGCACGACCAGGTTTTGGGCGGTGAAAGCGGGCAGGTTTTTATGGGTGCCCATTTTCCGGCCGATGCCTGTTACCGGGCCGGCATTGCGACGCTGGGCCTTCAGATAGCCGCCGTATTGAAAGACAAAAAAGTAACCGGTCGTTTTAGCGTCGACTTTATTTCCGTAAAAGAAAACGACCAATGGAAACACTATGCCATAGAAATAAATCTGCGCAAAGGCGGCACTACACATCCATTTCTCATGCTGCAGTTTTTAACCGGCGGTCACTATGATGGCGCCGGAGGTTTGTTTGAAATGCCCGGTAAAAATCCGCTTTATTATTATGCTTCAGACAATGTTCAAAGCGACTCTTATAAAGGTTTAACGCCTGCCGATTTGATTGATATTGCCATGCTGCATGGCCTTCATTTTGATGGTGCCACACAAAAAGGGGTGATGTTTCACATGATTGGGGCATTGTCGCAGTTTGGTAAAATGGGCTTGGTTTGCATTGGTGAATCGCCGGAAGAAGCTTATTCATATTATACCAAAACCATTGCCGTACTGGATGCAGAAACCGCCCGGTAATGCGCCTGTGTTCTTTATACACTTCAGTAATGGCAAAAAGAAAGGCGGCAAAATTTGCCGCCTTTCTTTTATAGTAAGTAAATTGAAATTAAGAGTGTGTTTTCTCAACCCCATTAAATTTGTCCTCGTATATTTTTACTTTGTCTTTATCGTTCTTTGTATCGTAAATGGTAATGAGCAGGTCATACGCGTCTTTCAGCGATTTCTTGTCATCCATTTTCAATTTTCCTTTTGAACCCAGCAGTTCGTCAATTTTTAGAAAATAGGGAACCGATTCATCAAATTTTTTACCGGCCTGTTGGCGCAGATCATCTTTTTTCTTCAACTCGTCCGGTTTCAGTTTAACACCGCCCTGTGGTCTTATTTTTTTTGATTCTGCGGTAATGTCAACGCCTTTGTTAAATGATATCTGGCCCAATACCAGGTAAGCGTTGGCAAAATCGGGTTTCAGTTCTGTTACTCTCTTCATATTTGTCTCCACCTTAGCAATCAGCTCTTCAGAATTGGCCGGGCGTTTTGAAAGACTGGTGTCATAGGCTGTCTGGTACAACTCTACTGAATAATTGTACAATGTGAGGTAGTCGGAAGGATTTTTGGCCAGTATTTTCTCGTAGTTGGCAAACAATGCTTTTTTATCGCCACTGTCCCTGATCATCTGCATTTCGTATTCAGCCCAGAATGCATCGTTTGGAAACAATGAAGCACCCAGGTTCAGGTATTTCATGGCATTGGTATTGTCGCTTTTTTTGGCGTAATAATCTGTGAGCCATTTGTAAATTTCGCCCATGTTATCGCCGTTTACTTTTGCATCTGCCAGCCTTCCGTAATAGATGGCTGCATCATCTTTTTTTCCGGCTTTTTCTGCGGCAATGCCGGTATACAACACAACGGTTGTATCCAGTTTAATATTTGCCCAGCCTTTTGCGCTCATATAATCACTGATTTCGAGGCAACTCTTAAAAGTGCCAAAAGCATCATTGTATTTATTTTCCTGGAACTGAGCTGCACCTTTCTTAAAATAGCCCTGGTACATATCCGTAATGGGCTTGTAGTTTTCAAGCGTCAGCGGAATGTGTTTGTCGTCCATCTCCACGTATTTTTTCAGCGCTTCAAAAGCTTGCACATTGGCATCGGGTGTTTGTGCGCCCAGGGTATTGTCTGCAGCTACAGCGGCATAAATTTTCCCCTTATAATACCAGGCTTCGGGCGTCTTCTGGTTTTTTGCATCTGCCAGTACGCCATCAATCTCTGTCTTGGCCTCTGCCAGTTTGTTTTTGGTGAGATAGTCTTTTGCCTTGTCCAGCTTCTGCGCCATCATGGCTATACCGGCAATGGCAAGTACCGAAGTAAGAAGAACCTTTTTCATACGCGTGTTTTATTTGTTTTTGTCGCATAAAACCTGCTATTCATTTTTAATACCGGCCCTAACTGCGGGACATTAAAAAATTGAACTGCTGGTTTCATAGTTGTTTACTGAGTTAAAAAATTAATCTGTTGCAGTGGTATCCGTTTCAGATGAGCTCTCCTTTTCTTCCGTTGTACCCGGTGCATCATTTAACGTTTCATTGCCAGGTGCTGAATGAGCATCTTCTTCTGCCAAAACAGTACTGCCGTTTGTTACTGCTTCCAGTTCATCCAGTTTGGTAATGGCCGCTATCTCATCTCCTTCGTCTACCCGTATCAGTTTTACACCCTGTGTGGCCCTTCCCTGTTCGCTGATGCCAATCACCGGCATACGGATGGTAACACCGCTCTTGCAGGTAATCATCAGATCTTCTTTCTGGTGAACGTCCAGCATGCCTACCAAAGAACCTGTTTTATCGGTAACACTGATGGTCTTTACGCCTTTGCCGCCACGGTTGGTAACACGGTATTCTTCTATGGGTGTGCGTTTACCAAATCCTTTTTCACTTACCACCAGCACCGTTCTGCTGGCATCGCCTTTGCCTACACAAATCATACCCACTACTTCATCATTTGCATCTTCAACTTCTATACCTGCTACGCCAATAGCGCCCCTGCCGGTAGGTCTTACTTTGTCTTCAGCAAAACGAATGGCCCTGCCACTTTTTACTGCCATCAGTATTTCAGAATTGCCATCGGTTAATTTCGCTTCCAGTAATTCATCGCCTTCAATAATGTTGATGGCATTCACTCCTGACAAACGCGGACGGCTAAACTCTTCCAGCAATGTTTTCTTGATAGTCCCCTTCCTGGTACAGAGCACAATATTATGACTATTTACAAACTCTTCGTTTTTCAAATCATTTACGTCAATGATAGCCCTTACTTTGTCGTCTGGTGGCAGCTGTATCAGGTTTTGTATTGCCCTGCCCTTGCTGGTTTTTTCTCCTTCCGGAATTTCATATACGTTCAACCAGTAACATCTTCCTTTTTCAGTAAAGAACAACATGGTGTGGTGAGTGGAAGCCACAAAAAGATGTTCTATGTAATCTTCATCCCTTGTTTTACCACCTATTACTCCACGTCCGCCACGGCGTTGTGCACGGTATTCGGTGGCAGATGTTCTTTTAATATACCCCAGATGTGAAATGGTGATCACCACATCTTCTTCTTTTATCAGGTCTTTGATTCTTACCTCATCGTCAAGGTAGGTAATTTCTGTTTTTCTTTCATCGCCAAATTTAGTTTTTACTTCTTCCAGCTCTTTTATAATCAGCTCAAACCGGAGTGTCACATTGCCGAGCAGCTCCTGCAAATGAGCAATCAGTTTCATCAGCTCTTCGTATTCGGCTTTTATTTTATCCCTTTCCATGCCGGTAAGCCTCTGTAAACGCAGTTCAAGAATGGCCCTGGCCTGAATTTCATCCAGTCCCCATCCTGCATTCAGCAAAGCTTCCCGTGCACTGTCGGGGGTAGCAGAAGCCCTTATCAGCCGAATCACTTCATCCAGGTGATCCAGTGCTATCAGGTAGCCCTGCAATATATGAGCTTTCCTTTGTGCTTCTTTTAGTTCAAAATTGGCCCTGCGGATGACCACTTCCATCCTGAAATCCACAAACTCACTGATCATGTCTTTCAGGTTCAGTGTCTTGGGGCGGCCTTTTACCAATGCTACATTATTGATGCCATAAGAGGTCTGCAGCTCAGAATATTTGTACAGCTGGTTGATCACAACGTTGGCAATTGCGTCGCGTTTTAAATCAACCACAATACGGGTTCCTTCTTTATTGTTTGATTCGTTGTTTACATGCGCGATGCCTTCAATTACCTTGTCATTTACCAATTGACCGATACGATCGCACAAAGCGTCGCGGTTTACCTGATAAGGCACTTCTGTAATGATGATGGACTCGCGGCCGCTTCCCTTGGTATCTACATGCAGTTTACCACGCAGCACTACCCTCCCACGGCCAAAATGCATACCGGCTTTTACGCCTTCCATACCGTAAATAATACCGCCAGTAGGAAAATCGGGAGCTTTCACATATACCATCAATTCGTCGATGTTAATGTCTTTGTTGGCAATATAGGCAATGCATCCGTCTACTACTTCTACCAGGTTATGGGGCATCATATTGGTGGCCATACCAACGGCTATACCCGAAGCGCCGTTGAGCAACAATTGCGGGATGCGGGTAGGCAACACCGTGGGCTCTTTCAGCGAGTCATCAAAATTGAGCTGAAAATCGACTGTTTCTTTGTCAATGTCTTCCAGCATGGCTTCGCCGCGTTTGTGCAGGCGGGCTTCCGTATAACGCATGGCCGCCGGAAAATCGCCATCCTGTGAACCAAAATTACCCTGCCCGTCTACCAGGGTATACCGCATGTTCCATTCCTGTGCAAGCCGCACCATGGTGTCGTAAATGGATTTGTCGCCGTGCGGGTGGTATTTACCCATCACTTCGCCCACAATACGGGCCGATTTTTTATAAGGCTTGGTGCTGGTATTGCCCAGCTCGTTCATGGCGTATAAAACGCGGCGGTGAACGGGTTTCATGCCATCCCTGACATCTGGCAGTGCCCGGCCAATAATGACACTCATGGAGTAGTCAATATAAGCCGTCTTCATCTGCTCTTCAATATTAACGGGAATAATGCGGTTGTTGTCCTGCGTCTCTTGTGGTACTGTGTTCTCGTCCATGTTTTTGTACTCCTTCTTTTAGAAAAATGGGCCTGTTACAAGACTTGTTTTACCCTGCAAAATGCCCTTTGTAGCAAGGTTTGCAAATCTATCTTATTTGAAGCGTATAACCAGTTAAAAACAAGTGTTTTTAACCTTGTTTTTTCCACGAATGTGCACAGACGGTTATGAGGTAAAAAGCAGGGCCGGCCGGGGGCTGCGGGGCCAGTTTTCCAACGGGTGGAAACCTTTGCGGAATCGTGGTTTCCGGCCAAACCCTTTCAGGCAAGCTTAACGTATTCTTTATAACTTTTTCTTCACCAGTTTTGGCGCAGTATTGGCATATCTGTAACTTTGAAATACCACATCCCCGAAAACCACAATATCTTACCCCTTTAAGACGAATCATTACCACAATGTTTTTTGTCTAATATTTTTAATGTGCTTTACGTATGACCTATCGTTTATTACGCGATAACAAAGAAACCGGGCCATTTTCTGAAGAGGAAATGATCGCAATCGGCTTTAAGCCCTATGATCTCATTTGGGTAGAAGGCAAGAGTGCGGGATGGCGTTATCCAAGTGAAATTCCGGCTTTCAAAAACTTTGCGCCAGTGGTTGAAGAACAACCTTACGATCGGTTCTTTAAGAAACAGCCGCCGCAAAAACATTTTGGACTGGAAGAAAGAAATGTACCGGCCTCCTATACACAAACAGTAACAAAAGAAAAAACATTCACGCCAAAAGAATCCGAACCAATACAAGCACAACAGGCGCCGCCCGTAGCCGCATCTTACCGGCCGGTACCCGAATACAATATTCAATCAATTCCTGCAAAGCATATTCATGTTACACTGCCATCGGGCAATACTGTAAATCTTACTACGCTGGTGGCAAAGAGTGATACGAATGCAAAAGAAAATGTTCAACCCAACAAGCCTGCACCCATTGCCACATCTCCTGCAGCGCTTGTAGAAAAGGAACCCAATTATAAAATAACTGCTGTGGCGGCTGAAACGGATAAAGCTGATAAAAAAATCGTTTATACAAATACCTCTGCTGTTTACCAGCCTGCAACGCCCGGCTTTTCCTGGGGATTGATTGCTGCAGCAGTAGTAGGTTTGGCTACGTTGTTGGGACTGGGCATTATGATTGGCTTATCAATTAACAAAGACAAAAGCGATCTCGTTTTCAATGAATCGATCCGCAATAAATCTAAACAGAAGACCCTGCAACAGACAGAGAATACTGTTGTAAAACCGGCTTCCATACCAGACGCACCTGCCACCACTTTGGTAAACGAAACCCTGCATCCTGTGCCGGCTGCTAATGGTAAAGAACTGGTACAAAATGCTGTTGTAAAAAACACCCTGGCACCACAAAACAGCAGTGAGTTAAAAGAAACAAAAAAACTGCCGGATGAGAAACTGCTGGCAGGCAAACAAAAGCCATTAACACAGCAGGATGAGCGGGTTGCCGTTCCATCCATTAGCAGGCCCGCAAATACCAGCGTCAATCTTGCAAAGGAGCTATCCTTAACGCCCAATGAATTTAAGACGGGTACATTTGGTGGTATTACTGGTTTAAAATATACACTTTTTAACGCCTCTAAATTTCCCGTTGAATCGGTGATTATAGAGATTGACTATATACAGGCCAATAACAAAGTATTTAAAACAGAAAGACTGTTGTTCAAAGATGTTTCGGCGGGTGCACAAACCACCATCGACGCACCGGCCAGCAGCCGTGGCGTTAAAATAAACGGCCGCATTATAAAGGTAAATTCAAAAGAAGCTTCTCTTACAAACAATACTACTGCCAAGTCGTAGACAACGGATTTTTTTAATGTTTTCATAGCCGTTCTTTCATTTGATTGGCACGGTAGTTGGCAATTAAACGATCTGTCTCCGTATTCTTCATTCTATATATGGGCTATTTTTTCGCAGGCAATCTTTTTTATTGATTGCAAGAAGCTATTCTTTTATTTTGAAAATTCAGAATGCAAGGAAAGTTTTTTTAACAACCTGCAAGTAACCAGTAAAACCCCGTAAGG
>Ga0075026_100000877_pt1 | contig 12623 bp, 7 predicted proteins | sample Str012_2_FD_71392 | JGI IMG/M metagenome (GOLD analysis project Ga0075026, IMG submission 71392) | Freshwater sediment microbial communities in response to fracking from Pennsylvania, USA - Straight Creek_MetaG_SC_2012 | ecosystem: Environmental > Aquatic > Freshwater > Creek > Sediment...
GTAAATACCCGTTCGTTTGTTCCTGGAAAAAAGTTTTTATTGCGCCCCAAACCCAGCTGGTTGATAACGCACCACCATATGCCGGGCATTGGTAGCAGCCGTTTTTCTTTTTTTATGAAAGGATTGTTGGTACTGCAAACATTTATGACTCCATCAGCCTGGCTTCTTCCAGGTCCAGCTCCCATTCTTTGTTTCTCAGCAACTCTTCAGAAAATATTCTTTCATTGCGTAATTTTTGAATTTCCTTTCTTCTTACCGAAACGATTTCAATCAGCATGCGCCGGTACCTTGGTAAAAATCCGGCAGTTGCTGCGGTTTCTTCTTCTTTCAGCAATTTTTTATTGGTAATCTCTATCATGCGCTCATAACGTTCTTTCAGCCGGCGGAATGCATCCACATCGCCCAGGTCGTCGCCGTGTTCGCTTTGCATATAATCCAGTGCAGCATTGGCCAATCGCAGTCTTACGGTGAGTTCCTCTTCTTCCGCATTCTCTGTTTCTTCATCTTTTACTTTTAAAATGCGAATGACAAATGGAAGGCTGAGGCCCTGCAATACCAGCGTAAATAATATAACGATAAAGGTGATAAACAGGATCAGGTTGCGGTGCGGAAATTGTTCGCCGGTTTCCATTGTTAGCGGCACTGCGAGTGCAGATGCCAGTGAGACCACGCCACGCATACCGCTCCAGCCCACCACAAAAACAGATTGCCAGGAAGGCCGCTTCTCCCGCTGCCGAATCCGTTTCGATAAAATTCTTGGCAGGTAAGCACCCGGGAAAACCCATAAAATACGGATAAGGATGGTGACAAGACTTATCAGCACGGCATATAAGATGGTGCTTGCAACAGAATACTGGCCCAGCCCGTTCATTACGGCGGGTAATTGTAAGCCAATCAAAATAAAAACCAGCCCGTTTAAAAGAAAAGTAAGTGTTTGCCAGAAAGAATAAACCTGAATCCTTGAGTTGTACGAAAAAATTTCATGAGAGCGGTAGCTGAGAAAAAGTCCGCCGCTTACCACCGCCATTACACCCGAAAAATGAAAATGCTCTGCGGCAATGTACATGATATACGGTGAAATGATGGTCAGTGAGGTATCAATACCCGGCGTAGTAGGAAGAAAGCGGTGCACCACATACAGGATATTGGCAATGATAAGCCCAATTAAGATACCCATCAATGCAACTGCAAAAAACTGACCGGTGGTTTTCCATAGAAAAAATTGCCCGGTAATGATGGCGCCGAGGGCTACCCGGAAAACGATCAGTGAAGACGCATCATTGATCAGGCTTTCGCCTTCCAGTATTGTTATCACTCTTTTGGGTATGCGCATGTTCTGTAATACGGAGGCGGCAGCTACGGCATCGGGCGGAGAAACAATGCCACCCAGTAAAAAGCCCAGTGCCAGCGAAAAATCCGGAATCATGGCGTGGGCAGTGAATGCCACACCAGCCGAAGTAAAAACGATAAGCCCTGTGGCCAGGAAGACAATCGGCCTTTTGTATTGCCAGAAGTCTTTCCAGGAAGTGTTCCATGCGGCGGCATACAGCAAAGGCGGCAGAAAAATAAGAAATACCAGATCGGGTTCTAGTCGCACCAGCGGCAAGCCCGGTATAAAACTGATCAGCAGCCCCGCCAGCATCAGGAAAATAGGGTAGGAGATTCGCAACTTCTCGCTCAGCATGGTAAGCATTGAACTCAGGAAAAGCAGCGACAATACCAGGAGCAGTTTTTCTTGCATGGGCATGAAATTAAGAAACTAAGGTTGATTTTTTCCGGGCCGGCTGACTGATTTTTTTTTGACTAGAGCCCTGTGTTGCCGTTAAAATAACTGGCAGCGGGCTCTTATGCTAATTTATTTCAACAGGTTTGGGGAATAAACACAGCAATAATAAAATGTTGGCAGTTTTTTGTGCGGCATTCCGGCACGGCATGCGAATTGGTATTATGGTCATTGCCATTAATATTTTTATTCACTAAAAGAAAAATTTATGCAAGCAACTACAACAGATACCATTGAAATATTGAATGATTTGGTAGAAATCAACAACGACCGCATCGTAGGTTATGAAAGAGCACTGGAAGAAGTAAAGGATCCGGCAGACGCTGACTTGAAAGCCCTGTTTACATCAATGATTAATGAAAGCCGCAAAATACGCGTTGATTTAGCAGGCGAAGTGCAGGCTCTGGGTGGCACATTTGAAGCGGGCACTACTGCCAGCGGCAAACTATACCGGGCATGGATGGACGTAAAAGCAGTATTTACCGGCGGCAGTCGTCATGCCATACTGGCCAATTGTGAATTTGGCGAAGACGCTGCACAAAAAGCTTACAAAGAAGCACTGGCGGAAGAACTGCCCGGCTATATCCGCACAACGCTGGAAGCGCAAAAGCAGATGCTGAAAGCTTCTCACGATAAAATCAGGGCCATGCGCGATGCAGCCAAATAGCATTGTACAGAAAATGCTTTAACAGCGCATTTTATACTTTTATACAAGAGGCCGCCGGCAAAACTTTCCGGCGGCCTCTTGTATGCATAACATGTACGATGAACACATTGATGCCCCTTCGGGAAACAGCGTTCAATATTTAATCAAAAAAGAAAGGTTCACAGTGCATTGATTTATCTTTAGCCGGCAGTAGCTGGCGCCGCTGTGCAAAATATTTTGATGAGAAAACTGCTTTCATTTATTGCTGCCTGTATATTGGTACCGCTGATCAGCGGCGCACAGCCGCTTGATACCAATGTGCACACCGTGTTGTTTTTGGGCAACAGTATTACCTATGCCGGCAGTTATATCACCGATGTGGAAGCCTTGCTTACCCTGGCCCATCCCGGCCGCAATATTACTTGTATAAACCTGGGCCTGCCGAGTGAAACAGTCTCGGGCCTTTCAGAAACCGGACATGCCGGCGGCCGGTTTCCACGCCCCGATTTGCATGAAAGATTGCACCGCATACTAAGCAGCATCAAACCCGATTTGATTTTTGCCTGCTATGGCATGAATGATGGCATCTATCTTCCCTTTGATGAAGAGCGTTTTCTATACTACAAAAATGGAATGAACTGGCTGCACGATACCCTGGTAAAAACAGGTGCAAGGGTGATTGTGCTGACACCGCCCGTTTATGATGAAAAGCGGGGCCAGGCAGCCGGCTATGCACAGGTGCTGGATAAATATGCCGATTGGCTATTGCTGCAACACAAACAAGCAAAATGGGAAGTGACCGATATTCATTACCCTATGAAAAGATACCTGGATGCACACCGCCGGCTGGATGCAAAATTTGGGATGGATGGTTTTGCACTGGCAAACGATGGGGTGCATCCCGGCGAAGCAGGCCATTGGCTGATGGCCAAACAACTCCTGCTATATTTAGGAGAGGCGGAAGCTGTAAAATATACTGACATCAACACAGCCGTTGCCCATTATAAAAATGGAGCAGCCATTTTAAAACTGGTAGCAGAGCGGCAAAGTTTTATGAAAGATGCCTGGCTTGGCGCAACGGGGCATACCCGGCCAGAAATGAAGGCTGGCCTTCCGCTACAGGAAGCCCTGCAGCAAGCCGCAGCCATCCACCAGCAAATACAGACATTGCAACCATGAATTGTTTATACCTGCATTGAAATAAAAAGTATCAACTTAGATCTAAAACCATCGCTGCTATGATTTTCTTAAAAACAATCCTGCGTAAAATATCAACCAGCATCTTTTGTGCTGCTGTTTTATTGTACCAGCTATTTTCTTTTGATGTGCTACAGGCGCAGCCACCGGCAAAACTCGTATTGCAACTGGATAAGCCCGGCGCTGCCGTCAGCCCCGGTTTGTACGGACTAATGACCGAAGAGATCAATTATTCTTATGATGGCGGTTTGTATGCAGAGCTGATCCGCAACCGCATTTTTAAAGACAATCCAAAAAATCCGGATTACTGGTCGGTAGTAAAAGAGGCTGGCAGCAGCGATTCCCTGAAACTGGATACAAAGCAACCCATCAATGATGCGCTCACTACCTGCCTGCTGCTGGATGTGCAGCACCCGGGTAAAAGAACGGGTATTGCCAATACCGGTTACTGGGGCATTCCGGTAAAACCCGCCACTGTTTACCGGGGCTCGTTTTATGCAAAGACAGACCGCATAGACAGAAACCTTACGGTGAGCATCGAAAGCAATGATGGAAAAATCATATATGCATCGGCGGTAGTAAGCCATATAGAGAATGAATGGCAGCGGTATAGTTTTACGTTTACTACAGTTAATAATTGTACACCCACGGCAGATACCAGGCTGGTAATAGCTGCAAACGAAGAAGGCAAATACTGGTTTAACCTTGTATCCCTTTTTCCACCAACATTCAATGACAGGGCCAATGGAAACCGTGCAGATATCATGCAGTTGCTGGCGGATATGAAGCCGGCCTTCCTGCGTTTTCCGGGAGGTAATTACCTGGAAGGACAAATGTTCTCTACACGTTTTCCCTGGAAAAAAACACTGGGTGGGCTGGAGCAAAGACCCGGGCACATGGGCACCTGGAGCTATCGCTCTTCCGATGGAATGGGATTGCTCGAATTCCTGGAGTGGTGTGAAGATTTGAAAATGGAACCCTTGCTGGCCGTGTTTGCCGGTTATACACTGAACAGGGATTACCTCGACTCCGGCACTTTGCTGAAACCTTTTGTGGATGATGCGCTGGAAGAAATAGAATATGTAACGGGCGATGCAAATACCAGGTGGGGCGCCCGCCGTGCTCTGGACGGGCATCCAAAACCTTTTCACCTCAGCTATGTGGAGATTGGCAACGAAGACGGTTTCGATATGTCGGGCAGTTATGAACGGCGTTACATCCAGTTTTACGATGCCATCAAAGCAAAATATCCGCAGTTGAAAATTATTTCTACCGTGGGTGGCAAAGATCCGCTGGGCCAAAGAGTGAAAGCACCTGCAAGAAGCCTGGAAGTGCTGGATGAACATTATTACCGCAACGCCTGGGAAATGGAAGAAGATGCTGCGCACTATGACAATTATGATCGCAACGGGCCAAAAATATTTGTGGGCGAATGGGCCACCAGGGAAGGAGAGCCTACACCTAATTTCAATTCCGCATTGGGAGATGCCGCATGGATGACGGGTATGGAACGCAATGCAGATATTGTGGTAATGTCTTGCTATGCGCCGCTTTTTGTAAATGTAAACCCGGGTGGCATGCAATGGAAATCGGACCTGATTGGCTACAATACATTGACGTCTTATGGCTCACCTTCTTATTATGCGCAAAAAATGTTCAGCAATTATGCGGGCAATGAAATAATACCCATTGCAGCCGCCAATATTCCCACCCGTTTAAGGGGTTTGACAAAAAAGGATAGTGCCGCTGGCATGGAAGCAAAACAAATACCGGTGCTGTTTTATTCAGCAACACGCAACAAACAAACGGGAACGGTTTACCTGAAGCTGGTGAATGCGGGCAGCAGCGGGCAGCCGGTAAATATCAGTTGCGACGGCCTTACAAAAATCAGATCCGGCGGAACCATGTTGCAAATGAAAGCAGGCAAACCGGAAGATACCAACAGTATTTCCGAACCGCAGAAAATTGTGCCGGTAACTTCAAAGCTAAAAGGACTGGGTAAAAATTTCAACCGCATCTTACCGGCATATTCCATTACCGTTTTACAGGTTGAAACGAGGTAGGGGTAATTAACCCATACTTCATCAAAAAAAAGCCAACGCTATATGATAAGCAAGAACCCGGTTTACCTGTTGATAGCCATTTTTTGCAGTTGCCTTGCAGGCTGTATTGCCGGTAAAAAAAACAGCACAGTTAGTATTGACGCAGTAAAGCCGGGCGAGCTGTGGCCCGATGACCGGGGCAACCACGTGCAGGCCCATGGCGGGGGCATTATCAGGATAAAAAATACCTATTACTGGTACGGGGAAGAAAGAAGGCAGGGGCTGGATTCTGCCATGCGCTATGTTAGCTGTTATACGTCGGTTGATTTAATGAACTGGAAATTCAGGGGTGATGTGCTGCAGCTCTCCGATCCTGAGCACCTGGGAAACCACTGGGTGCTGGAGCGGCCCAAAGTGTTTTACAATGCAAAGACAAATAAATATGTAATGTACCTGCACATTGATGATGCCCGGTACAAACTGGCCAGTGTAGCCATTGCCGTTAGCGACCGGCCCGACGGAAATTTCAGCTATGTAAAAATGTTCCGGCCGCTGGATCATGAAAGCCGCGATATTGGCCAGTTTATTGATGACGATGGTACGGCCTACCTGGTTTTTGAAGATCGTCCCTTTGGATTCAGGATTGCAAAATTGTCGGATGATTATATGTCGGTTGAAAAAGAAATGAGTCTGGTAAAAGAACACATGGAAGGCGGCGCCATCGTGCATTACAATGGTTTGTATTATGCCATCGGCTCTGCGTTAACCGGGTGGAATGCCAATCCCAACAAATACGCTATTGCGCCATCGCTGGAAGGGCCTTGGAGCGAATTCAAAGACATTGCCCCGCCAGCGGCAAAGACTTACGGAGCGCAATCCACCATGATGATAAAGGTGGCCGGTACAGATTCCACCACCGTTATTTTTATGGGCGATGTATGGCGTCCAAAAACACAATGGGATTCGCGTTATATATGGATGCCGCTGCAGATTGGTGATGGCAAACTTTGGTTACCCGAACCGAAACCCTGGCTCATTAATATTAAAACGGGCAAATGGAAATACGCTGATTAATTAAAACAACAGCACAGCAAACTAACAATGGGCGCCGTTTTGCTGCAGTGCCCGTTAATGCTACCGGGCCTGGCAGTCCTGCAAAGTAAAGATCTTAAGAAACTGAAGTGCGTATATGCGCAGTAAATTCATGAAAGAACTTACAGCATGTTTTTGCTCCGGTACTGGCTGGGACTATGCCCGGTGATGGTTTTAAAAATTCTCGAGAAATAGGACAGGGTTTCAAAACCAGTTTCAAGGGCAATGGCATTCAGCGACAAACTGGTGGTAAAGATCAAAAACTGCGCTTTTTCAATTCTCTTAAACTGTGTATAGGCCAGCGGCCGGTAACCCGTTTGCTGCTGAAAAACCCTTGAAAAATAATCCGGGTTCTGGCCAGCCCTTGCCGCCAGTTGTGTAACGGTAACGGGCAGTTGTAAATTTGCCTGAATAAAATCTAATGCGGCGGCAATTTTAGGTGGCAGCAGGCTTTGTTGCGGCATATTAAAATCTGCCGCATCCAGAAACCTGGAAAGCAGTTGCAGTATAATGCCCTGTGTTTCCATCAAAGCAGCCGCCGGGGAACGGTTGTTCAATTCCCTGAAGCCCTGTAACACCCGTTGTTTTTCATACACTTTAGGATTTGTTGAAAGGTATAAACCCCTGCCAGGGTTTAGTTGCAGCAATTTTTTGAAAAGTGGCAGGTCTGTCTTTGCTGCTTTTACCTTAAAAATTTTCCGGTTTTGCGAAAACAAAGCATGTGGGCTTGTGGCATCTTCAATAAAATGGAGATAGTACTGACTGAGCTGGCGGCCGCAATAATAATTGCACACCGTGTATGCGGGGATCAAATAAAGGCAGCCTGCTTCCAGCGCCTGCGAGGAGGCCGGATTGAATAATTTGCCATGGCCGCCATCTATCAGGTACAACCTGTAAAAAGGGCTGAGCACGTTTTTGTATTGCCAGCTTTTGTTCAACTGTACATAGTCTGTATTCAGCAACGCAAAAGTAGTACGGGCAGTGTTTTCTTTCATGGTAGCTTGCCTGTTTAATGTAGCGGGTTTGCCCTGTAAAACTATTTTAAAAAAGTCGGTTTTGTGCAAATAGTTGCGGTGTTTGTGTAATTGCTGTTTGTATATTTTTCCTAATTTCAGGAACCCGTTTTAAAATCCATGTGAATGCGCTGCTTTTTTATTGCGATGGCCATTGCTGCCAGTGTTGTTTCCTGTTCACCGCATCTTCCGGCGGAGGTGGCGCAGGCGTACAAAGAATTGCCGGCTGTGCTGGATTACAACCAGCATGTAAAGCCGGTGCTGGCGGATAAGTGTTTTTCTTGTCATGGCCCCGACAAAGCCAAACAGAAAGCCGGTCTTCGGCTCGACAAAGATTCTTCTGCATTTGCCGAACTTCCGGAAAATCCCGGCAACGTGGCCATAAAGCCGGGGAGCTTAAATGGCAGTGAATTTTTTCACCGCATCATGTCGGCCGATCCACAATACATGATGCCCGAACCAAAATCGCATTTAACGCTCTCAGCAAAAGAGAAAGCCATCCTCATTAAGTGGATTGAAGATGGCGCGGCGTACAAACCCCACTGGGCATTTGTAAAGCCAGTGAAAACAGATCCGCCAAAAGTTAACAGTGAAGCACGGATTGTAAATCCCATTGATAATTTTATTGTCAGTAAACTGGAAGAAGAAAAACTACCGTCTTCAAAAGAAGCGGATAAGGAAACCTTGCTCCGCAGGCTGTCACTGGATCTTACCGGTCTGGCACCAACCATTGAAGAGACCAGTTATTTTTTAAGCGATCGTTCACCCAATGCCTATGAAAAACAGGTAGATCGCCTGCTGGCTACAGCACAATACGGCGAAAAAATGGCTGTCGATTGGCTTGATCTTGCACGTTTTGCGGATTCTCACGGTTACACCGTAGACCGGCTGCGGGATATGTCGCCTTACAGGGATTGGGTGATCAATGCGTTTAACAAAAACATGCCCTATTCCACTTTTATACAATGGCAACTGGCGGGCGATTTAATGCCACATCCTACCAAAGAGATGATCATTGCTACGGCTTTCAACCGCAATCACCAGCAAAATATGGAAGGTGGTATTATTGAAGAAGAATACCAGGCGGAGTATGTTATCGATCGCACCAATACATTTGGTGATGCATTTCTGGGCTTGTCGGTTGGTTGCGCAAAATGCCACGATCATAAATTCGATCCCATCTCCCAGAAAAACTATTATGAATTGTTCAGCTTCTTTAACAATGTAAATGAAGCCGGGCAAATTGCCTGGGATGATGCCATGCCTTCGCCCACGCTGATGCTGCCAACACCCGAAAAGGAAAAGATTTTGCAGTCCATTAGCGCTTCCATTGCCTTACAGGAGAAAAAAATAGAGAATACACGTACCGGAGCCGGTGCCGATTTTGACAATTGGATCCGGCGTGGTGGTTATAGAAAACTGGCCAAAGAAAAAATGCCCGCATTTGGCCTGCAGGCGCAATACAATTTTGAGAACGGATCGCTGAAGAACATTCTCCATCCCGCACAAACGGGGGTGATGAAAAGAGAAACGGGGCAGCCGGGGGATGCGCCTGTTTTTGAAAACCACAACAACGGAAAAGCGCTTGCGCTTACCGGTGATACCTGGCTCGACCTGGGCCAGACCGGCGTCTTCAGCAAATCGGATCCATTCAGCATTGGAATATGGGTAAACATTCCCAAAGATTTAAAAGAAGGTGTAATACTGCATAAAAGCCAGGCGGAGCGGCTGTACAATTACCGGGGCTATCATTTGCGCCTGAAAGACAATAAGCTGGAACTGAACATGGCCCATACCGCACCCTCCGATGCCATTATAAAAATGTCCAGCACCAATGTGCCCAGGGACGAATGGATACAACTGACCATTACTTACGATGGATCTGCCAGGGCCGCCGGACTGCGCTTGTACCTAAACGGTAGTGAGATGGAAATGAAGACAACGATGGACCAGCTCACAAAAGACATCCTCTTTGCAGATAAAATACAGCCCGGTTTGCAGGTAGGCGGCTGGTGGCGCGGACTGGGTTTCAAAGGAGGAAAAGCAGACGATATAATAGTTTACAACCGCCGGTTAACGGCATTTGAAGTAAGTATACTGGCGGGCAAAAACACCTGGGCAGGCATTGCTGGTAACGGCAACAACATACCGCCTGATGCAATGGCGTTATTGAAAGAATATTATTGTGTTTCAGAAGACCCGTTGCTGCAAAAACAGGAAAAGGAATTGCAGCAAATGCGCCATACACTTTCTGACTCAACGGCTGCTGTGCAGGAGCTGATGGTGATGCAGGAAATGCCTGTTCCAAAGAAAACACATGTGCTGCAACGTGGTAACTACAATATGCCGGGCGAAGAAGTTTCTCCCAATACGCCGGCAGCCATTTTCCCTTTCCCCGAAAAGTTGCCGCACAACCGTTACGGGCTGGCGCAATGGCTTACGGACGAAGATCATCCTATGACGGCAAGGGTGGAAGTGAACCGCCTCTGGCAGAATTTTTTTGGTATTGGCCTGGTGAAAACTACAGAAGATTTTGGCAACCAGGGTGAGATGCCCAGTCACCCGCAATTGCTGGACTGGCTGGCGGTCAGCTTCCGCGAGTCGGGCTGGGACATAAAAAAAATGAACAAGCTCATTGTGATGTCGGCCACATACCGGCAGGATTCCAAAGCAAGTAAAGAATTGCAGGAAAAAGATCCGGAAAATCGTTTGCTGGCCCGCGGGCCATCCGTTCGTATGTCGGCAGAAATGATCCGCGACAATGCGCTGCAGGCAAGCGGCTTGCTGAACCGGAAAATAGGAGGTAAGAGTGTTAAACCCTATCAGCCAGACGGGCTTTGGGAGATCAACAATACCAGCTATACCAGGGATTCGGGCGATGCCGTATACCGCAGAAGCCTGTACGTAATTGTAAAGCGTTCCGTGCCCAATCCTACCTTGTCTGTATTTGATGCTGTTTCAAGAAGCTATTGTGTAGCAAGGCGGCAGAAAACCAACACGCCATTGCAGGCACTGGTAACACTGAATGATCCCAGTTTTACAGAAGCGGCCAAAGTAATCGGCGAACAAATGACCCGGGTAGCGGATAAACGGGCTGCTATTGTAAATGCCTACCGGAAATTGGCAGCCAGAACACCCGGCGTTAAAGAAATTGATTTGTTAGAAGCCCTTCAGCAGGCGGAAGAAAATAAATTTAAACAACACCCGGAAAAAGCCCGGGGCTGGCTGCATGCGGGTCAGTATAATATCGATAAAAAGCTGGATTCAATAAAGGTAGCCGCCAACGCTGTTGTGGCCAGTACCATTTTGAATTCTGATGCTTGTTTAACCAAACGGTAAATTATGGCAAACCATCACAAAGATGATTTCAGGCTGCATACACCTGAATTTGAAGCGCTGAACAAGCGCCTGGACCGGCGAAATTTTCTGATCAAAACATCCCTGGGCATTGGCGCAATAGCCACCGGCTCTTTGCTGGGTGTCAATCAACTTTTTGGCAATACGTCAAAACCCATTTCGGAAAACAATGCCGCCAATTTTGAAGAAGAGATGTTGCGGGCCATTCCGCATTTTGCACCCAAAGCAAAAAGAATTGTGTATTTGTTTATGAGCGGCGGCCCCTCGCAGTTTGAAACCTTCGACTACAAGCCGGGCCTGGCGGGTATGATGGGCCAGGCTTTGCCAGAATCAGTGCGCAAAGGCCAGCGGCTCACGGGCATGAGTGCCAACCAGAGTATTTTGCCGGTGGCGCCTTCGGCTTTTAAATTCAATCAATTTGGAAAAAATAAAACCTGGATTAGTGAATTGCTGCCGCATACTGCCTCCGTGGTAGACGATCTGTGCATTGTGAAGTCATTGTACTCCGAAGCCATCAACCACGATCCGGCCATTACTTTTTTTCAGACCGGCAGCCAGTTGCCCGGCAGGCCTTCCATTGGTTCATGGCTGAGTTATGGATTGGGGTCCGACAATAAAAACCTTCCTTCTTTCATTGTACTGGTTTCAAAAAACGGGCAAAAAGATCAACCCTTGTATGCCAGGCTTTGGGGCAATGGATTTTTACCTTCCAAATACCAGGGCGTACAATTCAGGGCGGGAAAGGATCCTGTGTTGTTTTTGAACAATCCTGATGGCTATGATGGCGCAGACAGGAAGGAAATGCTGGAGTATTTATCAAAGTTGAACCAGTTACAAAATGAAGCGTACGGAGATCCTGAAGTGGAAGCCCGTATTGCACAATACGAGATGGCCTACCGCATGCAAACATCCGTTCCGGAAGTAATGGATATTTCAAAAGAACCCGATGAAGTGTTTGATCTATATGGACCCGACAGCCGCGACCCCGGTACTTATGCAGCCAATTGTATTCTTGCCCGTAAACTGCTGGAGAAGGATGTAAAATTTGTGCAGTTGTACCACCAGGGATGGGATCAGCATGGTGGTTTACCCAAAGCCATTGCACAGCAATGCAAAACAACCGACCAGGCAACTGCTGCATTAATAAAAGATTTAAAAAGACGCGGCCTTTTGGAAGATACACTCGTGGTTTGGGGCGGAGAGTTTGGCCGCACCGTTTACTCGCAGGGAAAATTAACAGCCGATGACTATGGCCGCGACCACCACCCGCGTTGCTTTACCATGTGGATGGCCGGAGCAGGCGTGCAGCCCGGCATCACTTACGGAGAAACCGATGATTTTAGTTACAATATTGTAAAAGATCCCGTTCATGTGCACGATTTGCAGGCAACACTGATGCGCATCATGGGGATTGATCATGAAAGGCTGACGTATAAATTTCAGGGCAGGCGTTTCCGTTTAACAGATGTGCACGGTAAAGTGGTGAAAGGAAT
>Ga0075026_100000878_pt1 | contig 12615 bp, 10 predicted proteins | sample Str012_2_FD_71392 | JGI IMG/M metagenome (GOLD analysis project Ga0075026, IMG submission 71392) | Freshwater sediment microbial communities in response to fracking from Pennsylvania, USA - Straight Creek_MetaG_SC_2012 | ecosystem: Environmental > Aquatic > Freshwater > Creek > Sediment...
CAGTGAATCCGCCTTTTGAATTTCGCCGCGCGTGGGCTCAATATCGCCGCGAAGCAGGCGCAACAGCGTGGTCTTTCCGCTGCCGTTCGGGCCGACCAGTCCCACACGCATCCCCGACGTAACCGCAAAATTAATTCCCTCGAACAATGTGCGCCCGCCAATGGCATACGTCAGATCATCGAGGCCAATCAGGCGTTTGGTTTGGCGCTCGGTTGAGGAAAAGTCAATTTTGGCGGAAGTGGTGCGCGTGCGGGCGTTCAGGTCGGCGAGTTCCCCGATCATTTCATTTGCCGTGCCGATGCGCGCCTTGGATTTCGTGGTGCGGGCCTTGGGGCCGCGGCGCAGCCATTCAATTTCCGTGTGCACGCGGTTTTCCAGCGACTCCTGGCGCTTGCGCTGGGCGTGCAGGAATTCCTCCTTCGCCATCAGAAACGTGCTGTAGTTTCCGCTGACGCGCAGATAGCCGTTCTCATACGAACGGGCCAGCTCCACAACTTCCGTGGCGATATTTTCCAGAAAATAGCGGTCGTGGCTTACCACCACGCAGGCGAACGCTGCGTTCTGCAAAACGGATTCCAGCCAATTAATCCCGGCAAGGTCCAGATGGTTGGTCGGTTCATCGAGCAGCAAAATATCCGGACTTTGCACAAGACCTTCGACAATCGCCAGGCGCTTGCGCCATCCGCCCGAAAGATTCGAAGTGAGCGTATCGAGTTCCGTGAATCCCGCGCGGCCCAACGGTTCGGCCATTCGCGCGGCGCGGTCTTTTTCCGGAACTCCCGCGCGCACCAGGGAATTCTCCACCACCGACCGGATCGTCGCCCCCGCATCGAATTCTGAATTTTGCGTGACCATGCTCAGGCGCGTGCGCTTGCGAACCGCCACATCGCCCGTATCCGGCTTCACGCGCCCATATAAAATTTCCAGCAGCGTGGACTTGCCTGAGCCGTTCGGGCCGATCAGTCCGATTCGTTCCCCTTCGGAGACCGTGAAGGAAATGTCCCGGAATAGTGGTTCGGCGCCGTACCTTTTGGAAAGCCCTTGTGCAGTAATAATCGGAGGCAAATGACCTGGTTTTCTCCCGCGTTAAGTTTAGCGTGAAGCGACGGCAGGCGCAAAACGCGCCCGCCGATTTGTTCGAGGAAGATTGATCGTCATTCCGAACGGAGTGAGGAATCCCTCCAGCGCACGTGTCGCGGGCTGCTGCAAATGACAGCGTCCAACGTACATGCCGCCGGGTCAGAACCAGCCACTGCGATAGGCCACCCACCAGCTCAAAAGCCCCAGCGGAATTGACGCCGCAAGCCCCCACCAGAATGGCAACGCAACATCCGCCACCAGGCCCAGGGCTGTCCACGTGGTCCAAAATATCTTTCGCTGCATGCTTATATTGTAGATCGAAACACAGGCTATGAGGTGAGTCGCGACCAGAAAAGTAACGGTCTTTCGGCTAACCGGAACGGGGATTAAACGATCCTGCTTATTTCCGCTGAATCGTAGTGAGATATTTAATCAGATTCTGCAGTCGCACATTTCCGAGGTCCTGATCATCCTCAATTTGGTGGAAAATGGGGCCCCAGACGGGCATCTCGCGTGAACCGTGCGAGGAAAGCGTTGGCTCGTCCCCGGAAATAAATTTGCGAACCCGCTCGACCGGAAATCTACCTCCATTATTTCCGGAGAGCGCGGTCAGGTCCGCGGGTTTCGTCTTCAACGCGGACGCAAGTGGACCGTCCCCCTTGCCTTCGGGACCGTGGCAAGCCGAACAGTGCGCGCGATACAGGTCCGGGCCTTTCACGGAATATATCAAACGCTCGTATTTTTTTTCATTCGTTGACGAAGGCTTCTTCTGAGCAAAGGCGGACCCGCCCAAAAGGAAAGTTGCAGCCAGCACAATTCTTGTCAAGGATTGCAAACTCATGGAAGCTTTCATTGTTCGCACCGCCGGAATTCGAGCCGGATCGTTTCCAACTCCATGTACTGCTTATCAAACATCGGGTGATCCGCGGCGGATTGCAATAGGTGGGGTGCCGCTTTACCGGGCACTAGCCCGCCGGAAGACGGGCGCTGCAGTCCCCGCGGATCACGCTTCGCATGCTACAGACGGCGCCTTACCACATTGATGGACGCCACTTCTTTGCCTCTTAGTGCCGGAAGTGATGAGTGCCTCCCCAATGCGTGAAAAACATGAGGCTCAAGATGAGCAACGCCATGAATAAGAAGTCTTGTCTGACCATGACGCCCTCCTTTTGCTTCATTCCCTAAAGCTGTAATTATCCTAGCCCCATGGAACGGGAAATGATGTGACCTGGGGAACAATCGTGAGTGACGCCGGACACAGGGCTGTGCGCGAGGATTGAGCGAAATCGAACGACCAGAGCGAGCGGGCGCAAATCGGGCAGACCTTGAACTCGATTGGGATCGTCCGCCCAGCCAACGCGACAACGACGTATATCTGGAAACGAGCTATACCGTTTGCAGCAGCTATAACCCTGTGGCCCGCATGTCGCTGGAAGCGCCGCCAGCCGCCGGGATGTAGCATTTCCGCGTGTAATCCATAACCATGCGGTCGGCATTGAAGCGCCAGCCGAGCGTGCGGATGGTCCGCTTCATGCGCTTGATCCAGCCTCGAGGCAGGCCGTCACGGTCGCGCTGGTAATAAAGAGGAATTACCTCCTCGCGCAGTACGCGGTACAGGTCATCCCCATCCCGCGTGTCGTGAACGTCCATGTTGGTATGCGTTCTTCCGATTCCGATGGCAAATCCGTTCAACCCGTCGTAGGCCTCAGCCCACCATCCATCAAGAACGGAAAGATTCAGGCCGCCGTTGAGCACAACTTTCTGACCGCTGGTGCCGGAGGCTTCCAGTGGACGCCGTGGATTATTGAGCCACACGTCAACGCCCTGCACGAAATGGCGCCCCACGTTAATGTCATAGTCCTCGATAAAAACAAATTTGTTGGCGAATTGCTTGTCGCGCTTGAGCTCCGCGATTTGCTGCAGCACTTGTTTGCCGGGCATATCGTGCGGGTGGGCCTTGCCGGCGAAGACAAATTGCACGGGCCGCTTGGGATCGTTCACCATCGTAGCCAGCATTTCGATATCTTTCAAAACGAGATTGGCCCGCTTGTATGTGGCAAACCGGCGCGCGAAGCCGATCGTCAGCGCATCTGGACTCAGCAAACGTCCCAAGTCCTGCAAGACTTTGGGAGATTCTCCGCGCCGCTCGGCCTGTTCCACGGCCCGTATGCGAACAAACTCGATGAGCCGCGATTTTAAGCTGAGGTGGGTTTCCCACAATTCGCCATCGTCCACATTCTCGATGCCTTCCCAGGTATTCGGCTCGCTTCCGTGCTCGTGCCAACCCGTGCCCAGGTGCCGGTCATAGAGGCGGTACATCTGCGGTGCCAGCCATGTGGGAACGTGTACGCCATTGGTGATATGCCGGATCGGCACCGCCTCTTCCGATCTGCCGGGGTAAAGCCCCGTCCACATCGCCCGGGAGACTTCTCCGTGCAACGCCGATACTGCATTGGCGCGGCGCGAAAGCTTCAGGCCCAGCACGGTCATGCAAAAGCCTTCATCGCCGTTTTGCGGATTCTCGCGCCCGAGAGACATCAGCCATTCATGCGAAAGTCCCAGCGAATCCCGCAGCGGGCCCAAATGCTCTTCCATCAGCCCGGCATCAAAGCGATCATGGCCGGCAGGAACCGGCGTATGCGTCGTAAATACAACTTCGCGCGACACGCGCGGCACGGCTTGCTCGAAACTCAGGCCCTCTTCCTCCATGCGGCTGCGAATCGCTTCCAAAACCGCGAATCCACTGTGTCCCTCGTTCAGATGAAGAACACTGGGCGTGATGCCCATCGCCTTCAATGCGCGGAATCCCCCCACTCCAAGCAATAATTCCTGGCGAATCCGCACGCGACCGTCGCCACCGTAAAGCCGCGAAGTCAGTTCCCTATCTTCCGGCGCGTTTCCTTCCACGTTGGAATCGAGAAGCAGCAAGGCGCAGCGGCCCACTTTCACGCGCCACACTTTTGCGCGAATCGAGCCGCTTCGCGTCTCGATTTGCACCGTCACAGGTTCGCCCTTGGCGCCTATGGCCGGCTCCATGGGCATTTGGGTGATGTCGGTCTGAAGATATTCCTCCTGCTGCCAGCCGTTTTTATCCAGTCGTTGCCGGAAGTAACCTTGCCCGTAAAAAAGTCCAATGCCCACGAGCGGAATGCCCAGGTCGGAAGCGCTTTTGATGTGGTCTCCGGCAAGAACACCCAATCCACCGGAATAAACAGGAATGGATTCGTGCAAACCGAATTCGGCGGAGAAATACGCCACCGGACGAGGCCTCAGAACCCCTGCATGCCTGGCGCCCCAGGTGTGGTCCGCATCCAGATACTCCCGCTTGCGACGATAGGCGTAATTGATTCGCCCATGCAGTACGAGCTCGCGCGCGCGGCTTTCAATTCCGGCGAGGGGAATCTCGTTGAGCAGCGCGATGGGGTTATGGTTGAGCTGACGCCAACGCAAGGGGTCAAGATCGTGAAACAAACTGGTGGAATCGTGATCCCAACTCCACCACAAGTTTCGCGCCAGCGACCATAAGCGTTCCTGAACGGGCGCGACAAAGCGATCCAGCGTGCGCGCTTCGCTGACGACCGGCGCAAGTTGCATGGCCGCTTCCGCCAGCATGATGATTTCCCGCTCCTGAAACGCTCGAGCCTCGCACGTCTGAACCACCAGTACTCCCTGCAACACTCCGCCATCAATCAACGGAACGCCCAGGAAGGATTGATATGCCTCTTCGCCCGACTCGCTGAAATATTTAAACCGCGGATGATTTTTAACCTGCTCGACGGCGACCGGTTGCACCAGTTCGGCCACCAGCCCGGCGAGTCCTTCATGCAGCGCCATGCGCAACGTGCCCACGCATTGCGGGCGCAGGCCAAGCGTGGCAGCCAGGATGAGGTTGGCGCGGTCCGGCTCCAACAAATATGCGGAACATACGTCTGTCTTGAAACGTTTGGCAATCAGCGCAACCACGTTCATCAGGGTTTCCGCGGGCTTGCCGCCCTCGGCCGCCAGATTGCCGATTTCTTCCAACGTCAACACATGCAAGTCGGCCCCTAAAGGGGTGGGTTGCGTCACAGTGGATTGTCCCTCATCATTTCGTTTTGGTCCCGGTGCGGTTGGCCCCATCAAGTTTCCTCTAGTTCACGGATTCTTTCAATTCGCAAAGTTTACAATCGCGCTGCCATGCCGATCGCCGCCACTGGAGACGCAGCGCCGCACGGTGGAAGATACTTTCACAAGCGCCTGTTCTATTGTCCAATCCACAAAATCTATTCGCGCAATAGGATTTAATCGAATGCCATTGTTGCGGGGCGCCCATTTCATGATTGCCCGCGAAATGGGCGTTGCGGGGCCATTCAATGCAATAATACCCAGCCGTTCTCCCGGGCTGACTTGCTTGACCACGATCGTCCAACAATTCGACGCCATAATCCTCGGCGCAGGGGCCGCGGGATTGCTATGCGCCATCGAAGCCGGAAAGCGCGGCCGGCGCGTCGCCATACTCGAACGGGCCGAGCGGCCCGGAAAGAAAATCCTGATCTCCGGTGGCGGCCGCTGTAACTTCACGAATCTTCAGTGCAGCGCCGGAAATTTTATCTCCGCCAATCCGCACTTCGCGAAATCCGCGCTGGCTCGCTACACGCCGGCGGATTTCATCGCCCTCGTCGAGAAACATCACATCCCTTATCACGAAAAGACGCTTGGCCAGATCTTCTGCGACCGCTCCGCAAGCGATATCGTCCAGATGCTCGAATCAGAATGCCTTGCCGCGGGCGTGAAAATAATTCCGGATTGCAACATTCGTGAAATTCGGCGGCCCGGCAAGTTTGTGATCGGCACGAATCACGGCGAGTTTCATGCACCAGCGCTGGTGGTGGCCACAGGCGGGCTATCCATACCAAAGCTCGGAGCAACCTCCGCCGGATATGACCTGGCGCGCCAATTTGGTATAAAAATTCAGCCGCTGAAACCTGCACTCGTTCCTTTCACTCTGGGAACCAAAGACCGCGCCGAATATTGCGATTTGGCGGGCCTCTCCGCGGAAGTGATCGCTTCCATCGGCGATCAATCTTTCCGCGAAAAAATGCTGATCACGCACAGGGGACTCAGCGGCCCGGCGATCCTGCAAATTTCCTCGTATTGGGACGCGAACCGGCTAATCCGAATTGACCTGGCGCCGGGTCGTGAAGTCAGCGCCGCAATTCGCGATGCCAAGGTCAGGAATATTGCCGCCGCACGCGCCGCCCTACAATCGTTTCTTCCAAAGCGATTGGCCGCGCGCTGGATGGATTTGCACGCGCCGGAAACCTGGACCAATCAGTCCTTGGACCACTTGGAACATCAGGTACACGATTGGGAAATCGAACCATCAGGCACCGAGGGTTACGAAAAAGCCGAGGTCACCGCCGGCGGCGTGGACACCGACGAGCTATCCAGCAAAACCATGGAATCTCGCAAAATCTCGGGACTGTTTTTTATTGGCGAAGTGGTGGATGTCACAGGACATCTGGGCGGGTTTAACTTTCAATGGGCCTGGTCTTCGGGCGCCGCGGCGGGGCGAGTGTTATGAGCGCAAAGTCTCGGTGAAGGCCTGGGGACGCCAATCTCCCGATTGGCGGTTTCTGGGACGCCGGTCGGACGCCAATCGGGAGATTGGCGTTCCCAGGGACTAACCATTCGCACTTTCATCCGTCTTATTCCTTGATATGCAATCCCGGCGCGGCTAAGCCGGGATTTTGACATATTGCATCGGTGTGGAGGAGTGAACATGAATTCACGGACTTTTTGGAAGAAACCGCAAGCGATCACGATTGCCATGATTCTTCTGGTAGGGCTGGCAGGATTCGGCATGGCCCGCGCCAGTCAGAAAATTAGTTTTTCCGGATTGCACGCCTCAATGAAACTGGCGGACCCCGCCGAAGGACCAAGCAAAACCGGATTTGCTCCCGTGGTAAAGGGAGTCCTGCCGGACGTGGTGAATATTTCCACCTCAAAAATTACGCGCGCATCGGATCAGCCTTCCAATCAGGACGATATCCCTCCATTCTTCCAGCAGTTTTTCGGACAACAAATGCCGGGCATGAATCCCGGAGGACGGATGCCGCGACAGCGCGACCAGCGCGAAGACAGCCTGGGATCGGGCGTAATCGTCAGCCCGGAAGGCTACATTCTCACCAACAACCACGTGATTGACGGCGCCACCGACGTTCGCGTCACCCTTGCCGATAAACGCCAGTTGAAAGCCAAAGTTGTCGGCACCGATCCGAAAACCGATATCGCCGTTTTGAAAGTTGACGGAAGCGATTTCCATGCGATCACGATCGGCGACTCCTCCAAAGTCGAAGTGGGCGATTACGCCCTGGCCATCGGAGATCCTTTCGGCGTGGGGCAAACCGTCACCATGGGAATCATCAGCGCCATGAATCGCGGCAACCTGGGCATCGAGGACTACGAAGATTTCATTCAAACCGACGCGCCGATCAACCCGGGAAATTCCGGCGGCGCTCTGATCAACGATCGCGGCGAACTAATCGGAATCAACACCGCGATTCTCTCGCATGGATCGGGCGGCAATGAAGGCATTGGTTTCGCCGTGCCGGTCAACCTCGCCCGTCAGGTGATGAATCAAATTCTGGATCACGGCAAAGTGAATCGCGCTTATCTCGGCATCATGATCCAGGACGTGACCCCTGCGATTGCCAAGGCCATGGGCCTCAACGATATGAAGGGCGTGCTGGTGGGGGACGTTACTCCCTCCGGTCCGGCCATGAAGAGCGGAATCCAGCGCGGCGACGTAATTCTGGAAGTCAACGGCAAGCCCATGGCCGATAGCCGCACTCTGCGCATGGCCATCTCGATGATGAATCCCGATTCCTCCGTGAAGTTAAAACTCCTGCGAAACGGCAGCCAGAGCGACATGACCGTCAAGCTGGGCGAACTGCCGGCCTCGAAGGAAGAAGCCAAAGCCGATGAAGGAAATTCCAAAGGCGCGCTCGAAGGAGTGACTCTGGAAAATCTGGACGCGGACACGTCCAGGCAGCTTGGTCTGCCCGCTACCACAATGGGCGTGGTGGTCGCTGAAATCAGTCCGTCCAGCCCGGTCGCTTCTTCAGGCTTGCGCCGGGGAGACGTGATCCAGGAAGTGAATCATCAACCGGTGAAAAATGTATCCCAACTGGAGGAAGCGATCCGCAAGGCGGGCACGAACGTCTTGCTGCTCGTGAACCGCCAGGGCAACACACTGTTCATCGCCATATCCATGTAACGGCGAGCCACCGCTAAATGGGCTCGCGGGCCGCGACTTCGTATTTGTGGGTCGCGGCCTCGTCTCAATGAGTCACTTCATCTTTGTGGGTCGTGGCTTCAGCCGCGACTTCAAGACGCTACCCGGAAACGGGTTTTAGCCCCTGAATATTGAACCCCGCCGGGACTCAAATTTCCGGCGTTTTTTTCCAAATTCTCCAGGTGACCTAAGAACGCCCGCTCAATCCAATGCACATCGCCACTCCCATCCCGAATTTAGTCGTCATTCCGAACGAAGTGAGGAATCCCTCCTTCTTTTCTGAACCCGGAGAGATTCCTCGCTTCGTTCGGAATGACAGTCATGGGAGTGCGAACAGGAATAGCGATGAAACGGTCAGTCCTTATATACTCGTCTAATCACTCGACGCTGCGTTTGCAAGAACGAGTGAGCCCAATGCGTTTCAGCCCGCAAAAAATATTGATCGCCGTCGTTGCACTGATCGCCGCCACTTATGTGGCTGACTATCTTTACGTCCGCCAGCGCATGGCCGCGCAAGAACAGGGCGATCCATTCGACGTGGTCACTTACCCGCACCTTCTGGCTATTCCGCAAAAAGGCAATCGCGTGGAGTACGCTCTCGACGCGCAATCCCCCATGCGATCCGATCCCTGCGTTCATTCCCTATTTCCGCATTACGGCTACCCGCCCTGCTGGTACGTCAACCGAAGGGCGCAAACCCCTACTCCCATGTTCTTTTTGCCCGGCATGAACATTATCGGTTGAACCCTGGGAACGCCAATCTCCCGATTGGCGTTTTGCAAAACCGCCAATCGGGAGATTAGCGTTCCCGGGTGAAATCGGACCAGGCAAGCAGGAAAGTCCTTGAGAAATTCATGGAGAACTGGCGGCAGCTTCTCCTTCTTCATGACAAGATTGATCCCCGCGCGCTTCTCCCCTCCTCCGACTTGCCATACAATTGCCACGGAGGCTCCGAGTCTATGAGCTGGTTCGTATGGGCGCTACTATCCGCGTTTTTCGCCGGCGTCACGGCGATTCTTGCAAAAATTGGTGTCCAGGAAATCAATTCCAATATGGCGACCGCGATCCGCACCGTCGTAATCCTGATTTTCGCATGGTCGGTCGCACTGCTAACCGACCGCCAGCCGCTCTCCTCCATCGGCAAGCGGACGTGGATTTTCCTGATTTTGTCTGGAATCGCCACGGGCCTTTCCTGGATTTGCTATTTCCGGGCGTTGCAATTGGGTGAAGCTTCGCGCGTTGCTCCGGTGGATAAACTCAGCGTGGTCGTGGCCATCGTTCTGGCCGCGATTTTTCTGCACGAACATATGACCTGGCACCACTGGGTCGGAGGAACATTTATTTTTGCCGGAGCGGTGGTGCTGGCCTACGCGTGAAACTTGCACAAGTCGAAGTATTGCCAAAGGGGAATCTAAATCACGCGGGCGGAAGCCCGCGCCACGATGAACAACATCAAGCTTTGGCGTCGCGCGAAAACTCCGCCCACTTCCCCTGCGCCTTCACAATTAACTCGATCACCTCGCGCACTGCGCCATTGCCGCCCGTGCGTGACGTCACATAGTGCGCCGCGCGCTTCACTTCCGGCGCGGCGTTCGCCACGGCCACCGCCAGGCCCACGCGCTGCAATAGCGGAAGGTCGGGAAGGTCATCGCCAACGTAGGCCACTTCCTGTTCGCTCGCGCCCGTCGCCTGCAGGATTTCTTCATAGGCACCGGTTTTCGTCGCGCGCCCTTGATACACAAATTCGATTTCGCATTCCCGAGCGCGCACCGCCACCGCGGTCGAATTCCTGCCGGTGATCAGCCCCGTGCGCAATCCCGCGGCCCGCGCCAGCTTTAACCCCGCGCCGTCATACGCGCTGAAGCCCTTGAGTTCGCTGGCCGTGCCGTCTCGTCGCGAAAGCAGCCAGACGTGGCCGTCGGTAAGAACGCCGTCCACATCCATCAGCAGAACTCGAATTTTCTTCGCGCGGGAGGCCAATCCCGGCGAACTTTTTCCCGCTGTGCCTCGCGCTGTTTTTTTTGCCACTTCTGTCGCCTCACTCTATTGCAGGAAATCTCGAACAGATTTTGTAGCACCGGCGTCCCACCGGCAGTTTTTCGACCCTTAGACCCGATACAAAAAAGCCGGCGAGACGCCGGCGCTACGAAAAACAGGCATTCCACATATAAACACAATTCGCCATCCAGTTCTGCACTCTTCAAAACCGCCGGAAAAGACGGCTAGCGGCACATTAAAACAGTTCCAGCGTCCAAAGATCGTGCAAATGTACAACGCCAGCCGGCTTCCCGTCAGCGCCCACAACAACAAGCGAAGTAATCTTTCGCTCTTCCATCACGCGCAGCGCGCTGCCGGCCAGTTCGTCCGGGGCAATCGTTTGCGGTCTTTTGTTCATGCACTCCCCGACGACCAGGTCAATCGTCGCCGCGCCGCGCTGCTGCATCAGACGCCGCAAATCGCCGTCGGTCAGAACACCGGCGAGACGCCCCTCCACGTCCACCACGGTCGTCATGCCCAGGCTTTTCTTGCTGATCTCGTAAATCACGTCCGGCATCTTCGAGGAAATCAAAACGCGAGGCATGCTTTCGCCCGCGTGCATCAGATTCTCCACGCGCAAAAGTTTCTTGCCCAGGCGCCCGCCCGGATGCAACGCGGCAAAATCTCCGGGGCTGAATCCCCGGCGGTCCAGCAAAGTAACAGCCAGTGCGTCGCCCAGCGCCATCGCAGCGGTGGTGGAAGCCGTCGGCGCCAAATTAAGCGAGCACGCTTCTTCCTTTACGCTCACGTCCAGCGCGAGATCGCTCGCCATCGCAATCGTCGAGCGCGGATTGCCGGTCATGGCGATCATGCGCAGGCCCATGCGCTTGATCGTCTCGAGCAGCGCGATGATTTCTTCCGTCTCGCCGCCGTAGCTCACTGCAAGCACTACATCGTCGCGCATCAACATTCCCAAATCGCCATGCACCGCCTCAGCCGGATGCAAAAATACCGAGGGTGTGCCGGTGCTGGAAAACGTGGCGGCGATTTTCCGGCCAATCAGGCCGGACTTCCCCATCCCCGTAACCACCACGCGCCCTTTGCACGCCATCAAAATCTCAACCACTTGCTCGAAGCGCGCGTCCAGACGCGCCAGCAGTTCGCTGATCGCCTCGGCTTCGATTCGCAACACACGCCGCGCGGTGTCCAGACTCACTGCACGCTCCAGCCGCGAACCAGCGCGGAAATTTGTTTGAGTTTGCCCAGCAATCCGGGAAGTTCGTTCAACGGCAATGCGTTTGTTCCGTCCGAAAGCGCTTTTGAAGGATTCTCGTGCACTTCGAGAAACACTCCGTCCACGCCCACCGCGGTTCCCGCGCGCGCCAGCGGCTCGATATATTCCGGCTGCCCACCGCTGGATTTTCCCGCGCCGCCCGGCAGTTGCACCGAGTGCGTCACATCGAAAATCACCGGGCACCCCGTCTTGCGCATGATCGGGAACGAGCGCATATCCACGACAAGGTTTTGATAGCCGAAGGAAGCGCCGCGCTCGGTAAGGATAATCTGATCGTTTCCCGCCCTGGCAATTTTTTCCACGGCGTTGGACATTTCCCACGGCGAAAGAAACTGCCCTTTCTTTAAATTCACGATGCGCCCGGTTTTTCCCGCCGCGATCAGCAAATCCGTCTGCCGCGAAAGGAAAGCGGGAATCTGCAGCACGTCGACAACTTCCGCAACCCGCGCGGCATGCGATGCCTCATGAATATCCGTAAGGATGGGAACCGAAAAGGCGCTCTTGATTTTTTGCAGGATGCGCAATCCTTCGTCAATCCCGGGCCCACGATAGGATTCGTCGGATGAGCGATTCGCCTTGTCGTAGGACGCCTTAAATACAAGCGGCACCTTGGCGCGCGCGGCAATATCCACAAGCCCCTCAGCCATCCGCATCGCGTGCGTTTCGCTTTCGATCACGCACGGTCCGGCGACCAGCACCAGCGGCTGGTTGCCGCCAATGCGGAAATTTCCAATCGTGATTTCCCGCGCTATTTGCATGTCAATTTTCTATTTCGTGCGCGGACTCCGCCGGGAGCCCGCCGGAAATTTATCGTTGCGGTTCATAGCCTATGCGGGACAGTGAAGTTTTGCAATGGCAGGAGTGGCGAACCGGATTTTGTAGCGCCGGCGTTATCAATCCTCGCGGTGAAATAAATGTTCGCTAACTCGCCGGAGAAGGCTTGGCCGCCATAGAAGCGGTGCTAGTCGTCTCAGCGATCGAGCCGGAC
>Ga0075026_100000879_pt1 | contig 12612 bp, 11 predicted proteins | sample Str012_2_FD_71392 | JGI IMG/M metagenome (GOLD analysis project Ga0075026, IMG submission 71392) | Freshwater sediment microbial communities in response to fracking from Pennsylvania, USA - Straight Creek_MetaG_SC_2012 | ecosystem: Environmental > Aquatic > Freshwater > Creek > Sediment...
GGCGCCATCCTGGTGGTCGAGTTCCAACGCGATGACCGTGAGGAGATCAAGGCCATCGCGGCCAAAGTGGAGGCCGATATGCGCGCCGCAGGACTCGGCTATCATTTCCCGCTGCTCTTCGGCGAGGACAGCAAGAAGATCTGGACCCTCCGAAAGGCAGGGCTTGGATTGTTGGGCAATCTGCCCGGCGACGCCAAGGCAGTGCCCGTGATCGAAGACACCGCCGTGGACGTACAGGACCTGCCTGCTTATATCCGTGAGTTCAACGAGATCCTCCAGAAATATGGACTCTATTCGGTCCACTACGCCCATGCCGGCTCCGGCGAGCTGCACCTGCGGCCCATCCTCAACCTCAAGACCGAGGAAGGCAACCGGATGTTCCGCACCATCGCCGAAGAGATCGCCACCCTCGTGAAAAAATACAAGGGCAGCCTCAGCGGCGAGCATGGCGACGGTCGCCTGCGCGGTGAATTCATTCGCCAGATGGTCGGGGAGAAGAACTATGAACTGCTGAAGGAGATCAAGCGCACTTGGGACCCATCGAACATCTTCAACCCCAACAAGATCGTGGACACGCCCAGCATGAACTCCATGCTGCGCTACGAACCCGGACAGAAGACCCCGGCATTCCCCACGCTGTTCCGCTTCCACAATCAGGACATCCTGCAGCATGCCGAGCAGTGCAACGGTTCCGGCGATTGCCGCAAGAGCCATCTCTCCGGCGGCACGATGTGCCCTTCCTACATGGCCACCCGCGACGAGAAGGATACCACCCGGGCACGTGCCAACATCCTGCGCGAGTTCCTCACGCACTCCGACAAACCCAACAGATACGACAACAAGGAGATCTATGAGGTCATGGACCTCTGCCTCAGTTGCAAGGGCTGCAAGAGTGAGTGTCCGTCGAACGTCGACATGGCGAAGCTCAAGGCCGAGTTCCTCCAGCATTATTATGATGCTAATGGCGTGCCCTTCCGCTCGCGGCTGATCGCCAACTTCACCAAGTCTGCGAAACTCGGCAGCATCAGCCCTACGCTATACAATTTCGCGGTCACCAACAAACTGACCGCTCCACTGATCAAGCGCCTCTCTGGCTTTGCAGTCGAGCGCTCCATGCCCACGCTTCAACCCCGCACCCTGCGCGGATGGTTCAAGCACCGAAAGGTTGAAGGCGACAAGACCGGTCGAAAAGTATTCCTGTTCTGCGACGAGTTCACCAACTATAATGATACGCAGACCGGCATCCATGCCGTATTGCTGCTGGAGCGTCTGGGTTATCAAGTGGAAATGCCCGAGCATGAAGAGAGCGGCCGCACCTGGCTGAGCAAGGGACTCGTTCGCAAGGCCAAGACCATCGTCGCGAAGAACATCGGCATCCTTACCCCGCTGGTCGCTGATGGCACACCACTGCTGGGCATCGAGCCTTCCGCATTGCTCACGCTGCGCGATGAATATCCCGACTTGGCTTCGGATGAACAACTGGCTGACGCGAAGACCCTGGCCGCGAACAGTTTCCTGATCGACGAGTTCCTGGCCATGGAGATCGACAAGGGGAATATCCGGAAAGATCAATTCACTAAAGAACCCCGCAAGATCATCCTGCATGGACACTGCCAGCAGAAGGCGATCGTCGGTGTGGGACCCACGCAGAAAGTGCTGGGCTTTCCGGAGAACTGGACCGTGGAGACATTAGCTTCCGGATGCTGCGGTATGGCCGGTTCCTTCGGCTACGAAAAGGAGCACTATGCTGTGTCAATGAAGATCGGTGAACTGGTGCTCTTCCCCGCGGTGCGCAAGAAAGCACCCGAAACTTCGGTCGCCGCACCCGGTACCAGTTGCCGTCACCAGATCAAGGATGGCACGGGCGAGAAAGCCTTGCATCCGGTCGATCTATTGTTCGAGGCGTTGGTCTGATCCGTCGGTCGCTCCTCTATTGAACGTACTCCAGCAACCCATCCGTCAGGCGATAGAACACCCCAACGATACGCACCTGTCCGTTCAGCTCCATTTCTTTCAGGATGGGGCTCTTATCCCGGATCTCCTGCATGGCGTGACGCACATTGTTCTCTGAAACATATCGAACGTACTCGTCATTCTTCGACTTCTTATCTCCGGCGAAGTCCTGGCTCATCGCTACCGCAGGCTTGATCTTGGACAGCATCTCCGTGATATTGCCCAACTCGACATTGTCAATGGCACTCTTGATGGCGCCGCAATACTGGTGTCCCATCACCACGATGAGATGCGCGCCGGACACTTTGCAGGCGTATTCGATACTGCCCAGGATGTCAACGTTCACGAAATTCCCGGCCACGCGCGCCACAAAAAGGTCACCAATGCCCTGATCGTAAACATCCTCTACCGGCACACGGCTGTCCAGGCAACTCAGGATGACCGCCTTCGGATATTGGCCGGTCGCGGTGGCGCGGATACGTTCGCTATGGTCTCGTTTGGTCAATGTGCCTTTTGCAAAACGTTCGTTCCCTGCCCGTAGATCCTCGAACACATCTTTGGGGGTGAGTTTCTCCTGCTGCTCCTTCGTCATGACATGGCTGACAACTGGACCTGCGTCTGAAACAGGAACAGCATTCACGGAACCACGCATGGTATGGCAGGATGACGAAAGGATCATCATCGAAAGGCCAAGAACAACAATGTGCAAACTCTTCATATGTCTGGGTATATGGTGGGAAAATACCTGATTTCGCATCCTTCTTAGGGTCGGGTCTGCGTACATTTGAAACATGTCCTATTACGAACATCTCTCCCGCGACAAAAGACTGAAGAAAGTGATGGACCAGGTCGGTCCGCTGGAACTCAAGGGCCGCAAGGACCTCTGGCTCTCGCTCTGTGGCAGCATCATGAGCCAGCAATTGTCCACCAAGGTGGCCGCCATCATTCACGGTCGCTTCATGGACCTTTATGGTGGCAAGCCCACGCCACAAGTCGTGCTCGACACCGAGTTCGAGAAACTCCGCGGTATCGGACTCTCCAATGCCAAGGTGAATTATATCCAGAACCTGTCCCGTTTCGCGCTGGAGCGGGGCATGGGTACGAAGGAGCTATCAAAGCTCTCCAATGAAGAGGTCATCGAATACCTCACGGAGATCAAGGGCGTCGGTCGCTGGACGGTCGAGATGCTGCTCATGTTCTCCATGAAGCGCGAGGACGTCTTCGCCATCGACGACCTGGGCATCCAGCAAGGCATGATCGGTCTCTACAAACTGGAGAAAGAGCCCAAGAAGCAACTCAAGGAAGAAATGATGAAGATCTCCAAAAAGTGGGCACCATTCAGGACATATGCCTGCCTGTATTTGTGGAGGTGGAAGGATGGAGAATAATTCGCGAATTGACGAATTCGCGAATTGGCGAATTGAACAGCCGGTCGCTGATAAATAGTGAACCCCCTCCCGGTATGGCCTGGAGGGGGTTATTTGTTTGCGGGTCCGAACCGAAGAATTCGCAAATTCGCCAATTCGTTAATCCCTCACTTCACGAGCTTCAGCTCGTTCACGATCCACGGCGCCCCGCCGAGTTTGTCTATGCACCACAACACATACCGAACATCCACACAGATCGTGCGGTTGAGGTCCTTGTCGAAAGCGATCTTGTGGCTGAGGGCTTCGTAGTTGCCATCGAAGGCCAGGCCGATGAGTTCGCCGTTGGCATTCATGACCGGTGAGCCGGAGTTGCCGCCGGTGATATCGTTGGTGGTGATGAAGGTGACCACCAGGTCGTTCCTTGATTTGTCGATGTATTGGCCGAAATCCTTCTTTTTCGCCAGGTCAACCTGCTTGGCTGGCAGGTCAAACTCGTAGTCTCCGGGGATGTATTTCTGCAACACGCCGCTCATCGTGCAGACGTAATCATATTTCACGGCGTCGCGGGGCAAGTAGCTCTTGACGTTGCCATAGCTGACGCGCATGGTGAAGGTGGCGTCGGGGTACATCTTCTTCTTCGGGTTCATCTCCATCACACCCTTGAGGTACTGTCGGCCCAGGTCTTCATTGATGATGTTGAAGTTCTGGCGCACGGGCAGGTATTTGCCGGTGTAGTTCTTCACGAACTGGCTGACAGTGGAATAAGCCGCATCGCCTTGCAGGGTGACGGCATCGGGGCGGGCCATGAAGGCCTTCCATTTATTATCATCCATCACCATCGTCGTGCCTAAGATGTTGGCGGAATATTTCTCCCAGGTCGTGTTCTCCTTCAGGTCGCCGTAGGTGTTGCGGACGCCCTCGAAGAAACCGATCGGGTGCTGGTTCTTGTCGATGTTCTCGTAGAACATGCGGGACACATCGGCCACGATCTTCTTGTCGGAGGGCAGGTCCTCTTCGTTCAGGAAATTGGTGCGGGCCTTGTCGGCCGCGGCCAGCGCTTTCTTCGTGTCAGCATGGTCCACGCCCTTCTTCACCATTTCTGTCTCCAACAACTGCAGGGTGGAGGCGAAGGCCAGCAGCGGCGAGCCGAGGATGCCTTCGGTCAGGTACTGGCGATGCTTGGCATAGGGCGCCCATTGGTCATAGGCCTTTTTCCAATCGCTGAAGATGTTCTCATATTCTGGTTTGCCCTTGGCCCAGGCCAGGAAGGCCTGCTCTTCGGCCTGCTTCTGTTCCAGCACCTTGTACTTGAGCAACTGCTTGCTCTCGCCGTCAAAGAACTTCCAGTAGTTGGCGATGGAAGCGTAGTTGGAGGCGAGCTTCAGTTTCACGCCGGGGTCTTTGCGCATCTGTTCGAACATGTGCTTGAGGCGCACATCGCGCAGCTCGACTAAAGAGGGATTCTCGATATCTGTCTTGAGCTTGATGCCATAGGAGCTCTCGTAGCGGTTAGTGCCGCCGGGATAGCCGAAGATCATGGAGAAATCGCCGTCCTTGAGGCCTTTGATCGATACCGGCAGGAAGTATTTCGGTTTGAGGGGTTTGTTGGCGGTGGAATACTCGGTTGGTTTGCCGCTGGCATCGGCATAGACGCGGAAGACCGAGAAGTCGCCGGTATGCCGGGGCCATTCCCAGTTGTCGGTGTCGCCGCCGAATTTGCCGACGCTCTCGGGCGGGGCACCCACGAGGCGGATGTCTTTGTAGCGCTGGTACACGAAGACCAGGTATTGGTTTCCTTTGAACAAGGCGTTGACGCGGGCTTCGATGCCGTTTCCGACGTCGGAAAATTCCTGGTTGAGGGCCATCATCTTTTCAGCGGCCTTCTTGGCGCGGTCGGCGCCGCTGAGTCCCTTGAGCACGCTGTCCATGCGCGTGGTGACATCTTCGATGCGGAGCAGGAACTGGACGCTGTATCCGGCGGCGGGGATCTCGTCGGCCTGGGTGCGGGCGTAGAAGCCATCGCGCAGGTAGTTGTTCTGGACGGAGCTGGCGGCGGCGATGGCGGCATATCCGCAGTGGTGGTTGGTGAATATCAGGCCCTGGTTGCTGACGATCTCGCCGGTGCAACCACCGCCGAAGATCAGGATCGCATCCTTGACGGAGGGCTTGTTGATGGAGTACAACTGTTCCTTGGTGAGTTTCAGGCCTTTCTTGACCATGTCGTCATAGACCTGCTGGCCCAGGAGCAGGGGCAGCCACATGCCCTCGTCGGCCAGGCCGCGGAGCAGGAAAAGTGTCAGGAGAAGGGACAACGATATTTTCTTCATATATGCAACCTTTAAGACCCCAAACGTACACTATATATGGCAATGACGCCATCCGGCAAGGGGCCGTCAAGTACCAAAAACTGCCAAAAAACACATCACATGATCGCCACGACCACGAACACCATTGAGGGCCGCCCGGTCCAGACCTATCTCGGGGTCATCAGCTCCGAAACCATCATCGGCGCCAACATTTTCAAGGACATTCTGGGCGGACTGCGCGACGTTTTCGGTGGACGCAGCGGCACTTACGAGCGTGTGCTGCAGGATGCCAAGAACTATGCCATGCAGGAGTTGTTGCAGAAGGGCGCGGCCCTCGGAGCGGACGCCGTCATTGGCATCGACCTGGATTATGAAACCATCGGCGCCAATGGCAGCATGCTGATGGTCTGCGCCAGCGGCACGGCCGTGAAATTGGCCTAGCGCCTTGGCTCCAATACTTTCTTTCGATTTGAACGCAGGTCAGGACCATTCTTCTTCCTGAAGCTCCTTCCAAAGCATGTCCTTGAGGGCCGGTAATCCCTGACCGGTGACGGAGGAGATGAAGATGTGCGGGATGTCTGAAGGGAGCTCCTTTTCGATTGCAGCCCTCAGTTCTTCATCGAGCATGTCGCTCTTGCTGATGGCGATGAGGAATCGTTTGTCCAGCAGGTCGGGATCGTAGCGCTCGAGTTCATTGAGCAGGATCTTCCATTCCGCACCGTGGTCCTTACTGTCAGCCGGTATCAGAAACAGCAGCACCGGGTTGCGTTCGATATGGCGCAGGAATCGGTGACCCAATCCTTTGCCTTCCGCGGCGCCTTCTATGATACCGGGCAGATCGGCTACGCAGAAGGAACGCCCGTCGCGATATTCCACCATGCCCAACTGGGGCGTGAGGGTGGTGAAGGCGTAGTCGGCGATCTTGGGTTTGGCGGCGGTGATGGAGGAGAGCAGGGTCGATTTCCCGGCGTTGGGGAATCCCACGAGACCGACGTCTGCGAGCACTTTCAGCTCCAGCACCTTCCAGCCTTCCACGCCCATCTCGCCGGGCTGGGCATATTCTGGTGCCTGGTTGGTGGCGGTGGCGAAGTTCTTATTGCCGAGACCACCGCGACCGCCCTTCAGCCAGATCACTTCCTGGCCATGTTCCAGGATCTCGCCTTCGACGGCTTCTGTCTCTTCGTCGCGCGCGATCGTGCCGAGGGGTACTTCGATAATGATATCCTTACCGTCGCGGCCAGTCATGTTGTTTTTGTCTCCGCCCTTTCCGTCTTCCGCGATCACGTTCTTATAATAGCGCAAGTGGAGCAGGGTCCAGAGGTTCTGGTTGCCACGCAGGACGATATGTCCGCCGCGGCCACCGTCGCCGCCGTCAGGGCCGGCCTGGGGGTTGAACTTGGTGCGCATGAAATGCTTGCTGCCCGCACCGCCCTTGCCGCTGTGGCAGAAAACCCTGATCTGGTCTACGAAATTGCTGCGCTCCATGGCGCGAAGATACCCCCGATGCGGGAAACCCGCATCGGGGATTAGCGAATTCGCGAATTAGCGGATTTACGAATTCCCCGGATCGACCCCGCTACTACTTGTGAATCCCGCTGGAGATCCATGAAGCCGCAGGTGCACGTGGCCAGAGGGACAGGCCCCGCCTCGAGTGGCTGTTCAATCCGTGAATTCGCCCATCCGCTAATTCGCTAATTCTTGTGGCTCTCTTCATAGCGTACAATTTGACCGGAAATTGGTAACTTGTTCGACCCAATCAAAAATCAACACGCGTTATGAAACCCTTACGACTCCTGACCGGTTTGGCTCTATCGGTACTCCTCTTCTCCTGCGTGAGCACGAAGAAGCTCAAGGAAGAACAGGCCAAGACGGCTGCCCTCGCCGACAAGTACGCACAGCTCGAAAAAACCATGAAGGGCTGCGAAGACGACAAGAACACCCTTTCCCGCGACAAGGCCAACCTGGAGACCCAGGTCAGCGCCCTGAACGACAAGATCGCCTTCCTCAAGGAGAACAACACCCAGGCGCTCAGACAGCTTCAGGACATGTCCGTGATCTCCGGCCAACAAGCGGAAAGCATCAAGAAATCCATGGAGAATATGGGCGCCAAGGATCAATACATCCAGACGCTCCAGCAGGAGATGTCCCGCAAGGATAGCCTCAACATGGCCCTGGTGATGAACCTCAAGGGTGCCATCGGCAATCTGGACGACCAGGACATCAACATCAAGGTAGACAAGGGCGTCGTTTTCATCGACATCTCCGACAAGCTGCTCTTCAAGAGCGGGAGCTATGACGTGACCGACAAGGCCAAGACCGTATTGGGCAAGGTGGCCACCGTGCTGAAGAATCAGCCCGACATCGAGTTCATGGTCGAAGGCCATACGGACAATATCGCTTTTAAGCGCCCTCCGCTGGAAGACAACTGGGACCTGAGCGTGAAACGCGCCACCACCGTGGTACGCATGCTGCAGAAGGATTATGGCCTGGATCCCAAGAAGATGGCCGCCGCCGGCCGTGCGGAGTACCTGCCTGTGACCAACAACGACACGCCTGAGGGCCGCGCCGCCAACCGTCGCACCCGCATCGTGATCCTGCCGCAGCTGGACCAGTTCTTCAAGCTGCTCGAACCCAAGAAAGGATGATCAATAGCGGTAACTCACCGCGTTGATGTTCATACCGGCTCCGACCGAAGCGAAGAGGATCACATCCCCCGAAGAGAGGGTGTGGTCTTTTTCTTTGCCCTTCACGACCAGGTCCCAGAGGGTCGGGATCGTGGCCACGGAGCTGTTGCCCAGCCAGTGGATGCTCATCGGCATGACGCCTGCAGGAGGGGTGGCATCGTATAGTTTATAGAAGGCCTTGACGATGGCATCGTCCATCTTCTCGTTGGCCTGATGGATGAAGATCTTCTTCACCGCTTCCACAGGCAGGTGGGTGCGGTCCAGACATTCCTTCATCGCAACGGGCACATTGGCCAGCGCATATTCATACACTTTGCGGCCTTTCATCTTGATATAACGCACGCCGGGATCACTGTCCGGCAGATAGGAAGATCCCATGTTGATGAAGTAGGCTTCATCCTGGCAATGGGACAGGGTACCATAGCCCAGGAGCCCGGGGCCATCGTCGCCGACCTCCCTGAACTCATGCACTGTCGCACCGGCACCATCGGAGAAGATCATGCTGTCGCGGTCATAGGGATCGATCACACGGCTCAGCGTCTCCGCGCCGATGACGAGGGTCTTGCTGGCCATACCGCTGCGGAAGAAGGCCTCTGACTGGATCACCCCCTGCACCCATCCGGGACAACCGAAGAGTATGTCATAGGCCACGCAATGCGGGTTGCGTATGCCGAGGGTATGTTTCACGCGACTGGCCAGCGAGGGAACGGCATCACATTGGATCGTATGCTGGCGAACGTCGCCGAAATTATGGGCGAGGATGATCTGGTCGATGGTCTCCGGATCCACACCACTGTCCTCGATCGCACGGCTCGCGGCCACCGCCGCGATATCGGAGGTGTTGAACTGCGGGGAGGCATACCGACGCTCTGAAATACCGGTGATCTGGCGGAATTTCTCCACCACGATCTCAGGGGCCAGGGAAATGGGCTTGCGGTCCTCACCATAGAAAGGGTGTTGGGAAAAGCCGGTGTTGGGCACGACCTCTGTTGGAATGAATGCACCGCTGCCGGTGATGACGGCTCTTTTCATGCGGGGGGATGGGGGTTGGTTTATAGTTGGAGCAACCCCGTAAATATAGCCAATCGACTTAGAAGCACGGAAACGGGACCCATGAAGATGTGTGGTTTTACTAACTTGACACACTAAAACGCTCCGGCCTCACCCGGATATCCATCAATATGTTCCGATCCATCTGGGATGCCGGCTTTCGCACCTTCGGGTGGAAGATCGTAAATCCCTTCAAAGACCTTCCCAAGGCCATCATAGCGGTGGCGCCGCATACCAGCTCCTGGGATGTGGTGATCGGCATGGCCGTGCGCAGCATCATGAAGATGACGAACGCCCACTATCTCGGGAAAAAGGAACTCTTCGAGAGCCCTTTCGGTTGGTTCTTCAGGGTCACGGGCGGTGTACCGGTGGACCGCAGCTCCAAACACAATATGGTCGAGCAGGTGGCGGAGATCTTCAACAAGAACGAACATTTCATCCTGGCCATGGCGCCGGAAGGCACCAGGATGAGGGTGGACAAGCTCAGGTCGGGCTTCTGGCATATCGCCCATGCCGCCGGCGTGCCGATCGTTTTAGCAGGGTTCGACTATAAGAATCGTGAGGTGCGTTTTTCCGAACCCTTCACAGCAACCGATGAGGCTTCCGACATGCAGCGCGTCATCACCTTTTTCCGCGAGGTGCAGGGCAAGGACCCTTCGCGGGACCTCCGGCATTTATGATCTGCTGGTTCGGTTGAGGCTTCAGCGCAGCTCTTCAAATTCCCCCGTCTTACGGTTCTTCCGCACATTGTCCCAGTTGAAATACCGTCCATTCATCGCGACGTAGACGCCGTGCGGCAGGGCCTGCACGAAGGCCAGCGCGCTGCCCAGGTTGAACAGCCCGTCAGAGCTGCCGAACTTGTACGGTATCATGGCGCCGGTGAGCACGATGGTCTTGGGGATCTTCTTCTCCGCCAGCACCCGGGCGGTATCGGCCATTGTGTCGGTGCCATGGGTGATGATGATGCGGTCCTCTTCGGAGCGGGCGCATTGCTGCGCGATCATGTTGCGGTCCTCGTCCGTCATCTCGAGGCTGTCGATCATCATCAGTGTCCGGATGGAAACGTCCATGCGGCTCCTGCCCAGCTTCAGGATCTCGGACATGTGGGTGTCCTTGAAGAAGAGCTCGCCGGTCAGTTCATTGTATTCCTTGTCGAAGGTTCCGCCGGTGACGAAGATCCGGATAGGCATGGGGAGGATTTTGGTTCAAAAGTAACGCATCCCGTCCAGCACGGGATGCACGAAGGGCAGGACCTCGCCGGAAAGGTGTCACCCACCCGGAAAAGCCTGCCCTCGTGGTTCTTGACGACCAGTCAGGGATTAAGTTTGGCGAATATGATACCCGCAATGAAGGCCTGGAGGACGCCATAGGCGAGCCAGGACATCACCATGGCGAGAGAGATGTCGATCGCGCTGAAGGTCAGCCAGAGCACCGGCACCATGGCCACGATGCCGTAGACCAGTGCGACCTCGAAGGCGCGGAGCACGAGGGGACCCTTGAAGATGTCCTTGTAGCGCTCCCAGAACCATTTCAGGGCGAAGGCCAGCACGAAGGGGTGCGCATAGAACAGCCAATCGGTCTTGGCTGAAGACCAGCGGAAGACGGGGCTGAAATACTCCTCGGCCAGGTTGGGCGTGAATGTGATCGATCCATAGAGCAACAACAGGCTCAGGATCAGGAGCACGAATCCTGCCAAGAGGCTTGAGGTAATGATCTTTTTCATGTGCTTATTTGGTTTGAGTGTTTCTAATGATCCCCTTCATCGATACCGGCTTCATATCCGTGAGAAGACCAGGCGGAAATTCACCCGGATGTCCTCGTTGATGCGGATCAGTCCCGCCAGTTTGCGGGGCGGTTCCAGATTGAAGTCGGAGAAGTGGAGGTCTTTCTGCCCGATGAGCTCCAAGCGGTTGCCGCCCAGGTTCCGGCAGGTGAAATCCACCTCGATCCGTTTGTCCACTCCTGCCAGAATGATCTCGGTGGTTCCGTTGACATGCTGTTCAGCCACATTGGGGATCAGGTCGTCCAGCGATACCAGGCGGATCTTGAGGCAAGGGTTCTCTTTTGCTTTCAGGATATGGCGGAAATCGGCGGTGATGTAGGGCTTGTGGCAGTCGAACCGGTTGATGTCGACGCTGAGCTCGCTCCGCAGGAACCGCAGTTTCCGGTGTTGGTCGTCCTTGATGTACACCAGGGTGTCGCGCCGCGCATACTCTGTCACTTCACAGGTGAAGTCCGTGATGTTGGAGCTGCCCTGGATGTTGAGCGAGCTGCTCTTCTCGATCACCCAGGCCGGCGCCACGGTGTGTGTGGCCGACGGAAATGGTGCCATAAGCAGTATAAGGGCGAATATGGTCGTGATGCGTGACATGATGCATCGATCCTGTCTGTGTTCGAGATAAGGTCCGGAAGGAAGAAGCCAGGCTCCATGTCCTGAAGCCTGGCTTCCCCGGATCGGACCAAGTCGTTTCGCTTAGAATCCTATCACGGCTTCGATCACGTAGCCGTTGAACTTGCCACCCTTGCGGTAGTCATCCAGCACACCCGTGCCTTTGTAGGAATAGTCGAAATTTTTATAGTTCTGGCTGACGATCTCGCCTTTCAGGAGAACGTTCTTCGTAATGAACCAGCCGGCGCTGAAGGCCAGGCGGTCAACGGTCACATTACCAGCCCAGGTATAGGCCTTGGTATCAGTCAGGCGAGCGCTGACGGTGTTGTAACGGACACCCACGAAGAGATTCTCTTTCGGGAGGAAGCGATACACGCCTTCGATGGCGAACTGGTTGGCAGTCCTCTTGTAAGGAGTACCCACGTTGACCACTTTGTTCTGTACGGAGTCAGCCTTGCTGTAGCCCTTTGCCATTTCATAGGTGGCAAAGACCTCGAGTCCATGGACCTTTACGAAACCGTTCAGCATGAAGGCGTCGACAGCCTTGGTCATGTTCGGATTGAAGCGTCCGGAGAAGGCAACTGCGGTGGAAGCAGGCAGGGCACCGGTTTCGGGGTTACCTTTTTCCATCACGTTCTGGTAGTTGGAACCGGTACGGTCGCCACCGAAGAGGGTCAGGCCACTGCCGGAAGAACTGGAGTTATGGTACCAGCTGGCCGTACCACGAATGCGGACCTTCGGCATGATCTCCTTGTCGAAACCACCTTTCAGCAGCAGGGAGGGAGTGCGTTTCCTGTTGCCGTCCACCAGCACATCCTTCGAATAAATGCTGTCCACATTACCCTTGATCATGCCACCGGTGA
>Ga0075026_100000881_pt1 | contig 12579 bp, 10 predicted proteins | sample Str012_2_FD_71392 | JGI IMG/M metagenome (GOLD analysis project Ga0075026, IMG submission 71392) | Freshwater sediment microbial communities in response to fracking from Pennsylvania, USA - Straight Creek_MetaG_SC_2012 | ecosystem: Environmental > Aquatic > Freshwater > Creek > Sediment...
GCCCTGCACGTGATACGTCTCGCTGAAGCCGTCGATCAGCGTCTTCCAGTTGCACGGCGCGGGAACCGACACGGCGGCGGTGCAGCGGAACTCGTCGATACGCGCCCACGCGCAGTCGTCCGGAACGGCGCCGAGGAAGTCGGCGAGTGGTTCCGCGTCGGGTGCGAGGTTGACGAAGACGAGCGGGCCCCACGAGTCGACCTGCACGGGGATGAGGCCGGAGTCGTCTCCGAGGGAACCGAACTCGCGCCGCGACGGCACTTCGCGCAACGCGCCCGAGAGGTCGTAGCTCCAGCGGTGGAACGGGCAGCGGATCTCGGCGAGCCCGACGCCGGTGCCTTCGCACAGCGCGCTCCCGCGGTGGCGGCACGAGTTCTGGAATGCGCGCAACTCGTTGTCGTCCCCCCGGACCAGGAGCACCGACAACGATCCGACGCGGAGCTCGTGGAAATCGCCGGGGTTCGCGACGTGGTCGAGCGAGCACGCGAGCTGCCAGACCCGCGGCCACAGGAGCTCGCGCTCGAGGTCGGCGAATTCGCGGGATGTGTATCGGGATGCCGGTATCGCCACAGCCACGAAAATCAGCTTTGCATAGGAGCGGCAGCGAAGCCGACCGGAGGGGAGGCGCAGCGCGAGCGACCCATGGGCATAGACAGGAGCACCAACCGACCGTACGGTTCCCCGAGGTCAACCGATCCGGGGGGAGCGGTATGCGGCTGCGCGGTTGTGTTCTCGCGACGAGTGTGCTGGTCCTCGTCGCCTCCTGCAGCAGTAGTGGCGGCGGCTCCGGCGACAGCGGCCTGGGCACGTCGACGACGACCGCGGCCGCGAACGACAGCGCGTGCAAGACCGCGACGCTCTCGAGCCCCGAGGTCGGTGTCACGGCAAAGACGATCACCGTGACCGTCGTCGCGGACGTGAACAACTCGATCCGTCCCGGACTGTTCAAGGGCTCGTGGGACGGCATGAAGGCGTGGGGCGACTACATCAACTCGAAAGGCGGCCTCGCCTGTCGCAAGGTGGTGGTGATCCAGGGCGATTCCAAGCTGAGCCCGACCGACTCGACGAACGCGGTTTCCGCGGCGTGCGCCAACTCGGTCGCGATGGTCGGCACGACCGCACTGTTCCTACAGGACGTCACCCCGATGGAGAACTGCAAGGACAAAGCCGGCGCGACGACGGGTCTGCCGGACCTTGCGCTGCTGCAGACCGAACCCGCGCAGCAGTGTTCACAGATCTCCTTCGCGGCGTTGGGTCTCGCGGCGTCGTGCCCCTACTCCGGCACCGGTCCGCGGACGTTCCGCGTCGGTTACACGGCGCCCGACTTCTACTTCAACAAGTTCGGCGCGACCGCGTTACACGGCGTGTTCGTGATCCCGAAGGACCTCCCGTCGACGATCGCAGCGACGATGCCGGGCATCCGGGCCGAGAACAAGATGGGGATCGCGAGCGACGCCGAGTTCGGCAAGAGCGGTACCGCGATCCAGACCGACTACACGGAGGTCGCGCAAGCGCTGAAGTCGCACAACTCCACCTACGCCCGCAACGGTCTCGACTACAAGGGCACCGTCTTGATGCGCAAGGAGGCCCAGGTCCAGGGCGTGAACACCGTCAAGGTCTGGGACTGCACGACGCAGTGTTACGACAACCGCCTCATCCAAGAAGGAGGCGCCGCGGTCGAGGGTCAGTACGTGTGGCTGAACTCCCTGCCGTTCGAGGACAAGGGTTCGAACCCGGAGCTCGACACATTCTTGAAGTACGTGACCAAACCCGATGGCTTCAGCCTGCAGGCGTGGGTCTCGGGTGAGATCTTCGCCCGTGCGGTGGCGGACACGATCAAGGCGAACAATGGTGATGTCAACTCCATCACCCGCGTCAACCTCTTGCGAGCAATCCGAGGAATGCACGATTTCGACGCGAACGGCCTGGTCCCGAAGATCGACGTCGGCCGCAAGATCGGTAGTTCGTGCCTGGTCGGCATGCAGGTGCAGGGCGGGAAGTTCGTGCGCGTCGACCCGACGACACCCGGGACCTTCGATTGCGACGCCGGCAAGGCGCCGCTCACGATCACGATCGATCCCGCCACCGAGTACCACGGATAGCGCGAACGCGGCCCGTGCTGAACGTTCGCGAACGCCGCGACCGTTTTCCGGATCGACAGCGGTGCACAATGTCCGTACGCTTCGGCCCGTCAAGCGACCTGGGGGAGAAAGAATGCGGCTGCGTTGGTGCGTCCTCGCGACGGCTTTGGTGGTTCTGGTGAGCGCGTGCGGTGGCGGAGGGAGCAACAAGTCCTCCTCCTCGGGCGACGGTCTGGGTGGCGCCACGACGACCACCGCGGCCAGCCCCGGCAAGTGCGACACGCCACTGAAGGCGAGTGAGACCGGCGTTTCGCCGACCACGATCACGGTCACCGTTGTCGCCGACGTGAACAACTCGATCCGCCCCGGCCTGTTCAAGGGCTCCTGGGACGGCATGAAGGCGTGGGGCGACTACATCAATTCCAAGGGCGGCCTCGCCTGCCGCAAGGTCGTGGTCAAGGAGGGTGACGCCAAGCTGAGCCCCACCGACGCGACGAATGCGGTTTCGGCCGCGTGCGGCGACTCCGTCGCGACCGTCGGTACCACGGCCCTGTTCCTGCAGGACGTGACCCCGATGGAGACCTGCAAGGACAAGGCCGGTGTTGCCACCGGCATGCCCGACATCGCCGACCTCCAGACCGAGGTCGCGCAGCAGTGTTCGAAGATCTCGTTCGCGACGCTGCCGTCCGGATCGCAGTGCCCGTACAGCGGTACCGGTCCGCGCACCTTCCACGTCGGGTACACGCAGTACGACTACTACTTCAACAAGTTCGGCCCGACCGCGTTGCACGGTGTGTTCGTGATCCCGAAGGACCTCCCGTCGACGATCGCGTCCTCGATGCCGATCTTCCGGGCCGAGAACAAGATGGGCATCGCGAGTGACGCCGAGTTCGGTGAGAGCGGTAGCTCCATCCAGACCGACTACACCCAGGTCGCGCAGGCGCTCAAGTCGCACAACTCCACCTACGGGCGCAACGGTCTCGACTACAAGGGCACCGTGTTGATGCGCAAGGAGGCGCAGGTCCAGGGCGTCAGCACCGTCAAGGTGTGGGACTGCTCGGTGCAGTGCTACGACAAGCGCCTCATTCAAGAAGGTGGCGCGGCGGTCGAGGGTCAGTACGTCTGGCTCAACTTCCTCCCCTTCGAGGACGCGGGCTCGAACCCGACGCTCGACGGGTTCCTCAAGTACGACAAGACGCCGGACGGTTTCGGCGCCCAGGCGTTCATCGCGGGCGAGATCTTCGCCCGGGCCGTGAACGACACCCTGAAGGCGAACAACGGTGACCCGAACTCGATCACCCGGGCCAACCTGCTCACCGCGGTCCACAACATGCACGACTTCAACGCCGAGGGCATGGCCGCGCCCGGCATCGACGTCGGCAACAAGGTCGGCAGCACGTGCCTCGTCGGCATGCAGGTGCAGAACGGCAAGTTCGTTCGGATCGACCCGGTCAAGCCCGGGACCTTCGACTGCGACAACAACAAGAAGGCCATGGCGTTGACGATCGACGCTGCGAAGGAGTACCACGGTTAGAACGGGCTCGTCGTCGTCCGCGCAAAGGAGAGGGCGTTGTCGCAACGGTGGTCGAACCTGCTCGTCTGGGCGGGAACGATCGCGTTCATTGTCTTCGTCAGCGTCTCCGCGTGGGCGGGCAACCCGGTCAACTCGACGACCCTGACGAACCTCGTCGTCCTCGCACTCCCGCTCGCCGGAATCATCGCCCTGGCGGCGAGCGGGCTCGTCGTCGTCTACACGACCACGGGCATCTTCAACTTCGCGCAGGGCGCGATCGGCATGTTCCTCGCGTATGTCGATTGGCAGCTCACGGTGCAGTGGAACGTCCCGCAGGTCGTGGCGGTGCCACTCGTGGTGCTCGTGGTCGCGCCGCTGCTCGGGATCGGCCTCGACCGGGCGATCATGCGGCACCTGCAGGGCAAGCCCCTCGTGGTGCAACTCATGGTCACCGTCGGGCTGATGTTCGCGTTGATCGGGCTCGCGAACATGATCTGGAACCAGAACAACGCCCACTCGATGCCGCAGCTCTTCGAGGGGAAGGGCTTCCACATCGGTGACGTGCTGCTCACGTGGCACCGCTTCATCACGATCATGGTCGCGGTCGCACTCGCGATCGGCTTGCGCATCTTGTTGTTCCGGACTCGTATCGGGATCGCGATGCGGGCCGTCGTCGACAACCGCGATCTCGCCGCGCTCGGCGGCGCGCGCTCATCGGTGCTCTCGAGCTTCGCGTGGGCGCTCGGCTGTTCGCTGGCCGCACTGGCCGGCATCCTGCTCGCGCCGGAGACGGCCGACATGTCGACCACGACGCTGACCTTCCTCATCATCACCGCGTTTGCGGCGGCGGTGGTCGGTCGGTTGCGCAGTGTGCCGCTCACCTATGTCGGTGCGGTGATCCTCGCGCTCGCGACGGCGTGGATGGGCTCGTTCCTCAGGTTCTCCGATCGGTGGACCAACGTGCCCGACGCGTTGCCGACGATCATGCTCTTCATCGTGTTGCTGCTCCTCCCGCGCGCGGAGATCCAGTTCGCGCGCATCAGCGCGGTGCGGCGCGTCGAACGGGTGTCGACGGTGCGCGACACCGCGATCGGCATGGCCGTGTTCTTCGTCTTCATCGCGCTCCTCGCCGCGTTCTTCTTGTCGAGCTCGAATCCGACGAACACCAACCGCATCGCCCTCGGTATGTGCACCGCGATCCTCGCGTTGTCGCTCGTGCCGCTCACCGGCTGGACCGGACAGGTTTCGCTCGCGCCGCTCGCCTTCGCGGGGATCGGTGCGGTCGCCTACACGCGTCTCGGCGGGGCCCACGGCAGCGTCTGGGCAATCCTGTTCGCCACGCTCGTGACGGTCCCCATCGGCGCGTTCTTCGCGTTCCCCGCGATGCGGCTGCAGGGTCTGTACCTCGCGTTGGCGACGCTGGCGTTCGCCGCGATGGTCGAAGAGATCTTCTATACGCAGCCGTTCGCGGTCGGCCCGGGCGAACGCGCGGTCGTTCCGGTGCACATCTTCGGCGTCGACTTCTCGACACCGAAGTCGTTCCTGCTCCTTGTCACCGCGGTGTTCGGTATATGCGCGTGTGGCATCGCCGCGCTCCGGCGCAGCCCGTTCGGCCGGCGCCTCATCGCGATGCGCGACAGCGAAGCCGCGTCCGTGACCGTCGGTGTCAACGTGCTCGAGACCAAGCTCGTCGTGTTCTCGCTCTCGGCCGCGATCGCAGGATTCGCAGGCGCGTTCTACGCGATGGCCTTCGGGACCCTGAACAACGCGCAGGGGTTCCAGATGGTTGCCGGGCTCCCGCTGGTGCTCGCGCTCGTCATCGGTGGTGTGGGTTTCGTCGCCGGTGCGCTGTTCGCCGGCGTGTTCGGGCTCCTCACCTTGATGATCCAGGACAACTGGCACATCTCGTTGTGGATCGGCCTGGTCTACCTCGCGCCCGGGCTCGCGGTGCTCGGCATCATCCAGAACCCGTCCGGCGCGGTCGTGCCCATCGGCGAGGGCTTCGCCCGGCTGTTGCCGTGGCGCAAGGACGCGAAGCAGGACTACGAAGAGATGACTGCCGCGAACGCGGAGCCGGAAGTCGGTGAGCTCGGGCTCGAGCGTCCGTTCACGGAACCCGACGTCCTGCTCGTCGACCGGGCGCTCGGAATCGCGAACGACGTTCCGCGCGCGGTCCAGTCGGCGAGGACGAGCTGAGATGGCGCTGCTCGAGATCGACGGCATCTCCGTTCAGTTCGGCGGCCTCCTCGCAGTCGACGACGCGTCGCTGTCCGTACGGGAGGGGTGCGTCACCGGGCTGATCGGACCGAACGGCGCGGGCAAGACCACGTTGTTCAACGTGATCACCGGGCTGCAGGTACCGACCGGTGGCCACGTCATGCTCGACGGCGTCGACGTGACGAAGCGCCGCCCGTACCGCCGGGCCCGGCTCGGCATCGCGCGCACGTTCCAACGCCTCGAGGCCTTCGGCAGTCTTTCCGCCCGCGACAACGTGCTCGTCGCGCTCGAGATGCGCCGGCGCTGGGCGAAGAGTCGTTACGACTCCGGCAAGGTGGCCGACGAGTTGCTCGAACGGGTCGGCGTCGCCAACGTCGCCGACAAGCGGGTCGAGTCACTCCCCACCGGAAGCGCGCGGCTGGTCGAACTGGCCCGCGCATTGGCGACCGATCCCAAGGTCCTGTTGCTCGACGAGCCGTCGTCCGGACTCGACGAGCAGGAGACCGACGCCTTCGGCATGTTGTTGCACGAACTCACCGCGGACGGCCTGGCCGTGCTCCTCGTCGAGCACGACATGCCGCTCGTGATGGAAGCCTGCAGCTACATCAGCGTGCTCGACTTCGGGCGCGTCATCGCCCAGGGAACCCCGACGGAGATCCAGGCCGATCCGTCGGTGCAGCGCGCGTACCTCGGCACCGCGAAGTCGGCGTCGTGACCACCGTCGAGGCGAACGACGCGACCGAAGGTGCCGCGACGGCGCCCCCGATCCTCCAGCTCGCGGCGGTACGCGCCGGTTACGGACGCATCGACGTGCTCCACGGCATCGACCTCGAATTGCGCGCGGGCGAGGTGTTCGCGCTGCTCGGGCCGAACGGCGCGGGCAAGTCCACGACGCTCGCGGTGGCATCGGGCCAGATCGTGCCGACGTCGGGAGGAATGTTCCTCTGCGGACGCGATGTCACCGGCGCGGCGCCCGACGCGCTCGCGCGCGCGGGCGTGTGCCTCATTCCCGAAGGGCGGGGCATCTTCCCGAACCTGACCGTCGCCGAAAATCTCCGCATGGCCACGTACACCGGGCACTCGTACCACGACATCCTCGACCTCGCGTTCGCGCAGTTCCCGCGCCTGGGGGAACGGCGCAAGCAGACCGCGGGAACGATGTCGGGCGGCGAACAGCAGATGCTCGCCATGGCGAGGGCGCTCGCGACCGAACCCGCCCTGCTCCTCATCGACGAGCTCTCGATGGGTCTCGCGCCGATCATCGTCGATGAGCTGTACGACCACGTGCGCCGGATCGCGGCCTCGGGCCTGTCGATCCTGATCGTCGAGCAGTTCGCCCACGAGATCCTGGGCCTGGCCGATCGCGCCGGGATCATGTTGCACGGACGGCTGCTGCACACCGGTCCGCCCGCGAACATCGCAGGCGAGCTCTCAGACGCGTATCTTGGCGCCGATCACACGGCCTCGTAGGTCGAGTCCACCCCGATGAGGAGTTCCCTGTCATGAGCGACGAGCCCACGGGCGCCGACGGCACGATGTCGCCGTCGCGCCTGGCCCAGTTCGAGGACGAAGTCGCGAAGCTCAAGGTCACGGGGGGTGGTGCCAACCCCGAGCGGCTGGGATCGCAGTGGGGCATCGGGCTCGCGATCCTCGGCTTCGTCATCGCGATCATCTCGTGGTGGAGCGCGAAGGACAACGCGAACGCGATCACGGCGTTGCGCGCCAACATCTTCGCGTTCATCGGTATCGGCATCTCGCTGGTCGGCATCATCATCTGGCTGCGCAACTCGCTGACGCGGTACATGCGTTACTGGATCATCCGGCTCGTGTACGAGCAGCGCGAACAGACCGACGCACTGATCCGCGCCCTGCGCGACGAGAAATAGCGCGACCTACCGCAGTCAGCGGATCGGGACGTTGAACACCGACGCGGTCGGTATCACGTTTCCGTCCTTGACCTGTAGCACCGAGACGAGCATCCGGTACCTCCCGGCCGCGGGAATCGTCGCGTCGTTCGACAAGAAGTGGTTGGGCCCGCCGCGCGCGAGGTTCGCGGGAACCGACGTGCCGTCGGGCGCGACGAGCTTCGCGGAGATGTCGCGCACCGTCAGGTCGGCGCCCTTCGGGGTGAGCGTGTACACGTGGATCGCGTTGAGTCCGACGCGGGCCGGATCGACGGTGACGGTGATCTGCATCGCGCTCGCGCCCGTGCCCGCGGACTGCGTTGCCGAATACAGCCTCGGCGTGAGTGCACTCCGAGCCGGTTGCGCGTTCACGAGCGCGGCCGTCACCGCGAGCACGACGAGCCCGAGCCCGACCTCGACCGCGACCGACCGGCGGAGGCCGACGACGGTGCGCTGATCGATGGCGGCGACCGCGCTGTCCGGTGCGTCGAGGGGCGCGGACCGGCGTTTGCGCACGATCGAGCGGCTGACAGCAGCAACGGCCACGAGCGCGATGACAAACGCGATCTTGACCAACAAGATGTTGCCGTAGCTGGTGTCGGTGTAGCCGCGGATCGCGAAGCCGACCTGGCGCCAGGACGCGAACAGGCCGGTGACGATCAGCGCGACGACGCACCAGAACGCAACCCGGGAGAAGGTCGTCAACGCGCGTCGGAGCCCGCCGCTGAAGCCGCCGCCCAGGGCCGCGACGAGGAGCGCGACGAGTCCGCCGAGCCACACGCTCATCGCGAGCACGTGGATCGTGTCGAGCGGCGCCGCGAGGAACGTCCAGTCGCCGGTGGCGGCGTGGCCCGCGTAGCCGGGGGTCGCCGCGAGCCCGACCCCGACGATCGCCGCCCCGACCAGCCACCAGACCGGTGCGCGCCGGCTTCCGCCGACCCGTCCGAGGAAGGCCAACAGCGCGAGTGCGATCGCGAGCAGCGCGAGCCGGACCTCGGCCACGTGCCCGTAGTGGGTCTGCAGCACCGAGTGGACCACGGTCCACTTGAGCGCGTCGCCGACTCCCGCGCCCGCCGCGTACGGGCCCTGCAGCATCAGCGCGGCCACGGTTGTCAGCGCCAGGATGAGCCAGCCGATCCAGATGAGGCGGCGGGTCCACCGGGTCGCGCTCGTGCCGGCCGCGATCAACACGAGAAAGACCACTCCGCCGATCAGTAGCGCCAGTCCGACGAACACGCCGACGCGCGCGATGCCGAACATCACGCCGACGGTTGCACTGCTCTTGGCGTTCGTCTCGGTCGCGCAGCCACTCACGCTCGGCGGCGCGCCGGGCCCGATCCGGAACGAGTACGTGCCACCGACCGGATGCGCGTCGGCGGAGATCACGCGCCATGCGACGAGATAGACGCCGTCCGCCAGCCTTGGGACCGGGACCGCGACGGTGTGATCGCTCGCGGACGAGTGATGGGGCGCGCCGGTGGCGATCCGTTGACCTGCGCACGTATAGACGCGTATCGCGCCGAACGAGACCTCGACGTTCTCGTTGAACGTCAGCGACAACTGCGCCGGAGACTGGGCCGCGACGCCGTCTTTGGGTGGATCGGCTGTGATCAAGATGGCATGGGCCCACGCCGGAGCGGCCGCCGCGATCACGAAGATCCCCGCGAGCGCCGGAACGACGCAGAGCCGAGCCAGGCGCCCTGCTCTCATGTGCGCGTCACATTACGGCCCCCGCCGGCCCGGACCCGGTGCAGCCCGGCGCACGCCTGCTCCCGCCGGGCGCGGGCGCGCGCCGTAGCGTGGTTGCGTGTTCCGCCGTGTCGCACCTCCGCTGGTCGCCGTCGCCACGGCGGTGATCGCTCTCCTCGGGCTTTTCGCGACGCCCGCGTCGGCGCACACCATCAGCGGACCCCGGCCCACCAATTACCGCAGCCGGGTCGTGGCCATTGCGCCGCCCGCGCCGGGCGTGACCGCGCGGGTCGTCGACCTCGGCGCCAAGATCGAGTTGACGAACCGCACCTCGACCGAGGTCCTGGTGCTCGGGTACGAGGGCGAGCCCTACCTCCGCATCGGCCCCCACGCGGTGTACGAGAACCTGCACTCGCAGTCGACGTACATCAACCGGACGCGTCTCGGCGGGTCGGTCCCCCTCGGCATCGACACCGCGCCGGGCGCGCCCCCGGAGTGGCACAAGATCGGCAACGGGAACTCCGCGCGCTGGCACGACCACCGCATCCATTGGATGAGTGCGCAGCCCCCGCCGACGGTCGCGGCCGATCCGGGCGCGTTCCAGCACCTCTCGCAACAGAACATCCAGATCGTTCACAACGGACAGACGTCTCGCATCGCGGTCGCGCTCGACTGGGTGCCGGGGCCGAGCGGTCTCCCGTGGATCCCGGTGATCGTCGTCCTGTTCGTCCTCGGGTTCCTGGCCGCAACCTTGCCGAGGTGGTGGCGGCTGCTCGCGGTTCTGGTGGCGCTGCTCGTGGTCTCGGACATCGCCCACGCCCTCGCGTACGAGATCCCGCGCCCCGGCGCGAACCCCACCAAACTCCTCCAGTTCCTCGGTGGGAGCTTCGTGTCGATCGCGGTCTGGGCCGCGGCCATCCTGACGATCGTCGCGTTGGCGCGGCGCCGCATCGAGGCGTTGTACGGCATCGTGTTCGTCGGGTTGCTCGTCGCGCTGATCGGTGGCGCCACCGACGTCTCCGCACTGTGGAATTCGCAGCTCCCGGATGCGGGCCCCACGTGGCTCACGCGCGTCGAGGTGGTCCTCGCGCTCGGGCTCGGCGCGGGTCTCGTCGTCGGTGCGCTGGTGCGCATGCTGCGCAGTCGCGCGCACCACGAGGCCGAGGCCGACGGCAAATGGCTGTCGCTGCTCGTCGTGGGGCTGTCCGACGCGGAGCTCGCGCGCATCGTTCCGGAGCTCGACGCCGACGAGGTGCTCGCGGTGGCGCTGCGCGAGCTCGCGGTTCGCGCCGCGCCGGTGGCCGCCGCGTTCTCGGATGGCGCGCTCGTGTTCGTCGTCGACGATCCGGGCGCTCCGGACGATCCGGTGACCTGGTCGGTAGCCGTCGACGAGGACGACGCGACGCGCACACTGCACGCGACGCGCGGTCGCGCGGCGCCATCGGCGGCCGAGATCCACGCTCCGTTCGCAGTGATGTTGCAGCTCCTCGCCGGCTCGGTTCGCCTCGACGACGCGATCGCACGATCGCGAGCGACGACCGAAGGCGACGCCGCGCTCGTCGCGCAGATCGGGCCCTACCTGCCCGAGACCGCCCGGATCACTCCTGCGGTGGAGGATCCGGCGTCCGCTTCTTGAACTCCTCGAGGCGCGCGTCCACCTTGCGGGCGCGCCGCGCGCGGAAACCGAGCACGGCGAACATGACGATGCCGAACCCGACCAGGACGATGCCTCCGATCGTCGTGACCGACGGTCCGCTCGACGTGCTCGGCCGTTTCGGCGGGGCGACGCCCGCGTAGACGAACTGGTCGAGCAGTTGGCTGTTCGGGCTGGTGGGGTCGGGGTTCGAGCGGGCGACCACCGTGCCGTCGGCCGTCCGCTGCTCGACGGCGATGCCGAACGCACCCTTGGTCGCGGCGGTGACGCCGAGGGAGAAGTACTGGCACGAGAAGGCGGTGATGATGCCGCCGCGGTAGTGGACGGTCGATCCCGCATGGGTCGACGTCCAGCCGGCCTTGGGATCGACGCGGTCGAGCCGGAGCCCGGCGGGCAGGCCGACCGTGACGTCGGTGACCGTCGCGTTCTCGACCGTGACCCCGACCGCGATCGTCGACGGCTGTCCGACCGGGATCTGCACGGGAACGGGGCAGATGTGCGCCGACGCGGGCGCAACGCCGATTCCGAGCGCGGCCGCGGTGGCGGCGACCGTCGCGAGCCCGAAAGCAAACAGCCTGCGCACCCGCGAACGCTATCGCCCGCCGTCGGCGCCCGACCGTGTCCCCCACTGCTCCCGACCGGTGTCCAGGGCACAGAATCGGTACGATCGCGCCCGTGCGTACCCGTCTGCTCGTGACCGTTTCGATTGCGTCGATGCTGCTGCTCGCGGCCTGTGGAAGTTCGGGGAAGGCGGCGGCGCCGTCGACAACCGCGCCGAACGGGCCGACGACCACGGTGCACGTCGCCCAGCCCGTCGGAGCCAATCCGTCGAAGTCGGCGAAGATGATCTGTGAGAAGGAAGCCATCGCCGACATCGAGGCGAGCGCGACCGGGGTGAAGACCACGTCGATCACCACGCCGACGTGGACCGATCACGTGTACGCCTGCGACTACATGTACCCGGGCGGCGCGAAGATCGGCCTCGCGGTCAAGGAGATGTCGAGCGACGCGGAGACCACCGCGTACTTCGATTCGCTCGCGACGTCATTGAAGAAGACCAAGGATGTCCCGGGACTCGGCCAGGGCGCGTTCCAGACCGCCAACGGGTCGGTCGTCGTGCGCAAGGACTACAAGGTCCTGACGATCGACGTGTCGAAGCTTCCCGGCCAGTTCGGCGTTCCTTCCGCGTCGCGCGGTGACGTCGCCATCAACGTCGGGGCCACGATCATGGGGTGCTGGACCGGCCAGTGATCACCGATGTAGGCGCCGCGTAGTCGTACGGTGGGGCCGACGAAATATCTGCGGCCCAGTCGACTATCCGTAAAGCGCGCGTACGTATCTCTGCCATTCCGCCGCGACAGGCGTATCGTCCGATCCGACGTCGGGACACGACGACACGGGACCTGGCGGCGTCCCAGCCCACCGCCCAGACACCCGGCCACGCGTGGTCGGACGCCCGCTCACCTCCGGCCGACCGGCCGGGGCGGACGTGGGTAGTCACAGGAGGCAATCGAAGTGTCC
>Ga0075026_100000883_pt1 | contig 12575 bp, 8 predicted proteins | sample Str012_2_FD_71392 | JGI IMG/M metagenome (GOLD analysis project Ga0075026, IMG submission 71392) | Freshwater sediment microbial communities in response to fracking from Pennsylvania, USA - Straight Creek_MetaG_SC_2012 | ecosystem: Environmental > Aquatic > Freshwater > Creek > Sediment...
CATTACTTTAGCGACTCCAGAATGTTTTCTGTGTTTGAGCCGCTGGTAAGCGCGCTTCAACTCCACGTCCCAGCGGGCCGCGCTCTGGCCCGCTTCCACCAACAAACTGCGAAGCATCGGGATGGGTCTGCAGCAACTGCGCTATCGGATGCTGATTGGCTTCCAGCTGCACCGCGGCGTCCAACTCCGCGATGCGGCCATCCAGTTCGTCCAGCATCTGGAGCGAGTCGCCGCGCCGCCTCCCCGTCCAGCCGGTCAGCGGCAGCTCTTCCAGCAGCTTCCGTCCGGCCCGCGTCCACAGCTTGCGCTTTTGCTGCACTCCCTGGTTCAGCGCCAGATGTTGCAGCTGGTTCTTCACCTGCCGCCGCATCCCCACCAGCTTGTGCCGGTGCACCAGCAACTGCCGTGTGTCCCGTTGCTCCAGGCTCGGCACCCATAACTGCGGAAACCGGTCCTCCTGTAACAGCTTCAACAGTAGTTCGGCATCTCTGCGGTCGGTCTTCTGCTTGCGGACTTCCAGCGCACGGATCTTGCTCGCATCCCCCAACCGCAACTCCTGCCCCAGCCCGGACAGCAACCGCTCGAACCACAGCGTGTTGCCGCTGGCTTCCATGCCCACCAGCACCGGCCCGGCCAATCTTCCGTAAAACTCCACGGCTTCCCCCGGCTTCAGCTTCCTTTCCGGTATGCTCCCCCGTTTCTGTGTCGACCATCGCAATTTGCTGGAAGCTCGGATGGAAATCACAGCCTATAATCTTCATGACGGCTCCTTTCCCTTCCGAGTCTTGGTCTTCGCAAACTCAAGCTTACTCGGTCCGACTGGAGCCGTCGTTGTTATGAAATCAACCGAAGGGAGGAATCTGCTTTTCGCCTTTCAGGTCACCAGATCACCCGATCACCCGGTCACCCGGTCACCCGGTCACCCGATCACCCGATTTTCTACCCCTACCCGGCATTTTCCTGTCTTTTGTTGCAAACAAAGGAGTTCCCAAAATCGGCCCTTGCACGGCCCTTGCACGGAGCTTGGACGGAGCTTGCACGGAGCTTGGGCCGTCCAAGCCCAAGCCCACGGCTGAAGGTCGCAGGTTCGATTCTTGGTTTTGGCTAATGGCTAAGTGTTAATGGCTGATTTTCAAAGATCGAGTGCATTCCACCCCTCAGGGCTGCCAGAGGATACCGCATTCTTAATAGCGAAGCAACTGCGAAACAGTTCATTCGCTCGCACGCGTGTCAAGTGTCCTGAAGTACAGGTTGACGAGAATCCGCTGGGCTGAAATGCCCTAGTCCCGCCAGGGACGGCCGATAATAGCCCGGTATGTTTCCGAGGCGCGCTGCGCGCGCTAAGGAATAAGTGCCGGGTAAGCGAAGAAAGAAATCCATTCCTTGCTGCCGCAGGCCGGCGCGTAGCGCAGAGGAGCGCGCAATGGGCCATCTGAGATAAGATTTGGTCAACATCAAGCTAGAGCGGGGGAAAGACCAGTGGATGTGGAATTAGACGCAAAGAGTGCGCTTCGAGCACTTGTGGAGAAGGCAATCCCGTCCTGCCAAGTTGGGCCCAATTTGACTCAGCGCGACCTAAATATCGCGATCAATGATCATGAGTTGTTGCAGCGGGCGGCGAGCGCGTTGGATGCTATCCCCGCAGTGCACAAACACTACGGCACCGAGGCAACACAGGACCTGGCACGCAAATTTGCATACAAGTTCTGCTCTATCCTGAAGAATGGGGTCTTTGACGAGGCGGAATTCGAAAGCTTATGGCAATCATTTGCCGATGACCTGAAACAGCCGACATGGGACTATGTTGGCGTCGCTCATCTCCAGAATATCGAAACCGACTTCAGGCCCCGTGCCATTGGAGAGGGTGTCAGTATTGTTTTTTGGGACGAGAAAATTCAATCGATCATGGGCTGGTCCGACCCAGAGGAAGAACTCTTCCGTCGGGAAGGGTGGGAAATAATGCAGAGCCTTTACGTAATGGTTGTGAAAGACAAGGTGACTAAGAACGCTGAGAATGCTCGTCAGATTGCATGGGAGGGGCTTTGGAAGAAAGCGAACCGTGCTTTAAGGGCTTTGCGTCTCTTAAAACCCGGCGACGTAAGAATCGGTCGCATATGGCTCGCTCAAACATCATCTTTCAGTTTCCTCGGGAGCGGAGTGCAGTCAGTTGGAATATCGATGCTTCGTCCCGGCGCACCTTACTACTTGGCAACCAGTGATCACCCACCGGTGGCTGATACATACAAGCTTGTATGCGATTTTGAATCCAGCCAAGAGTCACTCCCTAAAAAGAAAAGAGAACTTCTTAGCAACATCGAAGTCGCATTGCGCTCATTTGACGCTATCTATGACCGTCAATTCCACCGTACTGACGATCAGGTAGTAGATGCTGTAACAGTCCTGGAGGCACTTCTTAGAATTGGTGACAGTGGGCTGTCCTACAGAACCGCTCTACGGACTGCCGGTTTGCTGGCGAACTGTGACAATGAACGAGTCAGGCTCTTTGACGATATGGGCTTGTACTACGATACTCGTAGCAAAATTGTTCACGGCGGGCTTCGGAAAGAAAAACACGAGAAAGTCATCCAAAACAACGCGCCACTCCTCACAATTGTCCGGCAGTTGCTCCTAGGTTTTCTCAAATTAACCAAGCCGGGTGCAAAGCAGTTAGATGAAACGCTCTGGACTGAATTAGACAAAACCGTGTTGCACTCGGCGAGGCGCGAAGATCTTCGCCGACGGATGGGGCTCACGGAACTTGAAGACACGATCCGAGCGCGGGCCTATCAACTCTTCGAAGAACGAGGAGGAACCGCAGGTCACGCTGAAGACGATTGGCTCAAGGCGGAGGCAGAGGTTCTGGCCGCTCGCGCAGAGCAAAACAAGCCCCTCTCGCAGCGGCTCCTGGAGATGGCGCAAAAAACAATCCTGGTGAATCCGGAGCCTGGTTCGCCGGATACAAAGAATAAGGTATAAAACTCCTTTTGAAAGGGCCCCCATGCAACACACCATTCTCGGAGCAGGCGGAATCGGCGGACTTGTTGGCGCAGTGCTGGCGCACGGCGGCGAGCAGGTGACGATGGTCGTCCGTCCGGAAGCCCTCCACCGCCATCCCATGGGGCTCTGGCTGGAAAGCAAGTTCGGCACGTTCACCACACGCGTGAAAGTTACGGCGGAAGTCAACGAACCAGCTGACATCTTGTGGATCACCGTCAAGGCCACGCAACTCGACGCGGCTCTGAAGGGAATTTCTGCCGACGCGCCGGTTCGCTACGTAGTCCCGCTGCTCAACGGCGTGGACCACGTAAAAGTCCTGCGCGAACGCTTTGGTCATGATCGCGTCATCCCTGCAACCATTGCCGTGGAATCAGAACGCACCGCGCCCGGAGTGATCGTCCATCGCTCGCCGTTTGCGCGTTTCAACGCCGCGGAATCTGGACATCCCGTGCTGCACCACGTTACGGACTTGTTCAGCGCGTTCGGATTCGAATGCCGGTACATCGCCAACGAGAGCACGCTGCTGTGGAGCAAGCTGGCGTTTCTTGCGCCGCTGGCTCTTTCCACCACTGCCGCCGGCGTCCCCGTTGGCGGTGTGCTGAGCGATCCCGCGCGGAAAGCAAAGCTGGAAGCCTGCATCCGCGAAGCTTGCGCTGTCGCCATCGCGAGCGGCGCCGAACTCGACGCCGACAAACTTCTTGCCGCCGTCAACGTTCTGCCTGCGCCCATGCGCAGTTCCATGCAGAAAGATGTGGACGCCGGACTGCCGCCGGAACTCGACGCCATCGCCGGCCCCATTCTGCGCGGCGCCGCGCAGCACGGCTTGCGGGCTAGCGCGACCACTGAACTGGTGGAGACCATCAAGCAGAAGGTCAAGGTTTAGATCGGAGGTCCATATGAATTCAAGTTCAGCGAAATTCCTCTTTGCCAGCGCGCAGTGCGGTCTGGCGACAGGTGTTCTGGCCCTGCTGATGATTGCGCCGGCGTTGGCGCAGCAGGAACGCGAACAGCCTCCGTCGCGGACCGTCCCTTCGCAGACGTCGGCCGCTTATGCCCGTTACGTTTCTCGGCTCAAGGTGGCGCTGCAAAAAAAGACCGGTTATGCGGTCTTCCAGCCGAACAACCCGCAGCTTTGGGCCAACGTCCGGCAAACCGTTCAGGACTTTCTGTTCAACGAATGGAAACAGGGCAAGCTGCAAGGCTCCAAGCCGCAGCAAGCCTATTTCGTCCGGTGTGATCGCACCACCATGACTCAGGCTGACATCGATAACGGCCGCCTGATCTGTATCGTGGGTGTTGCGCCAACGCGCCCTGCGGAATTCGTGGAAATTCGCATCGCGCAATTAATGACGGACCATCGGCCGAAGAAGCGCTAACAGCGAAGCAGCGCTAAACAAGAAAAAAGGCTTGCCTAAATCTTTCTCAGGCAAGCCCATCGAGCAGGAAATGGTCTTACAGCGAACGCAGGAACGTTACCAGGTCCGCCTGTTGTTGCGGTGTGAGAGCGTTGAACGCCGCCACCACCGCGTTGGCTTCAGAGCAGACCTGCCCGGTCGTGCACGGACTGGCATGAAGGGCAATCGCCGTTACGATGTTGCTGGTCTGGCCGTTGTGCATAAAGAAGACGCGCTGGCCCGCGCCCCAGAGCGGAGCCGTGCGGAACTCATCTATGCCGGCCTGGCCCTGGCTGATGCCGTCTGCAAGACCTGCGCCCATGTGGTGCAGCGCAAAGTCTGAGAACGGGTTGAAGTTTACCTTGCTCAGCGGCGTCAGGTTGGATTTGGCCGTGGTCAGCTGGTCCGTATGGCACAGCACGCAGCCAATTCCAGTGTTGGGGGCGCCGGTTCCCGGAAGGACAACAGTTCCAAACAGCGCTTTGCCTCGCAGAGCCGCTGCTCCCAAAGGCTGGCAGCTGGTGCCGCTGGTAAAGAAATCGCACGGCTGGGCCGGCGCGTTGAGCCGCATGAAGATGGTGAAGTTTTCAATGAGTGACGAAATCTGGCTGGCGTCGTCACCCGCGTTGCCGCCCGTGGGGATGATCACGTGCGTGTTGTCTTCCGGAGTGGCATTGGTGGCGCAGCCGCCATTGGTCCGCTCGTTGTTGAAAAGTTCGTTGGAAATGCCCAGTTCAACGTTGGAAGCTTCGCCGGAGAACATAAGCATGAATTTGTTTTGCGCCTTCCATCCGAAGCGGGTGGTGGTGCCGTCATTGCCGCTGTGGTTGAAGCGGCCTTTGATTCCCAGTGCCGCCTTCACGACTCCCTGGGCCGCCAGGTTGGCATTCATCGCGTCGTCGGTAACGTTCTCCACAAAGCCTTCACCAAAGGTTGGAATGGGGATGCGGAACGCGACATTGCCGTTTGCCAGTGCGGTGGCGAAGTCCGGTTGCTTCAGCGCGCAACCAGCGGGTGCATCGCTACGCCCGGTGATGGTGAACAGATCGTGTACACCGCCGTCCACCGTTCCGTCAGCATTGCGCAGAAAGCGGACTTCCAGCGTGGGACCGTTCGCGGTAAGGAAAGTTGGGATGTGATTGGTAGCTCCGTCAAGGTTCGCGATCCCTATCTGTGGGTTGCTGGGCGGAGCGCTGCCGCCGATCGCCGGCTGCGAATGGCACAGCAGGCAGCTGTTGCCGTTAAATGCCGGTCCCAGTCCAAGCAGCGGCTCGTTGGGCACCGTGCCCTTTACGGAAACGGTTTCTCCAAAGAGAATCAAACCGTCAATCCAGAATTGCACCTGGTCGGCGGGCAAGCCGGCAATTGGGTTTCCTGCTCCGTTCCCAGGTTGCGGTCCGGGTCGCGGTCCCGGATCAACCGCTGTTGGTGGGAGGCTTTGTGCGTACACTGTCACGGTTGATGCCGACATCACGGCCGCTAACAGGCCAAGTGCCAATGCCCAATAGAAAAGTCTTTGCCGCGAGTTTCTAAAGGATCTGATTTTCATCTGTAGGTTCCTTTCTCTCTAAAGAAGGTCCTGCAGCGGCCCGGGCTGCAAGACGGTGAATGTGGACAGCAAGTGAAGGTTGCTGGTGTTGCAACGCTCGCCCGACGATTGGAGCTTGTACCGCTCTGGCGAGCATTGTCGGACGATTTCAGGCGCAGACGATGAACGTCTTGAGAAAATATCGTTTTAAGATTCCAAAACGGAACGCATATGCATCGTTTCAAAATGGGAAAAACTGCGAGCCGACCATTAAGCCGGCCATCAAAACGACCATTAAAACAAAGAAGCAGAGATTCGGACGTAGACGAAGCGAACAACGAAATGGTTAACAGCGGTGTTGCGGACGAAAAAATCCGAGGAAAAAGTAATGCGAGGAAAAAGTAAAAGATCAGTTCAGAACGGAAGGTCGTTCGACCGCCGGCGGTTTGCAATTTGCCGCCGGCGCCGAGCTGTTTGTTCGTGAGGGCTACTCGGTCCTGAGCGCCTTCATGGGATCCGTGGCGGCAGCGCGCCGTGCGGGCACCATGCTGGCCACCAACGCCGAGAACAGCAATACCGTAATCGACACCACCAGAATGCCCGGCTCAACTTTTCCCAGACCAAAGAGTTGGCTGGCCAAAAGCGCCTTGCCGCCAAATGCCAGCGGAATGCCGATGACCAATCCGATGGCCACTTGCAGGAACGCGCCGCGCAGCACCAACTTGAGGATGCGCATGCGGTCAGCGCCCAGCGCCATGCGCACGCCAATTTCACCGGTGCGGCGGTTCACCTGGTAGGTGGTAAGTCCGTAGAGCCCCACGGAAGCCAGCAGCAGTGCCACCAGTCCGAACGCTCCGCTCATCCGCGAGACCACAACGTTTTGCACGGTGCTCTGTTCAATTTGTTCGTCAAACGTCCGCATGGAAAGCGGCACCAGGTTAGGATCAATGCTCGCCAGTATGCGGCGAACTTCCGGCATGAAGTTGTGCGGATCGCCAGCCATCTGCAATTCCAGCGTGCTCATATATACCGACGATGTTTCCACACGCTCGTCGGTTTCCGCTTCGTACTTGATGGTCTGTGCCAGGGGCACGAAAAACATGGGTCGCGGAGGACGCGATGCGTCCTGATATTTTGTGTCTTTTACCACGCCAACAATTTCGTAGTCACCGGCGTGCGCGCCGGCGCTCTTGCCAAAGTGTTCACCCAGCGGGTTGCGGTTGGGGAAATACTTGTTGGCAAATATTTCATTGACTACCGCCACATGGAGTGACGTTGCGGTATCGCTTTCCCTGAAGCTGCGTCCGCGGACGACCGGCGTGCCAATCGTCTCGAAGTAGTGCGCGCTCACCCGGTCCCACGATGCGCTTTCGCCGGGAACCCGTGTGTGTCCAGGAAACCAGACGCCTTCTCCCCAGTTATTGCCTTGCTGCGCGGTGTAAAGAGAAAGGCTTTCGTTCAGAACTCCCGGCGCGTGCTGGAAGCGGTCTTCCATTTGTTCGTAGAGCCCGGTAAGTCTTTCTCCGGTGTACCCGGCTGTATTGGGACTGAACATTACGAGCAGACGGCCTTCGCGCGCGAAGCCGAAATCCTGGTCTTGCAGGTTGCGCAGGCTTTGCGTCACCAGTCCGGCAATCGTCAGCAACGCCAGCGACAATGCGGCCTGCAAAACGACGAGTGATTTTTGCGGCAGGGCGGAAGTATCACGTGTGCTGCGGCTGGCGCCACGCAGAGCTTCCGCCGGATCGCTCTTGGACGCGATCCACGCCGGCGCTACACCAAAAATGATTCCGGTTAGCAGCGCCACGCCAAAAGTAAATCCCAGTACCGGCAGGGATGGCGCGGTTGAAATAGGGACGTATTGCGATCCCTGGAATGCCAGCACCACCATGGCTTTGCTGGCATAGTAAGCGACAATCAGGCCGGCGGCGCCTCCCATCACGGCCAGCATTATGCTTTCTGTAAGCCGTGCGCGGACAATGCGTCCGCGCGACGCTCCCATCGCCAGCAGAAGAGACATACGTTGCTTGAGTGCCGTGCCACGGGCCAGAAGCAGGTTGGCCACATTAGCGCATGCAATCAGCAAAATTGCCGCCGAAATGATCAACAGAAAAATCAGCCCCTGCTTGGCTTGGTCCGCCATGGAGTTCACGCCGCCCGCGCCGGAAGTAAGCCGGATGAACTGTTTCTTGATGTCCTCAACTTTTGAATAGTGGTTCTGATGTTCCGGAAGATAGAGAAATTGCTGTAACTCGTTCGTCAGGTGAGCGGGAACCTGTTCCTTCTTGGCGTCAGGTTGCAGACGCCCGATCACGTACAGCCAGCTGGTTGTAGGCGAGCGCAGCATGGAATTCTCGCGCCGCATCGCGGGCTCCATGGCAATCGGCATCCAGAAGTCCGGCGGGTCGCTTTGCAACCGGTCGCCAAAAAATCCTGGCGGAGCCACGCCGATGATCGTCAGTCCGATTCCGTTCATCGTGAAGTTGCCGCCGAGTACCGATTTTTCCAGGCCGTACTTGTTTTGCCAGGCGCGATAACTCATCACCGCAACCGGCGGAGCGCCGTCTTTGTCGTCCGCCGGAGAGATGAATCTGCCCGCGTACGGACTTATGCCCAGCGTGGAAAAAAAATTTCCCGATACCAATTCTCCTTGGAACGATTCCGCGGCCTTGGCGCCTTCACGCAGCACGCTGATGTTGGGCGAATTGGTCGATGATGCCGCCAGCGTTGCAAATTCCGGCGTGTTCGCTTGCAGGGATTGGTACAACGGATAGGAAAATATTGTCCAGTCATCCTCATAGCCGCCTTCCACGCAGCAATCGGACGTATCGCCTAGGCGGACGAGCTCGTTCGGGTTGGCCACCGGCAAGGACTTCAGCAGAATCTCGTGCACCAAGGTGAAGATGGCAGTGTTGGCGCCAATGCCCAGGGCCAGCGTGAGCACAGCCGTCGCCGTAAACCCTGGTGATTTGCGCAACTGCCGCCATGCATAACGGATGTCCTGGAGAAGTGTTTTCACGTGTTGCCTCCGCGTGGGGATTCGCCGGTTTGCCGACCAGTAGGGCTCACCCGGCGCACGGCTTAACAGTTGAATACGCAGGATCAGGCGCAATGGGTACAAGAAATTTTTGCCCCAGACGTAGGACGGCCTCTCAGCGCCTCGGTTAGCTCGCGGAACGAGGGAACGATACTGAGATATCTGAAGGAGTTTCTTCTCGGGGAAAGAGGCTCAGCCACTTGCGTGGAATACAACTTGGGTCACGGACGATTGAAGAGATTAAAAGGACGCCCACCATCTTCCGATGGCGGACGCCCTTGAGTTGAGCTAATTAGAGATGAGTTAGGCAGCAGGGATCAACAGTTCCTGTCCCACTTTGATCTTGTCTGGATCTTCAAGATCGTTGGCTTTGGCGATGGTCATGAACTTGTTGGCATCGCCGTAGAATTGTTTGCTGATCTTTGACAGATTGTCGCCGGGCTTAACGATATAGGTTTGATTGCCCGCGCGCACTGCAATATCGTGCTTCAAGTCAGCGAAAGTGGGATCCACGGCCTTGATCGCGTCCCAAATACGGTTCTTGCTCGTATCCGAAACCGCAATGACTTTAAGGAAGAGTTGGTTCCCATCGAGATTGAGATTCACTATCTCCGCACCTTCTTTTTTGAGGGTGTCGAGAACCGGCTGGTACTTCAGTTTCAATTGCTCAAATAGATCAGGCATCTTAGTTCTCCTTTACTTAAGGTTTTCGATTTAGGGCCCGGTTTCAGGAATTTAGAGTCCAGCCAACGCTTTTATGTTGTCTGGCGATTGATGAGGCCGCCAAGCCCGTTCCGGGGAGTAACTCGGTGTCACTTAAGAGTTTCAAACGGCGTGCCCAGGCAGTCGGTGAGCACGATCACCGCCACATGTGACTTACCTTTCCAATATATTGACAATCTGCCACGCCGTCCCGAAAAATGATGTGTCTGCCAACTCATGAAAGCTGCGATGATGTGCATTTGGCGGTCCGGAGGCTTTACCTGATGCGAACCACAGCTTTCACTCTCTGCGTATTTCTGTCTATGATCGCTTCACCTCAGCCTGCATCGTCCCAGCCAAGAAATAGTGCGCCCATGCAACCCGAGAGCCGTCCCAAGACCCAACCCGCGCAGAACCAATCGGCTGTGCAGGCGCAAGCCGTGATCGCGGACCTCCGCAGAGCCATTATCCAGGCGCGTCCGGTAAACCAGGGGCCAAAGATCAAGAACCCGCGTGCCGCGAACGCACGTAACGCGATGCTGGGCACGCTGGGTAAACAAAAACAGGCCGCAGTGGACGAACGCTCGCAGTTCATCAAAGCGCCCAAGACCCGCATTCAAACTTCGCAGAACATCACCGTGATCCCTTTGCCGCACACCAAGACCCCGGCTGGTGGCGGCAATGAAAAGTCAAACCTTCCGCCTCCTGGGCCGACGCCGCAAAATGCCAAGATCGATCCGGGCCTGTGCACGCATGCGCAAATCAACACCGTGAACCGGCAGTCGAGCGGCGTGGTCTTTACTCCGGACCCGCAATACAACCTCTACACCATTTCCGGATGCGGCTTCGGCGACCAGCAAGGTGATGTTCACATCTACGGCCACTTCAAATCGCAGAACATCAAAATGAACGTGGAGTTCTGGAGTAACGCTTCCATCGTCGCTGCGGTTGACCCCAACGTCTCCGGCGAACTCGATCAGGACGGCGTAACCCTGGTAGTCAAACCCGCTGGCGGCGCGCAGACGCAGATGGGTGGCAATCGTTTCTATGCCGCGCGGGAAACTGTCCAGCTCCCCGCGTTGGCCCCGGGCGATTTCGCTCCCAATCTTGCGAGCGCGGCGTTGAGCTCTCGCGTAAACGGTGTTGGCGGGGTAGTCCACGGCGTTAGTCAATGCGGGATGCCCCCTGACTTTTCTTCGCCCGCAAATGCCGGTGGAAACTGGATGGCCCACGTGGTACGAACCGGAGACCAGGCGCGGCCGTCGTCGGTTTGCGAGGATGCTGACCTGTTCACGTTCAACGACCTAACTCCAGGCTTTACCACGGATAGTTTTCAGTTTGCCTGGACCGAGCTGACTCAGTCCCAATGCAATGCCAAAGGTACGGCGCTCGGCGGCAATCCCGGCAGGCTTTCCTACACCGGCCAGTGGGATGGCCAGTGGTCCGGCGACAATATCAAAATTCTGTACCGCGTGCAGGAGTGTGACCCCACAAGCGTCGCCGCCGTTTCCAGAATTTACTCTTCCGTTTACTGGCTCAACGTCTGGGTCACCGGACCGCGCGGCGTGAATCCAAGAAAATAGCAAGCGGATTGCGAATTCGCTTGTGAAGCGGGGGCGGAACCATAAAGCTGACGTAGAGACGTGGCATGCCACGTCTCCCCTACCGCAAGAAGGAATGTGCGTGGTTAGCGTAAGAACCATGTCGAGCCCCGTAGGCGGTACGGAACGTCATTCACGCTGTTTCAACATGCGCGCAATTTCCGCGTGGCCGTTGTCGCTTGCGATCTCGGCAAGCGTCTTTCCATCCGGCGAACGCTGCATCGCATCCGCGCCGCACTCGAGCAACATTCGCACCGTTTGCGTTTGTCCGCGGACCACGGCAAATGCCAGCGGCGTATACCAACCTTCGGCGTAAAGCGGGAATAGCGGATAATCGCGGAACGGACGATCCACCGCCCGTGGCTCTTGCTCGATGATCTCCTTGATCCGCTCTGTCAATCCGTTTTCCACGGCTTCCATCATGTCCACTGGCCCCGTGATGATCAGGTCGCGGATGTCGTTGTGGCCCGCGTAGCTGGCCCATCCCGCCGGAGTGCCGTGATATTTTTCTTCGCGCACGCTCACGTTTGCGCCGTGTTTCATCAGGACAGATGCGGCGCTCATATTCCCACGGAAGCCCGCCGCGTGCAGCGGAGTATAGCCACTCGTTAAATCGACGGCCGTCTTAGGATCGTCGCGGACATTCACATCCGCCCCGGCGGCGATCAACGCTTTTACTACCACGCCCGGCGCGCGCTCCGCCGCGCGTACGATCAAGTTGCCCCACCGATTCCCCGGCTTCAGGCTGTCCGGTTCGCGCCGCAGAAGTTTTTCAACGTCCTGCGTCCTTTGCAGCGCAATGGCCGCCGGCAAGCGCACCTTCGCGCCACGGTCCAGTAGTATCTGCGCGATTTCCTTTTCGCCATTGAGCCCCGCCTGGTCCAGCGCTGTGAACCCGGCTTCGTCAACCGACTCCATGTTCGCGCCTAGATCGAGCAAAACCTTGAGTACGTCTGCTTGCTTCTTGATCACCGCCAGGTGCAACGGACGCCGCCGCTTGCTGCCCATGTCCATGCGCCGTTCCAGATCGGCAGGCGACTGGGCAACCAGCTTCCGGACAACCTCCACTTCGCCCATGGCCACAGCCGAGAAAATGTTGTGCCGCGCACCGTGCGCCAGCAGGTAATCTACGATTTCGCGTACGATGCCTCGGCTGGAATCCACGTAGTCCCATGCCGTGGCCCAGCCCAGCACGCCCAGTTCGTGATAGTCGCCTTCGCCAATCGTGTCCGCGCCGTGTTCCACCAGTAAACGGATGATGGGGAAGTGCTGCTTCTCCGCTGCAAAGTGAATCGGAAAAGCGTTGTCGCCTTCGC
>Ga0075026_100000884_pt1 | contig 12573 bp, 7 predicted proteins | sample Str012_2_FD_71392 | JGI IMG/M metagenome (GOLD analysis project Ga0075026, IMG submission 71392) | Freshwater sediment microbial communities in response to fracking from Pennsylvania, USA - Straight Creek_MetaG_SC_2012 | ecosystem: Environmental > Aquatic > Freshwater > Creek > Sediment...
GCCCGCGAATCGGCCCTGGCCACCGGAGGACGGACCCTTGACGCCGACCTGGCCACGGCTCGCCCCGGCATCCGCACGGGTGACCCGGTCCTCGAGCTCAGTGACCGCATCGACCGACTCCGCCAGAACGCGTGGCAGCTCACCCACCAACAGCACGTCGGCATCGACTGCCTGACCGAGTACGCCGCCGCCGCGGTGATCGTTCACACCCACATTGCCGCCCACCTGGCCATCGACGCGACAGTGACCGGCGAGGAGCTGCCAGTCCATTCCATGGCCCGTCGCGCCCGGGACGCCCGCGCAGTCTGGGCACAGATCCATCTGGAACTCCGCGAGCTGCGGACCGCCACACCCGGATCCGCCGCGCTCCGGCACGAAGTGGCAGCCGTCCGTGATCTGTGTCAGACCGTCCTCCCGCTCCGCCGCGACGCGAACGGGGTCCACGCGAGCGGGCAGGTATGCGAGGTCCGAGCGCTGGCCCACGACACCGTCCGCGTCTTTGCTCAGATCGCTGGATGGAACGCCAGCGTGTTCCGCGACCTCGCTAGCACCGACCAGATCTACGCCCCGGGTCACAGGCTCACGGGGGAGCAGGTCAGCGACAGCCCCGCTCTAGTGCGAGCCAAACTGGACGACAGGCTCGTCGCCGCCCCGTTCGAACAGCTGAAGCCCGTCGAGGCGTCGTATCACCTCGCCCGAACATCTGTGGACGACGACACGTGGGATCTGGCGGCGTCAGCCGACCCGAGCCAGATCGTTGCACCGATTCGCAGTCAGCCGTAAAGAAGTCCCGACGTACACCACTGCGAGCCGATCAGACTGCCCCCGGGCAACGCCTGAGTGCCGCGCGTCTCGGTCCTAGCCCGAGCACCGGAGACTTGCCGATCGGGGTCCGTGGCCCGTCGCCGCCGCTCGAGACGGATTGGAAGCAGTCGGTTCGGGGGTCCTCGACTCGACCGTCACCCCCACGTGCAAGGCTCCTGCCATGGATAACCTGCTCGCCTGTCAGCCGCTCGGCCGCTCGCCGGAAGGAGGCTGACCTGTGGCGAAACGGCGAGTCGACGTCGTTGAAGAGCCGTCCGGTGCCACCTCTGGTCTGGACGTCACGACCGACCGGTTGGACCTTGAGCTCCTCACCAAGGATGAGCTGATCGACATGCTGTCGGGTCAGGTCGACGCGGGCGTCAACCTGGCCTTCCCCGGCAAGGCCCTGACCAGGCGAATGGCTAGGAAGGTACGCCCCAGGGTGCAGCGCACCGTTGCCAAGTACTCGACCGGTAGCGAAGCCGATCGGGCGCGCAACGTCCTCATTGAGGGGGACAACCTGCAGACCCTCGTCACGCTATACCGGGACCGCGGTCGCATTGATCTCATCCTGGCGGATCCGCCGTACAACACAGGTGGCGACTTCAGATACAACGATCGTTGGGATACGGACCCCAACGACGACGGCCTCGGGGACCTGGTCAGGGCAGACGACAGGGCGCGGCACACCAAGTGGATGAAGTTCATGTATCCGCGTCTGCAGATGATGCGCGAAATGCTCAAGCCTCAGGGTGTCCTTGCCATCTGTATCGACCATCGCGAGCTCTTCCACCTCGGCCAGATGCTGGACGAACTGTTCGGGAGCTCCAACCGGCTTGCGATCATCAACTGGGAAAAGATCGTCTCGCCCAAGAATCACGATCACGGGGTCTCAACCGCGACTGAGTACGTACTGGTCTATGCAAAGGACGAGGAGCGTGCGTCGACGGGCAAGCTGAAGCACTCCGACGCGACGGCGAGTAGCTATGTAAATCCGGACGATGATCCGCGCGGGGCCTGGAGCCCATCCGACTCGACGCTCATGGGCGCGGCGACGCATGCGGGGCAGGTGTACGGGATCCAAAACCCATTCACAGGGCGCCTCCACTACCCGCAAGAGGGCCGCTGCTGGCGCAACGAACGAGCCAAAATGCGCGCAGGAGTTGAAGAGTGGGGCCATGCCTACGAGGACCGGGACCTCGACGACGGCAAGAGTCTGGCCTTGGTGCTGAAGGGTGCCCGGAATCCACTCACCGAAGACTTTGCGAGCGACCCGGTCGTGACGAGGGCCGCCAAGATTGCCCTCAAGCGCCGAGCGAAGAATGACTGGCCGCGCTACTTCTGGCGCGCAGACCGCACTCGGACCCCTGGCGCGGGGGAGCTCAGATACAAGACCTACGCGAGCGACACGGCGAAGGGAGTGGTGCCGACCACGTTCTGGGCTGATGACGACTTCGATCTCGTGCCATTCGGCGCGACGTCTTGGGAACACGAACAGTCCGGGACAAGTGAGATCGGTGTTAAGGAACTTAACGCGGTAGTCGGTCGAGGGCACGGCTTCGATACGGTCAAACCGCTGGCACTTGTTAGCAAGATCATCAGTCTTTGGTGCCCAACAGATGGAGTTGTTCTCGACCCATTCGCTGGCTCGGGCACCACGGGACACGCCATCTTGTCCTTGAACGCTGAAGCCGGCGCGAATCGCAGTTTCATCCTGATCGAGCAAGGACGCCCTGAGAAGGGCGACTCTTACGCGAAGACGCTCACGGCCGAGCGGCTCCGAAGGGTCGTATCCGGCGAATGGGCCGACGGAACCGGGTCGCCGATGAGTGGCGGGTTCTCATTCCGGCAGCTCACGAAGCAAGTGGATGCGGGGGCGCTTCTCCGTATGGAGAGGGAGGAGATGGTGGACACCGTCATCGCGTCCTACTTTGATGCGACACGTCGCCGGGGTGCAGCATTGGAGCGTCTCACCGACCAGGGCCATTCCTATCTGGTTGCTCAGAATGGCGAAGGTGAGGGCTTCTATCTCGTTTGGGACGGGCCGGACGGCAACACGGACCTGACGGAAGAGGTCTACGAGCTGTGCGTCGCTGAGGGAGAACGCGCGGGCTTGAAGCCGGCGTATCACGTGTACGCCAGGCTCAACCTGTTCGCGACGCCCGGAGTCTTCTTCTATCAAATCCCGGACCGCATCCTCGCCGACTTCGGTCTCGACGTTCGGACCGAATCCTATGAGGACCAGGGGACTGCCTGATGGAGCTGTTTCAGTTCCAGGAGATTGCGGCTTCGTCGATAGCCGACCGATTTCTTGAGTATCTGGAGGATCCGCCGCAGGCCGGCACTGCGAAGCACCCCCGGTCGGTTCCCTTCTTTCAGGCGCTCCACGCCCTAACTGGCGCCGGAAAGACGCTTGTGTTGGCTGACTCGGTCACTCAGGTTGCATCCACGATGCCCGTCGCCCCGATCATTCTCTGGCTCTCGAAGGGCAAGGTTGTGGTCCGCCAGTCATTTGCAAACTTGTCACCAGGTGGCAAGTACCACGGCCTCCTCGAGGACGCCACGGTAATGACGCTGGCGGAGTACACGCCGATCGTGGCTGCGGAGTCGACTTCGACTCTCCTCTGTTTTGCGACAGTGGGCACCTTCAATCGCAAAGACAAAGAAGCGGGGAGCCTCAACATCTTCCAGAGCGACATCGACGAAACTGAGACGTCCACCTGGGAGGCGCTGAAGCTGCGGCTCTCTGGGGAGGGTGTGCGAAGGCCGCTGTTCGTTGTCTACGACGAAGGTCAGAACCTCAGCGATCAGCAGACGGAGTTGCTCCTTGAGCTCGAGCCCGACGCGTTCATGCTCGCGAGCGCCACCATGCGCCTACCCGCGCGCCTGAATGCGGAAGTCGAAGATCTCAAGCGTCGGGGCTGGGCGGAGGACCGGCTTATCACGCAGGTCAACACTGCGGATGTTGTGTCGTCGAATCTCATCAAAGCCACGATTGACCTGGCCGGATACAACGCCCCGATGGAGGAGACCATCTCCAATCTGCTCGCGGAGATGAAGCTCGCGACCATCGAGGCGAACGACCAGTCACCACCGTTTCACCCAAAGGCCATATACGTCTGCAACACCAACATGCTGGCCGATGACTCATTCGTAGCGGACGACCCCAAGCAACCCTTCGGTCAGCGCCAGGCACCGCCGATTCTCATCTGGCGCAACCTAGTCGAAGGCAACGGCATAGATCCCGCAACCGTCGCCGTCTATGCGAAACTCAAGACACACAAGGACTATCCCCTGCCTGAAGAGTTCAATCTCTTCAATAAGGGTGACGGTGACTACGAACAGTTCACGATCGGGAACTTCCGGCACGTGATCTTCAACCTGAGCCTTCAAGAGGGTTGGGATGACCCCGAGGTGTATTTCGCCTACATCGACAAGAGCATGGATTCCAAGATCCAGATCACTCAGGTGATCGGCCGGGTCCTCCGCCAACCAAACGCCACTAGATACTCGTCCGAGCGGCTCAATACGGCGCACTTCTATGTTCGCGTTGACAGAAACGAGCGCTTCAACGAGGTTGTTGCCGAGGTCGAGGGTGAGCTCGGCTCCGGCTCAGCCGGTGTGCGCATCGTGGCAACACCACCGGGAAAGACAAAGCCGGTGCCATATCCTCCGAAATTCGACATCTCGGTGCCGATGACCGGTCTAGACGCGAGTGCAGCCCAGAAGCCGCTCGCGCTGCTTCTTGACGCGTTCGCCGACTACCGCAATGACTCGGTGAACACTCGAGGTGAGGGCAGCCGCCGGATGTCTCGGCTGAAGGTTGGCCTTTCGAGCGAAGACGGAGAGTGGGAGGTCTTCAAGCAAGCGTCTCGCGTCTCCGCTCGCTGGATCTTTCATCGCGAAGTGCAGAGGCGATATCGAGCCGCCCTTGACGTCGTGAACCTTGCGGAACCCAAGTTGAACGCGATTGTCGGCGTAGGTAGCCCCGCCTTCGCACAGGTGCGACAGCTCGCCGAGGCGGTTGTCGAGCGTTACATCAATGAAGTTCGCCTGGTGCAGCGAGGGCCGAATCCCTACGTTCCTGGGATCATGTTTGGGCGCCCCGAAGACCTGGTGGCCTTCGACAACGCAGTCCATGAGGGGTACTCAGGACTCAACAGCCTCGAGTTGCTCTTCGCGCATGCTCTCGATCGCACGGGCCTGCCTTGGTGCAGGAACCCCGCGCGAACGGGGTACGGAATCGACCTGGTCGCTGTTGGCGAGACTCAACGGTTCTATCCCGACTTCCTGCTTTGGACGGATTCTCGCGTGGTGTGCCTCGACACCAAGGGCGGTCACCTTGTACGTGAGACGGCTGGGCGGAAGCTCCTTCATATCCGTGCCAAGACTGGTGGTGACCGTTCGCTGGAAGTGCAATTCGTGTCCGCGGGCACGTGGGACAACGACCTTGTACGACAGTCCGGTGACGGCTATACGCAATGGGGCCTGAACGATGAAGGAAAGGTCAAGGCCCGTACTTGTGATGGGCTAGACGAGCTGCTAGTCGACCTAATCGCGGAGTGACGACTGGGATGTCAATCCCGAACGCCGCAGGGACGCATGGTTAGCCCTTCCGGCGCCCCTTATCGTCGACCTAGCGGTCGCAGGTAGATCCGGTCACAGCCCGTTGACCTTCCGAGACAGGCTCCTCCGCGAGGCGGTGACTCCGACCCTGGTCCGACCCCGCCCCACAACTCTGTTGACGAGAGAGCTGTGGCACCAGCTGTTCGTTGCTGGCGACCTGCGAGGCAGCCCCGGAGGAAGTGGCCCACCTCGATGTATCGATCGACTCGGGAACGCTCCTGAGCGACCCCCCACTGCTTGAGCTCGCTAGTTGGGCACCGTGAACGCCGGCTGGTATCCCCGACCTGGGCCGAGATCCTCGTACACAGTCACTGGGGTGAGCCGATGCCACTGTGTCCCGAGCAGCAAAGGGATCGGTTTCGGGCAAGCGAGAAATAGACGGATGTGGGTCGTCGTCGTCTCCTCGGCTGCGTTGAGCAAGGCTGTCTTGATCTGTTCGCTGATGCGCCTCGCCGCTGCTGGGCCAGCCAGAGCGTTCTGGCCTGGGCTTGGTACCGAAAGGTCGAGCCTCCTCGTGGCTCCGAGTGCCAGTTCGTTCAGCCTCCTGGTGACGACTTCGCGGATGTCGTGGGTGATGTTCACGGTGACGACGAGCTCGTCACCTGCACCGGTCAAGACGCTCGACTCGAGCACGTCGGTCGACAACGGTGCGGTGTCGGACGCGTACAGAACTCCACCGAGCTCGCACGCGACGGTCCAGCCAGCCGTCGCCCGCATGAGCGTTCCTAGTCGGAACCACATTGGCAGACGGGCGGCGGCATGGACGAGCACGGGGGCAGCTCCAGGCGGGCCTAGTCGTGCCACGCCGTCGGCGAGCCTGGTGTCGATGCCCGTCCAGTTGTCCAGTCCACGAGCCTCGTCCCCGACGCGGCCCTCAAACGAGTCCCGAAGGTCGACGTGGACTAGGGCGGCGGCTGCGTTGGGCTCGGCGTCGACCGCGGCCACCGACAGCGTTCGGTAGTGACGTCCCGCCCCGAGTCCCAGTGCGGCGATCCTGCTGCGCAGTTCCTCGACGGGAAGTGTACGTGCGCCGAGGGTCACGAGCTCGGCGATAAACGCAACTCCTGCTTGGAGACCGTTGGCGTCGTCTCTTAGCCCGAAGGCGCGCATTTCAGATCGTGCGAGCCGTTCTGCCTCCGCCATCCCATAGGCCCACTGGAGCTTCCAGACCTCCAGCAAATTGACGAGCTCGTCTTGGTCGCACCCGAGATGGCCTTGCAGTCTTGACAGGGTGTCGAGGAGCAGGGGATCCGTGTGGTGGCCGTCGAGGACGCGTTTGGCGACGTGTTCGAGAGTGAATGTCTTGGGGTGGCGGAGCCTGCCGAGCACGTCCCCGTTAGCCAATTCGCGGTTCGTGCACAGCCACAGCTCGACAGGGCCGGTTGTACGCAGTGTCCGGTAAGTTCGAAGGGCCTTCTGCGCCATTGACTCGCCGACCTTGCCGACTGGTTCGATCAGCCAGTCGAAAGTGAAGGCGTCGGGCGCGTCGACAACATGCTTGGCCTGCACGTACCGAGACGTCCGGGGGTCGATGGTGGCGACGTCGTCGTACGAGGCGCCCTGCGGCGACTCGATGTGGAACTCGGTCGCTGTCGAGGTCGGATGAGCAGCGTGTAGAGCCTGTTGCCAACCGATCACGTCCTGGTACTCGTGCCCGAGCCGGCTTGCGCCGACCGCCGCACGCCCTGTCGGTGTGGTCATCGAGCGCCCACCGCCGAGACGGGGTGCCCGTGCCGGCGAAAGCCGGCGATGGGGAGTGGGCTCACGTGTCGAGTTCCGCGAAGCGTGGCGTCGCCTCCATCATCTCGGCGACCGTCAGGGCTATCTCGTCGGATACGGGCCTATCCGGGAACGCCTCCAACACGATCGTCGGTACGAGGCGCTGTGTCAGGTCAGAGAACGTGAAGCCGGGGGACGTGTCGGTCGCGCCGGTGTGTTTCACGAGCTGCTTCAATGTCGCCACCTTGAGCCCCAACCCATCCAGGGCACCTGTCAAGACCGCTGCGCGCTGCTCGTCGTTGGGTCGGCCAAAGGTGAATGTTGCCGCGGCTCGCCGCCGAACGGCCGGGTCGAGAGAACTCAGCCGGTTCGTGCACAGGACCACGAGGACAGGGAGTTGCTCACCGGCGAGCGAGTCGACTCCTTCGAGAAATGCATCTACGCCGGCACGGTCCTCGTGATGCATCTGTGCCTGCTCACGAGACTGAACCACTGCGTCGGCCTCGTCGACGACCATAACGAGCACCGCCTTGGCGCCACTACGGCCCTTGGCGCGTCGGCCTTCCGTCTGCAGAATGCCGAACGCGTCGCCAATGAGACTAGTCATTTCGCCGACGAGGCCGCTGCCGCGTGTCGTGAGCTTCAGCCGGTACAACATCACCGGCAGACCGAGCCGATTGGCCAGGTCGCAGCCGAAGCTTTCGGCGAGTGCGGTCTTGCCGGTCCCGACGTCGCCGCCGAAGACAATCAGCGGCGCCCGATCACTGAGAAGTTCGAGGGCTGCGACGTCCTTGCCGTGGTGCTTATCGGCCCAGTCGGCGAGTCGCTGGGGGGAGGTCAGCACGAGCGCCTCCTTGCGGAGTCGGTTCTTCTGCTCGTCGAGGCCGACGAGCCTCTCGTACCGCTGGCTGCGGATGTCGTCGGGAAGCGTGAGCACCGGGTGGAACAGCGCGTCAAGGTCGGTCATCGTTTTCCTCTGTGTCGGTGTCTGGGTCATGCTGCGCGCCTGCCCAGCTCAATAGGCGGTGTAGACGTCTCGGGCGACGCCTTGACCGTTCTTGCTGTAGCCGTGTCCGGAGTCGGTCGCGCCGAGGCCGGTCGTCGGCTCGGCGGCGTAGTCGCGGCTGATCGGCAGCGTCTTCTTGAACGCGGCCTGCTGCGTCGTGCTCAGTCGGTCCCAAGCCGCCGAGTGCGTCAGGTACGAGTAGAAATCGAGACCTGCGATGTCGAACGTCGACGGCAGACTCCCCGGTCGGTTGTCGACGAGGTTCCCGCCGGAGGTTGCCGTGTAGCGCAGTCGGAGCTTCCAGACGTCGCCGGACTTGAACCCGTAATCGATCGTGCCCAGGTAACCGGCCTTGAGCAGGAGCGCGACTTCTTCGGCGTAGTCTTCGATGTTCTTGAGTGCGGGCCGGCCGTACGTCGTGTTCAGCCGTCGCAGGTCTGCGCCGACCTTCGCGCCGACGTACCGGGCTTCGGTGATAGTGAACGTCGTGCTCGTCGTCATGCTCGTCGTCATCAGGCACCACCGAATGTCGGGCCGAGGAGGTTCCGCCACGCTTCGTTGGCTGCGCTTTTCGTTGGGGCAGTTGCGGCCCAGCAGATCTCGTCGAGGCACTCGTCCACTCGGGCGACGAGGCGTTTGCGGTCAGTCTCGCTGTAGGAGCGGGCGACGTTGTTTCCCGGGTTGACCGGGTCCCAGATCTGGATCGCGTCGGTGCAGGCGACGACCTCGCTGGCGTTGTAGTAGTCGGTGAACACGACGGGCGTCTCGAGCCTAGTCCGGGAGATGTAGGCGAAGACCTGCTCGAAACCCCGCGGGTGGTCGTCGACGGCGAGCTTCTCGCCGTTCCAGCCGCTGTCCCACAGGTGCGCGACGACGAGCTCGATCAGGAAGCTCTTGCAGCGGAAGTCGTCGTCGATCCATTTGCTGTGGCTGATCCAGGCCTTCAGCAACCGAATGAGCTCTTTGTAGCCGCGGCCGGCGACGGCAGCGCGGCTGTTGATGAACGTCAGGTGCTGTGTGACTGACGTCAAGACACGGTCTCCCTGCCGGGTGATGAGGTGTCCGCGATCGTTGTCGAGCCCCTCGTACAGCACGGGAGCGACGTCGATCTTGAGACCCGTTCCGTGCATAGTGATACCGACCGCGTGCTCGGAGATCCTGAAGTCGTCGGCGATCTTGGTCGCGCCGTAGACCTCCTTGCAGCGCGCTTCAAGCCACAAGAGCAGTTCGCCTTCGTCGGCGCCGGTCCCGCCGACAGCGGCGGCCGTCACGTAGGCGGCAACGTCGGCGTCGCTGCCACGTGTTCCGCGGATCGCGGTGTGCTTGGCCGTGCTACCGCTGCTGCGGAGCTTGACGAGGTCGTAGTCGGGGTGGGCCTTGATGTGGGTCTCGAGCCGCGAGCGCAGGTAGTTGACCTGCTCGCGACGCTTCTTCGCCTTGTCGCTCGGGACGTTGACCTTCTCGACTGCATGTGCGGTGAGTACGTCATGCGTGATGTGTGACAAGTTCGTCTGCTCGCCTTCTGCGTTGAAGCCCCTGCGTCAGTACAGCGGCGAGGTCCGACAGTTCTCCCTGGTTCACTCCGACGCGTTCGTCACCTGCGCCTTGTCGCGCCTGCACACGCGACCCGCTCGCCGCCTCCTGGAAGGTAGGCGATCGAACGTTTGGTGATCGGGTGAGTGGAAGCGTACGGTGAAGGTGTGTGGTCTGCGTCACCTCAGTTTAGCACGAGTTTTCCGTCTGTGACTGACAGATGTCAGGAGCTGATGTCACACTGCGTACGGCGCGTCGTTCAACCGGTGCTGTCGGTCGACTCGGCTGAGTCGTACGGTCCTGTCGCGGGGACGGATCTCGCCAAGGAGATCGGGTTGTGAGCGTGGACGCGCAGAGCGCAGCGGTGACGTTCGACCCGCAGCGCTTGGTCACGGCTAGGGAGCTCAAGGGCTTCAGTCAGGTCGACCTCGCACGAGAGGTCACCGGCGGGTTGACCTCGGCATCTGTTTCGCAGTTCGAGAACGGCCACGTCCGGCCGAGTGCAGCGACGCTTGAGAGGCTCGCCACGACGCTAGACGTCCCAGTCTCCTTCTTCGCGGCGAGAAGACGACCCCCAGTTGCAGATCGGCCCAATGAGCAGCCTGAGCCGGACGTTGAGGTGCACGACCGGGCGTTCTTTCGCAGCTTGCGCTCGACTGGGATCAGAGACCGGCGACGCGCACGGGCACTCACTCAGGTCGTGCATCTGCTCGTCCAGGAGCTCGAGTATGCCGTTGAGCTCCCAGCGTACGGAGTACCCCAGCACGCGGTCCCGCTCGGCTCGGACCTCGAGGAGATCGCTGGTCAAGTGCGTTCGGCGTTGGGGGTCGCTCCGGGGCCGGTCCCGGACATGCTGAACGTGCTCGAGCGACACGGCGTTGTCACGGCGCGCTTCCGAGTCTCGGCCGACAAGGTCGACGCGTTCACCATTCCCTACCCAGACCGACCTATCGTCGTTCTTGGCGCAGACAAAGGCTACCGGGACCGGTCGCGGTTCGACGCTGCGCACGAGCTGGCGCACCTTGTGCTGCACCGCGATCTCGAGCCCGGCGACGCGGCGCTCGAAAAGCAGGCACACGCGTTCAGCGCGGCGTTCCTGATGCCTGCGGACGACATCGCCGACCGCCTGCCGGCCAGAGCGGACTGGCGGAGACTGATCGACCTCAAGCTCGAGTGGCAGGTTTCCATTGCGGCGCTGCTGATGCGGGCCAAGACCGTCGGTCCAATGAGTGACGCCGAGTACACGAAGGCCATGAAGGCGTTGAGTGCCCGAGGCTGGCGTCGTCAGGAACCAGCGGACCTCGGCGCCCCCGAGACGCCCCGACTGCTGTCGGCTGCGCTGAAGGTAGCTGCCCACGCCGGCACGACGCTCGAGGAGCTCGCCGCCCGTGGTGGCCTGCCGATACAGGTGCTCAGGACTGTGCTGGGCCCATCCATCAACCCGCGCCCCAGCGTGGAGCTGTGAGCGGTTGGCCTGAGCCGTTGCACCCCTCGGGCGGACACTCTGCTGTTCGAGCCGCCGCAACTAGTACGAATTCCAGTACCCCATCGACCGCCCTTGGATCTCCGACTTCAACAGAACAACGCAGGGAGCTGCCCAGCGGTCCTGCTGATGCCCGACGGACCGGGTTGGCTGGTTATTGCCGCGCGGGGGAGCGTGCGTGGTGTTCACGACGCCGCCGTCTACGAACGGCTGCCAGCGGGGTCGTTGGCCCTCAGGACGTTCGTGGTCCGAGACTGGCTCGGTCGTCTATGAGCTTGCCGAGGCCGACGGCTAGTTGTGTGTCGGCTGCGGCGGCGGTGTGCTGATAGATCAGGGCGGCTCGGGCGGTGGAGTGTCCGCCTCGGTCCATGAGGTTTCGGACGGTGACCCCGGGCACGGATGCTGCGAGCGTGAGTCCGGTGTGGCGCAGCGTGTGCCAGGTGATTGCTGGGAGTCCGGCTCGGGTGCGTGCTGCCACGATGATGGCCGAGCGGCGCGAGCGCCCGATGGGTGCCCCGTCCTGGGTGTGGAAGAGCAGTCTGTCGGGGTCGTCCCCGGAGCCGGAAGCGGCGTGGCCGGCGAGCAGTTCGCCGATGCGGTCCGGGATTGCGATTTCTCGTTGGCCGGCCCCGGTCTTGGTGGGCCCGAAGGTGATGGGTTCACCGGGTAGCTCGAGCAGTGATCGCTCGACGCGGATGTGCGAGACGCGTCCGGGCTCGGCGTATCGCAGATGGCGGTGCGCGAGGGCGAAGGTCTCACCTCCGCGAAGCCCAGCGAAGGTGGTGACAAGGGCGGCGACCCGGTACGGGTCCGGCATGGCATCGGCTAGCGCGAACACCACCTCCACCGAGACGACATCGACGTTTGCCCCTAACGCCCCACCTGTCGTCGACTTCGACCTGGCTCGCCCCTTCGTCCCGGCGCGCATCCGCACGGGGTGCTCGGTGAGGTAGCCCTCCTCGACTGCCGCCGTGCACACGGCCGACAGGGCGGTTCTTGCTTGCTCGAACTGCCTGTCGCCTGTCGTTCGCGTCGTGCCGGCCCGACGCGGATGTTCCGGACAGCCGGCGTCGTGCCACGCGACCAGCACGTCGGCCGGGAGGCGCCCAGTCCGCGGCACGTCGAGTCCCTGCCGCTGCGCCCAGGACCTCGCCGGGTGCCCCCGGCGGCGCGAGTCCGCAGCCCCGTTGGCGCCCTCGAGATGTGCCTTCGCGTAGGCGCGGGCCGTGATCGTGGCGGCCGCCTCCCACTCCGCGACGGTCTCGCGTCGGATCCTGCCGATGGGAACCCGGCCGAGTTCGATCCCACCCACGTCGGGGAGCACCAGACGGTCGAGTTGGCGTCGATAGAGCGCGACGGTTCGCGGGCTCAACTGGGCGTCACGCGCGGCCCTCGTCAGCCA
>Ga0075026_100000885_pt1 | contig 12571 bp, 11 predicted proteins | sample Str012_2_FD_71392 | JGI IMG/M metagenome (GOLD analysis project Ga0075026, IMG submission 71392) | Freshwater sediment microbial communities in response to fracking from Pennsylvania, USA - Straight Creek_MetaG_SC_2012 | ecosystem: Environmental > Aquatic > Freshwater > Creek > Sediment...
GGTGCGCTCGGTGACGGTGGAGTTGACGACGACGGTGTCGGGCGCGTTGGTGCCGTTGTTGGCGACTCCGCCCGTGTCGACGGTGAGCGGTGCGACGTTCTGCACCGAGTTCTTCTGCACGCCGGCGTTGTGCAACACCTGGCTGTTGACCATGGCGGCGGCCGACCCGGCGACGAGCACACCGGCGAACGACGCCATCGTTGCGATTCGTGCCTTCATGCCATCACCACCCCTCAACAGCGCTGCGATCGATACGGAGCACCCGTGCGCGGGCATTCCTCGACCGAAACGCTACGCGAACATCGTCCAAACCAGGGGTGCACCCCATCCAAGAAACGTCCAATTTCCTGCGTCACCTGCGGCGCTGGCCACCGCTTCGCCCCGGTAGCGGCCAGAATGGCGCCCGTGAGGATCCTGCTCGTGGAAGACGACCGCTCCATCGCCAGTTCGGTGGTCGAGGGTCTGGAGGCCGCCGGCTTCGCCGTCACCCATGTGGGCAACGGTGCCGACGCGCTCACAGCCGCCGAACACGACCTCATCCTGCTCGACCTGGGCCTGCCCGACATGGACGGCCGCGATGTCTGTCGCGAACTGCGTCAGCGCACCAAGGCCCCCATCATCATGCTCACGGCGCGCTCCGAGGAGTTCGACCGCGTGCTGGGTCTCGAACTGGGCGCCGACGACTACGTCACCAAGCCCTTCAGCCTGCGCGAGCTCGTGGCGCGCATCCGCGCCGTGGCCCGCCGCACGTTCGACAACACCCAACCCGACGAGCCCGCGCCGGCGCAGTCGATCGGGCCGCTGCGACTCGATCGTCGCACACGGCGCGTGCACCTCGACGGCACCGAGGTGCAGCTCACCGCCAAGGAGTTCGACCTGCTCGCGTTCCTGGCAGGCGACATCGGTGCCGTGCGCACCCGCACCGAGATCCTCGAGAACGTGTGGGACGCCCACTGGTACGGGCCCACCAAGACCGTCGACGCCCACGTGGCCTCGCTGCGCAAGAAGCTCGGCGCCCACGAATGGATCCAGGCCGTGCGTGGCGTGGGGTTCCGGCTGGAGCCTCCCGAATGAAGTGGCGGCTCCTGGCCGCCTTCGCCGGACTGATCGCCGTGGTCCTGCTCACCCAGGACATCCCCCTCACCGGGTATCTGCGGCGCATCGAGTTCGAACGTCTGATCTCCAGCCTCGAACGCGATGCGTTCATCCTCGCCGGCTCGTCCGAGAACGTGCTGTCGGGCGAGGTCAACCAGAGCGGCGCCACCGACCTGCAGTCCACCGTCGACCTCTACGCGGCTCGCGAGGGTGCCGTGGTGGTGGTCACCGATGCCAAGGGCCGTGTGGTGGCGTCGTCGGAGGAGAAGAACCAGCCCGGCGAAGACTTCTCCAACCGCCCCGAGATCCAGAGCGCGCTCAGCGGCACGCCGGCCAGCGGCGAGCGACACTCCAACACCGCCGGCGGCAACCTGGTGTACGTGGCCGTGCCCGTGTTGTCGGGCGCCGACATCGTGGGCAGCGTGCGCATCACGTTCCCGTCGGGCGTCATCGATCAACGCACGAGCGAGAAGACGCGAGGTCTGTTGTTGGTGGGTGGCATCTCGCTGCTCGGCGCGGCCATCGCAGCGGTGTTCATGGCCAACTCCATCACGGGCCCCATCCGTCGGTTGCAGCGCAGCACCGAACAGTTCGCCGACGGCGACTTCTCACAGCGCGCCGTCACCACCGAGGGCGCCGCCGAGATCCGCAGCCTCGCCACGTCGTACAACACGATGACCGAGCAGATCTCGGGGCTGCTCGCACAGCAGCAGGCCTTCGCCGGCGACGCATCGCACCAGCTGCGCACGCCGCTCACCGCACTGCGCCTGCAGCTCGAGCGCGCCAGTTCGATGATCGACGACAACCCCGAGGGCGCACGCGAACGCATCGAGGCCGCCACCCAGGAGTCGGAACGCCTGCAACGACTCGTCGAGGGCCTGTTGATGATCGCCCGCTCGGAAGGATCGGCACCCACCACCGAACGGATCGACGTCTCGACACTCGTGCGCGACCGGGGCGACGTGTGGGAGCCATTCGCCGCCGAGCGCGGCGTGCGGCTGCTCACCAGTGCTCCAGGCGGGCTGTGGGTGCACGCGGTACCCAACGCGCTCGAGCAGATCATCGACAACTACGTCGACAACGCGCTCGGTGCGGCGAGGGAGGGCGACACCATCACCATCGCCGCCACCCAGCGTCACCAGTCGGTGGGTGTGCACGTCATCGACGAAGGCCCGGGCATGAAGCCCGAACACCTCGCCCGCGCGTTCGACCGCTTCTGGCGTGCGCCCGACGCGCCGCATGGCGGCTCGGGCATCGGCCTGGCCGTGGTGCAGCACCTCGCCACGCTCAGCGGCGGCCGAGCTGAGTTGCGCAACCGCACCGACCGCAGCGGCCTCGACGCCAGCGTCGTGCTACCGATGGCCTGACCCTCGCGCCCTGCCCATCTCGAGGGTTGGCGGTGGGAGTCAGAGGGTGATGTCGACCGACGCGGCGCCGGCGCGCTCGTGGCACACATCGACGTGCACGGTGGCGCCTGCGGGGGCGCGCACCACCCAGGTGGCGAGCACACGCTCGGGTGTGCCGTCGTTCTTGCCCGACTGGAATCGTGCGGCCGAGCGGCCCTCGAGCTGTCCGAGTTCGAGTCGGGCCCTGCCGTCGAGCACCTCGGCACCCGACAGCGTGGCCGTGAGCGGCAGCACCAGATGCTCGCGACGCGCTCGCGACGTGACATCGGTGGGAAGCCAGCCGGTGTTGGCGATGCCCACTTCGATGCGCCAGGTGTCGCCACCCAACGCGACGGCAGCAGCCTTCAACACCTCGACCCGCGGCGAGCACAGCGCCTGGTGCACAGCGAACGCAGCGTGCGGGCGCACCTCGTCGAGCAGCCGCGACGCCGGTGCGTTGGCCCAGAAGAACACGTCGTCCCAGCCGCCGATCTCCACTGATCCCAGCTGCGGATGCTCGAACGGTGTCCAGTCGGCGTAGGCCTCGGGATGGTGCTGCACCACCCACCGGTACACGGCCAGTTCCTGCTCGGCCGTCACACCCACGTACCAGTTGTCGGTGTGCGAACGCTCGCCCGTCGCCGCGTGCACGGCGTCCCAGAACTCGGTGGTCCAACTGAACACGCCCAGGTGTTCGTAGGCCCAGTCGTCGGCCGCGCCACTCATCGGGTTGCTCTTGTCCCACGTGAAGTCCTCGAACACCGAGTGCACGGGATACGTGCTGAGCTCGGTGCACCGGCGACCGAGTTCCTTCCACATCCACACGTCGCGGGCGGGCAGGCCGCTGTCGGCCACCGTGCTGCTGGGACGCAACAGCACCCCACCCGACGTGTGGAACGCGTTGTAGCCGCAGATGTTCGGGCGCGCGACGACGGTGCGCACCAACGCATCGATCTCGGGTTCGCTCAGCGGATGGTCGCCACTGCCGCGCACCTGGGTGCCCCACTGCGCGGGGAAGTTGCGATTGAGGTCGAGCGACTGCGGCGGCGCAGGCGTGGGCACTGTGAACCCGTCGTGGTCGACGACGACACCCTCCACCAACATGCGATAGCGCGCCGTGCCGGCGGGCGCGCCCTCGGCGGGCACACGCACCATCAGGCGCGGTTCGTCGGGCGACGCCATCCACGCGCCGTGCGCATCGAGGATGCGCATCGACAGCACCCGACCGTCTCCGTCGACGTCGCGTTCGTGCAGCCCGGCGTCCTCGTGGCCGTCGACCCACGGCCAGTTGCGCACGCTGCTGCGGCGGAACTGCGGGTCGTCGGCCAGCGTCCACTCCACCCCGTCGGGGTTGACGCGTGGCGCGATGTAGAACGTGCGCGTGCGCAGCGCCTCGGTGACCGACGCATCGGTCCCGAAACCGTCGACGAGATGCTGGGCCAGGTACAGCGCGGCCACACCACCGGTGACCTCGACCGCGTGGATGTTGGCATCCACCCAGTGCGCCGGCTTCGTGTGATGCGCGCCGGTGGTGGTGTCGGTGATGGCGAGCAGCCACAGGTGGCGACCCTCGTGCGATCGACCGTACGACTCGAGGGTCACCAGGCCGGGGTGAGCGGCGGCGAGCGACTGGAGCCAGTCGGTGAGCTCGGCGAATCGGAGGAAGCGGTCGAAGCGATAGATCACAGGGCGCGACCCTAGCGGCGGGGCTCAGGCGTGGACACTGGTGCCCAACCACCACTGCGCGGCCAGCAGCTCGCACACGAGCACCTCCGTGAGCAGGCTCACGATGGGGTCGTGGTCGTGGGGATAGCGCACCTCGAACTCGGCGCCCTCCAACGCGGCACCCACCGACACGAACCTGCTCTTGCGCTCGCGCATCCAGCGTGCGGCGTCGTCGTCGAAACGCGAGCCGGCGTGCACCAGCGCCCGGTAGTCGAGCGTCTTCGTGAGGTACACGTCGACGTGGTTCCAGTCGCCGGTCTCGCACCCGTCGGCGCGGCGCCGCGGGCCCTCGCGCAGCATCAGCGCACCCTGCAGCACGTTGCCGTAGCGCTCGGCAGGCCCGAGCACCCACACCCCGTCCTTGCCGTCGAGCACCTTCATCGTCTGCGGCAGCCAGTGCCGACGGCGTTCGAGCAAGAACGTGATGGCATCGGCAGCGAGGTCGACCTTCTGCGGCAGGTCGACGAGCTTGCCGGTGAGTTGACGTTCGAGCTGCAGCAGCATCACCAGCGTGTGCAGATAGGTGCGGCACGCCACGCCACCCTCCTCGGGTCGGGCGTGCAGGGCCAATGTGTGCCGCGCGGGCAGTTCGCTGTGGCCGACGTTGGTGAGCGCCACGGTGGTGCTGGTGCCGTAGTGCTCCTCGAGGAGGGCGATGGTCTCCTTGCTGGCGCCCGAGGCGCTGATGCCCACCACCGTGAGATCGGGCGACGGCGGATAGGTGGCCACCACCGAGGCAAGGTCGGCCACCGCGTGCACACCGGCGCGACGCAACCGGCGCGCCGCGGTGTCGGCCGCGAAGTACGACGACCCCATGCCGGTGAGCACGATGGCATTGCCGGGCTCGACGGGCCACACGAGCAGGTCGAGTCGCCGCGCCAGGTCGCGCAGCACCACGCTCTTTGCCTCGAGATCGCGCAGGAACGTGCCGGCGTTCATCGCAGCAGCGCCGGCAGTGCAGCGTCGGGCACGTACATCCATCGCGGCAGGTGCGTGGCCGCGTACTGGAACTCGTGCAACTCCTGCGCCACTCGCAGCGCGGTGAGCAGTTCGTCGTCGACCGGGTGACGATCGGCGTAGGCGTCGCGCGCGGCAGCGATCGCGGCGGTCACGAATCCGTCGACATCGGCGGCGCGATGGGGATGGCGCCGCTTCACGACGATGCGACCCACGTGGTCGATCGACTGCAGCAGCGAGGCGAGATCGCGCAGCGGCGACTGCGGCAGACGGCGTTGGTTCGCCTCGACGAGCGGGTTGCCGTCGAAGTCGGTGATGACGAGACGCTCGCCGGCGCGCAGGAAGTTGCCGGCATGAAGGTCGCCGTGGATGCGATGTGCCGGCAGTAGCCGATCGGTCTGCAACGGGGCCAGCGCCTCCTCGATGCCGTCGACGAGCGAACGCAACCGCTCTCCCTCGGGCCCATCGACCACCCGCAGCGCATCGTGCAGGGCCTGCCCCGCCTGGGCGTGGTAGATCCGGGCGGCCACCGTGCTGCGCTGCAACCCGCCGAGCACGATGTGCAACTCGGCGGTGAGCTCGCCCATCCGACGCGCCCACGCCACGGTGTCGGCCAGCGACACGTCGTCGGTGAGCAGCGCGTCGACCTCGTCGACGAACCAGTCCCATCCGTCGAGCGCGCCCGGCAGGAACTCGGTGACGATGGCGACCACCATGTCGTCGACCTCGTCGGCGCCCACGAACACCGGCATGTGCGCGAAGCCCTGTTCGCTGAGGTACTCGAGCAGTTCCACGCCCGGGTGCGGTGACGGCACCGGAGGACGCAGCCACTTCACCACCACCTCATCGGCCACGACGATGCTCTCGTTGGTCTGGTCGACGGTGATGGCGCGCTCGCCCAGCAACGCACGGCCGACCAGCCGTGAGGCCACCGTCATGGACGCACCCGGAGCCGTCATCGATCGTCACCCTAGTGCCACGGGTTGGTCGCCAACGCTGGCCGCGAACCCGCACCACCCGGTGCGCTAGAACGAGGAGATGGCTCGCTTCATGTTCGTTCCCGAGAGTGCCTATGGCCCCACCAACAATTGCGTGGGCATCGGCAACATCCTGCGCCAGCGCGGTCACACCGTGATCTTCGCCGCCGAGGCGTCGTGGGAGGGCAAGCTCGAAGCGCTCGGATTCGTGGAAGACCTCGTACATCTCGCACCGCCGCCCGAACCCGACCCCGACGCACCCGAGGAAGCCGCCGGCCAGTTCTGGATCGACTTCATCCGCGACACGTCGCCGGTGTTCCGACTGCCCACCATCGAGCAGATCACGGGTTTCATCCAGCCCACCTGGCAGGCGCTGATCGACGGTGCGATGTACTGCCAACCGCAACTCGAGCAGATCATCGCCCGCCAGCGTCCCGATGTGGTGGTGCAGGACAACGTGAGCGGATTCGCCGCGCTGATGACCGCCGGAGTGCCGTTCGTGAAGTCGGTGAGCTGCCAGCCATTGGAGATGAAGGGGCCCGACGTGCCGCCCACGTTCAGCGGTCTCCCCAGTGACGACCGTTCACAGTGGGGCGACTACCGCGCCGAGTACGAGCGCGCGCACCGTCCGATGTTCCAGGCGTTCGACGACTGGATGCAGTCGTGCGGCGCACCACCGCTGCCCGACCTCGAGTTCGTGCACGACAGCGCGCACCTCAACCTGTACCTCTACCCCGAGGTGGCCGACTACACCGACCGCCGACCGCTCGACAGCACCTGGCACCGGCTCGACTCGTCGGTGCGCGCCACCGACGCACCCTTCGAACTGCCCGAGCACCTGCGAACCTCCGACGCCACGAGCAAGCTCGTCTACTTGTCGCTCGGTTCGTTGGGCTCGGCCGACATCGATCTGATGAAACGACTGGTGTCGGTGCTCGGACGCACGCACCATCGCTTCATCGTGTCGAAGGGCCCACTGGCCGACGACTACGAACTGCCGACCAACATGTGGGGAGCCGCACAGGTGCCACAGACCAACGTGTTGCCACTGGTCGACCTGGTCATCACCCACGGCGGCAACAACACGACCACCGAGGCGTTCCACTTCGGCAAGCCGATGATCCTGTTGCCGCTGTTCTGGGACCAGTACGACAACGCCCAGCGAGTGCACGAACTCGGCTACGGCATCCGGCTGAGCACCTACGGCTTCGACGACGACGAACTCATCGGGGCGGTCGAACGACTGCTCGCCGACACCGCGCTCGCGCAGCGAATGGCCGCCAACGCCGAAGTGATCCGTGGTCGCTCCGGCACCGTGAAGGCGGCCGATCTCATCGAGGCGCTCGCCAAGGGCTGAGCCGCGCGCTCGTGCCGCGCGAGGCCCTCGCGGAACTTTCGGTGGGTCGGGGCGCTCCGTGGCGAATCGCGCCTGCTCCGTAGCGCTACAGTGCCGCGTATGGCGACCAGAAAAGCCCACCTCGAGCACCTGCGCAACGTGAACCTGTTCCAGGGATGCTCCACCAAGGAACTCGAGCGCATCGCGAAGGCGAGCGACGAGATCACCATGCCTGCCGGTTCGCTCATCGTCGACCAGGGTCAAACCGGTCGCGAAGCCTTCATCGTGCTCGAGGGCACGGTCACGGTGAAGCGCAACGGCAAGAAGCTCGGCAGCTACGGCCCGGGCACCATCATCGGCGAGCTCTCGCTGCTCGATCACGGCCCGCGCACCGCCACCGTCACCTGCGACACCGACTGCGATCTGCTGCTGCTCGACCAACGTCACTTCATGGGCGTGCTCGACACCGTGCCGGCCATCGCGCACAAGCTGCTGGCCACCCTGGCCGGGCGCATCCGCGACCTCGACCGCCAGAACTTCGGCTGACGCTCCCGGCGCTGTAACCGCGTCGCCGACCATTCGTCCGGAGTGTCGAACCCGTCGCCCTGAGCGGCGGCCGACACTGGAGGACACCATGACATCTCACGACGATCTGGCCCGGGTGCGGGCACTTGCCGACGGCGTCATCGCCAAGGCCGAGAACGATCCTGCCTACTTCGCGCGACTCGAGCAGGACCCGATCACCGTGCTCGAAGAGGCCGGGATGGACGAGGGCTACGCCCAGGTCTTCGCCACCGAGTACACGCTCGTCGACACCGTCGGTCACATGAAGACCGACAGCCAGGGCTACGTGCCCTGCCAAATCGTGTCGTCGTGCTTCTTCACCGACCTCACGATCTACTTCGGCCGCGGAGCTTGCAAGAGCTTCTGGAGCCTCCTCAAGGAGCCGTGATCGAGATGACCGACCACGACATCACCGCCATTCGAGCGAAGGCCGACGAGATCATCGCCCGCGCCGCCGCCGACACCGACTTCAATGCTCGGCTCGCGCAGGATCCCGTCACCGTGCTCGAAGAGGCCGGCCTCGACACTGATCACGCGACGGCGCTCGCCACGGAGTACACGCTGGTCGACACCGTGGGCCACATGCAACCCACGGGCGGACCGGGGTGCACCTTCCGGCTGCTCACCTGCATCTTCCGTGACAACACGATGGTCAGCGGCCCCGGCGGCCCCTGCGGCAACTGCTTCACCGTCTACATCTGACCCACCCGACCAATTCGAGGAGTACCGCCAATGGCGCGCGACGACTACGCCGACTGTCTTCGCCGGCTCATCGACGACTCTGCGTGGACGATCGAGAACGACGACCGGGGGGCGTGGTGCACTGCGACACCCCCCGGCGACGCTCCGCTGCCCACGCAGGGGTGGAAGCTGCACATCAGCGCCACCAACATCACGGCAGTGGCGGTGCTCGAGCGTGCGGTGCCCTCTCTCGTGGCGCACGGGATGTTGTTCAAGGTGGCCAGCGATTCACGCATGCTCCACCTGCTGAACACCGGCGAGGCCGGCCCTGAGCAGATCGGCAAGTTCCTCACCGTCTACCCCGGCGACGCCGACACCGCAGTGGCCGTGGGCACCGAACTCGATCGACTGCTCCTCGGTCTCCACGGACCGACAGTGCCGTCGGACCGCCGGCTGCGCGACGACTCAGTGCTGTCGTACCGTTACGGCGGTTTCGTCGGTCGTTGGATCCAGTTGTCCACGGGCCAACTGGTGCCCGCCATCGAACGGCCCGACGGTGAGCTCTTGCCTGATCTCCGCCGCGCGCAGGATGCCGTACCCGAGTGGCTTGCCGACCCCTTCGAGGATGCCGGGCTGGTGGTGCACGAACCGCCGCGGCCCACCACGATCGCCGATCGGTTCAGTGTGCTCGCACATCTCAGCTCCAACCCCCGCGGCGGTGTCGACCTCGCGCTCGACATCGCACAGCCACGTCGATGCGTACTCAAACGAGCCGTCATCGACGACGATCCGTTGGGGCCCAGCGCCCGCCTCGCGGCGGAGCGCGTGGTGCTCGAGAAGTTCAACGGCTGCGCCGGCATCGTCGCCTCGTACGGATGGTTCGAGACCGACCGCGAACACATCCTCGTGCTGGAAGACATCGCCGGCCGCGATCTCCAGTCGGAGGTGTACGCGCGGCGCACCATCGGCAGCGTGCTCGACGTGGGGTGGACGATCGACACCGTGCTCCAACTGTGCACCATCGTGCACACGATGCACGAGCGAGGCTTCGCGCACCGCGACCTGAAGCCCACCAACGTCATCATCCGCACCGACGGCACCCCCCTGCTGGTCGACTTCGAATTCGCCGCGCCGCTCGGGGCACTCCCCATCTCGGTGGGCACTCCCGGATACGCCTCGCCGCAGCAGCGCGCCGGCGGCGAGGTCGACGTGCGCGACGACGTGCACTCCCTCGGCGGGATCCTGTTCATGGCGGCCACGGGTGTCGAGCCGGTCACACGACCGGCGGCCAGATTCACGCCCGACATCATCTGCTCCGTGTCCCCCGATGTCCCGGCCTCGCTCGCCGAGGTCATCGCCCGATGTCTGGCGGCGTCACCCGACGATCGGTATCCCACGGTCGCTGCACTCATCGCTGCACTCGACACACTTCGGGGCTCGACGGCAGCGGCTTACCCGACCTACGGGGCGATGTCCAGCACGACACCGACCGACGCGCGCACCGCACGCGCGCGCCAGCACCTCGACGCCTTCGTCGCTGCCGTGCGCGCCGATGCTGTCGACCTCGGCGAGGGGCGCGTCATCTGGCCCGTTCGCCAGCCGTCGGCGCCCAGCGTCCCGATGCGCGACCTCGGGAGCGGACAGGCCGGCATCGTGCTCGCGGTTGCGGCGCTCGCTGCTGAGCTCGGCGACGCCGGCCTCGTCGAACTCGCGCACGCCGGCGCCCGTTGGATCGACGCCGCGCCGCGGCCCGAGGGATCGATGCTCGGCGGCCTCCACGTCGGCGAGGGTGGAGTGGCGCTCACCCTGGCGCGCGTTGGTGTGCTCACGGGCGACACCTCTCTGGTGCAGTCGGCGCTGCGTCGCGGTGCAGAGGTGGCGGCACTGCCCCACATCGCGCCCGACCTGTTCAACGGCAGCGCCGGTCGCGCCATCACGCACCTCCGACTCGCCCAGGCCACCGGCGACGAGCCTTCGCTGGACGCCGCCGTCGCCACGGCTCGACATCTGGTGCACTCCGTCGTACGCAACGAGCACGGCGTGCACGTGTGGGAGATGCCGCCGGAGATGGGGCCCCACGCGTATCTGGGGTACGCCCACGGCATCGCCGGCATCGCCGACGCACTGCTCGAGGTCGGCGAATTCGCGTCGTTCGAACCGGCCGTCGAGATGGCGCAGGCCGTGGCCGACGACATCGTCCGAGCAGCACTGCACACCTCCGACGGTGGCATCGGCTGGGCCGCATTCGTGGGCGGCAGCGATGTCACCGGCCCGTGTTGGTGTCACGGGGCGGGTGGCATCGGCAGGTTCTTGATGCACCTCGACCGCTCCGGCCACCTCCCCTCGGCACACCAGCCGCTGGTGCGGGCGTCAGCCACCGCGGTGGCGCGGTCGGGGCGCGGCCTCAGCCCCATTGCCTGCCATGGTCTGTCGGGTTCCATCGACTTCCTCGTCGACCTCCACCATCACGACGGCGACGTCGCCCACCTCGACGAGGCGTGGTCGCTCGCGGAGCTGCTCGAGCAGTTCCACGTGCACGACGGCGACTGCACGCGCAGCACGTCGGAACAGGTGCAGGTCGTGTCACCCGACCTGCTGTTCGGCTACACCGGCGCGGCCATCGCATGGCTGCGGCTGGCCCGTCCGAATGTCCGCGGATTGTTCGACGAAGTGGCCGCTCGCGCGTAACCGATCCGCGGTTCGCACGTCCTGTCTGAGCAACACGCACGACACGCTCCTCTGCGGTCGGCACCCACCAGAAAGGACCAACACCATGACCGAGAACGACGACCTGGCTCGCATCCGTGCGACCGCTGACGAGATCGTGAACCGCGCCGACAGCGACCCCGAGTTCCACGCCCGCCTCCAGCAGGACCCCATCGCGGTCCTCACCCAGGAAGGCCTCTCCGAGGACTACGCCCACACATTCGCCACCGAATTCACCCTGCTCGACACAGCCGGGTTCCAGAAGTGCACGAACTTCGGCATGACCTGCTTCTTCGTCAACTGGACCATCGTCGACGGCACCGGACCCTGCAAGAGCCTCTGGAGCCTTCTCAAGGATCCGCTCGTCTGACGGCCGCGGTCAGTGCGGTGTGTCCGGACGGCGACGGAAGTGTCCGCACACATCGCGCCGAACCCTCGTCGAAAGCGGAGACTCGCGACGTTCCGAACTAGGGTTCCACTCGCACTATGAGCACGCACACGTCTCCTGCACCCGACGCCGGTCCCAACAAGCCCTGGTATCGCACTCCCCACAAGCTCGTGCTTGCCGTGGGCGTGTTCATGGGCCTGTTCACCCTCGCCTCGGGCATCATCCCGCAGCTCACCAAGTGGCACGGCACCAAGGAGCCGGCCCGCGAGGTGTTCACCGGCATCCCCGGCGCGCTGCAGGTGGCCTTCTACACCGTCATCCCGGTGTTGCTCGTGTGGGGCGCGTTTGCCTTCTCGGCACGCGTGAAGAACTGGGAGCGTGGTGCACCCGACCGTCGTGCCACCACCCCCAAGAACGTGAAGCGCCGCCTGCGCGACTTCCGCGCCGGCGCCTACATGCAGACGCTGTTGCGCGACTCGGCCGCCGGGCTGATGCACTCGCTGATCTACTTCGGCTTCTTGGCGCTGCTCGGCGTCACCACGGTCCTCGAGATCGATCACCAGATGCCCGAGAGCGCCAAGTTCCTGCATGGCCGCACCTACATGGCCTACAGCTTCTTCGGCGACCTCGCCGGCCTGGTGTTCCTCACCGGCATCGTGTGGGCCATCGTCCGCCGCTACGTGCAGCGCCCCTACCGCATTCGCATCAAGACCAAGCCCGAGCACGCCTTCATCCTCGGCATCTTCTTGCTCATCGC
>Ga0075026_100000886_pt1 | contig 12569 bp, 19 predicted proteins | sample Str012_2_FD_71392 | JGI IMG/M metagenome (GOLD analysis project Ga0075026, IMG submission 71392) | Freshwater sediment microbial communities in response to fracking from Pennsylvania, USA - Straight Creek_MetaG_SC_2012 | ecosystem: Environmental > Aquatic > Freshwater > Creek > Sediment...
GTAATTGACAGTAATGTACTATTATTTTTTATTTGCCTGTATTGCAGATGTCGAATACAGAAGTGCCAGGAATAGAAAGTCGGATTCTCAATCAAATGCGAGTATCCGGGATGTAATGGTAATCTTGATGAGTGGTTTATATTTAATCAACCTCCCATGTGAAACCTATGTGTCCTACTGTGCCAATGTGGTTCAAATGCCGGGAGGAATATTTATGAAAACATCTATTGTTCTTGAACCAAATTGGCACCGCAGGTCACATAGTGCCTGGGTTCAATGCGGGATAGACACTTACAAGGCCATTCGCTAATTTCCCTACATTTGGTGAAACACCGTTCCATGCCAGACTCCACTTTGCTTAACCTGAAGGCAAAAGAACTACACAGCTACGACGCCATCGTCATCGGTTCTGGCATCAGTGGTGGCTGGGCAGCCAAGGAACTCTGTGATCAGGGTTTGAAAACATTGGTGCTGGAACGTGGCAGGAATGTGATTCATCAGAAAGACTATCCCACTGCAGTCAAAGATCCATGGGAATTCGTGCATCGCCTGCAACTTACAAGAAAGGAAGTGGAAGAGAATCCGGTGGTGAGTAAATGCTATGCGTTTGATGAGAGCGCGCAACATTTCTTTGTGAAAGATAAAGAGCATCCTTATGTGCAGGAAAAACCATTTGATTGGATCCGTGGTTACCAGGTGGGTGGTAAATCACTGATGTGGGGACGTGAAACACAACGATGGAGTGATTTCGAATTCGACGGACCTGCGCGTGATGGATTTGCAACAAACTGGCCCATCCGCTATAAGGACCTGGCACCCTGGTATAGCCATGTAGAAATTTTCGCAGGTATCAGTGGTAACCGTGATGGTATCGAAAACCTGCCTGATGGTGAATTCCTTCCGCCCTGGGCGTTCAATTGCGTAGAGGAAAGCATGCGTGATCGGTTCAACGCACATTATAATGACCGTCGAATGATCGTGGGCCGTTGCGCGCACCTGACCGAGCCCCAGGATATTCACCTAAAGCAGGGTCGTGGAAAATGCCAGGCGCGAAATATTTGTCATCGCGGTTGTCCCTTCGGTGCCTATTTCTCTTCCAATTCTTCCACGCTGCCCTGGGCCATGGCCACAGGCAAACTCACCATCCGCCCCAATGCTGTGGTTCATTCCATTATCTACGATGAGAAAAAAAAGAAAGCGACAGGCGTTCGCGTGATCGATGTACATACCAGGGAGACTACAGAATATTTCGCGCGGATCATCTTCGTCAATGCAGCCTGCTTGAATAGCAACCTGATCCTATTAAACTCCACCTCCAACCGATTTCCTCAAGGGCTGGGCAATGACCACGACCTGCTGGGTCGATATATTTCTTTTCAGAATTATCGTGGCATGATCACCGCAGAAGTTGATGGGCCCGGCAATAAATATTATTATGGACGCCGTCCCCTGGAGATGCTGATACCGAGTTTCCGCAACCTTCACAAACAGGAGAAGGACTTTCAGCGAGGTTATATCAGTTTCTGGGGAGCGGGTCGTAACCGTGCCGATGCTGATGGTATAGGAGCAGAATATAAAGAAGCGCTCACAGAAGCGGGTAACTGGACGGCCTATATGTCCATGCAGGGCGAAGTGATTCCCCAGGCAGCGAATCATGTTCGGCTGCATGCAGATCTCAAAGATCCCTGGGGTATTCCGCAATTGGTGACCAGTGTAGGCTATTCGGAAAACGAAGAGAAGATGCTGAAAGACTTTAATCAACAGAGTGCAGAAATGTTGGAAGTATCGGGATGTAAAAATATCATAACCCATGACCTCAAATGGTCACCTGGCCTAGACATACACGAAATGGGCGGATGCCGGATGGGCAGCAGCGCGATGAATTCGATGCTCAATGGCAATAATCAACTACATGAATGCCCAAATGTTTTTGTCACCGACGGATCATGCATGACTTCCACGGGTAACCAAAATCCTTCACTCACTTATATGGCGTTAACGGCAAGAGCCGCCAACATTGCTGTGGATCAAGTCAGGAAAGGAATTTTGTAATTAGATTTTTTGAAGGTATTGATCCAACTGCAAAAATTAACCAGTTTTGCTATTGTCCCTCATTTGGATGCAAGTCTTTCACCGCGACGCTGGCCCTCATTTGTGAAGCCCGGAGACAGTCAATGTCGGGTGAGCGAAACAGTTACCTCTATCTTTGCGGTGCACAGGATGGTGGGTACTCACAAAGAAATTATATTCACCGGGTCGTATACGGGTAGGAATTGAAAGAATCATGGCACTTTGATTATCGGTAATTCGCCAACGTTATTAACCGCCTCACATCTTTTACCACAATTTTTCTCCCTCTTGTTTCCAGCACGCCCATTTCTTTAAATTCAGAGAGAATGCGGATAATATTTTCCCTGCGCGCACCTACCAGGTTGGCCAGATCTTCCCGGGATAAATTAATTTCAACGTCCATACCCGGATGAAAATTGATTTTATATTTCTCGCGAAGCACAATCAATTGCAAGGCCAGCCGCTCACGCACGGAGCGCTGGGCAAAAAGCGTCAATCCATTCACCAATACGGTGAACTCATGACTTAGCAATTTCAATAATCTCCCACTGAGTACGTTTGATTTTCCCAATACTTCCAAAAAATCTTCTTTGGGAATAAAAACAACAATGCTCTTTTCTAATGCTGCTGCCGAATCAGGAAATCGTTCGCCCGAGAGCAGCGCATGATAGCCTATTAATTCCCCTTCATTGGCGATATAGATAATTTGTTCACCGCCTTCCTCCACTAACTTGTATTTTTTGACCTTACCTTTCTTAATATAGAATATGCCGGAGGGAAATGAACCCTGCCGGAAGATAATCTCCCCCTTATTATAAGATTGCTCACTTTGATTCATTTGGAGCAACTCAAAATCTTCTGGTGGCAGATCGGAGAGGATGGACTGACTTTTAAAGTCCCATTTGTCGATTGAAAAAAATTCGCCTATGCTCATGGTATTCGCCAAAGTTAACATTCCAAAAAATGATAAATAGCACTTTTTGTTGTGACTTAAGCGCATACCAGCTTTGAAATATCGGGTATAGCTTCGCCATATCAGTGAACACAAATTGCTTACCAGGGATTTGTATTATCGCGTCGATCATGATGGATTGATTTTCAAGAATCTGCCATGAAATGAGGAATGCAGGCGGATTATTGTAAAAAAACTGAGAACTACAGCTTATGGGATCTTTGACAGCCGATTTTTCCTGCCGCAACATTGACTCCTGGTTTTCTTCTGATGCTCAGATGAATCATTTATATCCGAAGGAAATCCAATTGCTCGACCGCAAACATTGGACACCCCTTAGCATCGCCCATATCAGTGTGGAATTTTTGGTTCCTCACAAGGGCGTTAAGATTTTGGATGTTGGAAGCGGGTGCGGGAAATTTTGTCTTGCTGGCGCTTATTTTAAACCCCTGGCCCATTTTTTTGGAGTTGAACAAAGGGAAAATTTAGTTGGTCATGCAGAAACAGCCAGACGAATCCTGAAATCTGAAAACGTCACCTTCCTGAATCAAAATATCACACAGCTCAATTTTAAACAATTTGACCATTTCTATTTTTTCAATTCGTTTTACGAAAATTTAATGGACACCGACAAAATTGACGGCAGCATAGTTTGTTCGCCTCATCTATACAACTACTATAACCGATATCTGTGTAAGCAGCTCTCCGAATTGCGGGTTGGTACCAGGCTGGTTACATTTCACAGTCTTGATGACAAAGTGCCACCCGGTTACGAACTCGTGGAAATACAATATGGGAACTCATTGAAGTTTTGGCTTAAGGTGGCATGATTAAAGCCCGGAAGATTATTCGATGGCAACATAGTGCGTTGCATGATACCAATAGAATAATGATTCAATAGCTCTAAAACAGTCAAATGACCATTGAAGAGTATAAAAACGAAATGCTGGGTCTCCTGGAAAATGCGAGTGATTGCGAAGACGTTGAAAAAATAATCGGTCGATCCATTTGGGTTTTGCGGGGTGAAAAATTGAATGAACAGGTGATCCAACACTATCTTGTAAAATTGAAATCCGGATTAGAAAGTTTTTCAAAAAACGATTTTGACCGAATGCACTGGTGCAATATCCAGTGCGCTGTGGTCATTCTAAGTAAACAGATCTGAAGTAATAATTAATATTAGCATGAAAGCAAGTGAGAAGGGGGTACATCCGGGATATTTATCCAGTTTATTGCGACTAAAATGTTCCCGATGCCGGTTGGGCAATATGTTTCAGGACAGTCATTCCTACCATTTCAAAAAGTTCATGAAAATGCATGAACAATGCCCGGTTTGTGGCCAATATATGGAAATCGAAATCGGCTTCTATTATGGAACTGCCTATGTCAGCTATGCCCTTACGGTTGCACTTTCCGTAGCAACATTTGTAGCCTGGTGGGTTTTGATTGGATTTTCACTCAAAGACAATAGGATTTATTGGTGGATGGGATTGAATACTGTGGCGCTGATCGTTTCACAACCGTATCTTATGAGGCTGTCAAGGGCCATATGGTTGTCTTTTTTTGTCAAATACAATCCCAGCTGGGCAACGGAAAAACCAGAAAAACTTGAACGCAATGGAAGCTTGTCATCCTAGTCAAAACACACAACGAAAGCATGCTAAATGAAATGACACCGCTGATCGAATCGCACCAGGCCCGCTCATTTTATCTTAACGATCAGGAATTTTCCCAACTCTATCCTGACCCTATTCAGCAAATTGATAGTCTGCATTGGACACCTCTTGCTATTGCGGCCGAAACGGCGCGTTACCTGGTCAATGGAAAAATCTGCAAAATACTTGACATTGGAAGCGGAGTGGGGAAATTTTGCCTTGCAGCCGCCCAATTTGAACCATTGTCTTTTTTTTATGGCGTTGAGCAACGCGAAAACCTGGTGCATCTATCTGGTCTTGCCAAAAAGAAACTTGGAATTGAAAATGTTGAATTCATTCACAAGAATTTCACCCAAATTAATTTAGGTGATTTTGATGCTTTTTATTTCTATAATTCCTTTTATGAAAATATTCCCGGGGCAGAACGAATAGATGATACACTCGCCTATTCACTCGATCTGTACCACTATTATTGCCGCTATTTATACATTCAGTTAGGTCATCTACCGGCGCGAACCAGGCTCGCTACTTATTGCAGCTGGGGCGAAGAAATTCCTGAAGAATACGTTTTGGTTGAATCCCAATTTCATGGACTGCTAAAATTTTGGGAAAAAACCACTTGAAGTTATTTTTCCTGCAAAGGAAAGGATCAGACAGGCACTTAAATTTTAATCAATTCAGCATGAATCATCAACCGGAAGAGTTATACAGCAACCTCATCAAACAGATTACTACCGCGCCTTCCGTGGAAGCAGTGAAGCAAATTGTTGGTGATGAAATGGCGGTTTTGGAAGATCGCCTGAACATCACTATCGAAAAAATTAAACTGGCAGATAAAATGGTTACGGCAATCAATACCCTTAACCCTGTGTATTATGGGCCTGAAGAATGGAGCAATCTTAAAATGGCGAGGATTCATTTTAACTTTTTAAAATCCAAAATGAAAATGGAAGCGGAATGAAAAATGGAAACCGGGAATCTTTTGAACTAATGGGCAAACTCACAGCAGTTTCGCTGCAGGATTTGAAAGCCCGGGGCTATCGATATGTTCAAATTATAGGATTCACTCACGATGGACGCCCCGATTATATAGAACCAAAATACTTTTTACTGTTCCCCATGAAATTGCTGCCGGAAGATCAGTTCAGAAAGGAAATTTATGAACCTATTGAAAGTCCGATCCTGACCGACTGGGCAAAATCCTGCGACGAAGGATTTGAAGTATATATCGCAGGAACTAAAAAGCGGGTTGCTCCCTGAATCAAACCTTTTGATGATTCCTGTATGTGAGGTGAGTCAATAGTATGGCTAATGAAAAGAACCATTAAATATTACAGAATTATTTGGCTTAGGCATGACCTGCCCGCAGGACTTTCTGTTTTCTTTGTGGCGCTTCCGCTTTGTCTGGGAATCTCCATGGCCTCAGGCGCACCGATCTATTCAGGACTTTTGTCGGGTATTATTGGTGGCCTGGTGGTTTCGTTGCTTAGCGGATCTCAATTGACTGTTTCGGGTCCCGCAGCCGGACTAACTACTTTGGTTGCCGCCGCTATCATTTCACTGGGCGACTATAAAACTTTTTTACTGGCAGTTATGGTAGCCGGTTTGTTTCAGCTTTTACTTGGACTTCTAAGACTGGGAACCATTGCGAATTATTTCCCTTCTTCGGTTATAAAAGGTATGCTTGCAGCGATCGGAATTATTCTGATCTCCAAGCAATTTCCACTGGCATTGGGTTATGATCGACCCGACTTCTGGACAAGCGGTTTCCTCAAACTGTTTTCGGTAAATAATTTCTTTGGAAGTGTAAAAACATTTAATCAGCACCTGTCTGGTGGAGCAATTCTTATTACTATCATTTCACTGTCGATTCTTGTTTTCTTCCAAATCCCTGCTTCGAAGAAATATAAGATCATACCAGCGGCACTGATTGTAGTCATAGCCGGAATTATCATTAATGGCCTTGCTTCCAGGTTTACGGAAAAATTTTCACTCAGGCCGGCCCAATTGGTACATATCCCGTCCAACATTTTTTCAAACATAAGTTTTCCTGACTTCTCCAAACTATTTTCCAAATCAGACATTTGGAAAGACGGAATAACCATCGGATTGCTGGCAACGTTAGAAACATTGTTATGCGTTGAAGCGATTGATAAACTGGACAGACGCAATCGCATTACACCGGTGAACCGGGAGCTGATTGCACAGGGCATCGGCAATATGACCTGTGGATTATTAGGTGCTATTCCGATGACTGCCGTTGTTGTAAGAGGAGCCGCAAATGTGGATGCGGGTGCAAGAACAAAACTGTCCGCCTTCACACATGGGCTTTTCTTATTGTTTGCAGTGGTTCTTATTCCTTTCTTATTGAACAAGATCCCGTTCGCATCACTTGCGGCCATCCTGATGGTTACGGGTTATAACCTTACCAAACCAAAACTATTCCGGAATATGTGGAGCCTGGGTTTCAGGCAATTCCTGCCATTCATGATCACCATCATTGTAATACTGATGACAGACCTTTTGATAGGGGTAAGTATCGGCTTGCTGATATCGGTATATTTTATTGTGAGCAATAATTTTAAGGCGGAATTCAGAATAACAAAAACGAAGTTCAACGGAATTGAGACTGACTGTATTAAGTTAAACAGCAGTGTCACTTTTCTGAATAAAGTTAACCTGAAGAGAATTTTAGACGAAGTTTCTGAATACAGTGTATTAATCATCGATGGCAGCGAATGCAATTTCATTGACTACGACATTCTTGAAATTATTAGCGAGTACCACAACAAGGCCCACGACCGGCACATCGAATTATATTTGATTGGAATTGACAAAGTCAATGTGACGTCTGTGCACTGATGTGAAATCCCCTGGTGAATTTGAACTCCATTGGTTTCACGGGTTCTCGTTTTTGAAATTTATCGTCGCTAATATCTAAGACTGCTCAAACCTAAGGGATTTTTCTACTTCCGATAATTATTCTGGCCCTCATATCTCTAAGGAATGGCAAACCCTTAGGTTCCGTAACCAAGGCATAGTATTTATCGAAATCGTAAACTGATAAAGCCCACCCTTTCAACAGAATCACCGATTAAGCGGGTGAAACGATTTCGAAGATGATCTGTTTGCATCAACATGATCACCCTATTCGTGAAATCCTTTGATCCGATAATCAGCGATTCATATATTAAGTAATGGGATAGTTGATGCTAATTCTCTACAATAAAGCATTTAACCGTTGGCAAGTCTGATTTTAGTTCTCCATTCATCCCATAGATTTTTAACCTGCATCATCAAACGTTAATTTTTCAAAAATCTAAGATGCTTGTCCTCAATGATACATCTCCAATATGTGCCCAGATTCCCAATTTTTAGCATGATGAGAAAAAGAGCGTGCTGCATGGCATTGAAATTGCCCATGGTTTAGTATTCAGTGTTATGTTGATCTTATCAGAAGTTCAACGAATCATAGAAAAAACCAGGTTAGGAATATGATAAGATTTCTAATGTTTTAATCTCACTAAACAATAAAACAACAATTATGAAGAGCATTAAATTAATGATGGCCGCAACTGCAATTTCGTTAAGCGTTTTACAGCCAGGTGTATTGCATGCACAAGACAAAGACAAGATTATGCAGGATAGTAAAGAAGCAAGAACGTCGTTTGTAAAAACGGACCCTTCGATGCAGCAGCTTTTTAGCAAGTCACACGCTTATGTGATTTTCCCAAATATTGGTAAGGGAGGTCTCGTTGTCGGCGGAGCCGGCGGAAATGGAACAGTTTACCAAAATGGAAAGGCCATTGGTACGGCGAATATGGTACAGGCAACCATTGGAGCGCAGGCCGGCGGACAAGCTTATCGCGAAGTGATCTTCTTTGAGAATAAGGAAGCACTGGATCGCTTTAAGGATAACAAATTTGAATTCAGTGGTCAGGTTTCCGCAGTGGCAGTTAAGTCAGGCGTCTCGGATAATGCGAAATACAGAGAGGGTGTTTCTGTTTTCACAGAAGAGAAAGGTGGACTGATGGCGGAAGCCTCGGTAGGTGGACAGAAATTCACTTATAAAGCGTTGTAAATATTTTATCAGAAGGTAGCTCGGCCTAGTTTCACGCAAAGATGCAAAGGACAGTTATGCTGAGTGATTGAGATGGTGACGCATAGGCGTAAAGAAGTGGCTTTCTTTGCGCCTATGCGTCACCATCTTTCACTGTCAGTGTGACTGTCCTTTGCATCTTTGCGTGAAACAAAACCCGGCTGTCAGGCACAGGAGTTAGTAACAGATTAACGTACCTTGTGTCGTGAATAATCTTGTCGCCGATAATCCATTGCAGCTTTCCCCTGAAATCAATAAAAAACTGGAGACTTTCAGTCTCACCAAAATATTTAAAGAAGGCGAAATCATATTAAATGAGCATGCCTACATACGCTCCATTCCGATCGTGAAAAAAGGTTCTTTGCGGGTGATGCGCACGGATGAAGAAGGGAAAGAAATATTGCTGTACTACATAAAGCCGGGCGAAACCTGCATCATGTCATTTTTAGGCGGTATTCATGATGACACCAGCAAGATAAAAGCAGTCGCAGAAGAAGAGACGGAGATATTGTTGGTACCCGTTGATAAAGTGAGCCTGCTTATTAAAGAATATCCGGAATGGCTGGATTATATATTTAAACTCTACCATAAGCGTTTCGAAGAATTGCTGGAAGTAGTCAATGCCATCGCCTTTAAAAAAATGGATGAGCGCATTCTTCAACTGCTTCGGGAGAAAAAGAAACTCACCGGCTCGTCTGATCTTGCTACAACCCACCAGCAGCTGGCAGAAGAGCTGGGAACCGCCAGGGTGGTGGTTTCCCGCCTGTTAAAGCAAATGGAGACAGATGGCCTGGTAAAGCTTTCCAGGAATAAAATTTCCCTTCTGTAACATAAGTAGCCAAACTTCCTTTTCGGGTGACTGACATTTGTGGTGAAATAAATCTCCACAACATGAAAAAGAATATGGGCTCCGCTGACCGTGCGATTCGATTCCTCGCAGCCATCGTTATCGCATTACTATACTACTATGATAAAATCAGTGGTACTACGGCTATTGTGCTGCTCGTGATCGCCGGGATTTTTATCCTTACCAGTTTCATCAGTTTTTGTCCCTTGTACCTTCCATTTGGCATCAGTACGAAACCGAAAGATAAGACCCATTACACAAAATCCTAAAACATGAATAAGACAATTATTGACGTAAGATCACCTGAAGAATATAAAATCGGACATGTACGTAATTCAATGAATATTCCTTTGCAGGAATTGACTGAGCGCATCGAAGAACTTAAAAAGATAAGTGGTGAAATAGTTGTTTGCTGTGCATCGGGTGTGAGGAGCGCAAAAGCTTATCGCATCCTGCAGCAAAACGGGTTTGACAACTCATCCAATGGGGGCTCCTGGGTGGAAGTTGAAGGAATGCTTGTAAATCACTAAAAAGAATCAACATGATCGGGGTACTAAAAAAAATATTCGGAAAATCAGCTAAAATCGATTTCGCTTCACTCATTGCTGAAGGCGCCCAGATTGTAGACGTACGTTCAAAGGGAGAATATGCGGGCGGGCATCTTAAAAATTCCATGAATATTCCATTGAATGAATTGCCAGCACATTTAAGAAAATTGAAACAGGAAAAACCGGTTATCACCTGTTGCGCATCCGGTATGAGAAGCGCTTCGGCCAGGAGTATTTTACAATCGAAAGGCTTTACTGTGTACAACGGAGGAAGCTGGACAAGCCTACAAAAACATATTCTATGAACAATATCAGGCAATTGATATTTTCAGGATGGCATATTATGCGCTTTGTGCGATTGGCCATGGGACTATTTATCGGCGTCAATGCCATTATCATGCATGATGGGTTATCAGGTTTATTGTCCGGCATCTTTCTTTTTCAGGCTTTTACCAATTCAGGCTGTTGTGGCGCTTCAAGCTGCGCCATACCTATGTCAAGGAATAAACAACAGGTAACTATCCTATTAGACGAAAATAAAAAATAAGCAATTATGGAAACAGCACATTTTTATGAAGTGAATGTAAATTGGGAAGAAGGACGCAAAGGTTTGATGTCTTCCCCGGTTTTGGACGACAATATTGAAGTAGTAACGCCACCTGAATTTACAAAAGGCATCGCCGGAAAGTGGTCGCCGGAGCATTTATTGGTCGCCGCCGTAAACAGTTGCCTGATGACAACATTCCTGGCTATAGCGGAAAATTCTAAATTGTCTTTTAAGGAGTTTACGTGCAATGCAAATGGCAAACTGGAGAAATTGGAAGACAAATATATGATTACAGAAATCATGTTGTATCCTTCGCTCACCATTACCGATGAAAGGGACAGGGAGAAAGCAGAAAGAGTTCTGCATAAATCGGAAGCGGCCTGTTTGATTACCAATTCAGTAAAATCGAAGGTGGTGATGGAACCCAAAATCATCTTTCAGCATGACTAAAGTTTTGAAAAGTGAAGAGGAATGGGTGGTTTGGTTCAGTCGCATCCTTCGTTGTGTTTTGGGTGGATTAATAATCTGGATCGGATTTAGGGACCAGAATAATTGGACTGTGATGGGTTTTGGTTTTATAATGGGAGTTACCGGTTTCTTTCGTCCGGGAAGATGCATTAATTCATCGTAGTCCAGCGGTAAAAAGCTATGATCATCAGGGTTGCTTCAGATTTTCTCTATATTTTGCGGACAATGAGATTGAAATGGATCTGCGTAGTTTTTTTTATTTGTTCACTGCCGGGCCGATTAATATCCCAGGATTTTTCGGGGGTTGTTCCTATTGTCGTTTTAAACTCGTCCGTTAGATTCAATCGAATCGATGATTCAAAAGCCACCCCAAAGCTTTCTTATAAAAATTTTATTGTCCCCGCAGCGCTCCTGACCTACGGATTTGTGGGTTTGGGAAACAATGCGGTTAGTACATTAGACCATAAGATCCAACAGCAGGTTTGGGTTTACAATCCTCACCAACTGGTGAAGATTGATAACTATCTTCAGTTTGCACCCGCGGCATCTGTGTATTTGTTGAATGCTGTGGGCATAAAGGGTAAGGATAATTTTATTGACAGGTCAGGGATATTTCTATTGTCGAATGTATTCCTGGGCGTTACGGTTTATTCTTTAAAAGAATTAACGCAAAAAACCCGTCCCAATGGTGATGATAATCTTTCTTTCCCGTCGGGTCATACGGCGGAGGCATTTGCGGGAGCAGAATTTATGCGACTTGAATATCAGGATAAGTCCGTTTGGTATAGCATTGCGGGATACCTGATGGCTGGAGCAACTGGTTATTTACGAATCTATAATAACAAGCATTATTTTAGCGATGTAGTAGCCGGAGCAGGTGTTGGAATCGCTTCCACTCAGTTGGCCTACTGGTTATATCCTAAGATCAAGAGGATTTTTTATAAGGATAAACCCATGCACACCCTGTTAATGCCCTCATACTCTGATGGCATTTTTGGATTTAATTTCGTTCGCAGGTTTTAAAATAAAAACTGTCACCACTGGTCGACTGTTTAATATATTTTAATTAGAAGCCGTTACATAATAAACGTTTCCGAAATAAACTTCCCTTCTTTAACCTGGTAAACTCATAGCTCCTAGTGATTCATTCGACCTCTGCCTTTCAATGTCACATCCATATGCATGGTTAAGGCAAATGAATGCTGGGCAATCCGGGGTTCCGAAATCTTCAGTAAATGGTTTTCTGTAACCATTTCATTCTACTTTTTTCCTTTTGCTAAAATGGCCGCCATGCCATTTGCTTCCTTAGGAAAATCCGGACTTTCATAAGGTTCTATGCTCGATGCATCTGGAGAAAAAAGCTCTTTGAGCGCTTCCTCGAAA
>Ga0075026_100000887_pt1 | contig 12532 bp, 11 predicted proteins | sample Str012_2_FD_71392 | JGI IMG/M metagenome (GOLD analysis project Ga0075026, IMG submission 71392) | Freshwater sediment microbial communities in response to fracking from Pennsylvania, USA - Straight Creek_MetaG_SC_2012 | ecosystem: Environmental > Aquatic > Freshwater > Creek > Sediment...
GCGTCGGATTCGTCGAGCTCGTGGGCGTCGGGGCGGCGGTACTGCCGACGGCGATGGTCCTGCAGGCGGCGATGCGCGATCACGAACACCCACGACCGGAACTGCCGCTCGTCGCCGTGAAAACGGTTGATCCCGCGCACGACGCCGAGGAACACCTCGCTGGTGACGTCGTCGGCATCGCCGACTCCCTGGACGCGCAGATAGCCGGCGACGGCCGGGGCGAGCCAGCGGTAGATCCGATCCCACGCCCACGGAGCGTCGGTGTGGGCGGCCGCGAGGAGCGCGTCGAACGCATCGCCGAACTCGGAGCGCGGCTCGCCCGCCGCGGTCAAGGCCACGGGACGCTATCGGTCGATCGGCTCGCGATCTGGAGTTTGGGGACCGGCGCGCCCCCGGAGGCTCGCCACGACCGCTGGTACCCTGCGCGTTCGCCCCGCTTGCAGATCGCACCGGGGACGCAGTGCGGGAGGTGTCGTGAGCCGGGAGTCGCGCCGCCGGGCGCCCGACCCCGAACGCGCCCTGCGTCGCCACGGTTACCGGCTCATCCGCACGTCACTCCGACCGCTGCGCGGCTGGCTCGTCGTCGCCATCAGCTCCGCGCTCACGTGGACCCTGGCCAAGCTCGCGGTGCCGCTCCTCGCGGCCGCGGCAATCGACCAGGGGATCATCCCCGGCGACACCGACGCCATCATCCTCTACTCGTCGCTCATCGTGGCGATGGGTGTGCTCCAGGGTGTCGGGATGGGCGTGCGGCGCTACGGCGCCTGGCGCATCGCCTTCCGGGTCGAGACCGATCTACGTGACCGGCTCTTCGCCCACCTCCAGCGGTTGCACTTCGCGTTCCACGACGAGGCACAGACCGGTCAGCTCATGTCGCGCGCCAACACCGACATCCTCCAGGTGAACCAGATGCTCACCTACGTACCGATCACGATCTCGAGCATCGCGGTGCTCGTCGGTGTCGTGATCGTCATGGTCGCGGCGAGCCCGATGCTCGCGCTGCTCGCGCTGGGCGCGCTGCCGTTCCTCAACGTGATGGCGACGCGCTTCGTCGCGCGCGCCACCCCCATCGGTCTCGAGCAGCAGGAGAAGTTGGGCGACGTCTCCAGCGTGATCGAGGAGAGCATCTCGGGGATCCGTGCCGTCAAGGGCTTCGGTGCCGAAGCACTCCAGACCGATCGGCTCGAACACGAGGTCAGCGAGGTGCGGGCCAAGGCGCTGGTGCTGGCTCGGATGCGCGCCGGATTCCTTCCGGTGCTCGACTTCGTGCCCGCGCTCTCGCTCGCGTTGATCCTCTGGTACGGCGGGCACCAGGTGCTCGACGGCAACCTCGAGATCGGTCAGATCGTCGCCTTCAACGCCTACATCCTGATGTTGATCATGCCGCTGCGCATGGCTGGCACACTGCTCGCGCTCGTCGCGCGCGCGTCGGCATCGGCGGGGCGGATCTACGAGGTGCTCCAGACCGACGCGGAGATCACCGATCCCGCCGACGGCCGGAGCCTGCCGTCGGCCACGGGCGGCAGCCTGCAGTTCGAGGGAGTGCACTTCGCGTACGGCGACGGTCCGCCGGTGCTCGATGGGCTCGACCTCGAGTTGCACGCCGGTGAGGCTGTCGCGATCGTCGGCCCCACCGCGAGCGGCAAGACGACGGTGGCGCGGTTGATCCCCCGGTTCTACGACGTCGATGCGGGACGCGTGGTGCTCGACGGTGTCGACGTGCGCTCGTTGCGCCTGCGCGAGCTCCGCCGCGCCGTCGGCATCGTGTTCGAGGACACGTTCCTGTTCTCCGACACCATCGGCGCCAACATCGCGTTCGCCGAACCCGACGCCACCAACGAGCAGATCCACCGGGCCGCCGAGCTCGCGGGCGCAGCCGACTTCATCGACGCGCTCCCCGACGGTTATGAGACGGTGATCGGCGAGTACGGCTACTCGTTGTCGGGCGGCCAACGGCAACGTATCGCCATCGCGCGCGCGGTGCTCGCCGACCCCCGGGTGCTGATCCTCGACGACGCGACGTCGTCGGTCGACCCGACCAAGGAGCACGAGATCCGCGCCGCGCTGCGCGAGGTGATGTCGGGGCGCACGACGCTGATCATCGCCCATCGCCCGGCGACGATCGCGCTGGCCGACCGGGTCGTGCTGCTCGACCGCGGCCGCATCGCCGACGTCGGTACCCACACCGAGTTGCTGGCGCGTTCCGACCTCTACCGCGCGGTGCTCGCGCAGTCCGCGCGCCCGCACACCGAGGAGCACGTCGCATGATGGGCTTCGGCGTGGCCGAGGACGACGCGCTGACCCGTGGCGATGCCGGGCGCATGGCCCGCCGCTTGCGGCGCATGCTCCGGCCGTGGCGGCGGCAAGTGGTCCTGTCGATGCTCTGCCTCGTGGTGCAGACGGGGTGCCTGCTCGCCGGTCCCGCGCTGGTTGCCTACGGGATCGACACTGGCATCCGCGGCAACGACACCCAGGCCATCGACACCGCCGCGCTCGCGTACGTGGCGATCGCGGTGGTCGGCCTCGTGCTCGGCCGCTTCGCGATCCTGCTCGCGGCCCAGATCGGTGAGACGTTCCTCCGCGATCTGCGCGTGCGCAGCTTCCGGCATCTCATGCATCTCGGGCTCGACTTCTACGAACGCGAGCAGACCGGCCGCCTCGTGTCTCGCCTCACGTCCGACGTCGACGCGCTCCAGGAGCTCGTGCAGAACGGGCTCACGTCGATCGTGCAGAACGTGCTGTTGTTCGTGGGCTCGTCGATCGCCATCGTCATCTTGAGCTGGCAGTTGGCGCTTGCAGTGTTGGTGGTCGTCCCGCCGGCCGTGCTGGCCACGCGGTGGTTCCGGCGGGAATCGAACCGCGCCTACCTCGAGGTGCGCGAGAGCATCGGGCACAATCTCGCGACCCTGCAGGAAGGCCTCGCCGGCGTGCGGGTCGTGCAGGCATTCGGGCGTGAGGGCGCGTACGGGATGCGCTTCCGCGAGACCAACGAGGCGCAGTTCGATGCCAACATCGAGACGGCCCGCGTCGCCACCCGGTACTTCCCGTTCATGGAGTTCCTGGGCGTTGGTGCGATGGCACTCATCATCGGTCTGGGTGGCCTCTTCGCCGACGAGGGGATCGTCACCGTCGGCACCGTCGCCGCGTTCATCCTCTATCTCAACAACCTGTTCGACCCGGTGCAGAACCTGAGCCAGCAGTACAACGTCGTGCAGTCGGCCGGTGCCGCGCTCAAGAAGATCTTCGAGCTCCTCGACGTCGAGCCGTCGATCGCCGAACGACCGGGCGCCGTCGATCTGCCGGCGACCGGCGCGGTCACGGTTGCCGGCGTCTCCTTCGCCTACGGCGACGGTCCCGACGTGCTGCAGGGCGTCGACCTCGTCATCGCTCCGGGCGAGCGGGTCGCGCTGGTTGGTCCGACGGGCGCGGGCAAGTCGACGCTGGCGAAGTTGATCGTCCGGTTCTATGACCCCCGCGCCGGTACCGTTTCGTTCGGTGGCGTCGACCTCCGCGACGCCACCCTCGCTTCGTTGCGCGAGCGCATCGTGGTCGTCCCGCAGGAAGGCTTCATGTTCGCGGGCACCGTGCGCGACAACGTCCGCGTCGGTCGTCCCGACGCCACCGATGCCGAGGTCGAGGCCGCGGTCGACGCGCTGGGTGTCCGTGATCGCTTCGACGCGCTGCCCGACGGTCTCGACACCGAGGTGCGCGAGCGCGGCTCACGTTTGTCGGCGGGGGAGCGCCAGTTGGTGTCGTTGGCGCGCGCCGCGTTGGCCGATCCGACCGTGCTCGTCCTCGACGAGGCGACGTCGAACCTCGATCCGGGAACCGAACACATCGCCGAGCGCGCGCTCGAGGTCCTCACGATCGACCGCACTGTCGTCGTGGTCGCGCACCGGCTCTCGACTGCCGCGCGCGCCGACCGGGTGGCGGTGGTCGACGGCGGCGTACTCGCCGAGCTCGGCACCCACGACGAGCTCATCGCGCGTGGTGGACGCTACGCGCGCCTGTTCGCGTCGTGGTCGGCGTCGACCACCGTGTGAGCGACGCTCAGGCTGTCCCGCTCTCGGCGCTGCGCGCCGGGCCGCTAGGGCCCCGCTGCGTGGCGAGCCGGGATACCCGGCTCGCTCTCACTCCGCTCAGGCTGTCCCGCTCTCGGCGCTGCGCGCCGGGCCGCTAGGGCCCCGCTGCGTGGCGAGCCGGGATACCCGGCTCGCTCTCACTCCGCTCAGGCGGGCTCCATCATCACGTCGTCGACGTAGCACCACAGCCAGTTCTCGTCGGGCTGGAACGACTGGATCAGCGGGTGCTGGTCGGCGTGGAAGTGGGCGGTGGCGTGGCGGTTCTTCGACTGGTCACAGCAGCCGACGTGGCCGCAGGTCAAGCAGAGCCGCAGGTGCACCCAGGTGTCGCCGATGCGGAGGCAGTCTTCGCAGCCGGTGCTGCTCGGAGTGACGTCGCGGATCATGTGCAGGTGTGAGCAGGGTGCGTCCATGGTTCGGGTCAACTCTCCATCGTCTCGGGATGTTCCGCGTCACGGCCCATCGTGGATGGTGGCCTCGCTCTCCAACTCGAGTTCCGTCGCCGCCAGTTCAGCCTGGAGCTCGTCGATCGATTCCACCGGGCCTCGGCCACGCCGGCCCTGACGCCACAGCGACACCGCGACCAAGAGGAACGTGATCGGGGTGAGATACCACTGGTACGTCGTGATGAACGAGGCGATGTCGCGCAGTGGGTCGGCCAGCACGTCGCCGAGCCAGAAGATGAGCCCGATCCGCACGATGGTGCCGGTGATGTTCAACGAGAAGAAGGCCACCGGCCGCATCTTCGTCGCACCGGCGAGCACACACACCACGTTGATCGGCCATACGGCCACGACCACATACGCGCCGCGCCGGAAGAACCGCTCGATGGTTTTCAGCCACCGCGAGTCGGGCCCTGACCGCTGTTCGATCCAGCGGATCCCGACGTCGCCGTAGCGGCGACCGAACAGGTAGAAGAGCGGATCGCCGATCAGCTCGCGGATGAGCGCGACCGTCAGGAACACCCCGCCGGGCACGAGCGGCACGACGAGCAGCAGACGGTCGGCGCGGGTCGTGAGCGCAGGTATCAGCGCCGGCGCGTCGGCGATGAGCGTCGGGAAGAGCGCATTGCCGACGATCCCGGCGACCGCGAGGATCGTGACCGGGATGAGGAAGAGGGTGAGCAGCGCGCGCTCGGAGATGCGCCCGCCGACGGTCAACGTCGACGCTCAGGTGGGGTCGACGTCGGTGAGTTCGATGACGTTGCCGGCCGGATCCTGGATGAACGCGGCTCGCACCTGCACGCCGAAGTCCTCACGTGCGCTCGGACCCATGAGGAACGCGACGTCGCGCGCTTCCAACTCGCGCATGGTCTCGTCCCACGCGTCGGCCGGGATGTGGAACGCCAGGTGCGGGAAGCCGGTGCGGGGGCCCATCTCGGCGACCGTGCCCAGGTGCACCTGGGCGGTACCGAGTTGCAGCCACGCGCCCTCGGTACCCGGGCCGAAGTCGGGTCGCGGCAACGCCGAGAACCCCAGCGTGTCGCAGTAGAACGCCATCGCCGCGTCGAGATCGTCGACCATGACGGCGACGTGGCTGTAGCCCGCGACGGTGACGGCCGGAGCGCGAGTGGCCATCGTGCTCTCCCTTGGATCGTCGATCAGAGACCTGCAGCGTATTCCTCGGCGAGCGTCGCGCAACTGTCGACCCGGCGACGGAAGTAGTCGACGTCGGCGTCGGTGTCGCCGCGTGCACCCGAGATGATGCGGGCGAGCACGCCTTCGAGGATGCAGGCGAGGCGCCAGAACGAGAACGCTACGAAGTAAGGGACGGCCGACACGTCACGCCCCGACCCGGCGGCGTAGCGATCGAGCAGCGCGGTACGAGTGGTGAACCCCGGCGCCAGCGTGGGGTTGTGGTCGTCGGCCCGGAGCGGGTCGCCGGGTTCGGCCCAGCTGGCGAGCACGTAGCCAACGTCAGCGCGCGGGTCGCCGAGCGTGCAGATCTCCCAGTCGAGAATGGCGAGGATCTCGCCGTGCCCGTCGACCACGCAGTTCCCGAGGCGAAAGTCGCCGTGCACCACCGTGCTCTCGGTCTGCTCGGGGATGCGCGACGCGAGCTGTTCGTGTACGCGGTCGATCGCTGCGACTTCACGCGTCTTCGACGCGTCGAACTGCGTGTGCCAACGCTTCAGTTGACGACGGATCAGTTCGTCGCGCCGCGCGAGATCACCGAGACCGACGGCGTCGATGTCGACCGCGTGCAAGGCGACCAGCGCGTCGATCAGCGATTCGCCGCTGCGCGCTCGTGCCGGTTCGTCGAGGGTGGCTTCGGCGGTTTCGACGTCGTTGAGCACGATGCCGTCGACGTACGACATCAGGTAGAACGGCGCGCCGATCACGTCGGGGTCGGCGCAGAACGCGAGTGCTTCCGGCACGGGAACGGGCGTGGGCCCGAGCGCGTGGATGATGCGATGCTCCCGACCCATGTCGTGCGCGGTCGGGAGCACACCGTGCAACGGTGGACGACGCAAGACGAACTCGCGGCCGTCGGCGTCGGTCAAGTGCGCCGTGATGTTCGACTGCCCACCGGCGATGATCCGCGCGGTGAATGGCGCGCGCAATGCGGGCAACGCCGGCGCCGCCCATCGTGCGAACGACTCGAGGTCGATCCCGGGTGGTGCGTCCGCCGCCACGGCTATCGGCCGGTGAATTCGGGTGGACGCCGCTCGGCGAGCGCGGTCACGCCTTCGCGGAAGTCGTCGGTGGCGCGCAAGCGCTGTTGCTCGCCGTGCTCGCGCGCGGTGGCGACTCGCACCTGTTCGGCCAGACTGCCGCGCATGGTCTCGCGGATCGCGAGCAGCGCGAGGGGCGCCGACGTCGCGATCTCGGCCGCGAACGCGCGCGCGGCGGCGCGCAACTCGGCCGCGGCGACGAGACGGTCGGCCAGGCCGATGCGCAACGCGTCGTCGCCGCGGACGTCGACCGCGGTGTACATCAGCTCGAGCGCGCGCTGTTGCCCGACGACTGCGGGCAGCGTCACCGAGATGCCGAAGCCCTGGTGAAACCCGATGCGCGCGAAGTTGCAGCTGAATCTGGTTTCGGGAGTGGCGACGCGGAAGTCGGCCGCGAGCGCGAGGCCGAGGCCGCCGCCAACTGCCGCACCCTGCACCGCAGCCACGATCGGCTTGTGGTTGGAGAAGAGGCGGGCGGCCTCGTCGTAGAGTCGCACGGTGCTGTCGAGCAGGTCGCTCCCGCTCAGGTCGGCGCCCGCGCAGAAGTTCTTGCCTTCGGAGCAGAGCACGACGGCTCGGCACGCGGGTTCGTCGTCGAGCGCGAGCACCGAGTCGGCGAGGGTGGTGATCACGTCGATGTCGAACCAGTTGTGCGGCGGTCGGTGGATCTCGACCGTCGCGACATGGTCGGCGAGCTCGACGGTGACGGCGTTCTCAGCGTGGTCCGGGGTCATCGCCCGCGGACGCTACCGCTTTGCCTTGGTCAGCCGCTGCTGGGCGCCTGACAAAACCCTGACGTTTCCGCGGTTCTGTGTATGACACGAGCCGAATCCCCCTCGGCTCGGTCATCCGACCAGATCCAATGAAAGGGACCACGATGGACTCGAAGATCAAGAAGCTCGTCGCCACGGTGGCGCTTGCCGGCGCCGCCACCGCCGGCATGGCCGGAGCCGCGTTCGCGGCCGACGGCACCAACGGCACGGCCACCGACCCGTCGGCGCAGAGCGCCAAGGGTCACCCCGGCATCCGCCGTGAGGTGCGGCGGGGCGCGTTCAAGACGGTGCTCGCCACCCTGGGCGTCAGCAAGGATCAACTGCGCACCGCGCTCAAGGGTGGTCAGAGCATCAGCGAGTACGCCGGGTCCCTCGACCCGTCGTACCCCCAGAAGGTGGTCGACGCCCTGACCAACGCGGCCGACACCAAGATCGAACAGCTGGTCACCGACGGCAAGCTCAAGCCAGAGCGGGCGGCCACGATCAAGGGCAAGGTGCCCGAGCGCGTGAACACGTTCGTCAACCGGCACTTCGGCCAGAACGCGCCCGCCCCGGCGGCGGCGAGCTGACCCACGCGGGGCTCGACCCCGCCCCCGCGAGATGCCCGCCGGATCCCCGCCGGCGGGCATCTCCGCGTCCCCGCGTCCCCGCGCGCCCCGGTCGATCTGCTAAGTTACCCGCTAGTAACTTACGAAGGAGAGCCTGCCGTGGCCGATTTCTCGCTCGATCTGAACGAAGACCAGCTCCAGATCCAGAAGTGGGTCCACGACTTCGCGGAAGACGTCATCCGTCCCGCGGCCCACGAATGGGACGAGCGGGAGGAGACCCCGTGGCCGATCATCGAGGAGGCGGCCAAGGTCGGTCTCTATTCGATGGAGTTCGGCGCCAACGCGGTCGGTGATCCGACCGGCCTCACGTGGCCGATCGTGATGGAGGAGATGTGCTGGGGCGACGCCGGCATCACCCTCGCCATCTTCGGGAGCACGCTCGCGGTGTCGGGCATCATCGCCAACGGCACGCCCGAGCAGATCGGCGAGTGGGTGCCGCAGTGTTTCGGTACGCCGGAGAAGATCCAGCTCGGTGCGTTCTGCGTGAGTGAGCCCGACGCCGGCAGCGACGTCAGCTCGCTCCGCACGCGCGCCGTCTACGACGAGGCGAAGGACGAGTGGGTGCTCAACGGCACCAAAACGTGGATCACCAACGGCGGTATTGCCGACGTGCACGTCGTGGTGGCGTCGGTCGATCCCGAGTTGCGCGGACGGGGCCAGGCCAGCTTCGTGGTGCCCCCGGGTACGCCGGGGTTGAGCATGGGCCAGAAGTTCAAGAAGCACGGCATCCGCGCCAGCCACACTGCGGAAGTCGTGCTCGCCGACGTGCGCATCCCCGGCTCGTGCCTGCTCGGGGGCAAGGCGAAGCTCGACGAGCGTCTCGCGCGTGCGCGTGAGGGCGGCAGCAGCCGCGGGCAGGCCGCGCTCAAGACGTTCGAGGCGACGCGGCCGCTCGTCGGCGCGCAGGCCATCGGCATCGCGCGCGCCGCGTTCGAGTACTCGCTCGACTACGCCAAGGAGCGCGTGCAGTTCGGCCGGCCGATCATCGAGAACCAGGCGATCGCGTTCAAGCTCGCCGACATGAAGACCGAGATCGACGCGTCGCGCCTGCTCGTGTGGCGCGCGTCGTGGATGGGCGCGACGGGCAGGCCGTTCGAGTTCGGTGAGGGCTCGATGAGCAAACTCAAGGCGGGGGAGACGGCGGTGCGCGTCACCGAGGAGGCAATCCAGATCCTCGGCGGCTACGGCTACGTGCGCGAGTACCCCGTCGAGCGTTGGCACCGCGACGCCAAGATCTACACGATCTTCGAAGGCACCTCCGAGATCCAGCGCCTCGTGATCGCTCGCAGTATCTCCGGCCTGCACATTCAGTGATTTTCGTGTCGCTGATCCAGCGGCTCCTGCGCAGAGATAACACTGTCTTCCCTACTTCATCCGTCCTCGGTCTCAGGTAGCGCGGATGGCAACCATGCGCCAGAGACGCCCAGGGGCTGGGAGGTCAGGGCGTTCACCGGTCGCGACGAGCTCGGCAAGCCGACCCAATAGAGGCGCACCGTCCGAGGCACTAAGAAGGACGCGCAACGGGCCGCGGCCGAGCTCACGGTCCAGCCCGCGCCGAACGCGGGTGGCCGTACGGTCGTCGAGCTGCTCGACGCCTCTCTCGAGTTGCGCGAGGACGGCCGCACGGACTCGACGAAGCGCGACCGATCGCGGCTAGCGCGCTCTGGTGACGTTCGTCGAATGAAACGGCGGCAAGGTGAATGGGTCGACCAGACCCGGTGGCGCGGCGCATACCGCTGGGATGGCGTTGATTGCGTGCAGAGCGGTTGCCGCGCAGCCGTCGTCCATGCTGAAGTTCACCTCACACGTGTACGTCGGATCGCCCGTGACCGTGATCCGGTACGACACGACCTCCGGACCGAACGGGACCGCCCAGTCCGGACCTGCGTCGGGATGTACGCGATCAACGTGTTCTAGGACGATGGCCGGGCTCCCCTTGGACATACCGCGCAGTTCGAAACGAACAGCAGCAACCGTTCCCGCACTGATTGTGCCGCACGCGACATCGAAGTCGTAGTCGAGCGCAGCCTTCTCGTAAACGAGTTCGACGTCGTCGATGTCGATGCCGAGCGCGTCCGCGACGCGGACGACAGTCGGCGCCCACCACGCCTGGATCACACCCTTCTCAATCAGAGGCGAAACAAAATCCAACGATTCGCCGAACCCGAAGATTTCACGCATGTGCCAACCCTCATACGCCCCCATGTCCCCGAGCTCTTGGAGGCGCACTTGGTCGACACGTCCGCCGATCGTCAAGGCCGCCAGCGCTAGTCCGGAGGTGCAATAGCCAGGATCCACACCCCCGCAGAAGAGCGAAGACTGGCCGCGTTGGCATGCGGCTTCAGCGGGAAGTCGCAGATCGTCTGGAGCGAGCGTGGGATGAACGAACTCGTGGATCGACGTCGTCACCACGTTGGTCCCACGTTCAAGGAAGCGCGCCATCTGGTCAATGACCTTCCGTTCCTCGCCCCAGAGGTTCGCGAAGTACGCCACGCAATCCGCATCGAGACTCACGAGGGTGTCGACGTCCGCGGTGACGACAACCCCTGTCGCCGCAACACCCGCGAGGTCGCCAGCGTCGCGCCCAACCTTGTCGGGCGACCAGGCATGAAGGCCAACCAACTCGAGATCCGGATGATCGATGACAGCACGAAGACCGGGAGCGCCGATTGCCCCAGTCCCCCACACGATGACGCGCCGCGCGTCGATGTTGGCGTCCATGTTGAGATGCGACCCCCTACGTGCTGCACTCTCCGAGAGCCAAGGCCCGTGCTGAGTGTGACACCAGTGTCAAGTATCTCGGCCCAGAGCAGGCTTGCTGCCTTGACGGTTAGCCCATCCCCTGGCAGATTGGACAAGCTTGTCTAAGTACACACCAGTGAGCCGTAGATCGGAGACGCGCCATGGCGACCGCGACCGGGGACGACGGGAAGGGGTCGGCCGGGGCGCGAGCGTCGGCGCTCGGCGCGGGGGAGCTGGTTGGATGGCTCGAGGGCGAGTTGGGCGTGCGGGTCACGCGAATCGAGCGCCTTCCCCGCTGGCGCGCGTCGTGGCTCGTCGACGCCGAGCGCGATGGCGACGTGCTTCGTCTCTACGCGCGGGCCGAGCGGGGCGCTGACTACACCGAGCCGTTCGCCCTCGAGCATGAACATCGCGTGCACGACCTCCTCGAAGGCAACGGCATTCCGGTGCCGCACGTGTTCGGTTTCGACGCCGAGGACCGCATTCTCGTCATGAGTCAGCTCCGCGGAGTTCAAGGACTGGCCCACGCGTCGTCGCCTGGAGAGCGGCGTGGCTTGCTCCTGCAGTACGTCGATCTGCTCTATCGAACACAGTCGATTTCGACCGACGCACTCGGTCGCGCGGGTTTCAGCATCCCAGAGGATTCGCGCGAGACGGCGCTGAGCGCCGTGTTCCGGATCATCGACGACGAGTACGCCGCAACCAAGTCCCGGCCCGACCCCGTCGCAGAGTTCCTACGCCGGTGGGTGCGCCGAAACGCGCCTGCAGAGGCGGTCGAACCCTGCTTCGTCGCGTACGACGCGGGTCAGTTTCTCCACCACGAGGGCAAGATCACGGGGCTCATCGACTTCGAACTGGCACACGTAGGCCACCCGCTGATGGATCTTGCGGCGTTGCGTCTCCGCGACACGATGGAACCGCTCGGCGAACTGCGTGTGGCCTACAGGCGCTACGAGGAACTCACCGGCCGCCCGATCGAATACGACCAGTTGCGGTACTTCGAGGTCGCCTTCGGCACGATCACGCCGCTGCTCTTCCATCCGCTCTACAGCGACCCAGGCCCGGAAACCGATCTCGTCACGTATCTGACCTGGTATGTCGACAATGCCCGGTACGCCTTCGACGTGCTCGCCGAGATCCATGAACTCACTCTCGAGTCGATCGACCTCCCCCGACCCGCACCGTCACGAAGTGGTCCAAGCTTCCGTCACCTCGTCCGCTCTTTGGCCGAAGCCCGCGGACGTGCGACTGCGAGCGATCTTCGCAGGTACGGCATCGAAGCAGACGTTTCGCGCACGGATCCTTCCGACGATGAGGACACAAACCAGTTCTCGACCTACCGGGCTCGTTGTGCATACCGCGTGGCCCGGCATCTCGAACAGGTCGACGCGATCGGCGACGCGCTCGAGAAGGCGAATCTGGAAGACATCGGGCAGCTCACGGGGATCCACCCGACGAGTTGGAGAGAGGGCGACGAGGTGCTTGAACGCCTCGTAGTCGCTGAAGATCCCGAACTCGATGTTCCGCTGATCCGCCTCCTCGAACGGCGCATGCAACGGCTACACCGCCTCCTCGGACCGGCTGACTCGCTGGTTGTCCGGCACCCGCCCCTCCAGCCCCTTCCCGATCGGGAGCGCTGAGACTCGGGTCTCG
>Ga0075026_100000888_pt1 | contig 12528 bp, 13 predicted proteins | sample Str012_2_FD_71392 | JGI IMG/M metagenome (GOLD analysis project Ga0075026, IMG submission 71392) | Freshwater sediment microbial communities in response to fracking from Pennsylvania, USA - Straight Creek_MetaG_SC_2012 | ecosystem: Environmental > Aquatic > Freshwater > Creek > Sediment...
TGGGCACGCGTTTCGGGCACCTCGGCACGTTGAAGACCTCGGGCGACACGCCCATCTACACGCTGCGCCAAGCGTCGTTGGCCGTGCGCGACGACGAGGTGTTCCACCTGCTGCTCGACATCGAGGTGCTGCTGGGGGTGATGGCTGCGCTGGCGGCCACCGACAAGCGTCGGCATCGGTTGCTGCGCGAACTCGAGCACGCGTTCGACGTCATCGACCTCGCGCACGTCGGCGCCACCGCCGCTGCGGCTCGCGCCACGCTGCAGGCAGCGCTCGCGCTGCACGCCCGCGACGGTGCTCATCACGTCATCGGCGTGGGGCACGCGCACATCGACAGCGCGTGGCTGTGGCCCATTCGCGAGACGATACGCAAGTGCGCCCGCACGTTCGCGTCGGCCACGCAGATGATCGACACCTACCCCGAGTATCGATTCGTGTGTTCGCAGGCGGTGCAGTACCACTGGATGGAGACCCGCTACCCGGCGCTGTTCGAGCGCATCCGCGACCGCGTGGCCACCGGGCAGTGGCAGCCGGTGGGCGCCATGTGGGTGGAGGCCGACATGAACCTGCCCAGCGGCGAGAGCATCGCCCGACAGCTCATCCACGGTCAGCGCTACTTCGAGAGCCGCTTCGGCGCGCGGTGCAAGGAGGTGTGGATCCCCGACGTGTTCGGCTACCCCGCCTCGATGCCGCAGATCTACCGAGCCGCCGGCTGCGACCGCTTCGTCACGCAGAAGCTCAGCTGGAACAAGCAGAACCGATTCCCGCACAGCACGTTCTGGTGGGAGGGCCTCGACGGCTCTCGGGTGCTCACCCACTTCCCGCCGGTCGACACCTACAACGCCACCATCGTCGGCGACGAGATGCTCCACAGCGATCGCAACTTCAAGGACCACGGATGGAGCGACTGGTCCCTGATGCCGTTCGGACACGGCAACGGTGGCGGCGGACCGACACGCGAGATGATCGAACGCGCTCGACGCTTCGCCGACCTCGACGGCGCGCCGCGCCTCACACTGGGCACCACCGACGAGTTCTTCGACCATGTGGAGGCCGAGGTGGCCAACGGTGCGCCCGTGCCCGTGTGGAGCGGAGAGCTGTACTTCGAGATGCACCGCGGCACTCTCACCAGCCAGTCGAAGACCAAGGTGGGCAATCGGCGCTGCGAAGGGCTGTTGCGCGAGGCCGAGCTGTGGTGGGCCGCCGGCGGCGCAGTGCCCGACATCGTCGCAGCCGAGCTCGACGAGTTGTGGAAGGAAGTGCTGCTGCAGCAGTTCCACGACATCATCCCGGGCTCGTCGATCACGTGGGTCTACGAAGACAGCGAGGCTGCGCACGCCGTGGTCGCTGCTCGGTGCGAGGCGCTCATCGCGGAGGCCTTCACCCGCATCGCTCCGACGACGCCGTCGCTGGCCAACGCAGCGACGCACCTGCGCGACGAAGTGGTGGTCCTCGCAGCCGCGCCGCCGGGCGATGGCCCGCGACAGCGCCTCGCCGATGGTCGCACCGCCCTTCGCGCCGTGGTTCCTGGCTCTGGCCTCGCACCGCTCGTCGCCCACCCGCTCGACGACGCGGTGGTGGTCACTGAGCGGTCGTTCACCAACCATCACATCAGCGTCAGCTGGGACCTCGACGGCACCATCACCTCGATCATCGACGTGAAGGCCGGACGCGAACTGCTGCCCGGCGGCCAGCGAGTGCGTCTCGAACTCGCGCCCGATCATCCCGTGGAGTACGACGCCTGGGACCTCGAGGCCTGGACCCGCGCGCTCGGCGCACCGGTGGGTGGCGTGCAATCGGTGCGTGTCGTCGACCCCGGACCGTTGGTGGCCACGCTCGAGGTCACGCGAGTGTTCGGAGCGGCCGGCACCTCGACGTCGACCGAGCGGATCACCGTGCGCGCCGGGAGCCCGCGAGTCGACATCACGTTCGACATCGACTGGCACGAGGACGAACACCTGCTGTCGCTGATGGTGCCGCTCGCCGTGCACGCTCGCGAGGCCGCCTGCGACATTCAGTTCGGCCACGTGATGCGCCCCACGCACGCCAGCAATTCGTGGGACGCCGCCAAGTTCGAGGTGTGCGCCCACCGATACGTGTCGATGGCCGAACCCGCCTTCGGCGTCGCCGTGCTCAACGACGGCCGCTACGGCCACTGCGTGCAGGACGGCGGCATCCGCGTGTCGCTCCTGCGGGCCGCCAAGTATCCCGACCCCACACAGGACCACGGTCGGCACACCTGCACCATCAGCGTGATGCCTCACGGTGCGGGGCTGCACGACGTGCTGCGCGAGGCCGAGGCGCTCAACCTGCCACTGCGAGCCGTGTCGGCGGGGAACGCCGAGACGGTGCCCGCGCCCGTGGTGTCGCTCGATGGACCGGGTGTGGAGATCAGCGCGGTGAAGCGCGCCGACGACGGCAGCGGCGACCTGGTGGTGCGCCTCTACGAAGCATGCGGCGACCGCACCACCATCACCCTGCGGCTCCCTCACCGCATTGCGGTGGCGTCGGTGTGCAACCTGCTGGAAGAGCCCGACCACACGCTGGAGACCTCCGACGGCATCGCCACGCTCACCCTCGCCCCGTTCCAACTCGTCACCCTCCGACTCAGCTGACCCGAACCGGGTGGCGCCGACGGGCGCGGCCACCGCCAGGTGGGACCTCAGCCAGGAAGACCGGTGAGGTGGCGGATGGCCATGCCGGCGTAGACGGCCATCCCGCTCACCATGGCGGTCTCGTCGAAGTAGACCCGGTTGGAATGGTTGGGGGCCACCTTCGCCGGGTTCTTGTCGAGCGGCGTGGCACCCAGGAACATCATCGAACCGGGCACGCGGTGCAGCACGTAGCTGAAGTCTTCCGCGCCCATCACCGGGTTGGGCATCCGCACCACCGACTGATCGCCCAACAGCTCGCGGGCGACGTCGAGCGAGAAGTCGGCCGAGCCGACGTCGTTCACCGTGACGGGGTAGCCGTCGAAGAAGTCGATCTGCACCTCGGCATCGTGCGCCGCGGCCACACCGGTGGCCACACGACGGATGCCGTCGCGCACCTTCGACCGAGTGCGCTCGCTGAGGGCGCGGATGGTGCCCTCGATCTCGGCCGTCTCGGGGATGACGTTGTTGGTGGTGCCGGCGGTGATGCGACCCACGGTGACCACCGACGGGTCGAACACGTCGATGGTGCGAGTGACCATGGTCTGCAGCGCCTGCACGATCTCGCACGCGATGGGGATGGGGTCGAGCGCTGCGTGGGGCTGGCTGCCGTGGCCGCCACGACCGATGACCTTGATGAGCATCTGGTCGGCCGATGCCATGATGGAGCCGCCCTTGCTGGCGATCCAGCCGGTGGGCAGGTTGGCGCTCATGTGCAGGGCGTACGCGCCGGTGATGGGCGACTCGGTGCCATCGGCCAGGGGCGGCAGTTCGAGCAGTCCCTCGTCGAGCATGAAGCGAGCACCGCCGAAGCCCTCCTCGCCGGGCTGGAACATGAACAGCACTCGGCCGGGCAGATCCGCCTGGCGCGCCGAGAGCAGCTTGGCGGCACCCACCAACATCGCGGTGTGCGTGTCGTGACCGCACGCGTGCATCGCGCCGCTCACCTTGGAGGTGAAGTCGACGCCGGTGTCTTCCGGCATGGGCAGCGCGTCCATGTCGCCGCGGAGCAGCACGGTGGGCCCGGGCTTGCCGCCGTCGAGCAACGCGGCGATCCCGCTGGTGGTCTCGTGCAACGTGAGGTGCAGCGGCAGACCCTCGAGCGCGCCCAGCACGTTCTCGCGAGTGACCGGAAGGTCGTTGCCCAGCTCGGGCCACTGGTGCAGTGTGCGACGAAGCGCCACGGTTTCGTCGAGCAGGTCGAGGGCTTCGTCGCGCAGTGTCGAGAGTTCCATGCGCGCATGCTAGGCAACTGACGTGAGCGCATCGGCAGACGGGGAACTGGTCGACGTGGTCGACGCCGACGACGTCGTCGTCGCCACCGTCACCCGCGCCGAGATGCGCGCCCGGCGCCTGCGGCATCGGGCCGTCTCGATCGCGGTCGTGGGCAGCGACGGCCGTCTGCTGATCCACCGGCGAGCCGACACCAAGGACATCTGGCCCGGCTGGTGGGACATCGCTGCCGGCGGAGTGGTGGGCGCAGGCGAGCACTACGACGACGCAGCCCGGCGCGAGTTGACCGAGGAACTGGGCGTGCACGCCGATGTGCTCGAACCCCTCGGCACAGCCGCGTACGAGGACGACGACGTCGCGCTGGTGGGTCGGGGCTACGTGGTCCACCACGACGGGCCGTTCGCGTTCACCGACGGCGAGATCACCGAGGTGCGCTGGGTCACGCGAGCAGGGCTCGATGTGATGATCGCCACCGAGCGGTTCGTGCCCGACAACCTTGCACTGCTCCTCCCGCTGCTCTCGCTGCGCTGATTGCCGATTTCATCTGCTCGCTGTGCGCAGTAGGACGTGGGCCGCAATGGCCACATCGATCCTTCGGAGGTTCCCATGTCCATGTACGGCGCCAATCCCGAGCAGCTGTCGTCGCTCGGCCGGTCGTTGCAGCACCAGATGGCCACGATCGACGGCGTCATCAGTGCCGTGTCGAGCGCGCTCCACGGCACCACCTGGGTGGGCCCGGCGCGCGACCAGTTCGAACACGACTGGAACAACTCGTTCCGCACCGCGCTCCAGCGGTTGAACCAGGCGTTCGACGCCGCCGGCCGCGACTGCATCGCCCGCAGCGCCGACCTGCAACGGGTGATGGGTACCCGCTGACACCCGGGCTGACGGCGTTCGGCGCGGCGGTCGCTACCCTTTCGGCGTGCTGTTGCTCGAATTCACCATCGAGCCCTTCCACGAGGGCAAGCCCGGTGCGCACGTCCGCGCCGCCGTGGAGGCCGCCGAGGCGCTGGGCGTCGCCGTCGAGTTCGGGCCATTCGGCTCCAGTTGCACCGTCAGCCAGGAACAACTCGCCCAGGTGTCGGGCGCCGTGGTGGCCGAAGCCTTCGCCCACGGCGCCACTCATGTGAGCCTGCACGTCGAACGGGTCGAGCCGGCATGAACAAGCTGCCGCGTCACCCCCTCGTGCTCGCCGTGAAACCCATTGTCGAGGCACTCGGCGCCACGCTGGTGTCGGCCGATGAACGCGAGCCGGGTGATCTGCCGCTGAAGTGGGAGGGCACCGTGCTCGCCGCCGTGCGTCCCGCAGCGCTCCACGGTGCGCTCGATCGACTCATCGAGTCGGTGGAACGCGAACTCGGGGCACCGCTGCCCACGTTGTCACGCGAAGACAAGCAGCGCGCCATCCGACTGCTCGACGAGCGTGGCGCCTTCACCCTGCGCCGTGCGGTGGAAGACGTCGCCGACGCGATGGGCGTGAGTCGCATCACCGTCTACAACTACCTCAACGCACTCCACCGCTGACGACCGCATGACCGGCACGCTCATCGTCGTCCCCTACGACCCGCAGTGGCCGGCGATTTTCCACGGTATCCGCGCCCACCTGCAGCAACTGCTGGCGCACGTCGACGTGTCGAGCATCGAACATGTCGGCAGCACGTCGGTTCCCGGGTTGGCGGCGAAACCCATCATCGACATCGACATCGTGGTCGAACGCGCCCAGGTCGACGCAGCATCACAGGCCCTCGAAGCCGCCGGCTACACGCCGCTGGGCGAGATGGGCATCGTCGACCGTTGGGCCTTCCGCCCGCCGGAGGGCGCGCCGCGCCAGAACACCTACGTGACGGTGGAAGGGTGTCTGTGCGTGCGCGACCATCGGGCGCTGCGCGACACGTTGTGTGCCGACCCCGGACTACGCGACGAGTACTCGGCGGTGAAGCTCGCACTCGCCGACCGCACCGACGACATCGATGTGTATGTCGACGGCAAGACCGACATGATCCTGAAGGTGCTACGTCTCGCGGGCATCGCCCAGGACGAACTCGACGAGCTCGCGAGGATCAACCGCCTGTGAAGGACTTCGACATCATCGGGTTCGACGCCGACGACACGTTGTGGCACAGCGAAGACAGCTTCCACGCCGGCGAACAGCGAGTGGTCGATCTGGTGTCGCCCTATGTGGCCGACGGCATCGATGTGAAGGCTGCGCTCACCGCCGTCGAGCGCAAGAATCTCGCGACGTTCGGCTACGGCGTGAAGGCCTTCGGGCTGTCGGCCGTCGAGGCAGCGGTCACCGTGAGCGACGGCCGCGTGCCGGGCCAGGTCATCGGGAAGATCGTCGAGATGATCCGCGCCCAGCTCACCGAGCCCGTGCGGCTGCTCCCCCACGTGCCGGAGGTGCTCGCCACGGTGGGACGCCAGTACCGCATCGTGCTCATCACGAAGGGCGATCTCATCCACCAGACCTTCAAGGTCGACACCAGCGGTCTGGCTCATCACTTCGAGCACGTCGAGATCCTGCTGGAGAAGGACCCCGCCGCGTACCAGCGCGTCTTCGCCGACCTGTCGGTGGCGCCCGAGCGGTTCTGCATGATCGGCAACAGCGTGCGCAGCGACATCCTGCCGGTGATGGCACTGGGCGGCACGGGCGTGCACGTGCCCTACCCATTGCTGTGGGAGCTCGAGCACGTCGAGCACGACGAACACTTCGCCGAACTCGAGAGCATCGCCGACCTTCCCGGTTGGCTCGGCATCTGACCCGGTCGACGCACGACGCGTCAGGAAGTGCGCGTCACCCACACCTGGTGTACCTCCACCACGGCGCCGTTCGCCACGTCGAGCAGGAACGGGAACGCCGCGTAGCGATAGGTGGGCGGCGCTGAGGCAGCTGGCGCGGCGCCACCGACGAGTCGCAACAGCTCGGCACTCGTGATGGCGAAGTTCTGTCGATCCTCGGCCACCACCGACACGATGGCCATCGCAGCGACGGCAGCAATGATGGGGCCGTGCGGGTCGGCCACATGGGCGTAGCCGTCGGTGCACCGTGAAGCGCCGGCCACCGCTTCACACGCCGAGGCGAACAGCGCCTGCGACAGCTCGAACACGATCGATCCGTCCTTCGCCTCGGCGGACTCGGCCCAGTACTGGCCATCGGGCAGACCGGCCAGACCCTTGCCGCCCGACACCCACGTGTGGGTGATTGCGGCGGTGCGGTCGGGCACCACGGGGACGGGTGCATGGTCGTAGAGGCTGATGACGCCCGGCTTCGGGTCACCGCCGCACGCGACGAGCAGACCGGCGAGCGCCACGACGAAGGCGAAGCGCCGCATCGTGGTGCTCACAGACGACGGAGCGACACGTTGGTGACGCGATGATCGGCGCCCTTGCGCAACAGGAGGCCCGCGCGTCCCTTCGTGGGTTCGATGTTCTCGCGGAGGTTCTTGCCGTTGATCTCGCGCCAGATGAAGCGGGCGGTCTCAGCGGCTTCCTCTCGCGTGAGGTGCGCGTAGTGCTGGAAGAAGCTGTCGGGGTTCTGGAACACCGTGTCGCACAACGTGAGGAACCGCTGCACGTAGTACTCCTCGATGTCGCGCTCGTCGGCATCGATGTAGATCGAGAAGTCGAAGTAGTCGCTGACGAACTCGGTGGGAGCAGTGTCGCCGCGCGAGCCGGCCTGCAGCACGTTGAGACCCTCGAGGATGAGGATGTCGGGCTGACGCACCACCACTTCCTCGCCGTCGACGATGTCGTAGACGACGTGGCTGTACACCGGCGCACTCACCTCGGCCGCACCGCTCTTCAGCTCGCGCAGGAACTGCAGCAGTCGACGGGTGTCGTAGCTCTCGGGAAAGCCCTTGCGGTTCATGATGCCGCGTTCCTCGAGCACCCGGTTGGGGTGCAGGAAGCCATCGGTGGTGACCAGGTCGACCTTCGGGTGGTCGGGCCAGCGAGCGAGCAGCGCCTGCAGGATGCGGGCGAACGTGCTCTTGCCCACCGCCACGCTGCCGGCCACGCCGATGACGTAGGGCACCTTCGGTGCCAGCGTGCCCAAGAACGCTGCTGATGCCTTGTGCAGGTTCTGCGTGGCGGCGACGTAGAGGTTGAGCAATCGCGTGAGCGGTAGGTACACGGCCGCGACCTCGTCGAGATCGATGTGGTCGTTGATGCCGCGCAACGACTCGAGGTCACTTTCGCGCAGCGTGAGCGGCGTGGCGGCGCGCAGTTCGGCCCATTCCGGCCGGGTGAAGGTGAGATACCGGTCGGTAGCACCCTGTGGTTCCGAAGCGATCACGGGCGAAACCCTACGCTGACGATGTGAGCGATCCCCAACGAACGTCGGCGGCGGGCGCGGCGGATCCGCTCCGGCGCAAGCAGCTGGGCTCGTGGTACACCCCGCCCGATCTGGTGGACGCAGTCGTGCGCGAGGCCGTGTTCGCCGGGGCGCGCAGCGTGCTCGACCCAGCATGCGGCGACGGCCGCTTCCTGCACGCCACCGGTCTGCCCGAACAGATGGGCGTCGACATCGACCCCACCACCGAGTTCGTGCACGACGACGCCCTGCGACGCGACTGGGGTGAGCGACGCTTCGACGTGGTCGTGGGCAACCCGCCGTTCCTCAACCAGCTGTCGACGCGCACCACCCGCGGTGGACGCTCCACCTTCGGCGGTGGGCCGTACGCCGATGCCGCGGCCGAGTTCCTCGCGCTGGCGATGCGACTGACGCGACCGGGTGGCCGCGTGGGGCTGGTGCTGCCACAGTCGTTGCTGTCGGCACGCGACGCCGGCGCGATCCGGTCCGCCGTCGACGGCCGGGCTGCACTGCGCTGGATGTGGTGGTCGCCCACGCATGTGTTCGACGCGCAGGTGCGCGTGTGGGCCGGCGTGTGGGAGGTGGGCGGCGAGCCTGGCGAGGTGCGCAGGTCGTTCGGCCCTTCGTTCGAGGCGATCGACCCGATGCCGATGCCGCGCAGTTGGGCTGCGCTGCTCACCGGCCGATCCGTGGCCGAACACGACGGGCCCACGCTCGGCGACATCGCCACGTTCGCGGTCGACTTCCGCGACCAGTTCTACGGCCTGGTGGGAGCGGTGGGCGACGACGTCGACGGCCCACCGTTGGTCACCAGCGGGCTCATCGACCCGGGGGTGTGCCGGTGGGGTGAACGCCCGGTGCGGTTCGCCAAGGAGACGTACGGCGCACCGCGAGTGGCGATCGAACGGTTGTCACCTGCGTTGCAACGGTGGGCGACACAACGGCTCGTGCCCAAGATCCTGATCGCCAACCAGACCAAGGTGATCGAGGCGGTGCACGATCCCGCGGGCGCGTGGCTGCCCGGCGTGCCCGTGATCACCTGCATCACCGACCAACCCGAACGGGTGCTGGCCGTGTTGTCGTCGCTGGCTGCGATCGAGTGGGTGCACCACCACGCCGCCGGCAGTGGCCTGGGCGCCGGCACCGTCCGCCTCAGCCCGAAGCTGCTCGCCTCGATCCCTCTTTGACGCCACGGTCGACCTGGCGTTCCGGTCCGAAATTCCGTGGAGAATTCTTGGCTCCGGTGTTGAACCCGTAATCGAACGTGTGTACGCTATCTCTCATGACTACGGCGCTCGATGTCGGCGATGAGATCCTGCTCAGCCCCGACGAGCTGGCCGTGGCGCTCGCCGAACACGAACGTCGGGCAGCGGTGTTGGCGTTGGCGGTGTCACACGTGAGCGGGGCCGGTTCCTGGAGTGAGACGGGGGCGGTGTCGATGCGGGCGTGGTTGCGCGACACCTGTCGCATGTCCGACCGCGACGCCGGGGCATGGTTGCGGCGTGCACGTCTTTTGGATTCCTACACCGAGTTCGCCGACGCCGCCATCGACGGCACATTGGGTTCATCGCACCTGGCGGCGTTGGAACGGTTGCACACCGCCCGCTACGCCGAACTGTTGGCCGAGCATCAAACACTGTTGGTACGCGAACTGGCACCCTGTCGGCCACCGATGCGGGTCACGCCTGCACACTGTGGGCCCAACGCGCCGACGCCATCCGCGAGCAGGGCGAACCGCCCTCGGAGCCGGTGCGGTCACTGCACCATGTCACCGCCGATGATGGATCCGGTCTCGGACGGTATGTGCTCGACGACATCGCCAACTCCGAATGGTTGAAAGCGATCGAGAACGCACTCACCGATGAAGGCGCCGACGACACCCGTTCGATGGCGCAACGGCGTGGTGACGCGATGTTCGACATCGCCGCGTTCTACAACAAGAACCATCAACAGCCGGGCACACCCAGGAATCATCCCCAGATCAACCTGTCCGTCAACGCCTCCACCCTGTCAGGCACACCCCAAGGAGTCGATGAGGACGGCCGGCCGGTCGACACCGCATGTGTCGACACCCGGCTGTGTGACTGCATGTTGCACACCATCATCCGCGACGGTCACGACGTCCCCTACGCGTTCGGACGCACCCGCTACACCATCCCCAAGAAACAGTTCCGCCAACTCGCCGCCCGCGACGGCGGCTGCCGATTCCCCGGCTGCAACCGGCGCGTCCGCTACTGCGATGGCCATCACATCCACTACTGGCGCCGCGGCGGAGTATCCGACTACGACAACATGACAATTCGTAAATCTGACCCCTTGCGAGGGCCGCTTGGAGGCAACCCGCAGCGGAGCGGAGGGGCGCCAGTGAGATGCCGGTTGCAGTCCGAACTACAGGGCTGTAACTTCGGTTTCTGGTTGGGTCGTCCGTTGGCTGCGGCGTCCTGGTCGTGACCTTTATCAAACACTCAAATCGCGGGCTCGCTGCACCCGCTAGCGCAGGCCCTGCAAACTTCGCATAGGAAGGAAGTCCGGTAGCAGCCTCCCGAGTTTGTGGGAGGCATCCGTGTACCGGAGCACTTCAAGGTCAGCGACCACGGCCAAAGGCCCGTCTCCGACGGGCCGTCGAGCGCGCCGGGCGCAGCCCGGCGAAGGGCGGCCGCAGGCCGCCCCTTTACTTGAAATAGCAACGAAACTCGTCAGAGGTCTGGACGGGCTGCGGGGTGGGTCATGTCGACCGATCCGGTGATGCTGCTGACCGATTCCCTCGTTGCGGATCTCGCCAAGCAAGGACCGCGCACGGGCTGGTCGCTGTCGCTGTGCATCGCAGCCCGTGAGGCTGGCGGGTCGTTCCGTTATGCGCTTCAACCTGCGCGCGTGGCGCGGGTGCCGGGGCAGCCGGCTGCGGACCCGGCGCGGGCTGCTGACGAGGCGGCGAGGCGTGCGCGTGCGATGTCTCGGCGCTACTGCGCGGCGAACGGACTGAACCGGCTTGGCACGCTGACCTATGGCGGCGCTGGCTGCCATGACCCCAAGGTGCTGCGCAGGGACGTGGCGCAGTTCTTCAAGGTGTTGCGAGGGCTGCTCGGGGGCAAGGCGTTCCCCTACTTGTGGACGTCCGAGTGGCACAAGTCCGGCCACGGGCTGCATGTGCATTTCGCTGTCGGTCGCTACATCAAGCGTGCGCTCATCGAGCAGGCCTGGCCGCACGGGTTCGTGCACATCAAGCTCCTGGGTGATCTCCCGGTCGGATCGGGCACAGTCGCAGAGGCCCGGCAGGCTGCCCGCTACCTGTCCAAGTACGTGGGCAAGGACTTCGACATCCAACGGTCGAGCGGTCTACATCGCTACGAGGTCGCCCAGCAGTTCCAACCGAAGATCACCGGAGTGTGGGGACGCACCCGTGACGAGGCCATCGAGATCGCCAGTTTCATCATGCGCGACTCGCCCGAGGTCACGTGGTTCTCCGACACCAAACAGGACTGGCATGGTCCGCCAGCGTTGTGGCTCCAATGGCGCGGCTGACACCCGACGAACTGGCAGCGTTCGTCGAGGCCACCTGCCAGCGCCGGGGCGTCCCGGTCAAGATCGACGACCCGTTCACCGTTCAACGCATCGCTGTGCTCCTGCGAGGCCAGGACGACCGACACGGCGCGCAGCGGCGTGCGGTCGACTGGCCCGACGAGCAAGCATCCGGCGAATGACTGGACAGGCCGCGCCATGTCGGGCATTTAGCACGGTGGTGGCGAGTCGAGTGGGCGGTTCAGATCACTTGTCAGATGCGGCCTTCACGAGTGCGGCGATGTCGTCTCGAAGGGCCTCAAGTGCTCGACGGTTCTCCGAGATCCAGGCAGGCCCGTACTGCTCGTAGAGCGCCGCCAGAACGGCTGAATTTGCACGTTGCTCCATGGCGCACGGATCCGCTGCCCCCGGGGAAGCAGGTGTTGGGTTGAACCCTGCGGCACGCTGACACTCGAAAAGCAGCGCCGCTGATCTAATCGCCTTCGGGTCGCTTCGTACTTCGGCTTCCAGGGTGGCGTACTCGGCCTGCATCGCGGGAAGGATGTTGACGCGGGCGGCAGCGACGCTCCCGCAGTGAACCTGCTCGGGGGTTACCACGCCCACGCGATCAAGAGACTGGTTCGGCGCCTCCAGAGCCATGCACTCCGCAAACGCTTGCCCGTCGGCGGTGCGCGCCCACTGCGCAGCCTCGACCGGATCGGCTGGCATCCCGATGAACCGTTGGATGGGATCGCGGTCGTCCGCCGCCCCGACCTTGCCTGGAATGACCAAGCTCCCGATTTCAGGTGCGATTGTGGAGGTGGTCGAGTCCGGAAC
>Ga0075026_100000889_pt1 | contig 12527 bp, 10 predicted proteins | sample Str012_2_FD_71392 | JGI IMG/M metagenome (GOLD analysis project Ga0075026, IMG submission 71392) | Freshwater sediment microbial communities in response to fracking from Pennsylvania, USA - Straight Creek_MetaG_SC_2012 | ecosystem: Environmental > Aquatic > Freshwater > Creek > Sediment...
GATGTGAACGGAGCGTGTCGAGCCGACGACGGGAGGTCGAAGCCTCAGCTGCGATCGTTGTCGCAACCGTTACTGTCGGCGTGAATGGATCAGCCTACCTTTGCCTTCGACGACGTCTCGAATCCGGGCACCGTCGATGACGCCGACGTCGATCTGACGTACTCGGTCGTCGAGCTGAACTCGCTGGTCCGCGACAGCCTGCGGCGCGCGCATCCCGACGAGGTGTGGGTGCGGGGCGAAGTGCAGAACCTCAGCCGTTCGTCGGCGGGTCACACCTACTTCTCGTTGGTCGAGAAGGCCGGGCAGGGTGATCGGGTGCAAGGCCGTCTCGACGTCGCGCTGTTCCGCGACGACCGGCGGGCGGTCCAGCGCGCGTTGGCTGACGTGCCCGGGGCCGAGCTCGGGAACGACGTCGAGGTACGGATCCGGGGTCGGGTGACCCTCTATCCGCCCACCGGCCGCTACCAGTTGGTGATGACGGCCATCGATCCCGTGTTCACCGTCGGCGGCATCGCCGCGAACCGGGAACGGGTGCTGCGCGCGCTCGCAGCAGAGGACCTCCTCGACGCCAACGGCCGGCTGGGGTTGGCGTCGGTGCCGCTACGGGTCGGGCTGATCACCAGTGCAGGGAGCGCGGCCTACCACGATTTCGTCCATGAATTGGAGGCGAGCCCGTTTGCGTGGCGGGTGGTCGTGGCCGACGTGCGGGTGCAGGGCGCGGCCGCGGCGCGTCGCATCAAGTGGGCGCTGGGGCAGATGTCGCAGCTCGACATCGACGCGATCGTGCTCGTGCGCGGCGGCGGATCGCGCGCCGATCTCGGCGCGTTCGACACCGATCTGGTTGCGCGCGCGATCGCGTCCATGCCGGTGCCGGTCATCACCGGTGTGGGGCACGAGACCGACCGCAGCGTCGCCGACGAGGTCGCACACACCGCGCGCAAGACGCCCACCGCCTGCGCCCAGGTGCTCGTGGCGCGAGTCGCGGAGTTCGTCGCCGGGCTCGACGACGCGTCGCAGCGGGTTGCGGCGCGCGCGCGGCAACGGATCGTGATGGCCACGCACGAGGTCGAGGCCGCGACTCGCCGGGCGGAGGGGGCGGCGCCCGCGGCCGTCGCTCGGCAACGTCTGCAGCTGGAGCGCGCCCACGGTCGGATCGACGAGCTGGCGCGCCGGCGCGCCGGCGAAGCCGGGTCCCGGTTGGATGCCTGTGCGCGCCGGGTGGGCGACCTCGGACGCCGGGCGACGCGCGCGGGTGCGCAATCGCTCGACGCACACGAACGCGCGGTGGCAACGGCCGCGAACCATCACCTCACCCGAGGTGCGCTGCGACTTGACGCGCACGAGACGGCGTTGCGAGCGCTCGATCCGCGCCGAGTGCTCGAACGGGGCTACTCGATCACGCGCCGCGCCGACGGTCGCGTGCTCAGGGGTGTTGCTTCGCTGCAGGTGGGCGAGGTCCTGGACACCGAACTCGCGGGCGGCCACGTCGTGAGCCGTATCGAGACGACCATGGAGGACACTGGTGACTGAGGAGATCGGCTACGCCGACGCGATGCACGAGCTCGGTGAGATCCTCCAGGAGCTCGAACGCGACGATCTCGACGTCGACGTGCTCGCGGTCCGCGTGCAGCGCGCCAGCGAGCTCATCCGGCTCTGCCGCGAACGCATCGCCCGAGCCCAGTCCGACGTCGACCGCATCGTCACCGACCTGGAGTCCGTCGCAACTGCGCCCGACCCGGAGCCGGAGCACGCAGACGGATAATCCGCATCCTTGCGGAGGGGTCGTCAGCTCTTCTGGCCGGTGAGCTTGCGGTTCTTGAACTGGGCCTTCACGTAGTCGCGGTTGAGCAGCGCGATGAAGTCGATGCTGATCTCCTTCGGGCACGCCTTCTCGCACTCGCCGTGGTTGGTGCACGACCCGAAGTAGCTCTCCATCACCTCGACCATGTTGATCACGCGCTCGTAGCGTTGCGGTTGGCCCTGGGGGAGCAGGCTCAGGTGCGCGACCTTCGCCGCGGTGAAGAGCTGCGCGGCGCCGTTCGGACACGCGGCGACGCAGGCGCCGCAACCGATGCACGCGGCGGCATCCATCGCCGCGTCGGCGGCTTCCTTCGGCACGAGGATCAGGTTGGCGTCGGGCGCGCTGCCCGTCGGGGCCGAGATGTACCCGCCCGCCTCGATGATGCGGTCGAAGGCGCTGCGATCGACGACGAGGTCGCGGATGATCGGGAAGGCGCGGGCCCGCCAGGGTTCCACGACGATCTCGTCACCGTCGTTGAACTTGCGCATGTGCAGCTGGCAGGTGGCGGTGCCTTCCGACGGCCCGTGCGCGCGGCCGTTGATCATCATCGAGCACGATCCGCAGATGCCTTCGCGGCAGTCGTGGTCGAACGCGATCGGATCCCTCCCGTCGGCGACGAGTCGGTCGTTGACGACGTCGAACATCTCGAGGAACGACATTTCGGGGCTGATGTCGGGCGCGTCGATGCTCTCGAACGCGCCGGGAGCGTCGGTGCCGGCCTGACGCCAGACGCGGAGTTTCAGGTTCATGGTGCCTTCCAGCTATTTGTAACTGCGCTGCGCGAGATGGACGTACTCGAACTCGAGTTGCTCCTTGTGGAGCGTCGGGGCTTTGCCCACGCCTTCGAACTCCCACGCGGCCACGTGCGAGAAGTCGGCGTCGTCGCGCAGGGCTTCACCGTCTTCGGTCTGGTGCTCGACACGGAGGTGCCCGCCGCACGATTCTTCGCGGGTCAACGCGTCGAGACACAGCAGCTCGCCAAACTCGAGGAAGTCGGCAACGCGGCCGGCCTTCTCCAACGACTGGTTGAGCGTGGCCCCGCTGCCGGGCACCTTCACGTCGGCGTAGAACTCGGTCCGCAGCGCGGGGATGTCGGTGAGCGCCTTCTCCAGCGACTGCTGGCTGCGCGCCATCCCGCAGTTGTCCCAGAGGATGTTGCCGAGCTCCCGGTGGAAGTGGTCGACCGAGTGCTTGCCGTTGATCGAGAGGAGTCGCCTCGTGGAATCGGCGACCGCTGCTTCCGCCTCGCGGAAGGCCGGGTCGTCGGCCGGAACCGGTTCGGTGCCGAGCTGCGGCGCGAGGTAGTCGGAGATGGTCGACGGCAGCACGAAGTAGCCGTCGGCGAGACCCTGCATGAGCGCGCTCGCCCCGAGGCGGTTGGCGCCCTGGTCGGCGAAGTTGGCCTCGCCGAGCACGTAGAGACCGGGCACGTTGCTCATCAGGTTGTAGTCGACCCAGAGCCCACCCATCGTGTAGTGGATCGCCGGGTAGATGCGCATCGGAACCTGGTACGGGTTCTCGTCGGTGATGCGCTCGTACATCTCGAAGAGGTTGCCGTAGCGCTCCTCGATCACGTCGTGGCCGAGGCGCTCGATCGACTCCTGGAAGTCGAGGTACACACCGTTCTTCTGCGGTCCGACACCACGACCGGCGTCGACCTCGGTCTTGATCGCGCGCGACGCGACGTCGCGCGGGACGAGGTTGCCGAACGTCGGGTACCGCCGCTCGAGGAAGTAGTCGCGGTCGGCCACGGGGATCTGGTCGGGGGAGCGGGAATCGTCGAGCTGCTTGGGAATCCAGACCCGGCCGTCGTTGCGCAGCGACTCCGACATCAGCGTGAGCTTGCTCTGGAAGTCGTCGCTGCGCGGGATGCACGTCGGGTGGATCTGCGTGAAGCAGGGGTTGGCGAACAACGCCCCTCGCTTGTGGGCGCGCCACGCGGCGGTGACGTTGCTGGCCTTGGCGTTGGTCGACAGGTAGTAGGCGTTGCCGTAGCCACCCGTGCACAGCGCCACCGCGTGCGCCGACCACGACTGCACCGCGCCGGTAGTGAGATCGCGGGTGACGATGCCGGCGGTGCGGCCGTCCTTCACCACGAGGTCGAGCATCTCGCAGCGGGTGTGCAGCTCTACCGTGCCGCGTGCCACTTGATGCGCCAGCGCCTGGTACGCGCCGAGCAGCAGCTGCTGGCCGGTCTGGCCCCGGGCGTAGAACGTGCGCGACACCTGCGCACCGCCGAACGAACGGTTGTCGAGCAGGCCGCCGTACTCACGGGCGAACGGCACGCCTTGCGCCACGCACTGGTCGATGATGTTGACGCTCACCTCGGCCAACCGGTACACGTTGCCCTCGCGGGCGCGGAAGTCGCCGCCCTTCACCGTGTCGTAGAAGAGCCGGTAGACGCTGTCGCCGTCGTTCGGGTAGTTCTTCGCCGCGTTGATGCCACCCTGCGCGGCGATGCTGTGCGCGCGTCGCGGTGTGTCGTGGAACGTGAACAGCTGCACCCGGTAGCCGAGTTCGCCGAGCGTCGCCGCCGCCGCGGCACCGGCGAGCCCGCTGCCGACCACGATGATCTCGAAGCGACGCTTGTTGGCCGGGTTCACCAGCTTCACGTCGAACTTGTGCTGCGACCACTTCTCCGCGATCGGGCCGGACGGGATTTTGGCGTCGAGCTCACCGATCATGGTCATCTCGTCACCACCCCGGTCGTGATGAGGAGCGGCATGCTCACGTTGCCCACCGTGATGACGACCGCGAAGGCGATCGCGAAGTAGCGGCGCCAGATGTTCCACCGCGGGTTGTTGAGCCCCAAGCTCTGGAACATGCTCCAGGCGCCGTGGAAGATGTGGAAACCCAGCGCGAACATGCAGACGATGTAGATGATCGCGACCGGGACCCGCTCGAAGCTGTAGAAGAGGTTGTCGTACGGGTCGCCCCGCACGAAGTGCGGGTTCGCGCTGCCCCAGGTGAGATCGGCGAGATGGAAGATCACGAAGAGGCCGACGATGATTCCGGTCCAGCGCATCGTGCGCGAGGCGAAGTTGGCCGCGACGTAGTCGCGCTTCGACTGGTAGCGCGTGGGACGCGCCTTCTGGTTCATCCGGGTGAGTTGGTACGCCGCGACGATGTGGCCGAAGAACGCAGCGATCAGGCCGATGCGCATGGTCCAGAGGAGCACCGTGCGGGGCAGGGCGGGCTCCCCGAGGTTGCGTAACCACTCGCCGTAGACGTTGATGTGCTCACGGCCGAGGAACACCTTCAGGTTGCCGACCATGTGCGCGAGCACGAAGCCCAGCAACATGATCCCGGTGATCGCCATGATCCACTTCTTGCCGACGGCAGAACGCCAGAACCGCACCAGGAAGTGGCCCTGCGGCCGCGGCGCCGGGACCGGCGGACCGGTGTAGCGGGCCAGGCGATCGGCGTCGTCGGCGCCGGCCTTCTGGCTTGCGGTCGACAGCTCTTCCTCCACCTTGGCCATGGCGGAAACGTACCGGGCAAGCGTTGTACAGCCAGGATTGTGAGCGTTTTCTCAAGCTCCCGACCGGCCCGGGGTGGGGCGGCGAGCCCGGGATCTCCCCAGATCAGCGGCGGAGGCGCGCTGATACGGTGGCGCGAACGGCCACGACGAGTGGGAGTAGCAGCGATGACGCGTCCCGGAACCCTTGGCGAGCTGAAGGCCAGCGGCTGGGTGTCGCGCCCCGTCAAGGAGGAGGTCCGGGCCAACGCGCTCGCCCGCATCGGCGAGGGTCGGCCGCTCGTCGAGGGCGTGATCGGCTACGAGGACACCGTCCTGCCCCAACTCGAGAACGCCCTCATCGCCGGCCACGACGTGATTTTTCTGGGAGAGCGCGGGCAGGCCAAGACCCGCATGATCCGCTCCCTCACCGCGCTCCTCGACGAGTGGATGCCGATCGTCGCCGGGAGCGAGATCAACGACGACCCCTACCACCCCATCTCCCAGCACGCCCGCGTGCTCATCGCGGAGCGGGCCGAAGAGACCCCGATCGAATGGGTCCATCGCGACCGACGCTTCGGCGAGAAGCTGGCCACTCCCGACACGTCGATCGCCGACCTCATCGGTGAGGTCGACCCGATCAAGGTCGCCGAGGGTCGCTACCTGTCCGACGAGCTCACCATCCACTACGGCCTGGTGCCACGCACCAACCGCTCCATCTTCTCGATCAACGAGCTCCCCGATCTCGCCGAACGCATCCAGGTGGGTCTGCTTAACGTGCTCGAGGAGCGCGACGTCCAGATCCGCGGGTACAAGGTGCGTCTGCCGATCGACCTCATGCTCGTGGCGTCGGCCAACCCCGAGGACTACACCAACCGCGGCCGCATCATCACCCCGCTGAAAGACCGCTTCGGCGCCCAGATCCGCACGCACTACCCGCTCGACGCCGAATTGGAAGCCGCGGTGATCGAGCAAGAAGCGCGGCCACTGACTGCCGACGGGCTCAACGTGCAGGTCCCGGCCTTCATGACCGAGATCGTGGCCGAGATGAGCCAACAGGCGCGCCGGTCGCCGCACATCAACCAGCGCTCGGGGGTGTCGGTACGGCTCTCGATCGCCAACTACGAGACGCTCGTGGCCAACGCAACTCGGCGCGCGCTGCGCCACGGGGAAACCGAAGTCGTGCCGCGCGTGAGCGACCTCGACGCCCTGGTCGCGAGCACTGCGGGCAAGGTCGAGTTCGAAACCGTCGACGACGGTCGCGAGGAGCAGGTGCTCGACCGCATCGTCAAGGCGTCGATCGTCGAGACGTTCCGCGCCCGCACCCGTCCGGAGAAGCTCACCGACGTCGTGAGTGCGTTCGAGGGCGGCCTGGTCGTGCACACCGGCGAGGACATCGCGTCGTCGGAGTACGCCAAGTTGCTCAGCGAGCTTCCCGCGCTGCGCGCCACCCTTGCCGACCTCGAGGTGGGGGAGACGCCGGCCGGCGTTGCGTCGGCCACCGAGTTCGTGCTCGAAGGCCTGCACCTCTCGAAGCGGCTCAACAAGGATGCCGTGGGCGGCCGCGCCGTCTACCGCGGCCGGGGTTAGACGGTTCGGGGTGAGAGGTTCGGGCTAGATCCCGCCCGAGCCGTCGCGGTTCTGCTTGTAGAGCTCGCACCCGCTGGCGGCCCGCCGGTTGACGTTGTCGACGGCGACGCGGACCTTGGGATTGTCGACGACGGCCTTCGACGTGTCGCCCGCCGCCCGCCGCTGCATCGCGTCGAGGTAGGTCTGCGCGTCGTGGGCGATGTCCTTGGGCGCGTGGGCGGCGAGCTTGGCCACGAGCGCGGTCTGTCGGTCAATCTTGCCGATGAGCTTCGGCAGGTTGGTGTCGTAGTTGTACGCGGCTTCGCAGAACGCCTTGCTCGGGGTCGGCAGCGACGTCTCGGAGTTCCGAGAGCAGGCCGTCAGCGCCACGGTGAGGAGCACGAGGGCGACGGCCGGTCGCAAGACGCGCATGCCCGCATTGTGGACCCTCCCCGAGCCGGATCGCGAACCGGTACGGTTAGGTTGATGGAGATGCAGCGGAGGCGTGGCCGGAGGCCGGGACGCCGGAGCGGAATCGACCAGTTGTGATGGAGATGCAGCGGAGGCGTGGCCGGAGGCCGGGACGCCGGAGCGGAATCGACCAGTTGTGATGCATCGTCGTGGTCCTGGGTTCCGGTACTCACGTTGGGATGGCAGTCAGACCGGTTTCGACCTCGACGGCGAGTCGCTGCTCGACGAGATGAGCGACGACCTCCTGTACCACGGCGACCTCAACGCCGCGCTGCGCCGGATGATGCAGCAGGGCTTCCGCGACCGCAACGACGAGCGACTCATGGGTCTCCGGGAGATGATGGAGCGGCTGCGCGAACGTCGCCGCCAAGAGCTCGAGAGCCGCGACCTCGGTGGTGTGTACGACGACATCGCCGAGCAACTCAACGAAGTCGTCGACATGGAGCGCGAGGGCATCGAGCGTCGCCTCGACGAGGCGACGCGGTCGGGCGACCAACGCCGCCAGGAGCTGCTGGAAGATGTCGCAGAGCAACGGCGGCGCGAGCTGGAGGAGATGCCGCCCGACCTCGCCGGGCGCGTGCAGTCGCTCCAGCAGTACGAGTTCATGGACGACGCCGCGCGCGAGCGGTTCGAGGAGCTGATGGACCAGCTGCGCGAGCAGTTGATGCAGAGCTACTTCAACCAGCTCTCCGAGGGCATGCAGAACATGACCCCCGAACGCATGCAGCACATGAAAGACATGCTCAACGAGCTCAATCAGATGCTCGAGCAGCGCGAGCGGGGCGAAGAGCCCGACTTCGACGGGTTCATGGAGCGCCACGGCGAGTTCTTCCCCGGCAACCCGCAGACCCTCGACGAGCTCCTCGAACAGATGGCGCAGTCGATGGCGCAGATGCAGCAACTCATGAACTCGATGACACCCGAGCAACGCGCCCAGCTGCAGGCCCTGTCGGAGTCGTTGCTGGAAGACATGGACCTGCGCTGGCAGGTCGACCAGCTCTCCCGCAACCTGCAGCAGGCGTTCCCCAACCTGCCGTGGCAGCGGTCGCAGAATTTCAGTGGCAACGACCCGCTGCAGTTCGGCGAGATGCCCGGGCTGCTCGACACGCTGGGTGATCTCGACGCGCTCGAGAACCTGATGAAGTCGGCGACCCAGCCCGGCGAGCTTGCTGAGGTCGATCTCGATCGTGCCCGCGAGCTGCTGGGCGACGACGCGGCGCGTTCACTCGACCGTCTGCGCGAGCTCACCAAGATGCTGGAAGACGCCGGCCTCATCGAACAGCGCGAAGGTCGCCTCGAGCTCACACCGCGCGCGATTCGCGCCATCGGCAACAAGGCGCTCTCCGATCTCTACCGCAAGTTGGTGAAGGACCGCGCCGGCCGTCACGAACTCGAACGCAACGGCGTGGGCAACGAACATGCGCACGACCACAAGCCCTACGAGTTCGGTGATCCGTTCCACCTCAACGTGCAGGAAACGGTGAAGAACGCGATCTGGCGCTCAGGCGCGGGCACGCCGGTGCGCTTGTCGCCCGACGACTTCGAGGTCGAGCGCACCGAGATGCTCACCCGCTCGGCCACCGTGCTCTTGCTCGACGTGTCGCTCTCGATGCCGATGCGCGACAACTTTCTCCCCGCCAAAAAGGTGGCGATGGCACTGCACGCGCTCATCACGAGCCAGTTTCCACGCGACTACTTCGGACTCGTCTCGTTCGGACGCGTCGCGCGCGAGGTGAAGCCCGAGCTGCTGCCCGAGATGAGCTGGGACTTCGAGTGGGGTACCAACATGCAGCACGCGCTGCTACTGGCGCGCAAGATGTTGGCCCGCGAAAGCGGGACCAAGCAGATCATCATGGTCACCGACGGCGAACCGACGGCGCACATCGAAGGTGGCGAGGCCTACTTCCAGTACCCGCCGTCGCCGGTCACCATCGAGGAGACGCTAAAGGAAGTGATGCGCTGCACGCGTGACCGCATCCGCATCAACACCTTCATGCTCGACGAGAGTTACTACCTGAAGTCCTTCGTCGAGCAGATGATGCGGGTGAACGGTGGGCGCGCGTTCTTCACCAACGCCGACACGCTGGGCGACTACGTGCTCGTCGACTTCCTCGACCACCGCCGCCAACGTCGTCGCGCCAGTTAGTGAGTCAGTCGCCGGTGTAGTTGGCGCGGATCCGGTAGCGCAGACGGTGTTCGTACTCTTCGAGGCCGTGCGCGATCCAGCCGGCGCTGCGGGCGACCGCGAAGATCGCCTCGCCGGCGCCGTGCACCATGCGCATCGACTCGGCGAGCACGCCGAGTGCGAAGTCGACGTTGGGATGCGGCCCCCCGTCGCTCGCCATCACCGCCAGTACCCCCTCGGCGGCGCGCCACAGGTCGCGCGGTGGCTTGCACCGTTCCACCGCGTCGAGCAGCACGGGCGCGCGCGGGTCGGGACCCTCGTACACCGCGTGACCGAAGCCCGGGACGTGCTCGCCATCGTGCAAGGCCTGCCCGATCGCGGTCGCGGGCGACGTCGCCACCGCGTCGCGGAGGAGGCTGCGCACGAACTCCGACGCGCCACCGTGTAACGGGCCTCCGACTGTCGCCAGGCCGGTGAGCAGCAAGAGGTACGGATCGGCCCACGTCGACGCGGCCACGCGCACCGCGAACGTCGAGGTGGCGAGCTCGTGGTCGGCGAGCAACGAGAGCGCGCGGTCGAGGGCGCGGACGCGTGCGGTCGTCGGGTCGAGGGGTGACACACGCGTCCACAGCCGGCGGGCGAGTGATCCGGTCGTGCTCGGTGCGTCACGGGTGTCGATGGGCGGGAGCGCCTCGACCAGAGTGGCCAGAAGGGTGCCCGCGCGCGCCGCGACCGATGCCACGCGCCGGTCGTTGCGCAACGGATCGCCGGGGCGCAACGCGGCGACGATCACGCGCAGCCGATCGGGGAGCGGGGTGTCGGCGGGAAGCGCGGCCTGGACGCGGCGGGCGAGAGCCAGGCCGATTGGATCCGCGGTCCAGTGGTCGTGCGGGGCGATGGGCGTGCCCCACAGCCACGCCGCGACCTCCTCGTAGCGGGTGTCGAGCGCGGCGCGGGTCGCGTCCCAGCCGCGGTACGCGAGGTGGCCGGCGGGATCGAGCGCGGTGACGGCCTGATCGATCACGATCTCGGGCGCGCCAACCCGGACCCGCGGCCGACCGTGCGCGGCGAGGAGCTCGACGTCGCTGCGCGCGTAACGGCTGGTCCGGCTCCCGGGTGCCCGTTCCCTGCGCACGAGCCCGCGGCTCACATAGGCGTAGAGCGTTTGCGGTTTCACGCCGAGGCGGGCGGTGGCCTCGGCCGCGGTCAGCCAACGTTCCTCGCGCACTCCTCCATCATATTGATGAACAATCAACGTTGACAACATGTGGGGCCAGACGGACGCTCGACGTGACCACACACGAGAAGGAGATGGCAACGATGACCATGACCGCCGCCGCCGCCCCCCGCGGCCTCAAGGGACTGATCGTGGCCGACACCGCCTTGGGCGACGTCCGCGGCCTCGAAGGCTTCTACCACTACCGCCAGTACTCGGCGCCCGACCTGGCTGCGGCCCGGACGTTCGAGGACGTCTGGTATCTGCTCTTTGAGGGTGAGCTGCCGTCGACCTCGGCGCGCGCCGCCTACGCCGCGCACATCGCGCGCGCGCGACCGCTGCCCCTCGCGGTGCCCGAACTGCTCCCCGCGTTCGCCAGTGGGCTGACGCCGCCACTTGCGGCGTTGCGCACGGCGCTGTCGCACCTCGCCGCGATCGAAGGAATGCCGCCGACGTACGAAGCCGTTCCCGAGACCATCCGAACCAACGCATTGCGGATGGCGGCGGTGACGCCCGTTTTGGTCGCGGCGTTGTACCGGGCGGGGCGCGGCGCGCCGATCGTCGCGCCCCGTGACGACCTCGGGCATGTGGCGAACTACCTGTACATGATCGACGGCGAGGTTCCCGATCCGAGGCGGGTGCGGGCCGTCGAGCAATACATGATCTTGGCGATCGACCACGGGTTCAATTCGTCGACGTTCACAGCACGCGTGGTGACGTCAACGGGAGCCGACGTCGGCGCCGCGGTCGTTGCCGCGCTCGGTGCACTGTCGGGCCCGCTGCACGGAGGTGCACCGAGCCGCGCCCTCGACACCCTCGATGCCATCGGAACCCCCGACAACACCGAGGCGTGGGTGCGGAGCGCGGTCGCGAGCGGTCAGCGCATCATGGGGTTCGGGCACGCGGTGTACCGCACCGCGGATCCGCGTTCGGTGATGCTGCGTGCCATTGCCCGAGAGTTCGGTGGCCCCCGAGTCGACTTCGCGGTGCAGGTCGAGGCGACCGTCGAGCGCGTGCTCGCCGAGTTGAAGCCGGGGCGCGAGCTGCACACCAACGTCGAGTACTACGCCGGCGTGGTCATGGAGCTCTGCGGGATTCCGCGCGAGTTGTTCACCTCGACGTTCGCCGCCAGCCGCATGGTCGGGTGGTGCGCGCAGATCCTGGAGCAATCGTCGGACACCGCGATCATCCGCCCGAGTGCGCGCTACATCGGACCCGACGCGCCCGAACCGGTTCCCGCGGCGATCTGACCGATCAGGTGGCCGCGAGCTCGCGTTCGTAGCGTTCGTGCACCGCGGGGTCGAAGCAGACGAAGCGAACGGAGTGCACCCCCGTGATCGTGGCCCGCACGGTTTCGACGGCGATCCGGGTGGCTTCGGGAACGGGGTACCCGTAGGCCCCGGTGCTGATGGCCGGGAACGCGACTGATTCGGCGCCGATCTCGTCGGCGACCTCGAGACAGCGGCGGTAGCAGCTCTGGAGCAGACGGGCTTCGCCCGAGTGCCCGCCCTGCCAGATCGGACCAACGGTGTGGATCACGAAGCGCGCCGCCAGGTCGTAACCGCCGGTGGGCTTGGCGTCGCCGAAGGCACAGCCTCCCAACTCGTGGCAGGCCTCACGCAGACCGGGGCCGGCGGCCCGGTGGATCGCGCCGTCGACCCCGCCCCCGCCGAGCAACGAGGGGTTGGCGGCATTCACCACCGCGTGGACGTGTTCGGTGACGATGTCGCCCAGCACGACCTCGAGATGGGGTCCCACGAGGCGCAGCGTAGGTTCACGAATCGTGGCGCTGCAGGGCCCGAGCGCACGGACGCCGGGCTGTGCCCGCGCACCCGCCGCTCCCGACGCGAAGAAGAAACCCCTTGCGCTCGGGTCCACAACCGAGCAT
>Ga0075026_100000890_pt1 | contig 12526 bp, 7 predicted proteins | sample Str012_2_FD_71392 | JGI IMG/M metagenome (GOLD analysis project Ga0075026, IMG submission 71392) | Freshwater sediment microbial communities in response to fracking from Pennsylvania, USA - Straight Creek_MetaG_SC_2012 | ecosystem: Environmental > Aquatic > Freshwater > Creek > Sediment...
GATTCTCGATCCTCGATCCTCGATCCTCGATCCTCGATCCTCGATCCTCGATCAAAGTTCCCGGACCCAGATATTCCGGTAGCTCACGGGGTTTCCGTGGTCCTGGAGCACAATGGGTTCCTTGTCGCCGTGGGGAACATATTCGGGAATGCCGATATATTCCGTTCCGCCCCAGATGGCTGCGTTATTCTGAATGAGCGCGCCATTCTGGAAGGCGGTGATGCGGGCCTGTGATATCAGGCGTCCATCTTTGGTGAAGCGGGGCGCCGTGAAGATCACGTCATAGGTCTGCCATTCGCCAGGCGGGCGGCAGACATTGACCAGCGGGAACAGTTGCTTGTAGATGGCACCGGCCTGGCCGTTGGAGTAGGTGCGGTTGTTGTAGTTGTCCAGCACCTGGAGCTCGTATTTCCCCATCAGGAAGATACCGCTGTTGCCGCGGCCCTGTCCGTCGCCTTTCACTTCAGCGGGGGTGCGCCATTCGATGTGCAACTGGCAGTCGCCAAAGCCTTGCCTGGAGGTGATCACCCCGGTGCCGGCCTTTACGGTCATGGCGCCGTCGCTGATGGTCCAGGGGTTGGCGCCTCCATCAGCGCTTTTCCAGGCAGAACCGTCCTTTCCATTGAACAGTACGATGGCGTCACTGGGAGCGTCCTGTGCGGTCTTGCCGGGCGTCACCACGGGCACCTGCGGTTCCCAGACCTCGGAAAGATGCGGATCGCCGCCTTTGCGCGGGATGGGCATGGGTTGTTGGGCAAGTGTCACTGCGGCAGGCGCCAGCGCGACAAGGATCATAATCGTTCTTTTCATCGATCAGAATTTGGGAAGTGTATAATTGTTGTGATAAGTCGGGGTGATGAACTGGTTGGCTTCTGCATCCGTGAACTCGTCCTTGGCCTTGTCCCAATACAGTTTCTTTCCGGTCCTGTAAGCGATATTGCCCATCTGGCAGATCTTGGCCACATTGGCGCCGGCCTCGATGGGGGTGTGCAGGAGGGAAGCGTCACGCTTCTTCACCGCTTCGATGAAGTTCTTTGTGTGGTTGGCGAGTCCGTCGTCGGAGCGTTTCACTTCGGCCACCGCCTCCATGCGCTTGCCTTCGGGGATGACCTTCCAGCCACCGCGATCCAGCACGAGGGTACCGTTGTTGCCGATATAGGCGATGCCATGGTCTTTGCCGTAGTTGCCGCCATCGATGGCTTGCGCGTGTTCCCACAGCATGAGGAAGTCACCATAGTCGTATACAGTGGCGAGTGTGTCAGGGGTCTCGTTCGCATCGTCCGGGTAGGCCATCTTGCCGCCCGAAGCCATCACTGAAAGTGGCTCATGGGCATTCATTCCCAACAGGGCATAGTCCACGAGATGCACACCCCAGTCCGTCATCAGGCCACCGGCATAATCCCAGAACCAGCGGAAGTTGAAATGGAAACGGTTGGGGTTGAACGGTCGTTTGGTGGCGGGGCCAAGCCACATATCATAGTCCACACCGGGAGGCGGGGCGCTGTCCGGCTGCTTGGGGATGTTGGACATCCAGCCCTGGTAGGCCCAGGCCTTCACCATGCGGATCTTGCCCAGCTTGCCGGTATTGATGAAGTCGAGCGCGCTGCGGAAGTGCGCGTTGCTGCGCTGCCATTGGCCCACCTGCATGACCTTGTTGTATTTTGTCTTGGCCGAGACCATCGCCTTGATCTCATGCATGGAATTGCCGCAGGGCTTCTCGACATAGACATCCTTTCCAGCCGCACAGGCGTCCACTGCCTGAAGGCAATGCCAGTGGTCGGGGGTGCCGATGATGACGACATCGACTTCCTTGCTGTCCAGCAATTTCCGGTAGTCGCCGTACTGCACGGGCTTCATGGCGAAGTCCTTGGACAGTTCGCCGGCACGTTTGTCGAGCACGGACTTGTCGACGTCGCAGATGGCCGTGCAAACGGTCTCGGGGTTGTTCTTGAGCATGGCGCTCAGGTCGGCCCAGCCCATGCCGTTGATGCCGATCGCGCCGATCCGGATCTTGTCCACGGCCGATACCCTGTGTGGTGCATTGGCGAAAAGGGAGTTGGGGCTGCCCGCACCGAGGCCGATGCCGGCGGACATCCAGGCAGTATTGCGCAGGAAGTCGCGTCTTGATCTTTCCATATGACTATGATCATCGTTGGTGAACGACCAATATACGGTATCCCGGCCAAAAATGGCGTTAACCGGGTCAGCGGATCAGCGTGAGCAGACCGGTCTTTGTAATGATGTTCCCATTGAAATCGCGTCCCTGAACGGTCCATGCATAATTGCCCGGAAGCATCTTGCCATTCGCGTATCCGTCCCATCCCTTTTTGGGGTCTTTGGTGTTGAACACCAGCTTGCCCCAGCGATCATAGATGCGGAAAAATTCCAGTTGAACGCCGATCGGGATGACGTGCAGGATATCGTTGCGCCCATCGCCATTCGGGGTGAATGCCGTCGGCACATAGATGGCCGGTCCCTTGAACACCTTCACCAGGATGGTGTCCATACTGGGGCAGCCGGCGGGTGTGTAGGCTGTGAGCACATAACGCATGTCCTGGTCGGGCAACGCAATGGGATCGGCGAGGGTGGGGTCACTGAGAAAAGTTGAGGGCGACCATTGATAAAGTACACCGCCACTGCCTTGCAGTTGAAGGGGCTGTCCCGTGGCGATGATGGTGTCCCTTCCGGCATAGGCATTGGTCTGCCAGATGGAGACGGGATGGACCACCAGCTTGGCCGCGCATCCATTAACACCAGTGGCTTTCAGGATGATGTCGTAATCGTTGCCCGTACCGTAACGAGTGGAGATGGAAGCGCCGCTGCTGTCCTTGCGCCCATCACCCAGGTCCCAGACCCATTGGCCGATGGGTGCCGCAGGATTCTGATCGAATGCTGTGATGTTCACGGCATCGCCCACGCAGGCGTTGTTGGCAGAGAAATCGACACGTGGCCTGGGCAGCACGGAGAATGTCCGGTTCACGGGCGATGAAATGCACCCTTCCTTCGTTCTCACCAGGAGGCTCACCGTCTCTGTGGTATTCGAAAGCCCATTGGCCAGCGTGGGATTCTGGGTGTTGAAGGTCCCTGCCGATGTGGTCCAGGTCCAATTGTTCACCGTGCCGTATTGTACGCCGGACGAGTCGATGAGCGAGAGGGCATCGCCCTCGCAGTAGGGTTGGGGAGCATATCCGATCTTGGCGAAGGGATAAGTTCCGATCGTCACCTTGAGAATGGACGTATCTGAAGTGCACCCGTTATTCCCCTGGATCACCATCTTGACGTCGTAATATCCGGGTGCCGCGTACGTGTGCGGGGGAGGGTCCTGCAGGGTGGAGGTGGTTCCATCACCCAGGTCCCAATACCAGGATACGATCTTGCTGAATGAGTTTGAGCTGTCGCGGAATTGCACGGGCTTGCCGAAGCAGGTCTCCTGGTTGTCCATGCTCTTGAACCCTGGGTTGAGTGCCGTGCAGAAACGTTGCTGGTTGCGCGCGCCACCGGTGGAGGCCGTGAATCCCCAGAAGACCATCGGGTCACCGGCGAAGATATCGGTCACAAGGTCTTTGGTGATCGCGACCCTTGGCTTGTCATCCATGGCTGCGGAGAGGATCTTGGTGGCAGGGTCCCATTTCACGTACAGCAGGTGCCACTGGCCATCCTCCGCATTGTCGCGGCCTTCAAGGATCTGCACCGGACCGTTGAGGTTGTTGGCGGTGGCATGGTTGAGGTCGCCGTTCGCGGTGATGGAGATATGATCGTAGATCGGATCGTTCAGATCGGTGTTCTGCCAGGTATCCAGCACGATGCCGATCGAAGGCTGCACGCCCTGGAATCCGATGCCTCCGCCGGCGGTGCCGATCTGGGTGCTGATGGGTTGGAGAACGAAAGCGATGCCATCCGCACCATCTGCATCACGGGCGCCGAGGTAAACGGAGAATTTGAAATCGATGGGCTGGGTGAGATCGATCTTGTTGACGTTCCATACGGAACCGTGCTGGTTGAATTGGTCTTGCGTGAGTGTGTAGCAACTGCAGTTGTCCTGCGAGGCACTGCCGTTCATGAAATACGGGTTGACGGGGCCCTGGGCCAGGGCGGTGCCCTGGATCAGAACGACCAGGGCGGCAAGGAGGAGGCGGGCAGGGATCTTCGTCAATTTCATTTCTGGTAGCGGATCTCGTTCTGGAGCGTCTGCGGCACATCCGATTCCAGCAGTTCGAGCTTGAGGGTCACGGTCCGTCCGTCCTCGGAGATCTTCGCCTGCTTATTGGAGGATGCGCTGACCTTGCCCGGGAGGTGGCAGATGGTCGTGTAGGTCATGTCTCCCATCATTCCTTTCATCATATTCATCGCCATGGCCAGTGAGTCATTTGGATCCTTGGCGTTGCCGAGCCCCTTCAACGAACCGCCGATGCCGGCAAGCGTGGTGTCATTGCAGGAAAAGCTGCCCGGAGTGAATGAGTAGAAAGGCGCCGACTTGGTCGGGGGCTGGTCCTCTTTCTTGGAACGGCGGCTCATCGCCTCGTTCAGCGAGCCGATGTTGGTGAAGTGGAAGCTCACGTTCATCACGTACTTATCCTTCATATTACGCTTCACGTCGCTGATGCCCGGAATGGTCTCCAGGTCCTTCCACATGTTCTGCAGGGAGTCCAGTTCCTTGAGTTCGTCCGGCTTGCCTTGAGCAGTGTCAGGCATCATTGTCTTGAACATGTCCATCATCTCCTTGAGTTTGCTCATGTCGATGGTGGTGGCGTACCGTCCGGAACCGTCTTTTTCCAGGAAGATCTCGTCGGTGATGGAAAGACAGCCGGACATGGATATCGTGGCCAGCAGCAGGGTGGAGAGAAGGATCTTTTTCATGGCGAAGCGGAAATTAAAAAAAGGCCGTCATTTGACGGCCTTTACAAAAGTAATCGAAATTATGGGAAGCAGGTAATGCCTGTTTTCCGGGGCAAAACACTGACCCACAGGGCTGTACGCCCTGGTCAGGGAAAGCGCCCGGGGAGGATCACCAACCTTGTTTGGCAGTGCCGGCCTTGATGGCGGCAAGCGCCTTGGCTTCGCTGAGGAGGGCGGTGAGCTTGTTGCCCTTGCCGTCGTTACCCTGGGCGATGTAGCCACCCTTGGCGGTTCGGTTCACGACCGCATCCTGGATGGGAACGTTCTTTTCCTTGGTCTTGACGTTGTAGGCAGTAAGCATGTTAGCGTTCGACATGGTTATTTGATTTGAATTTTGGGTGATGAAAGTTGTCAGATGTCCAGTTTGGCGTAACGGGCGTGCGATTCGATGAACTCACGGCGCGGTCCGACCTCGTCGCCCATCAGCATGCTGAAGATGCGGTCCGCTTCCGCGGCGCTTTCTATGGTGACTCGCTTGAGGGTGCGTGTGGCGGGATTCATGGTGGTGTCCCAGAGCTGCTGCGCGTTCATTTCACCGAGACCTTTGTACCGCTGCACGTTGACGCTGTCCTCGCGGCCGCCGCCGAGTTTCTCGACATAGGTACGACGTTGCTCCTCATTCCAGGCATAGATCTGTTCCTTGCCCTTCTTGACCTGGTACAGCGGGGGCTGGGCGATGTAGACATAGCCCTGTTCGACCAGTTCCTTCATGTACCGGAAGATGAAGGTGAGGATGAGGGTGGCGATATGGCTGCCGTCGACGTCGGCATCGGTCATGATGATCAACTTATGGTAGCGGAGGCGGGAGAGGTCCAGTGCCTTGGGGTCTTCGGCCGTGCCGATCTTGACGCCCAGGGCGGTGAACATGTTGCGGATCTCCTCGTTGTCGTAGATGCGGTGTTCCATGGCTTTCTCCACGTTGAGGATCTTGCCGCGCAGGGGCAGGATGGCCTGGAAGTTCCGGTCCCGGCCCTGTTTGGCCGTACCGCCGGCGGAGTCACCTTCGACCAGGAAGAGCTCGCACTTGACCGGATCCCTTTCGGAGCAATCGGACAGTTTGCCGGGCATGCCGCCGCCGGTGAGCACAGTTTTGCGCTGCACGAGGTCGCGGGCCTTTCGGGCGGCCGCACGGGCCTGTGCCGCCAGGATGACCTTGCTGATGATGTTCTTGGCGTCGCGTGGGTTCTCTTCCAGGTAGGCCTCCAAGGCGCGTGACACGGTGGTGTCGACGATGCCGATGACCTCGGAGTTGCCGAGCTTGGTCTTGGTCTGCCCTTCGAACTGGGGCTCGGGAACCTTCACCGAGATGATGGCACTGAGGCCTTCGCGGAAGTCATCGCCTTCCACCTCCACCTTCGATTTCTCGAACATGCCCTCACGCTTGCCGTAGTTCTGGAAGACACGGGTGATGGCGCGACGAAAACCTGCCACGTGGGTGCCGCCTTCGATGGTGTTGATGTTGTTGACGTACGAAAAGATATGTTCGTTGAAGGAGTCGTTGTAGTTGATGGCCACTTCAACGGCCACGTTGGTTTCGGGATCATGCCCTTCCATGTAGACCACACGGGGGATGAGCGAGTTGCGCTTGCCGTTCTGGTCCAGCATCTCCACGAACTCGATGATGCCACCTTCGCTGTAGAAAGCTTTCTCGTACACCTGGCCCGTTTCATCCTTTTCGCGCTCGTCGCTCAAGGTGATGCGGATCTTGCGGTTCAGGTAGGACAACTCACGGAGACGGCCTTCGAGGATGTCGCGGTTGTAGATATTGGACGTGAAGATCTCGGTATCGGGCCAGAAATGGACGGTGGTACCGGTCTCGTCGCTTACGCCGATCTCCCGCACCTTGTATTGCGGGACCCCGCGGTGATATTCCTGTTCGAAGATCTTACCTTCATTACGAACGGTCACGTGCAGGGTGGAGCTCAGGGCGTTGACGCAGCTGACGCCGACACCGTGCAGGCCGCCGGAGACTTTATAGGTGTTCTTGTCGAATTTGCCGCCAGCATGGAGAACGGTCATGACCACTTCCAGGGCGCTGCGGCCTTCCTTGCTGTGGATGCCGGTGGGGATGCCCCGGCCATCGTCGCGGACGGTGATGGAATTGTCCTCATGGATGTAGACCTGTATGCTCTTGCAATATCCCGCCAGCGCTTCGTCGATGGAGTTGTCGACCACCTCATAGACCAGGTGGTGCAGGCCTTTCACGCCGATGTCGCCGATGTACATCGCCGGGCGTTTGCGGACCGCTTCCAGGCCCTCAAGCACCTGTATGCTGTCCGCCCCGTAACCATTGGTCGGAAGGGCAGGGATCTCTTTCGTTTCTGTTGACATAAGTTCGGTTGGAATGGCCTTTTTGGGTCAAAAAATGGAATCCTGCAAATGTACGAAAACGCCCTGCCCCGGGCAATTTTAGATGTCCCCCGGGGGCTTTGTTTTCCCCATGTTCGGACTTGTTTTCAACAGTCCCGGAATCGGCTACGGACAAGGGTTTGCTGGAAATGACCTAATTTTGCCTCCAGTCCCATGACGATGGTCCCCGATATATTGTCCATTGGCCCGGCAGACACGCTCTTCGCCGGTGAATCCGAGCTGCTGTCCAGTAAGGAGAAGCAGATCCCCGGTACCTGGGAATACCAGATCCTGCGCTACCGCCTCCGGCCGCAGTGGACCATGGAGGACAGGGGCCAGCTGGAATACCATGTGCCTGCCAACGGGGCACCCTGGCTGGAACTGAAATATTGCATCGCCGGCAATACCTGGTGCAGTGAGAAGGATATGGAATGCGATGCCTGCAAGGTGATGGAGACAAGAGGCTGCCAGGCCCGGATCCCCACCATTGACATCCTGCAATTCCGCTTCGAGGCGGCTCACCTCGCACAATACGTCAAGGGCCGAAAACAAGGTTCCTTCACGGACGACCTGCTCCGGTTCCGTCACCGGGAAAGCTTCACCCAACCCCTTTCCATCTGTGGCCGCATTCGTGGCTCCCTTGAAACGATCCTCAACAACACCTACGAGGATACGATGGAGAACATCTTCATCAATGCACAGACGCAGATCCTCCTGCTCTACAGCATGGACTGCATCATGGGCGACCGCGATGGCGGCCCCGTGGCCTGCAAATTCCTGTCCAACGATGCTGACCGCGAAAAGATCGAGAAAGCCAGGGTGATCCTCATCCAACACATCGGGGATCCCATCACGATCAAGGAGCTGAGCCGGAAAGTGGCGATCAACGAATGTTACCTGAAAAAAGGATTCAAGGAGATGTTCGGTACGACGATCTTCGATTTCTACCAGAACCAGCGCATGGAGCATGCCCGCTACCTCCTGTACGAGAAAGGCCTCAGCGTCTCTGAAGTGTCCGCCCTGCTGGGTTATTCCTCCATCTCACACTTCTCCACCGCCTTCAAGAAACATACCGGCCTTAAGCCGTGTGAGCTGCTGATCAGATGAATTCGCGAATTGGCGGATTAGCGAATTCACGAATTCCCTGGATCGATCCCGCCAACGAATAACCCCCTCCCGGTATGTCCAAGTGGGGGCTTTCAATTTCTCAGCGACCGGCTGCTCAATTCGTTAATTCGCGAATCCGCTAATTCGCGAATTAAGAGAGGAGCACGAAGCTCCCCTCTATCCCTAATCCCTAAACCCTGGAAAGAGATATGACTATTCTAGCCGTAAATGTCTTACGGGTTACAGGAGGTTGGTCCTGTACCTGACCATGAAGATGCGTTGAAGATTCTGCTCCCGTTCTGCGGGATGTTCCCGTCGCGGCTCGCGCGCGGGTCGCTTATTGTCTGAAGCGTTCTGTTGCAATGTTACCAGCGGTACGGACGCGAGGAGCTTCCGAACAAAGCTGTTGCCGTTGTTTCTCATGGTACGGATCGGTTTTCGTAGGTGACGGTTACGCTTCATAAGGGTTCAGAAACTATGCCAAACCCCGATTTTTGTGGATAACTCGGACCGCTTTAACACCCGGGGAATGGGCAACCCATAAAACGCAGGAAAGCCACTGGAATTATGATGAAAATCAAGATATGTGACCAAATCGGACATTCACCCTGCGGATCGATTGAGCCCTAAGGGGTTACCGAAAGGCAGAACATTGCCAACGACGGTTTTATTTTCGGCACGCGCTTCCTTATACTGGGAATGGAGGAATTTTCACCCCGGGATCTCCTCCTGAGCAGCCTATTTCTCCATTCCTTTCCCCAGGCCCGGGAAGCCCGGTTTTCCGTACCTTTGCCCACATTTTCAGCATCGCCTATGGACCTTAAGTACAAGGAATTCGGCCAGCTCAATCTTCCTTCCATGGAGAAGGATGTCCTGGAGCGTTGGAACAGCGGCCTGGCCTTTGAGAAAAGCGTGTCCTTGAGAGCGGGCAGGACGCCCTTTGTTTTCTATGAAGGTCCGCCCAGCGCCAACGGCATGCCAGGGATCCACCATGTCATCTCCCGGACCCTGAAGGACCTCGTATGCCGGTACAAGACCATGAAAGGCTTCCAGGTAAAGCGCAAGGGCGGCTGGGACACCCATGGCCTGCCCGTGGAACTGGGCGTTGAAAAGGAACTGGGCATCACGAAGGAGGACATCGGTAAGAAGATCAGCATCGAGGAATACAACCGGAAATGCCGCGAGGCGGTGCTGCGTTACAAGGACAAATGGGACGATCTCACGCGCCAAATGGGCTACTGGGTGGACCTCAACGATCCCTACGTCACTTTCACCAACGAATACATCGAAACCCTCTGGTGGTGCCTGAAACGTCTGTATGAGAAAGGCCTGCTGTACGAAAGCGTCAGCATACAGCCGTATTCCCCCGCTGCGGGTACGGGCCTGAGCTCCCACGAACTCAACCAACCCGGCACCTATAAGGATGTCAAGGACACGTCCTGCGTGGCCATGTTCAAAGCGGTCAAGGATGCACGCTCCAACTTTCTCTTCGAGGCTGCCGGCAACGACGAGGTCTTCTTCATGGCCTGGACCACCACGCCCTGGACCCTGCCGTCCAACCTGGGACTGACCGTGGGTCCCAATATCGAATACGCCCTCGTGGCCACGAGGAATCCCTATACCGACCTGCCCGTGAACGTGGTCCTGGCCAAGGCCCTGCTCCAAAAATATTTCGACGCCGGCACTGCCGGTTTCGAGACCGTCACCGAGGGATTCGTCTCCCCCGCCGATGGTACGGACAAGAAACGTACGCAGCAATGGACGGTCCTGAAGCTTTTCAAAGGCAAGGATGTGGAAGCCTGCCGATACGAGCAATTGCTCCCCTATGAAGCCAACAGCGCGGCACGCGCCGGCGGCGATCCATTCCGGGTGATCTCCGGCGACTTCGTAACGACCGAAGATGGCACGGGCATCGTGCACACTGCACCGGCCTTCGGTGCCGATGACTACAAGGTGGGCCAGAAATTCAACATCGGCATCCTCACCATGGTGGACCGCGAAGGCAAGTTCGTGGACGGCCTGGGTGAGTTCAGCGGCCGCTACGTGAAGAACTACAAGGACGATCCCAACTATGAGGACGTCAACGTCGATATCTCCGTCAAACTGAAGAAGGAGAACCGCGCCTTCAAGGTGGAGAAATACGAACACAGCTACCCCCATTGCTGGCGTACGGATAAGCCCATCCTGTACTACCCGCTGGATGCATGGTTCATCCGGACCACCGCCATCAAGGACCGAATGGTCGAACTCAACAAGACCATCCACTGGAAGCCCCGTTCCACGGGGGAAGGGCGATTCGGCAACTGGCTGGAGAACATGGTGGACTGGAATCTCAGCCGCAGCCGGTATTGGGGAACACCCCTACCGGTCTGGCGCACGGCCGATGGCACTGAAGAAGTCTGCATCGGTTCGATCGAAGAACTCAATACCGGCATCCGCAAGGCCAGCGAAGTCCTCGGCGGTGATGTCAACAAAGCATATTTACACGAGGGCATCCTGGACCTGCACAAACCTTATGTGGACGATATCACGCTGGTGAGTCCCACGGGCCAGCCCATGAAGCGCGTACCCGACCTGGTGGACGTGTGGTTCGATTCCGGTGCCATGCCCTATGCGCAGTGGCACTATCCCTTCGAGCATCAGGACATGTCGGGACCCGGTGGCAAGGCCTTTCCTGCCGACTTCATCGCCGAAGGCGTTGACCAGACACGCGGTTGGTTCTATACCCTTCATGCCCTGGGAGCGCTGCTCTTCGACAGCGTGGCCTTCAAAACCGTCGTGTCCAATGGCCTCGTGCTGGACAAGAACGGCAACAAGATGAGCAAGCGCCTCGGCAATGTCGTGGATCCCTTCAAGACCCTTGACCAATACGGTGCCGATGCCACCCGCTGGTATCTCATCACCAATGCCTCTCCCTGGGACAACCTCAAGTTCGACATCGAAGGCATCAGGGAGGTGCAACGGAAGTTCTTCGGCACGCTTTACAATACGTATCAATTCTTCGCCCTCTACGCCAATGTGGATGGTTTCAGCTTCAAGGAAGCCTATATCCCCGTAGCCGAACGCCCCGAGATCGACCGCTGGGTGCTGTCAAGCCTGCACTCCATGGTGGCCCGCACGACGCGTCACCTGGATGATTACGAGCCCACCCTGGCGGGACGCGAGATCGAGGATTTCGTGGATGAACTGCTCAGCAACTGGTATGTGCGCCTCTGCCGCCGCCGCTTCTGGAAGGGCGACTATGCGCAGGACAAGATCAGCGCCTACCAGACCCTCTATGAATGCCTGGAGACCGTTCTGCTGCTGATGGCACCCATCTCGCCCTTTTTCCCTGATGCCATATTCCGCCAACTCAATGGAGTGACCGGCAGGATCCAGGCGGAGTCCGTGCATCATGCCGACTATCCGGTCTCCGATGCCTCGAAGATCGACATAGCCCTGGAGGAGCGCATGCAACTGGCGCAGGACGCCTCCTCCCTCATCCTGTCCATCCGGAAGAAGGCCAATATCAGGGTGCGCCAGCCCCTTCAAAAGGCGATGATCCCGGTCTCCGACCTGAAGATGGAGCAGCAGCTTCGCCTGATCGAGGACCTGATCAAGGCTGAGGTGAACGTCCGGGAGGTGGAGTATCTGTCCGCCGACAATGACTTCATCCGTAAGCGTATCAAGCCCAACTTCGTAGCCCTGGGCAAGAAGATGGGAGCCAAAATGAAGGCCGTGAGCAGCGCCCTGGCCGCTTTCGGGCAGGAGGACATCCGGAGGCTGGAGATCACAGGCGAGTACACCCTGGACATCGATGGAGAACCCATCGTGATCCGCAAGGATGAGGTCGAGATCCAGAGCGAGGATGTGCCCGGCTGGGTGGTCGCCTCCAAGAATGCCCTGACCGTGGCCCTGGACGTCCAGGTGTCACCCGAGTTGGAGCAGGAGGGGAACGCCCGTGAGTTGGTGAACCGGATCCAGAAGATCCGAAAGGACAGCGGGCTGGAGCTGACTGACCGGATCCTGGTGAAGCTCACGGAAATTGGGCCCCTGATTCCCTCCATAAGTAGATTTAATGCCTATATTTGCGCGGAAATTTTGGCAGACGAGCTGGAAATTGTACCCGGCTTGGCTGACGGTGCTGACATCGAAGTCAATGATTATCAGTTAAAAGTATTGGTCTCTAAAAAAT
>Ga0075026_100000891_pt1 | contig 12523 bp, 11 predicted proteins | sample Str012_2_FD_71392 | JGI IMG/M metagenome (GOLD analysis project Ga0075026, IMG submission 71392) | Freshwater sediment microbial communities in response to fracking from Pennsylvania, USA - Straight Creek_MetaG_SC_2012 | ecosystem: Environmental > Aquatic > Freshwater > Creek > Sediment...
GCGGCGAGCGACTCGACGAATCCGGGCTCCTCCGCCATCCGCTCGGGACCGATGCCCAGGAGCCGATAGCCGCCAGGGACGGCCACTGTGAGCGTCGCGGTGTCGGAGTTGGCATCCGGGCCGGCGCCGACCGTGGCGAGCACCTGCCGCGCGGGACCGTTCCCGCGGACGAGGGAGAGCCGGTCGAGCTCGAGGGCCTGGCGCACGCGCTCGAGCGAGAGCTCGGGGTCGGCGACCTCTCCCTTCGCCACGAGGTCCGCGATGAGTCCCGCTCGCTCCTGCGACCGGATCGCGCGCGTGCGGAAACCGGCGTTGAGCTCGACGAGGACCGACACGACTCCCGTGACGAGCGTGAACACGACGAGCGCCACGACGTTGTCAGGGCTCGCGACCTCGAAGGTGCCGTACGGCGGCACCAGGTACCAGTTCACGAGCACGACAGCCACGAGTGCGGTGAGGATCCCGAGCACCGGGCCTGTCACCAGGGCGAGACCGAGCACCACCGCCAGCAGCACGAGCAGCACGACCGTGAGATCTGGATCGTGCTGCTGCGTCACGACGACCCCGGTCCACATCGCGGCGACGCCCACGACCGCGACGACGACCCGGGCCGAGAGCGGCAGGCGCGCAGGCGACCAGCGTCGGGTGTCGGGGCTCACGGCCCGAGTCTGTCACCGTGTCGAGCCCGTTCCGTCGTTCACGGCGTCAGCGACGACACCTTGTTGTCCTCGTTGAGGTGGTTCATGAGGAGCGGGACGGCCACCACGATCACGCCGCGCTCCTGGCGCAGCCGCACGTGCAGGCGCAGTGCGCTCTGGTTGTGCAGCAGCGTCTCCCACCAGTGACTGGGGACGTACTCCGGGATGTAGACCGCGACCATGTCTCGCGGGCTGTCGCGACGTACCCGACGTACGTAGTCGAGCACCGGCTGCGTCAGGTCGCGATAGGGCGACTCGAGACAGACGAGAGGCACCGAGATCTGGCGCTCGGTCCACGTCTGCTGCAGCGCCTCGACGTCGTTGCGCTCGTTCTGCACGTGCAAGGCGACGAGGGAGTCGGGGCGCGAGGCGCGCGCGAACGCGAGTGCCTGCATCGCGGGAGAGTGCAGACGGGAGACGAGGACCACCGCGTGGACCCGGCTCGGCAGGGTGACACCACCCGGTGCCGGCGCCAGGGCCGCATCGACCCGGCGGTAGTGCCGGTTGATGGCGACCATCACGCCGAGGAAGAGGGGTACGGCGATGATGACGAGCCAGGCACCGTGGGAGAACTTCGTGATGACGACGATCACGAGCACGAGCGCCGTGACGACGGCTCCGACAGCGTTGATGACGCGCGAGCGGAGCATGCCTGATCGCACCTTGCCGGTCGCGGTGCGCAGCTCCTTGTTCCAGTGCCGCACCATGCCGGCCTGGCTGATGGTGAAGGACAGGAACACGCCGAGGATGTAGAGCTGCACGAGGCGGGTGACGCTCGCGTCGAAGGCCACGATGAGCAGTGCCGAGGCTCCGGCGAGGAACAGGATGCCGTTGCTGAAGACGAGGCGGTCACCGCGGCGTCCGAACTGTCGCGGCAGGTAGCCGTCGCGACCGAGCACCGATCCCATGATGGGGAACGAGTTGTACGCCGTGTTGGCTGCGAGCACGAGCACGGCGGTGGTGAAGATCTGCAGCGCGTAGAAGCCGAACGAGTTCGTGCCGAACACGGCCTGTCCGAGCTGGGCAAGGACTGTGGGCTGCACAGCGTCGGCCGGGAGGCCGAGGGTCGCGTTGTCCTCCGCGAGGTGCACGCCGGAGTGCACCGCGAGGAACGTGACGCCACCGAACATCGTGATCGCCAGGATCCCCATGGCCAGGAGCACTCCGGAGGCGTTCTTCGACTTCGGCGGGCGGAAGTAGGGCACGCCGTTGGAGACCGCCTCGACACCGGTGAGCGCAGTACAGCCGGACGCGAACGCGCGCAGCAGCAGGAACACCGCGGTCGCTCCGGATGCCTCTGCTGCGTGCACTGTCAGAGCGGAGGACTCGGCGACCACGTCCTGGCCGAGCAGCATGCGAATGCCACCGACCACGATGAGCAGCATGATGCTCACGATGAACAGGTAGGTGGGGGCCGCGAAGGTCTTGCCCGACTCGCGGATGCCGCGCAGGTTCATGAACGTGAGGAGACCGACGAGCACGAGGCTCATCGGCACGGCGTAGTCGACCAGGCCGGGGAATGCACTCGTGAAGTTGGCGACACCGGAGGTGACGGACACCGCGACCGTGAGGATGTAGTCGACGATCAGTGCGCTGGCGGCCACCAGCGCGGTGTTCTGCCCGAACTGGTCCTTCGCGACGGCGTACGCGCCACCACCGCCCGGGTAGGCGTAGACCGTCTTGCGGTAAGACGTGACGACGATCGCGAGCAGGGCCATGACGGCGAGTCCGACGTAGGGCGTCCAGGTCAGCGCTGCGGTGCCGCCGAGCACGAGGACCAGCAGGATCTCGTCGGTCGCGTACGCCACCGACGACAACGGGTCGCTGCAGAACACCGGCAGTGCCAGTCGCTTGCTGAGCAGGCTGTGGCTGCTCGATGCCGAGTCGATGGGAGTGCCGACGAACGCGCGCTTGAGAATGCTCACGAGTACGTCGTACGCGCTGCCGACGCGCCGCGCTGAGCCGCCTTGACGCGTCCTTAACGCCCCTGCAGGATCCTTGACGCCGCCTTGATGACGCAGGCACCCGGTGGCGCTCCCGCGACCAGCGCATAGCCTGGACGGATGAACGAGCAGCAGCCTGCGCCTGAGGACGACAGACCTCGGGTACGCCTGACCCGCGAGGATCTCGGGTCGTGGCTGTCCGGGCCGAGCTCGGTGGTCGGCATCGACCAGGACTACCGGGGTCAGCGTCTCGGGCTCCCGGTGGACGGTTCCGGCTCGGTGGCCGGATGGGGGCGTCGGATCGCCGCGGTGATCGTCGACTGGCTCGCGTGCCTGCTCCTCGTTCGGCTCTTCTTCCCCGGCATCACCTACGGCACCCCGACCTCGAGCCTCCTGACGATGGGCTTCTTCCTCGCCGAGCTCACGCTCTTCACGTGGGTCGTCGGCGCCTCCTTCGGTCAGCGCGTGCTCGGGCTCGCCGTCGTGCGCCTCGACGCCGCTCGGGTTGGCCTCGGCCGCGCGTTCCTCCGCAGCCTGCAGATCTGCCTCGTGATCCCCGCAGTCATCTGGGACCGCGACGGCCGAGGCCTGCACGACCGCTCCATGGGCACAGTCGTCGTGCGTCGCTGACCGCTCGGGTCAGACGGGGAGGGTGTCGAGGTCGCGCTCGACGATCTCGCGGTTGTCGGGGTCGGAGTCGAGCGCGATCTGGTTCTGTGCCTTGAGCTTCCACTCACCGGCCGCGGCCTTGTCGCCGGCCACGGCGTAGGCGCGAGCGAGGCCTTCGTAGGCGGAGGCCAGCAGCCACGGCTCGTCGGGCACGAGAGTCGCGTTGTCGAGGCAGCGCCGGGCGTGGTGCACGGCAGGCTCGCCGCGATGGAGCGTGGAGTAGGCGCGCGCGATCTGCCAGTCGCCGATGGCAAGGTGACGCGCAGTCCCGATCGAGGTCCACAGGTAGCGGCTGGCATGCGCCGCGTTGACGAGCTCGTCGTCGTCGGACTGCGTGCGGTCGGTCTTCTCCAGCAGCTCCCAGACGCGGTTGAACAACGCCGAGGCCAGCGACCGCTGCGTCGCGGCGTCGAGCTCGGGGAAGGCGGTGTCGGACATGGCGTTCTCCTCGGGGTGATCGCTGGGGTCGATGAGGTGACCCAGCTGGTGCAGCACGCGATGGAGGCGGGTGACGCGGGCACGGACCCGGTCACGATGCCGGACGAGGAGCTCTCGTCGTCGCCGCGCGTCGTCGGCCGCGAGCACCTCGCGGATCTCCTCGAGCGGCACCTCGAGCGCGCGCAGCTGCGCGACCCACCGTGCCGTGTCGAGCTGGTCGCGCCGATAGCGCCGGTAGGACGTGGCACCGTCCACCGCCGCGGGCACGATCACGCCGACGCTGTCGTAGTGCCGCAACGCCCCGATCGACAGACCGCACAGCCGTGCGAACTCGCCGATGCTGAACAGGTCAGCACCCGCGCCACGGCCGCCGGTCGGTGTCAGGGGTGAGGCGGTCACCCACGAATTCTCCATGTGCCCGACCGTGGAGTCTCCGGTAACCCGAGAGTCAAGCGTCGCGCGGTCGGACGGTTGAGAGGATGGGGGAGTGAGCGAGGATCAGGAGCCTGCAGCGGCGAGCACGCCAGGTCGCCTGCTGCTGCGCGCGCGGGTGACCGAGGTCGACGAGGTGCGGGGACCTGCGCGGCTCGCGGCCGTGATGCGTCTGGTCGACGACGGTGATCGCGTCGTGTGGCACTTCGGCGACTCGCGGACCGCGTGGACGCTGCCCGACCAGCCGAAGCAGCCGGGACTGCCGGTGCTCGAGGCGATCGTGCGCGCCGAGACATGGCGTCCCGGCCAGCGCGGAGTGCTGATCCCGGAGACCTATCTCCTGCTCGTGGCGACCGACGGCACACCCTTGGCACGTCTTGCGCGGGTGAGCACGTTCGACCACCACCTCTACAGCGACACCGACCTCGAGCGCGTCTGGCCCGACTCGGTGTTCGAGCCGCTGGTGCAACGCGGAGTGCAGCGGCGTACCGAGACCTTCGCCGACGTCGCCGAGCTCCAGCGTGCACACCCCGGCGCTGTGCCGCCGAGCCGCACCCGGGTGCTGTCCGGGCGTGCAGTGGCGGCGGTCTGGCTCATCGGTCTCGCGCTGATCGTCGTCGGGATCCTGGTGAGCCGACACCGGTGAGGCGCGGCCGCGAGCGGCAACGGCCGATCAGCCGCGCGGCATGCGCGCACCCTTGGGCAGCGGGCCCTTGGGGATCGGCAGCGGTGTGGCGGTGAGGGCGTCGAGGCGCTTGCGGACCGCGTTGACCTCGGCCGGCTTGAGGTTGCGCGGCAGCTTCATCACAGCGGCCTGCAGCTTGCGCAACGGCACCTGCCCCTCGCCGCTGCCGGCCTGGATCTCGTAGATCGGGGTCTCACCGAGGAAGCGCGCGTGCCGCTTGCGCTCATTGGCCAGCAGCGCCCCGGCACGCGACGGGGGTGCCTCCGACACGAGCACGACGCCGCAGCGTCCGACGACCCGGTGCACGAAGTCCTGGTTCTTCGTCATGGCGACTGCCGGGGTGACGTACCAGCCCTTGCGCAGCGCGGAGAGCACCGACGCGGCTGCGCCGACCTGGCCCTCGACGGAGGCGTACGCCGCCTTCTCCGCACGACGGGCGAACACGAAGCTCACCGCGAGCACCGCGAACGGGAAGCCGATGATCCCCCAGAACCACGGGGCGTGGGTCAGGAACCCGATCGCGAGGAACACGCCGAAGACCAGGACGAACAGACCGATGAGGATCCACGGGATCCTCGGGTCGGCCCTGCGTGTCAGGCGGTAGGTCTCACGGATCTGGGCAAGTCGGCCCTGGGGTGCTGGTGCCGGCGCGGTGTTGCTCACGGGTAGAGGCTCCCGGTGGGTGCGAGCTCGGAGGTGACGGGATCAGGGTAGGTCCCCGGAGGCGTACGGACCCAACGGAGCCCGTGCCTAGAGGGGGAGGGCCGCCCCGCCGGTCACGATCGAGGCCGGTCCCGTGCCTGCGGCGCGAGCCTCGAGCGCCTGCTTGTGCAGGCGGCCGGCCCGGTAGGACGAGCGCACGAGGGGGCCGCTCATGACACCGGCGAAGCCCATCCCGGTGGCGACCTCGGCCAGCGCGACGAACTCCTCGGGCTTGACCCAGCGCTCCACGGGATGGTGCTTGGGGGAGGGCCGGAGGTACTGCGTGATCGTGACGAGGTCGCAGCCGGCATCGACGAGGTCCTGCAGCGCCTGCTCGGCCTCGGGGATGGTCTCGCCCATCCCGAGGATGAGGTTGGACTTGGTGACCATGCCGGTGGCGCGCGCCTGCGTGAGAACGTCGAGCGAACGGTCGTAGCGGAAGGCCGGCCGGATCCGCTTGAAGATGCGCGGCACCGTCTCCAGGTTGTGCGCGAGCACCTCGGGCGCCGCGTCGAACACCTGCGCAAGGAGCTCGGGGTTGCCGGAGAAGTCCGGGATCAGGATCTCGACGCCGGTGCCCGGGCTCGCGGCATGGATGGCGCGGATCGTCTCGGCGTACAGCCAGGCGCCCTCGTCAGGGAGGTCGTCGCGGGCCACTCCGGTGACGGTGGCGTACTTCAGGCCCATCGTCGCCACCGACTCGGCGACGCGTCGCGGTTCGTCGCGGTCGAGCGGCTCCGGGCGACCCGTGTCGATCTGGCAGAAGTCGCAGCGTCGGCTGCACTGGGAGCCGCCGATGAGGAAGGTGGCCTCGGAGTCCTCCCAGCACTCGTAGATGTTGGGGCAGCCGGCCTCCTGGCACACCGTGTGCAGGCCTTCGGACTTGACCAGCCCGGTGATGCGGTTGAACTCCGGCCCCGTCCTGAGGGTGGTCTTGATCCACGACGGCTTGCGCTCGATCGGCACCTCGGAGTTGCGAGCCTCGATGCGCAGCATGCGACGGCCGTCCGGGGCGGTCGCGACGACCGGGTCGGTGGCGTGGGACTGGTCGAGGTCGGTCATCGTGAGCCCCAAGGGTCGAGCCCGTCGACGAGGCGCGCCTCGACGAGGGGGAGTACGTCGCTGACGGTCACGGTGCGGCCGAGCTCGACGGTCAGCGACGTGACGCCGGCATCGCTGATGCCGCACGGGACGATGCGGTCGAACCAGGACAGGTCGCAGTCGCAGTTGAGGGCGAAGCCGTGCATCGTGACGCCCTTCGAGACCCGGACCCCGATCGCTGCCACCTTGCGCTCCGGTCGAGTGCCGTGCAGCGGTGCGTCAGCGGGCACCCAGACGCCGGTGCGTCCCTCGACGCGCATGGTGGTGAGTCCGAGCTCGCCGCACACATCCATGAGCAGCGCCTCGAGGCGGCGGACGTGCTCGACGACGTCGATGGGCTCGCGCAGCTTCGTGATGGGGTAGCCGACGAGCTGCCCCGGCCCGTGCCACGTGATCTCGCCACCACGATCGACGTCGACGACCGGGGTGCCGTCCTGCGGGCGGTCGGCCGGGCGGGTGCGCCGGCCGGCCGTGTAGGTCGGCGGGTGCTCCAGCAGCAGCACGGTGTCGGGCTGGGAGCCCTCAGCCACGCCGTCGAGCACGCGTCGCTGCTCGTCCCAGGCCTCCTGATACGGCACGGCGTGCTCGCCGAACCCGAGACGGCGCAGGACTGTCACGCGTGCGTCTCCAGGGCTGTCGCCCGACGCTGTCGCCACTGGCGTGTCTGTCGGCGTCAGCGTCACAGGGTCCAGCCTAAGCCTCGACAAGTAGGGCTGCCCCACCCGTGCGCTGTCGGCGTATCAGCCGCCGGTGGCGGTCGGCCGGCGGCTTGGGGTCAGTCCTCGGAGTCGGGGTAGAGGCTGTCAGGCCCGGTGGGGCTGGCGTCGAGTCGTGCGACCTGGTCGCTGGTCAGGGAGATGGCGGCCGCCGCGGCGCTCGAGTCGGCGGTACCGAACCGGGTGAACGCCGGGATCGGCACCACGGAACCACCGCTCGCCGACAGCCAGGCCAGCGCGACCTGCTGCGCCGTGGCCGGCGCACCGGACACCTCGGCGACCTCGGCGGCCACGGCGGCGAACTCGGGGTAGAGCTCACCGAGGCGCGCCGCGTCGTCGCCTCCGCCGAGGGGTGACCACGGGAGGTAGGCCACGCCGTGGGCCGAGGTCCACTCCAGCACGTCCGTGTCGTCGCGATAGCGGGGGCTGCGCTCGTTCTCGACTGCGGCGATCGTCCCGCCGCTGACGTCCCACGCCGTGACGCATTCGTCGAGGTGCACGTTGCCGATGCCGATGCGCGGCGCGAAGCCGGCCTCGCGCACCGCCAGCATGTTCTCCACCGTGGTGGCGAAGGACTGCTGGTCGCGGTTGACGCGGTGGAGCAGGATCGCGTCGGGGACGAAGCCGAGACACTCGACACTGTGCTCGGCCGCGCCGAGCAGGTAGTCGCGGGAACCGTCACGTGACCAGTCGTCGCCGTCGACTCCCGGAGCCCGCACGATGCCGATCTTGGTGACGACCACGAGGGCGTCGCGTCCGCCCTTCCACGTACGCACTGCCTCTCCGACGATGCGCTCGTTGTGCCCGACGTTGTGGCCGTCGGGGGCGTAGATGTCGGCCGTGTCGACGAGAGTCATTCCGGCGTCGAACGCGTGGTGCAGCACGGCGATCGCCTCGTCGCGCGGCATCAGGGATCCGTCGTGGCGTGGGTTAGACAGCGGCATCGCGCCCACGCCGATGGCGGGCACGGGCTTGTCGGTCAAGCGCGGGATGGACAGCTGGCGCACGGGTTCTCCTGAGGTGGCTAGCGGATGGTGCCGGGGGCCAAGCGGGTCTCGGTGACGCCGTCGGCGGTCTTGTCGACGAGGTAGGCGGCCGGCCCGGTGACCGGGTCGACCTCCGTGTCGGTGACGACGGCAACCGCGTCGGTGCCCTCGTAGAGGATGCCGACGCGGTCGTCGGTGGCGTAGGAGGTCGGAAGCTCGCCGGTGGCGACGAGGGAGTGCAGCAGTGGACGCCGCTGCTCCTCGCTGTCGTAGTGCACGCCGTTGCCGTAGGGAAGGAGACCGAGCGCCGGAGTCTCCACCCGCAGCGTCGGGCCGTACGAGTCGGTCGGTCCGCCGACATGCCAGCAGATCGATCCGGCGCTCACACCGGCGAGAACGGTGCCGCGCTCCCAGGCGTCGCGCATGGCGACGTCGACCCCGTGCAGCCGCCATACCGCGAGCAGGTTCGCCACCGACCCGCCGCCGACCCAGACGACGTCGGCCCGGCCCACGGCCTCGTCGACGTCCTGGTTGGGCATGGTGAACAGTGACAGGTGGTCTGCGTCGACCGACAGCCGCGACATGGCCTGATAGCTGGCGGTGAGATAGACGTTGTTGTCGCCGCTGGCCGTCATCACGAACAGGACGCGCGGGCGATCTTTGCCGCAGAGGCGGAGCGCCTCGAGGAACAGCCCGGCCGGCTGGCGTGCCTCATAGCGGTCGGTGCCCATGAAGCCACCGCTGGTCGCGAGGATGCGTCGCGTCGTCATGCCCCGAACCTACGCGAGTGCGTGACCGACCGCGTCGGCGATACGTCGACCGCTGACCAGGGCGCCCTGGATCGACGCCGTGTCGCGGTGGTCGCCGGCGACGTAGACGCCTTGGTGCTCAACGGGTTTGCGGAACGTCGCGGCTACGTGCATGCCCGGGACAGTGGCTGGGATGCGATGCACGGCGACGGTGTCCCAGTTGGTCACGTCGACTCCGTGCAGCAGCGTCAGGTGCTCGACGACGGCGCGCTCGTCGACGTCCGTGCCGAGCGTTGTGGAGGCCACGAGCGCCCGTCCGTCGACGGAGTAGGAAGGCGCCGCGTTGCTCACGACCACGGTGTTGACCACCGGTCCGCGACGATCGGGATCCACGACGAGGAGCGCAGCGCCATCGGTGAATGCCTCACCGGGCGCGTCAGCAAGGTGCCACCACGTGGTGCCGCTGCGCATGACGGGTACGTCGAGGGAGGGCAGCAACCCGGCTGCTGCCGGGGCATCCGTGGCGACCACCACGGCGCGCGCGTGCCAGGTGGAGTCGTCCGTCACGACCGTGGTCGCGGTGACCGCGCGCACGGCGGTGCCCAGCCGCACGTCGAGCCCGGTCGCGAGCTGGTCGGGCATCGCCTGCATGCCTCGCGCAGGAACCGCTGGGGTGCCACGGACGAAGGTACGCAGCAGCAGGTCCACGAACCGGCGCGACGACGTCATGCTGTCGTCGAAGAGCACTCCGCTGAGGAACGGGGTCAGAACCTGGGCGGTCACGTCGCCGAAGCGCGCGTAGGCGGGCCCGACCTCGGAGTCGGGGCGGGCCAGGAGTCGATGACCGTCGCCGAGGGCGAGCGAGACGGCGTAGGCGGCGAACCTGGCCTGCTCGAGTCGGGTGCCTGGGGTGTGCAGTGCCGACGACAGCAGGGCACTGGGCCGGCGGCGGGGGTCCGCGACCACGTGGCGGCCCTCGTGCCCAGCGAGGAGGACGCCGGGTACGAACGGCTTCAGGTGGAGCGAGTCGAGATCGAGCACCCGACGTGCCTCGGGGTAGGCCGGGTTGAGCAGCTGGAACCCGCGGTCGACCGTCACTCCGTCGATCACCTCGCTGCGCACGCGGCCGCCGACGCCGTCGGCCGCCTCGAGCACGACGACCGTGCGCCCCGCCGCGGTGAGCTGCCGCGCCGCCGCGAGGCCGGCCAGGCCGGCCCCCACGACGACGACGTCGACGTCCGCTGTGGCGGTGGCGTCGGTCACCGCGTGGCTCGGGCGGGGGTCATGCAGTGATCGTGTCTGTGGACAGCGCGTGTCGCCACCTGGCGGCCTGTGGACGGCGGCAGCGGACGATGTCGTCGCCACCGCAGGCTGTCGCCATGACGTCGAGCCCCGACTCCGAGCTGGCCTGGATCGAGCGCACCAGCGTGCTGCAGACTGATGCCCCGCCCTGGCACATGCTGGCCGAGCTCGCCCGTGTCCACGCCGAGTGCCTCTGCCTGCTGCTGCGCTCCAACCCTGTGCCGGACGGCGTCGCGCTGGTGCACCGAGTGCCGGCCAGCTCGGTCAGCCTGGCGGAGCTGCGAGCCGAAGGGCCGCTGCGCGCGGGTCACGTCATCACGATCGCCCTCGCGGTGGTGGAGGCCCTCGTGGCGCTGCACGATGCAGGCCTCGCGCACGGAGGCATCTCCGCCGACACGGTGCTCGTCGCTCCCGACGGTTCCGTGCACCTGACCGGGTGCGGTGCCGCATGGCGGCGTCCGCCAGGTGACCCACGAGGCCCGCGGCCGAGTGACGACGTCGCCCACGTCGGTGACCTCGTACGCGACGCTCTCGGGGCCGGGACCGGGCACTCTGCACTGGTGCTGGTGGCTCTTCGTGCCGGTGACCCTGATGCTCTGCTGCGCCCGGATGCTGTCGACCTTCGTACTGCGCTGCTGCGCGCCGGGCGTCCCGACCCGCTCGTCGACCTGCTGTGGCGCCGACGACCGTCTCCTGGCCCGGCTCGTGACCGTCGCTCTCCGCTCGGGTCACGCGACCTGCCCGCTGCACCCATGTCCGAGGTGGGACACGGAGCTACCGCACTGGTGGTGCCCGACCTGGGGGAGCGCGACGAGCTCACCGACGACACCCGAGCCGAGCCTGACCCGCGCATGCTGGGTCGACGACGCGTCCACCGCCGGCCCGCCAGAGGCGGGAGACGTCGTGGCACGGCGATCGCCGCGGCGACCGGCCTGGTGGCGGTCGCGGTCGTGCTGCTCGGCGCGCTGCGCTCCCAACCAGGGGCCCTGGCGGCGGACGGCGTAGGACTCCCGTCACCGACCCTCGCGGCGGTGCTGACCGTCTCGTCCTCCGGCGCCCCGGAACCACAGCTCGCGTCCGCCCCGGGTTCTCCCGCAGGTGTAGCACCTACCGAGCCGGTGAGTGGGACTCCTCCTCTGCTGCTCGACCGGGGGGATCCCGCTCCCGACTGGACGGCGGTGCTGGCTGACCTCGACGAGGGGCGGCGCACGGCGATCGGCCAGGGCTCCACGGATGCGCTTGCGAGGTGGGTGGACCGTGACGGCACAGCGTGGGCACCTGACTCGGCCCTGGCGACCCGGGTACGGAGCCTCGGCGCGACCCTCGACGGGGGCGCTCTCGAGCTGCTCGAGGTCCGCGCCGAGTCGGTGTCGTCGGTGGCCGCGGTGCTGGTGGTCAGGGATCGACGCGCTGCCTACACGGTCACGCTGCCGGGTTCGACCCGGCCAGCCGTGGTGGCAGCACGGGCCGCGCGGTGGTGGCGAGTGACGTTGCGGCTCGTCGACGACCAGTGGCGGGTGCGAGGCGTGATCGGCATCGCACCGGCGTCGGGTGTCTCACCGTCGTCGTCGCTGTCGTCTCCGTCGGCAGGCCCGACCTCAAGGTCGCCCTAGGGGTGGTGGAGGTTACGCGCTCGCGAGCAGGTCGCGGATCACGTCGTCGATCGTCGGGTCCTGGAACTCGAACCCCGACTCGGTGAGCGCCTTCGGTGCCATCCGCTGGTCGATGAGCAGCTCGTCGGCGAAGTCGCCCAGCACAGCATGCAGAGCGATGCGCGGCACGAATGCCAACGTCGGCCGGTGCAGCGCATGTCCCAGTGCTGACGTGAGATCGGCGTTGGTGATCTGCTCCGGGGCCGCCAGATTGACCGGACCTGAGATCGAGTCGTGGCTGATGATGTGTCGGATCGCGCCGACCTCGTCGCGCAGCGAGATCAGCGACCACCACTGCTTGCCTGATCCGAGGCGTCCGCCGACGCCGAGGCGCACCACCGGAAGAAGGCGGCCGAAGGCACCGCCGTGCGGATCGGCGACCGTGCCGGTGCGGATGTTGGCCACCCGGATGCCCGCATCCCGCGCGGGCTGGGTGGCGCCTTCCCAGGC
>Ga0075026_100000892_pt1 | contig 12518 bp, 8 predicted proteins | sample Str012_2_FD_71392 | JGI IMG/M metagenome (GOLD analysis project Ga0075026, IMG submission 71392) | Freshwater sediment microbial communities in response to fracking from Pennsylvania, USA - Straight Creek_MetaG_SC_2012 | ecosystem: Environmental > Aquatic > Freshwater > Creek > Sediment...
ACCTTGGATTTCCGGCTCGCGCTGCTCCTGGTCCTGGCATCAGTCGCGGCGCTCACCTGGGTCGCCTTCAGGTGCTGGGTATTCTCCGGTGCCCAGGCTGACTACGCGTGAGTGCGTCCGCCGAATGGCGACACGTCGTCGTCTGCGCCGATGACTTCGGTGGCTCGCCGAGAGGCGACGCGGCCATCCTCCAGCTCGCTGATATTGGCGCGATCAGCGCAGTGTCGGTGTTCGCCGACGGGGACCCCGCCGATGAGTCGATGCCGGAATTGCGCAAGCTCCCCCCGGCTGTGTCCATCGGGCTGCACTTCAACCTGACGGAACCGCTGCATGGAGCTTCGGCTCGGCCTCTCCGAGCACATTTGGTCGGCGCCTACATCACGGGCACGATCGGAACGCGTTGGATTGGTGAGGAACTGGAACGACAATGCAACCACTTCGAGCAACGGATTGGACGCAGCCCAGATTTTATCGACGGCCACCAGCATGTGCACCAGTTCAAGCGTATCCGTGACTGCCTCCTCTCCGTTGTACGCATGCGCTATGGCTCAGCGATTGCCATTCGCACAACTCGACCTCGCGCGTGGCGCGGGACCAAGGCTGCACTGATCGCGGTGCTCGGGGGGCATGCACTTGCAAGCGAGCTTAGTAGCGCGGGAGATGCCGCCAACCAGGATTTCGCTGGCGTTTACGACTTCAGCCACCGAGTGCCCTTCGGGGCCCGCATGGCGCGCTGGCTTGCTGACATCGGGGATCACGGACTGATCATGTGCCACCCGCAATGGCCGACCAAGCGTGGTGTGCCCGGAGCACGAGAGGCGGAGTTCGAGTTCCTTTCATCCTCAGCATGGCCGCAGCTGCGGCAAGCCCACAAGATTTCCCTAGTGCCCTTCGGAAGCCCATTCCCGCCGTGAGTACAACCTCAAGTCAGGAGACACAGGAGGCACGGCTCTTGGGGCGCGACCAACAGCGCCGGCTTGCGCTCGCATTGGCTGGCGCCTTGTTGCTGTGGTTCGCAACCTGGCTCGCATTGCCTTTGCTGTTCGACCCGGAAATCCCGGGCGACAACCTGGAGCAACTGGATTGGGCCCACCACCCGGCGTGGGGCTATGCCAAGCATCCACCCTTCCCGACCTGGATTCTCTGGTGCTTCCAGCAGATGTTCGCGCCCACGTTGTCGCTCACCTATTTTCTCGGCGCGTTGCAGGTCATGTTTCTGATGGCGATGGCGTGGCAGCTCGCGCGCGAGTCGCTTGATGGCATCACCCCGTGGATCGCAGCTTTAATGGTTGCGTGCATCACCTATTACACAAGCCGAATGCATTACTATAACCACAACACCGCGCTGATGACGGCTTACGCCGCCTCGCTGCTGGCGTTGTGGCGCGCGGTCACGACGAACCAGATGCGCTGGTGGGGGCTGCTCGGCGTAGCCTGGGCAGTCGGAATGCTCTCAAAGTACCAGATGGCCCTGTTGATCGGCTGCAATGCGCTCTTCCTATGGGACGTGCACTGGCGGAAGGCCGCCCACGTGCTGCGAGGGTTCGCTCTGGCGTTCATGGTGGCGGCCCTTTTGCTTTCGCCACATGTGATCTGGCTCGTGCGCAACCATTTTCCGTCCTTCGGGTATGCGTCCGTGACCCTGGCTGCGCACCTCGGGTTTATAGATCGCCTGCGCAACGTGTTGCATTTTGTGCTGCACCAAGCTGGCCGGGTTGCTCCATTGCTGGCGCTAGTGGCCATGCTGGCTTGGCGCATGCGCGAAAGTGATCCTCAGGCACCCGAGCCGGGAGTATCGAGCACGCTTAGCCTCTCACTGCGCTTCTGGACCATCCACGCCTGGGGCCCGCTCGTGGGAATTTCCCTGATCGGAATCGTGTTCGGTGCGGCCGTGGAAACCCACTGGGGCATGGCATCGCTCTGGACCGTGCCCTTCTGGATCCTGTGCACGCATCGTGGACGGCGGTGGGCCTCGGCTCCCCCGTCATTCATTGGTTGGACGACGGTCGCCATTCAGTCATTGATGATTGCTGGATACCTCGCGGGAAGTTGACACGCACAGTTTATACAGCGGTGTAGAGATTGAGTGGGATGCCGGGCTGTTGGTTGAATTGTTTCAGGTTTGTGCTCACATCGGTTCGCCCCAAGATCGACGCGTTCGCGGGGCGCAATGCTGCCGCGTCTCTTGATTATTGTCGCCCTGTTTCCTCTGGGTTCGTGAAGGCTGCCGTCTAACTTCTTGCTGATTGGTGGCTAGGGTGGGACTCGAACCCACGGATGCGGGACGCAGTCTTTACAATATAGCGCCGCATTCTTGTGCGCATTCCGCGCCGCCGGGCCGGTCACGCCGCCCTGGCACCGACAATCCACCGCATGCCAGCATGCTCCGTCAGTCGAGACCGCGCGGATGCGCTTCGGCGCCTCATTACAATGGACCGTACTCGGAGTCTACGCAGTGTCCCTACTCGACACTGCCGGCATTGCTACTCAAAGATCTGGGGTGTCAGGACGCCTCTATTTTTGGAGCGTGGCACCATGGTTAGGGGGATTCTCAGCAGAGATCAAGTTGTGGCCCAGCGGCCCGCCGTGCTGATCCGGCGGATATGGCCAGTGTTGCTAACGATGCTGGTGTTTGGCGGCCGCGCGCATGCGGTGCCCAGCTTTGCCTCTCAGACCGGACTGCCCTGCCAGCAGTGCCACACCGTGGCCTACGGCCCCGCACTGACCGACTACGGCCGCCAATTCAAGCTCAATGGCTACGTGTTCGGCCAGGGCAAGGACCCATTCCCACTGGCGCTGATGCTACAGGGGGGGTACTCGCGCACCAAGGCCGACCAGCCTGACGTCGCGGCGCCGAATTACAAGGTCAACAACAACGTCGAGCTTTCGCAAGTCAGCCTGTTTGTGGCTTCGCGCCTGACCTCGCACCTCGGCCTGTTCGCCCAGATCACCTATGACGGCATCGGTCACGCCGTCAATTGGGACAACCTCGACTTGCGCTACGCGCGCACGTTCAACGTCGGCGACAATGCCCTAGTGGCCGGGTTCAGCGTCAATAACAACCCGACAGTGCAGGACTTGTGGAATTCGACGCCCGCCTGGGGTTTCCCGTACATCTCCTCGGCTCTGGTACCGACCCCGGCGGCGGCGCCGGTTATTGCCGGTGGATTGGCCCAGACTGTGCTCGGGGCCACCGCGTACGTTTCAGTCAACAACCGCTACTACGTCGAGGCCGGTGCCTATCGCGGGTTGTCGGCGAACTGGCTCGACAAGACCGGCGTCGGCCGCGACGCCAGCCCAAACCTAAGTGGCTTGTCGCCCTACTGGCGGGCGGCCATACAATTCAGCGAGGGCCCAAGCAGCTATTCAGTGGGTGCTTTCGGCCTTGACAGCAAAGTGCAGGCCGATCCCACGCAACCGCTGAAGGACCACTCCACAGACTTCGGGTTCGACGCCACCTACCAGTACAATGCCAAAGGTCCACACGTGTTTGCCGTCAACGCCTCGTTGATCCACGAGCGCCAGGAGCTGGCCGAGAGTTTCGCGGCGGGTGGCTCGGATGCGGCCAGCAACAGCCTGGAGACCGCCAGTGTCGACCTGACCTATTCCTACAGGCGCACCTGGGTCGGTGCGGTGAATGCCTTCAGTACTTCGGGCACGACCAACAATGCGCTGTACAACACCGCCGAAGCGATGAACGGTAGCGCCAGTGGTTCGCCTGACAGCAGCGGCTACGTTCTACAGGCCGAGTACGTTCCGTATGGCAAACTTGATTCCTATGCGCGCCCGTGGTTGAACCTGCGGTTGGGCCTGCAGTACACCGGCTATACGAAGTTCAATGGCGGAAGCTCAAACTATGATGGTCTCGGGCGCAACGCCTCCGACAACAACACGATGTTTGCCTTCTTCTGGGTGATTCTCTAACGGCGGAAACGCTCTTCGCCGATGAGACGACAGAAGCGGGGTGGGAAAGAACTGAACTCGGCCGGGCTCCCGTTCGGGGTGTGGGCCGCGGACGCCACATCAACACTAGCGACAAGATGCGGTTCAAGCGGAAACCCCATGTAGACACAAGCCCCACTGTCGTGGAAGCCCGGTTCCTGTATTTTCTCCTGTGGTCGATCCTTGCCCTAGGCGCTACCCGCGCGTTTGCCCAGACCTTAAGCGACAAGGACATCGCAACGCACCTCTCCACCGCTCAGCACCTTGTCGACCAGGGCATTCCCGACACGGCCATCCGCGACCACCTCGATCCCGTGATCGCGTTCTATCGCAGTCAGCACACCCACTTCGACCAGAAGGTCTACTCCGCCCACTCCAGGGCAGAGGCGCTGATTTACCTCGCGATGGACACTGCGATGTCCAAGGAGGATGGCGCGGCGGCGCCCGAGAAGGTGCGCGTCCTGAACGGCTCATGGTCCGACGCGCTGCAGCTTAAGGGCTATGCACTGGTGGAACTACAACGATTTGAAGACGCCAAGACCGTGTTGAAGGAGGAGATCGACTTGGCGCCCATGAACTCCGCTCCATGGTCAGAGCTTGGCAACATCTACCAGAACGAGAAGAACTGGACGGAGGCCCTGGCCGCATATGAGCACGCGGAGAACGCGGCCGAAGTCAACAAGGAGGAGGACCCGCACCGCCCCCTATACACGCGGGCACTGCGCGGCAAGGCCTTCGTGTACACCGACCAGGGCAAGCTCAACGACTCCGAAGCGCTCTATCGGCAATGCCTTACGCTCAACGCTGATGACAGCAATGCCCAATACGAGCTCGCCTACATCGCAGGGCTCCGCGCGAAGCACCAATCCACTCACCCGTCCAAGGACGCCGGGCAGGACGCGTCGTCCCCACCACCCTAAGTTCGCGATTCCAAGTACGGCACCTCTCCAGGTCGTCCTTCCTTCAGCATGGGCAACACCCCCTGTTCGAGGATCGTAAGTCAGTCTGGGGGGATAAGCCTGTGGAGGCGACGGTCGGCAGGCGGCTGAAATAGGCTGCTGCCAAAACCCAATACACGTTGTTGGGATGGAGAATGAAACCGAGCTCTGCGCGGTTCAATTTAGTTTGGATTCAGGTTACCCGGATATTCTCCACTGACGACACGCCACGCTCTGGCATGTGCCGCGACCTACAACCAATGAATATCGGGGGAAGCCATGAGCGACATCAGGAGCAGGCTTGTATCTGCCTGCGCGTCCAGGAGCAGGCATCAAGGTTGCGCGACCCGCGCCCTTCGCCGGGCCACTGTGTTTGCCCTATTGGGCACTTTGTGCGGCTCAGGGTCTTGGTGCGCCGCAGCCGACGAACCGTTGGCCGAGATTGTTGTCACCGGCTCTCGTCTCTCGTCTTCAAATGCGTCCAGCACCAGCCCGATTGTAATAGTCGACAGCGAGGAGATGCAGCATCAAGGCAGTACCGGCGTGGAAGGACTGCTCAACAGCCTTCCTCAGGCCAACTCCGGATTGACCCTCGGCGCCAATGGCCCCTCCGTGGCGCCATTGACGGGCACGGCAACGGCGGATCTGCGTGGTATTGGTGCCTTTCGTACCCTCGTATTGATCAATGGCAAGCGCCCGGCCCCCGGGGACCCCATCAATCCTTCAGCAGACCTGAACACCATTCCGAGCGTTCTGGTTAAGCGCGTAGAAGTTCTGACCGGTGGTGCCTCGGCAGTGTACGGTTCCGATGCGGTCGCGGGCGTGGTCAACTTCATTCTTGACGATCGATTCACCGGCTTCAAGGTGTCGGTAGAAGGTGGAATCAACCGCGCGAGCAATGACCAAGCGACATTGCAAAGCATCGCGCTGACGAGCGGCGTCACTCCGGCTACCGGTACTGTCTACGACGGTCGTACACTCGACGTGTCGCTCGTTTACGGGAGCGATTTCCTGGCTGGCCACGGCCACGTGACCGCATACGGCGGGTATCGCCACATGCAGGAAGTCAGAGCCGGGAGCCGAGACTTCGGTGCGTGCACGCTGATAGAGACGGGTACATCCTATGCCTGCCTCCTTGATGGCACGACGCCCTCCGGCCAGTTTGTCCCCAATGGGGGCGCTGGCACTCCGCTTACGCTCGATACCACCAACGGCCACGCGTTTCGAAACTTCAATGCCGCAACTGACTCGTTCAATCCGGTGCCATTCCAGGATTTGCAGCGACCAGATACTCGATATAACGCGGGCGTGTTCCTGACTTATGGTTTCAGCGAGGCTGTACGGCTGTATGCCGAAGCGCAGCTCATGGATGACCGCACCACCGTGCACTACGAGCCAGCTGGCACGACGCCGACCGGCGCCGGGCTGAATGTCTACGGAGTCAATTGCAACAATCCACTCCTATCGGTGAGCCAAGTGAATGACTTGTGCACGAGTCAAGGGCTCGGGCCGCTCGACACTGCGCAAGTCGCCATTGGCCGCAGCAATATTGAAGGTGGGCAGCGGGCGGATGAATTCCATCACCAGTCCTATCGCTTTGTGGCGGGGTTGAAGGGGGAAATCAGCGAACCATGGAGTTACGACGTCAGCCTGATGCACGGGCGCGTGAACGGCCGCGAACGGCTGACTAATGACCTCTCGAATAGCCGCCTGGCCAACGCGCTCAATGTTGTGAGTGCTGGTGGAGTGCCCGTCTGCCAGTCAGTGGTGGACGGCAGCGATCCGGCCTGTATTCCATACAATATCTATTCCACGGGTGGCGTTACAGCCGCAGCGCTCGCTTACATCAGGGCAAGCGGTAGGCAATCCGGATACGCCCAGCGGACAGTGCTCACCGGACAGTTGGTTGGTGAACTTGAGGGATACGGCGTCAAGAGCCCATTGGCAGTAGCGGGGGCCAGCGTTGCGCTGGGTGCGGAATACCGTACCGAGTCCGTGGCCTACACCCAGGACGAAGCCTACTCCAGCGGGGATCTGCTGGTCACAGGTGGCGCCACGCCGACCGTGGGCTCATACCATGTCAGCGAGGTCTTTTCCGAATTTAAACTTCCCCTGGTCGAGAATCGCGCATTCGCCAATCGCCTGGTCCTTACGCTGAGCGATCGCTACGCCCGGTATGACCCGCAGGGCGGCGTGAACGCCTATGGCGTGGGACTGGAATGGGCTCCAGTAACGTCAGTGCATCTGCGCGCCAGCGTCAGTCGCGCGGTGCGTGCACCCAATGCTCTGGAGCTCTTCTCGGCACAGGTACTTGGCCAGACGAGCCTGACTGATCCCTGTGCCGGATCTCCAACTTCGAGTGCGGCAGAGTGCGCACGAACCGGGGTGAGCGCAACCCAGTACGGCACGATCGCGCCTCAGTCGACCATCAATGTAGTCACCGGCGGAAATCTGCAATTAAAGCCGGAGACAGCAGATACAGTCACCACGGGCCTGGTGTTTACTCCTCGTTCGAACGTGTTGCTAAGCGCTGATTACTGGCGCATCAAGGTCAAGCAGTACGTTGGAGGATTGCCGGCGTCGTACACGCTCAACACATGCCTGAACAGCGGTGATCCGGTCTATTGTTCCCTGATACACCGCGATGCAAATGGTTCTCTGTCGACGGGCAACGGAGCAGGCGCCGGTCGCATTGTCAGCACTCGCTTCAATACCGGGTCCTATGGTACCAGCGGCCTCGACTTCGAAGGGCGCTATGCTTTGGATCTCGCAGCGTACGCACCCTTGGCTGGGACGTTGGGCTTCAGCTTTACCGGCAGTCTCTCCATTGACAATCCAATCGACGTCACGCCTGGCGGTACGCCATTCGATTGCACGGGTTACTACGGCGTCAATTGCTCGGGCGGCGGCCCTACATCACCCGTGCCGCGTTGGCGTCATAGACTGCGAACCACCTGGGAAGGTGCGCACGGATTTCAGGTCTCCGTAAATTGGCGCCACATCGGGAGTTTGCAGTCCGAGCTTACGAGCAACAACGGCAACCTGAATGGCACTGCGTTCCCGGTGGACTCGACTGTACCTGCCTACGAATATTTTGATATCGATGGCGGCGCCAACATTGGCTCGCACCTGAACGTTCGATTGGGCATTAGCAATATCGCGGATCGCAAGCCTCCAGTCGCGGGATTCAACGCCAACCCGCAGCTCGTGAACGGGAATATGGTTGCCGGAATGTATGACATCCTGGGGCGATTCATGTTCATGGGCTTGTCGTTGAATTTCTGACTACCAAAGCGCGCTGGCTGGCGCGTCGAGGTCACACCGAAGTGATCACCATATTCGGGCTGGCCGACTCGCCTGCATTCCGCGCTATCGCCTGATTTCGAAACTCATCCCTACCTGACGAAGGGATTCAGGGGATATCCACCCGGAGACGCCATTCACGTAGCCATTTGGGGCGGCAGGATCCATCCCAGGCGGCGTAAATGACGGGCCGCCAAACATCGTCACTGGTTCGTGCTCGTTGCCCAGGTTGCGCACGAATAGCGCGACGCTCCATCGGCTGGAAGGCGACTGAACCCCGATGTGGGCCCCGGTGGTCCAGTGCGCGGGATAGACGAACCTCGAGTCGGCTGTCGGACCCAGGCGCAGGGCGGACTTGTATACGGTATCCGCGGCGAACACCCCTTCCACCGGTCCCATATGGAAAGTGTACTGGCTCGAGAAGGTCACTTTGGTCTTGGGAACGCCAACGAGCTGTTGGCCGCCCAGATCCGTGGTGCCGTTGTTCAAGTTGTTGGGATCATAGCCAGTCCAGCCAGTGGGATACTGGGCGACGTCGTAGATCGCTCCCGCCTGCAGCGTGAGCCCCCGAATGGGTCGTCCGAAGAGATCCAGTTCGACGCCCTTGGTCGTCACAGAAGGCACTGAAACGCCGTTGCAGACCAAGGCGCCAATCGGCGCGATGAAGCAGTTCTGTCCCTGGTAGTCCCGGACGCGGCTTGAAAAGACATTCAGGTCGATGGCCAGCGAATCCCTCAGCACGGCTCCCTTCACGCCGATTTCAAAAGCCGTCGGAATTTCTGGTGCAATCACAGTGGCCGCTACCTGCTGCGCGGCGGGTGTCACCTGCGGTCCTTTGTAACCGCGGACGGCCGTTGCATAGGCGCTCAGATGGGGCGACATCTTGAGTTGCACGCCCACGCGACCTGACAGATTGCTTTGAGATACGTCGCCATATGCCGGCGAAGTCGACTGGTCATAGCTGTTTGCGGTGGAAAAATCGGTAATCCTCTGATGTGTGTAGCGCAGGCCACCGATCAACGCCACTAGATCGTTGACGTGGTAAGTGAGTTGACCAAATGCCGCAGCTGACTTGTTGGTTGTACGCGTCGCCGTATCGTCCTGGGCGAAGGGTGTAAAGCCAGGTCCCGCCTGGAACGAGCCGACATTGTCGACTCCCCCGGGCGCATAGCCGGTATCCGCCAGGTAGTCGGCGTAGAACAACCCGGCGACGTAGTCGAAGTGCTGTCTACCTGCCGATTCGACGCGCAGTTCCTGTGAGAACTGGCGGCCCGCGCTCTTCGCTCCGGTCGTGAAGATCTGAATGAATTCAGCGGCCAGGCCCTGAATATCCACGTTGCCCGGGCCGTTCTGGTTTTTCCGTAGCGAACTTATTGAAGTCAGAGTTGCACCCTGCAACTGTACGTCGATTTGCAGCGATACGCCGTAATTGCGAATCACGTTGTCGTTTGGCAAAGTTCCGCAGCGCGCCTGATTGGCAAAGGAGCTGGTGATACCGCAGGCTGCCAGTTCGGCGTTCAACATCGCATTGGCGAACACATAGGTAAATTGCGGGTCGCTGAAGTTTTGCGTTCGCTTGTCGTAGTCTGCAATAAGATTGACTGTCAGACGATCCTCGTCTTTCCAGAGGTAGCGAGCGCGCAGCCCGACATCCTTCGACATGTAGTTCTGCCCAGTGGCGGCGTTCTTCTGCACACCATCAAGGCGGTCGGCGTTGGCGCTTATACGTAGCGCGGACTCTCCGCTCATCGGCAGATTGAGGACGCCATGTATCGTCTGCTGCCCAAACCGGGATCCGGCCGTGTCGTTGCCAGAATAGTCCACGTGCCCCGTAGCAACGAAGTGGCCGGGATCAGGCGCTACCGTCACCATGTTGATGACACCGGCAGAGGCGGTCAAACCGAACAGAGTCCCTTGGGGTCCCCGCAGGACTTCCACACGTTCCATGTCGAAGATGTTGTTTGTGTTGACGTTGCCCTGCGGGACACCGTCGACGACGATTCCCACGGCGCCTTCGGCAGAGCGCGTAAACGAAGTCGTGCCAATACCACGGATTTGGCCGCCGCCGCCGGGACCACCGAACGCCTGGATCATCTCCAGCGCAGGTGTGGTGCGTGCCAGATCGGCGATCGTGTAGACATGCTGGTCGGCCAACTGCTGTCCGCTGATAACTGAAATGGCGATTGGAACATCCTGCAGCTTCTCCACGCGCTTCTGTGCAGTCACCACGATTTCTTCCAGGACGCCCGGAGATGATGCTTCCGGCGCTGCAGCCAGCGCGACTGGCCCAATGCCTGGCAACGCCATGAGAACGGCAAGGGCGCGTAGCCGACGAGTCGGTCGATTCATCGCATTCCCCCTATCCGGACAGATTTGCTGGCATTTCGCGCACTAAGGCGAGTTGTGCCTACATGCTGGGCCTTTGGCGCTGTCGGAGGAAATACACAGAGTTGGCCGCGTTATCAGCACAGCTTATAGGGCAATAGCCGGGGACGAAGCTGCGAAGGGCGGCGCCTCAATTGAGCGCCAAATTGGGCCACCCAGAAGCATTTCTGCCAATCCGCCCTTAGGCGCTCCGGACCCACGTTTCGCTTGATCCTGACGCCAGGCTTGCAATCTCCCTGAGAGTGGTTCCCACAGACTCTTGGAACAACTGCCCGTTGGTCGAATGCGCGTTGCCGCGACGTGAAGTGGTGCCCGAGGTATCTGGACCTACGGGGCAAGGCAGGATCCGGAAGCAGCGGTGATTGCCGCGGTTGGCCAGGTTGGTCACTTCCGACCAAAGGCACCCACGCATCGATCCAAGACCACGACGGCCTTGCTGACAAGTTTGCCAGGACCGGTGCGAACTGCGCCGGAGACCGGGCGCTATTCGTCTGACCGACGTCCGTTGCAAGGCCAGTGGGCCATCGTACGTGCCGAGCGGGCAAGCCGATCCTCCGATTCCGGTAGGACCGTGTGTGATGGAAGCTGGTACGAGTGTCGCCGATCGTGCACTCCGCAAGAGCGCAATCAGGTTGGTACGGAAACGATGGCGAACCGAACTGGCCACCAAACCCCTCGAATCCTGTTTCCGGAAGACCTCGTATGCCCCGCGCACCTGCCGCGGATAGTGGTCATGTGAGCCACTTGTTGCGCCCAGCCTGCCCAGTGGATTCATAGTGAGCGGCGTGCCAACAGAGTAGATTGGGATTGCTGGCAGGGGGGGCGCCCCTCGAAAGTACCGAATCGCTGAATGGTGGGTAGAATCTTGAAACAAACAATATTGACGCGGATCGGCCTACTGCTTGCCAGTCCCATCCTTCCTGGCGTGCTTGCCGCGGCAGGACAGCAACCCACTCCAAGCTTCCGGGTTACCCAGAGCATAGAACTGGGAGCACCGGATCGGTGGGATTACGTGGTCTACGACGAGTCGACACATGACGTCTTCGTGTCACATGGCGATCGCGTGACAGTCGTCGATGGTCGAAACGGAAAGATCTTGGGTAATATCGAGGGCATGCCCGGTGGTACTCACGGCATCGCCATCGACGCGTCGACAGGTCAGGGATATACCGACGACGGCGGCAAAGGCGACGCGGTTGCGTTCAATCTCGGCAACCTGAAAGTCACCAAGACCATCAAAGCCGAGGAAGATGCCGACGGGATGACGTTCGATCCGGCCAGCGGCAATGTTTTTGTGGTTGACGGTGATCCCGGTCACCTCACCGTTATTGACCCCAGGACCAACACTGTAGCGGCCACTGTGAACGTTGGCGCCAAGCTCGAATACATCGTGGCGGATGGTGACGGCAAGGTGTACGTCAATGGTGAAGAAAAGAAGGAAATCGTGCGCGTGGACTCGCGTACCAATCTGGTGGATGCCCACTGGCCCATGCCGGGCTGTGAGAGCCCACACGGGCTTGCCATCGACACAGTGCGCCACCGTCTGTTTTCCAGTTGTGCCAATGGCGTCATGGCAGTAGTGAGCACTGACAGCGGTGCCTTGGTAGCCACGCTTTCCATTGGCGGTGGGACGGATGCGGCTGCATTCGACCCGAAGCGCCAACTCATCTACAGCTCAAACGGGCGAGATGGCACCATCACCGTCATCCGGCAGAATGATCCGCAGAATTACGCGGTGGTAGCCACCGTAAAGACGGCAGTAACGGGCAGGACCATGAGCATTGACCCTATCAGCGGGCGACTCTACGTCGCCGCCGCTGAAGTGGACGCCAAAGCGGCTGCCGTCCTTCCCGCGCCTCGGCGGCCACCGATCGTACCGGGGTCTCTAAGGCTCATGTTCATCGATCCCAGCCCCTAGCCCCGCGGCCGCAACCACCAGCAGGCGAGCTG
>Ga0075026_100000893_pt1 | contig 12507 bp, 9 predicted proteins | sample Str012_2_FD_71392 | JGI IMG/M metagenome (GOLD analysis project Ga0075026, IMG submission 71392) | Freshwater sediment microbial communities in response to fracking from Pennsylvania, USA - Straight Creek_MetaG_SC_2012 | ecosystem: Environmental > Aquatic > Freshwater > Creek > Sediment...
GCGCACTTCCTTCAGGGCATTGTCCGTGCGCCACAAGCTGTTCGTGCCGGAGAAGATCCAGCCGTTCGGGATGTGCGCAACGCCCTGCGCGTATACGGCCGAGACCGCTTGCTCCGAGGTCCGGTGCAACGGCCCGAGCACGACCGGCACGGTTGTAGTAGTGACGGGCGCGCTCGTCGTCGACGACTGCCCGGTGGTTTGCTTCGCCGAACTCGAGCAACCCGTCAGGATCGCGAGGATTGCGCACCCGGCCACGAACGCCCGCATTGCCGTCACACTACGAGGGGCGGCGCTCGGTGTCTCGTGAACGGCGGGCTGCGCCGGGCCGGTTTACGCTCGCTCGGTGCGGCAGCGGACCACGGTCACGATCTCCTTCTGCGACCTGGTCGGTTCCACCGCGTTGTTGACACAGATCGGCGAGGCCGCCAACGACGAACTGCGCCAAGACCTGTTCAGCGTCCTGCGCCGACCGGTCGAACAGCTCGGTGGTCGTGAGGTGAAGACGCAGGGCGACGGGATCATGGTGGCGTTCCAGGGCCGCGTCACCGATGCCGTCGCCTGCGCGATCGCGTGGCAGCAGGCCATCGACGCGCTGGCGCGCCGTGATCCCGCACTGAGGCTCGCGCTGCGGGTCGGGCTCTCGACCGGCGTTGCCACCTCGGAGGAAGACGACTGGTTCGGCACGCCCGTGGTCGAAGCGGCTCGGCTGTGCACCGCCGCGGGTCCGAGCCAGATTCTCGCGTCGGAGGCCGTACGTCTGCTCGTCGACGACGAGGCCGGGATCTCGTTCGTCGGGGTCGGCGCGCTCGAGCTCAAAGGCTTTCCCGAACCGCGCGCCGCGTACGAAGTGCCGTGGCTGCCATCGGCACACTCGTCGGTCGTGCCGAAGTCGCCGGCCCTCGACGTCACGGGCAGCGCACCCTTTGCCGCCCGGATCGACGAGCGCGCGCGGCTGCGGAACGCAATCGACGCGTCGCGCGCCGGCACCCGGCGAACCGTCCTGGTTGCCGGTCTCGCGGGCATGGGCAAGACGCGCGTCGTCGCGGAGGCGGTGCGCGATCTCGGCGACACCGCGGTGCTCGCGTGCAGTTGGTCGGAACCGGGCGCGTACCGCGCCATGTCCGACGCGCTCCGCTGGTACGTGGTCGCCGCGCCCGCCGACGCGCTGCGCCGCGTCCTCGGCGCCGATGCCGACGTGATCGCCGGCCTGGTTCCGGCCGTGACCGTGCGCCTCCCGGACGTCGGCGCCGGGATCGAACCGACCGAGGTCAGCGCCGAGCACCTGATCGACGCGGTGGTCAACACGTTCGCTCGCATCGCAACCGAGATCCCACTGGTGCTCGTCTTCGACGACCTGCAACAGGCGTCGGGGCCGGGGCTCGCGGTGTTTCTCGAGCTCGCGACGCGCCCCGACCTGGGGCGGCTGACGTTGGTCGGCGCGTTTCGTACCGACGACGACGGCGCGGTTCTGCCCGCGCTCGCCGTCGTGCTCGACAAGCTCGAAACCGCGCGCGACGTCGAGCGCATCGACCTCGTCCCGCTCGACGCGGGCGCGGTCGCGACGATTGCGGCCGGGGTCGATATCGATGTCGAGGCCGTGCACGCAGTCACCCTCGGGAACCCGGGGCAGATCGTCGACGCGGTACGGCGACTGGCGGTCGGCGACGATCCGGAGCGGGCGCTCTCGGTCGCGTTCCCGTTCAAGGGTCTCGTCGCGTTTCGCGCCGAAGATGCGGCGCTGTTCTTCGGGCGCGACGACGAGATCGGAACGCTGCTCGGTCGGCTCGCCCGGAATCGGTTCGCCGCGGTTGTCGGGACTTCCGGGAGCGGGAAGTCGTCCCTGGTCCGCGCCGGTCTGTTGCCGGCCCTTTCGGCCGGTCGCCTGCCGGGCGTTTGGACCAGCGTCGCGTTGAGTCCGGGCGACCATCCCGTCGCCGCGCTCGATCAGGCGTTGCGCGGCAGTGCGCCGCGCGTCGTGTTCGTCGACCAACTCGAAGAATGTGTGACGCAGTGCACCAACCCCGCGGAGCGCGCCGAGTTCCTCGAGCGGCTCACCGCGCTCGCGACGCGACGTGACGACGAGACGCGCGTCGTCGTCACCGCACGCGCCGACCTCCTCGGCTCGATTGCCGTTGCGTCGCTCCCGTTCGCGGCGCTCCTCGAGTCGGGATCGATGTTCCTCGGGCCGATGACCGACAAGCAGCTCTTGGCGGTCGTGGAAGGACCGGCCGCGGTCGCGGGGCTCCGACTCGAACCCGGGCTCGTGGACATCGTCGTGAACGACGTGGCCGGCGAACCGGGCGCCTTGCCACTCATCTCGCACGCCCTCCTCGAGACGTGGAAGCGTCGCAAAGGCGCCGCGCTCACCGTCGCCAACTACCGCGAAGCCGGCGGCGCCCGCGGTGCGATCGCCCGCTCCGCCGACGTCGTGTTCGGATCGCTCGACGCGCGCGGTCAGGCGCTCGCGCGCGATCTGTTCTTGAAGCTCACCGAGCTCGGTGACGGAGTCGAGGACTCCCGCCGTCGCCTCGGGCGCGCCGAGGTCGATGCCATCGGCGCCCCGGCCGAGGTCGCGAGCCTGCTCGACCAACTCGCCGCCGCGCGCCTCATCACGGTCCACGAAGGCAGCATCGAGGTGGCGCACGAAGCGCTCATCCGGCAGTGGCCCCGGCTGCGGGAATGGCTCGACGAGAGTCGCGACGAGCTCCGGCTCGAACGGGAGGTCACCCGGCGCGCCGAGGAGTGGGATCGGCTCGGCCGTCCCGACGCCGAGTTGCTACGAGGCGGTCGGTTGGAGCTCGCGCTCGCCGCGCCGGTTCCGGGAGCCTTGGAGGAGCAATACCTCGCGGCCGGAAGCGACCGGCGCGACCGCGACGTTCGCGACGGGGCCCGGCGCGTCCGGCGGTTGCGCTCGCTTTTGGCCTTGGCGGTGGCGCTCCTCCTCGTTGCTGTGGCCGCGGGGCTCGTCGCGCGCGGGCAGAGCAACCGGGCCGACGCGCGCGCGGCCGACGCCCGCGCCCAGACGAACCTCGCGGGCGTGCTGCGCCTCTCGGCCGAGTCGATCACGACCAGCGATGGCGATCTTCCGGTTGCGTTACCCCTCGCGGTCGAAGGCCTCCGACGCGACAACCGCTACGAAACCCGCAACGCGTTGCTTTCGGTCCTGCAACGCGAGCCCGCGCTCCTCGGGTATCTCGCCGCGCCCGCGGGCGGTTACAACGCGGGTGCGATTGCGCCGGGCGGGAAGGTGGCCGCGCTCGCGTCCGCGACCGGTATCGACCTCTGGAACCTTGCGCAACGCACGCGCCTCGGGACGCTTCCCGTCGCCGGCGCGCTCGATCTCGCATTCGCGTCCGACAGTTCGGTCGTCGTCGCGACTCCACGGCGGGTCGAGATATGGCGCACCACCGGCCGAGCTCCGGAACGCACCATCGCCGTTCGGCCGACGAGCATCGCGCTCACGAGCGACCACCTCGTGATCGGCGGACCGAACGGCGCACTCGTGCTCGCGAGTCGTTCCGACGGTCGAATCGTCGCCCGGGAAACGCAGGGCACCGGTGCCGTGCTCGTGGTCGCCGCGAAGAACGGGACGATCGTGACTGCGGGCGCCGTCCCGCCGACTCCCGGTTCCTCGGCCTCGACGAACGTCGTCGTCCGCGACGACACAACGCTCGCCCCGCGCCGCGAGCTCGCCACGGTGGGGGATCCCGCCTCCGATCTTGCGATGTCGCCGTCGGGTCGGTTCGTCGCGATCGGAAGTGTCGGCGCCGGCATCCCGAACTTCCTCGCGATCGACGGATCGACGCCCAACTTCGCCGGCGACGTCGGGTCCCAGGGCTTCCAGGGCCCGCGCGAATCCGCACACGTTGCGTTCGTCGACGACACCACGGCGATCTCGGCGGGCATAACCGGAACCACGACAACGTGGCGGTTCAATGCCCCGGACGGAACCAGACCGGCGCCGCACCACAACACGCAGTTCGGCAGTGTGCGCCACATCATGGCGACACCGGACGGGAGATCGGTGTGGGCGATCGGCGCGGGTGCGGTCGGTTGGTCGCTCGCGGGCGTGGACAGTCTCGGTGGAGCACCGTCCGCGCCGGGCCTCGTCGCCACCGCGCTCAGTCCGAACGGTCGATTGCTGCTCGTCGAAGTCTCGAGCGTCCTCAGTTCCGCGCCCGCGCCCACCCCGACCGATCCCTCCGCCCCGTCGGTCGGGACCGCGATCTCGTTGACCCGGAGCGCGCTGGTACTCGACGCCCACACGTTGCGACCCGTCGGCCCGTCGGTTCCCGGCAACGGGTTGGGCTTCCTCGCCGACGGCGCGCACGTCGTCGTGGCGGATGGAAACGGAGTTCCCCAGATCGTGGACATCGCGACCGGTCGTACCCGAGTACTCGGCGTTCCGCCCGCGTCCAGTAGTCCGATCGTTGCCGCCGACGGCCGCCGCGTCGCGCTGGCGTCGTTCGACGGCTCGGTGTCCGTCCTCGGCGCGGCGGACGGATCGAAGATCGCCGACGGGCTCGGCCGCACCGACGCGGGCGTGCCCGACGTCATTGCGTTCGGTCCGCGCGACGCAATCGCGATCGAGTACTCGTCTCGACACGAGATCGTTGTCATCGACGCTCGCGGGACGACCCCGATCGCGATCGGCGACGCGATCGGAAGCGCGATCGCGTTCAGTCCCGACGCGTCGGTGCTCGCGGTCGGTGGTGCCGACGGAACGACGCGCCTTTACTCACTGTCGACCGGCAAGGTCGACGGGTCGTGGCTCGTGGGCCACACCGGCGGGGTGAGTGCCCTCGAGTACAGCCGCAACGGCGAACTGCTCGCGTCGACGTCGATCGACGGGACAATGCGCCTGTTCGACGTCGCGCGGCGGCGTCCCTATGGGCGCCCGTTCCCCGTGAGCGACCAGTCGACCCGTTTCTTCGATGCCGCGGGCACGCACGTGCTGGATCCCACGGACGGAGGGATCGTCGAGTATCCCCTCGATCCGGCGGTGTGGGCTGCACGCGCGTGCGACCTGGCGGGTGCGAACCTCTCGCGGACGGCGTGGGACCTCTACCTCCCGGGCACACCGTCGCGCGCCACCTGCGATCGCTACCCGCCGCCGTAGAGCCCGGCGCCGGAGACCGTGCGAGCGGGGAGACTTGAACTCCCACCTCTTTCGAGACCGGGACCTAAACCCGGCGCGTCTGCCAATTCCGCCACGCTCGCGTGGGTCCATCTTCGCACTTGGGAGCGGGAACAGACCCAGGGCTATCCTGCGACCTCCCGGAGTTCTGGAAGTTCGCAGGTGGAGGTCCGTATGGGTAAGCAGATTCCGATCGTCGACTACCTGGCGATCGACGACGGTGCACCGCACCTCGTCGCCTGGGAGGCGGTCGATTCCGGAGCGCTCTACTTCGACCGGCGCAATGCCGACGCCAAGAACGGCGGGACCGAGTTCAAGCGCAAGAAGCTCGCGACCACGGGCAAGGTGCGCTCGTACACGATCGTGAGCCGCGGCATCCCGGGCATTCCCGTGCCGTACGTGTCGGCGCTCGTCGATCTCGACGGCGGCGGCACCGTGAAGGCCAACCTCTCGAACATCCCGCCCGACCCCGAACACGTCAAGCTCGGCATGGCCGTGAAGATGACGACGTTCACGGCGGGTACCGACGACGACGGCACCGAGGCGATCGCGTTCGCCTTCGAGCCGGCTTCCTGAAAGGCGTCTGCATCATGGCGAAGAACGGCAGCGACACCGGCGACAACGTCTGGATCCTCGGCACGTACATGACCAAGTTCGGTCGGCACGGCGACAAGGACTTGATCGACCTCGCGAGCGAGTCGGCGCTCGGCGCGATGAAGGACGCGAACGTCACGATCCAGGACATGGAAGTGCTCGGCTGCGGCAGCCTCTTCAACGCGATGGCCGGCGTCGGTCAGCAGTTGCAGAAGCAGATCGGCCAGACGGGAATTCCCGTGTACAACGTTGCGAACGCGTGCGCCACGGGTGCAACCGCGCTGCGCACGGTGCTGCTCACCATCAAGGCGGGCGAGGCCGACATGGGTCTTGCCGTCGGGGTGGAGCAGATGGGCAAGGGCGGTCTGCTCGGTGTCGCCGGCAAAGGCGACCGCGAACGCAAGGTGTACGAGCCGAGCGGACGCTACGGATCGGTCATGCAGGTCGAAGGTGTTCTCGGCACGGGCCTGATGCCGGGCGTGTTCGCGCAGGCCGGCATGGAGTACGCGTACGAGCACGGTGGTGTCGACTTCGAGCAGTTCGCCAAGGTCGCGGAGAAGAACCACGCGCACTCCACGCTGAACCCCTTGGCGCACTACCAGAAGCAGTTCTCGCTCGACGAGATCATGGCGGCCGACATGATGAGCTACCCGAACACGTTGCTCATGTGCTGCCCGAACACCGACGGCTCGGCCGCGGTGGTGTTGGTGAGCGAAGAGAAGTTGCGCACGTTGTCGAAGGAACAGCAGCGGCGCGCGGTGAAGATCAGCGCGTCGGCGCTCACGACCGACCCGTGGACCGAGCACGCGCAGGTGCAGCCCGACGTCAACACGCTCACGCGCAACGCCGCCAAGCAGGCGTACGAGACGGCGGGTGTTTCGCCGCAGGATCTCGACCTCGTCGAGTTGCACGACTGCTTCGCCACCGCCGAGCTCGTCCACTACGACAACCTGATGCTCTGCAACCCGGGCGAAGCGGGCAAGTTCATCGACGAGCGCGGACCCTGGCGCGACGGTCAAACCCCCGTCAACGTCAGCGGCGGTCTGATCTCGAAGGGTCACCCGATCGGCGCAACCGGCATCGCCAACGTGTACGAAGTGGCCACGCACCTGCGCGGTGAGGCGGGCGACCGTCAGATCGAGGGCGCCAAGGTCGGCATGACCCACGTCATCGGCCTCGGCTCCGCCTGCGCCGTCCACATCCTCGAAAAGTCCGCCCTCTAAACGACCGAGTCACTCCCAACAGTTGGGAGCGGGACGGGTTCCACGCGCCGGTTTTCCTCCCAACGCGTTGGGAGCGTGACCGGTTCCACGCGCCGGAATTACTCCGAACTGTTGGGAGTTTCCGGACCTAGATGCTCGTCCAGCCGCCGTCGACGCAGACGGTCTGGCCGGTGAGGAAGCTGCTCGCGTCGCTGGCGAGGAAGAGCAGCGCGCCGTCGAGCTCGTGCTCTTCGCCGCCGCGGCCCATGGGTGTGCGTTGGCGCATCCAACGTTCGGCGTTGTCGTCGCCGAACATCACGCCGTCGGTCATCTCGCTGCGGAACCACCCCGGCGCGAGGCAGTTCACGCGCACACCCCGCCTCGCCCATTGGGCGCTGAGCTCGCGCGTCAGGTTGACCAGACCCCCCTTGGAGGCCGCGTACCCGGCCTCGGGGATCTGACCCACACCGACGAGTCCCCAGATCGACGCAACGTTGACGATCGCGCCGCCCGTCTCGGCCGCGATCATCGCCCGCGCGCATTCGCGCGCGAGTTCGAACGGCGCGACGAGGTTGACTCGCAACGTCGCGCTGAACTTGTCGGTCGACTCGTCGAACGCGGGAGTGGGAGCAGACGTGCCCGCGTTGTTGACCAACACGTCGACGCGTCCGTAGTGCGCGAGCGTGGCCGCGACCAACGCCTCGGGCGCGCCGTCGTCTGCCAGGTCGCAGCCCACGACGTGCGCGTCGTGTAACTCCGAAGCCAGGAGGTCCAGCCGTTCCACACGCCGCGCCGCCACGACGACTCGCGCCCCGGCCGCGTCCAATACCCGCGCGAAGCGCGCGCCCAAACCTGCACTTGCACCGGTCACGATCACGACCTTGCCGTCGAGTCGGAATGGGGAGAACGGGTCGAGAGTCACGGCCTGGGAATCTAGCGAGGTGCTGTTGTAGCGTCGCCACCATGGCGAGCGACGACATCCGCCCCTTCCGCATCGATGTGCCCGAGGCGGTGCTCGACGACCTCAAAGATCGCCTCAGTCGCACGCGTTGGCCCGACCAGATCCCGGGCAGCGGTTGGGACTACGGGACCGACCTCGCCTATCTGCAGGACCTCTGCGACACGTGGCAGAACAGGTACGACTGGCGCGCGCAGGAAGCAAAGTTCAACCGGTGGCCGCACTTCCTCACCGACATCGACGGTCAGCAGATCCACTTCATTCATGCGCGCTCCGACAACCCGAACGCGTTGCCGTTGATCATCACGCACGGTTGGCCGGGTTCGGTCGCCGAGTTCCTCGACATCATCGAGCCGCTGCGCGAAGACTTCCACGTCGTTGCGCCGTCGCTGCCGGGCTACGGCTGGTCGGGGGTCACTACGGAACCCGGCTGGGATGTGCAGCGCGTCGCGGAGACGTGGGCCAAGCTCATGGCGCGGCTCGGCTACGACCGCTACGGCGCGCAGGGCGGCGACTGGGGTGCGATGGTGTCGGCCCGGCTCGCCGCGATCGACGCCGAGCACATGGTCGGGTTGCACTCGAACATGCTGCTCGCCTTTCCCGACGACGCGAGCGGCATCGCGCTCACCGACGAAGAGGTCGCCGACCTCGCGGCGGCCGGCGAATTCATGACCCGGGGCGCCGCGTATCAGGAGATCCAGGGCAAGAATCCGCAGACGCTCGGCTACGGCCTGACCGATTCGCCCGCCGGCCTCGCGGGTTGGATCGTCGAGAAGTTCCTCGTGTGGACCGACAACAACGGGAGCCCCGACGACGCGGTGACCCGCGATCAGCTGCTCACCAACCTCACCGTGTACTGGGTGACGAAGACGATCAACTCGTCGATCCGGCTCTACTGCGAGTCGTCGCGGACCGGTCGTTTCGGACCTACCGGCGAGTACGTCACCGTCCCGACGGCCGCGGCCGTGTTCCCGGCGGAGATCTTCCGGATTCCGAGGGCCTACGCGGAAACCCGCTTCAACCTGGTGCGCTATAACCGTTTCGACCGGGGCGGGCACTTCGCCGCACTCGAGGAGCCCGACCTCCTGGTGCAAGATGTCAAAGAGTTCTTTTCGTCCCTTGCCTGAAGGGGCCCGAGCCGAAGGTGAAGCATGCATGATCTCGTGATCAAAGGCGGTTCGGTCGTCGACGGCACGGGCGCGCCGAGCCGCACCGCCGACATCGCGATCACCGACGGCGTCATCACCGAGGTCGGCACCGTCAAGGGCAAGGCGCGCGAGAAGGTCGACGCCGACGGCGCGCTCGTGACGCCCGGCTTCGTCGACGTGCACACGCACTTCGACGGGCAGGTCACCTGGGACCCGATGCTCACGCCGACGTGTTGGCACGGCGTGACCACCATCGTGATGGGTAACTGCGGCGTCGGCTTCGCGCCGGTTCACCCCGACAAGCACGCGTGGCTCATCGGCCTGATGGAAGGCGTCGAGGACATTCCCGGCGCGGCACTCTCCGAGGGCATCCAGTGGGGTTGGGAGCACTACCCCGAGTACCTCGACGCCGTCGACCGTGCGCCGAAAATGCTCGACGTCGGCGCGCAGGTTCCCCACGGCGCGGTGCGCGGTTACGTGATGGGGGAGCGCGGCGCGAAAAACGAGCCCGCCACGCCCGAAGACATCGAGGCGATGGCGCGCATTGTGCGCGAAGGAATCGGAGCCGGTGCGCTCGGCTTCTCGACGAGCCGCACGATCGCGCACATGGCGATCGACGGTGAGCCCGTTCCCGGAACGTTTGCAGCCGAAGACGAGTTGTTCGGTATCGGCCGTGTGCTCGGTGAGCTCGGCACCGGTGTGTTCGAGCTCGCGCCCGCGGGCGCGCTCGGTGAAGACCTGGCCGCGCCGGAGCGAGAGATGGCGTGGATGCGCAAGCTGTCGGCGGCGATACATCGGCCGGTGACGTTCGCGCTCACGCAGAACGATCACGACCCCGAGTCGTGGAAGCTGATGCTCGACCTGTGCGCGCAGGCCACGGCCGAAGGTGCGGAGGTGCGCCCGCAGGTTGCGGGTCGCCCCGTGAGTCTCTTGCTCGGACTGCAGACGTTCCACCCGTTCGCGTACTGCCCGTCGTGGGCGCCGATCGGTGCGGCGTCGCTCGCGGAGAAGGTCGCGGCGATGAAGGATCCGGCGATGCGCGAGAAGTTGCTCGCCGAAGTCGACGATGCGATCGCGCCGATGCGCCAGTTCCTCGATCCGGCGCGCGCGTTTCCGATGGGCTCGGTTCCCGATTACGAACCGTCGCCCGACGACAGCGTCGCCGCCCTGGCCCGCCGGCAGAACCGCGGCGAGATGGAAGTGTTCTACGACGCGCTGCTCGCCGACGACGGACTCGGCCTCGTGCTGCGTCCGCTGCTCAACTACACCAACTTCTCGCTCGACGCGGTGCGGGAGATGTTGTTGCACCCGAGCAGCGCGTGGGGTCTCGGCGACGGCGGCGCGCACTGCGGCACCACCTGCGACGCGAGCACGCCCACGTACATGCTCGCCCACTGGGCCCGTGACCGCGCGCACGACCGCCTGCCCCTCGAGTGGATCGTGAAGAAGATGACGGCCGACACCGCGTCGCTCTACGGACTCGGCGATCGCGGCGTGCTGCAACCCGGCAAGGTCGGCGACGTGAACGTGATCGACTTCGACCACGTCCAGCTCGAGACCCCGGTGATGGTGCACGATCTGCCCGGCGATGCCCGGCGATTCGTGCAGCGGGCACGCGGCTACCTCACCACGGTGAAGTCCGGTGAGGTCATCTTGTGCGACGGCGACGACCAGGGGGCGCGCCCCGGCCGCCTGCTGCGCGGCGCGCGCTGACGATCTAGTACCCGGGCTTCCAGACCATCAGGATCAAGAAGATCACGACGAAGACGTTGAGCGTCGCGCCGGCTGCGGCCATCTTCTTGCCGACCGCCTGGAGCTCCACTGCCTGCGGCGGCGGCCCGCCCGCGGTAGCCGGGCCCTGCTCCATTTCGGCGAGTAGCGCGTTGATCTTCTTGTGCCCGGGAATCAGGATCGAATGCGAGATCCCGATCGCCAGCACGTACAACAGCATCGCGAGCCAGATCCATGCCTGCGAGAATTTCCACACGGGATGGCCGACGATCACCAGGAGGATTCCGAACACGGGTATCGCGTAGATGAAATATTCGCCGATGTGCGACACCGCGTAGTTCGCTTCGGACACCGCGCGGCCGGGTGGCCCCTGGCGCTTCTGCGCCTGCGCGGCGTAGAGCCCGTTCAGCATGACTGCTCCGAGCCCGACGATGGCCGTCAGGATGTGCAGCACGAGCAGGGTCTTGTACAGGCCCGACTGGTACGTGGCGAGCATGGCGATCTCCCCGTTGAGGGTCGTTGCGGAGGTCAGTCGGGAGATTCCACCACACGCGCGAGCCCAACGCGCGGTACAACTGGCGAATGACGGATCTCGCCGACTTCCGGCGCATCGCCTCCGGCGACGGCTTCTTGTGCATCGTGGCCACGACGCGCGCCGACGGCTCGGTGCAGGCGTCGCTCGTGAACGCGGGCGTGATGAGTCATCCCGCCGGTAACGGCGAGGTCGTGGCGTTCGTGGCCCGGGGCGGAGCGGCCAAGCTCGCGCACGTCCGGTCGAGACCGCGGGCGACCGTGGTCGCGCGCTCCGGATGGGAGTGGGCGGCGGTGGAAGGCGCGGTCGCCGTGATCGGCCCCGACGATCCCGCCGCGGGTTTCGACGCCGAGCGGCTGCGGCAGTTGTTGCGGGAGGTCTTCGTCGCGGCCGGCGGTACCCACGATGACTGGGACGCGTACGACGCGGCCATGGTCGACGACCGGCGCGTCGTCGTTCTCGTGCAGCCCGAGCGCGTGTACTCGAATGGATAGCCACGACGCCGAAGTTCGCCCGCAGCGCGTCGGACTACTCGCGCCGATGCCGTCCGAGTTCTCTCCGCTCGTGAAAGCGTGCGCGTTGGAACGCACCGAGTCGGGTTGGGGCGGCAGTATCGGCTCGATCGAACTCGTCGCGGGCAAGACCGGCATCGGAACCAAGCTCGCGGCGGAGGCTACGGAACGATTGCTCGACCGAGGTCGCGTCGATCACGTGATGGTGGTCGGTATCGCGGGCGGCATGGGATCGAGCAAGGTCGGCGACCTCGTCTTTCCCGAGGTCGTCGTCGACAAGGCGTCGGGCGCGGAATACCGCCCGTCGCCGCTCGGCGCGGTTGCGTCACGCGGTCGGCTCGTGACGCACGACGACTTCGACATGCAACCCGACGAGTGCGCGGCCCTCGTCGCGGACGGTTTCATCGCGGTCGACATGGAAACCGCCGCGGTCGCGAATGTGTGCGAACGGCGGGGTGTCCGCTGGTCGGCGGTGCGCTCGATCAGCGATCTCGTCGGTGTCACTCCCGGCGACGTGATCGGCCTCGCCAACCCGGACGGCACGCCCAATGTCGGCGCGTCGGTCAAGTACCTGCTCACCAAGCCGTGGCGGATACCGAAGCTCGTCCGGCTCGGCCTCGACTCGCAGCGCGCCGCGAAGGGCGCGGCCGAGGCCGCGGCGCGCATGCTGCGCACCCCGTCCGGAACCTAGTG
>Ga0075026_100000894_pt1 | contig 12500 bp, 10 predicted proteins | sample Str012_2_FD_71392 | JGI IMG/M metagenome (GOLD analysis project Ga0075026, IMG submission 71392) | Freshwater sediment microbial communities in response to fracking from Pennsylvania, USA - Straight Creek_MetaG_SC_2012 | ecosystem: Environmental > Aquatic > Freshwater > Creek > Sediment...
CTCTTGGTCAGGGTCTTCGTCGTTCCGTTCGTCAACGCGTCGATGCTCCGGGCGAGTTGGGCTGCGGGCTCGGTGCCGCTGACCACCAACACCTGAAACGCGCCGGGCGCGACCCGCGCGTCCGGTCGGCTCGTGTCCTGCACGCGCCGCCACATCGACGGATTGACCCATAACGCGCCCTGCAACAGGTAGTTCGTGTCTTCGACCCAACCGGCGATCTTCACCGGTACCTGCTGCGGGCCGACCCCGAGAACCTGCCCCTTGTGCACGCCGAATGCCGAAAGGCGACGGTCGGCCCACGCCTCGCCCACAGGCGGCGGCGCGGGAAGCCCGCGCGGCGCGTGCTCGTAGCCGATCACCGCGGTGTCCACGAGCGCACTGCGACCGGGAACAGTGGTACCAACCAGGGTCAGGCCCAGACCGCCGACGTCGGTGACGCCGGGAGTCTTCTCGACCCGCGCCCGCGTCTCGGGGCCGATGCGCGAGCGGATGATCGAATCGTTCGCGTCCGCCGAATACACGATCACGTCGGCGCGTTGCGCGCGGAGCGCGCCGGTCGAACCGAGATACAGGCCGTCGAGCAGGCCGCCCAGGAACAACAGGAGCACGACGAGCAACGTCAGGACGACCGTCGCCGTCACGAACCGGCGCGGGTTCCTTCTCAGCTCCCGCAGCGCGATGATCACGCCATCCCTCCCGGTGTGAGCGCCCGCGCCGGGTCGATGCGTAGCACTCGCCGTACCGCGCCCAGGGAGGCGATACACGCGAGCACGAGCACGAGCAGCCCGGTCCGAAGGACGCCGCCGGCCGCGAGCCCCGCCCCGAGACTGCTGTTGCTTGCGGAAAGCGCGGCGATCGTGAGCACTGCGCCGACGACCACGCCGCCGAGCACCACGACGACCACCTGAACGAGCAGCGCCCGCGCGAGCGCGCCGCCACCGACGCCGACCGCGCGCAACAAGGTGAGCGCGGATGCCTTCTGCACCGTCAGGATGAGGAAGAACAACCCCGCGACGACCACGACGACGAAGAAGCAGAGCACGACGACCATGCCGAGCGACTGGCTGACGCTCGCGACGCCGGGCGATTCGCTGACGGCCTGGGCGCGCGTCAGCGCCTCGACGCCGGGAACAGAACGATTGATCGCGTCGCGCACCGTTGCCGCGCTTGCGCCCGGGTCGATCTGCACCGCGACCGCCGATGGGTACACCGTCGTCGCGGACGGGTTGGCGTCGCGGCGTGCCGCGACGTACGTGTCGTACGATGTGAACATTGTCGGCAACACGGAGTAGTTCACGTCGCGGGCGAGCCCGACCACCTTGATCAACCGTCCGCCGCGTTCGAGGCGAACCGAGTCACCGATACCGAATCCTTCGCCGGCGTTGCGCGAGCTCGCGACCGCCTCGAACGGCGCGACCGGGAGTCGACCTTCGGTCAATGTCGTCGGCGCGCCCGGTCCGCCGAGCTCGTACCCGATGAGCACCGTGTCGCGCAGCTTCCCGCCGGCCCGCACGCTGAACGTGCCCTCACCGAAGGGACCGGCGCGCGCGACACCCGGCACCTTGGCGACGGCGTCGACCGTGGCCGGCGGAACGACCGAGCCCTCGAGGTTCTTGCGCGCCTGCGCCGAGTAGACCAGCACGTCCGCCGACTGGTGATCCAGGGCGCCGATGAACTGCCCGATGAGCGCGCCGGTCAGCGCCTGAACGAACAAGATCAGGAACACGAGCAGACCGACCGCACCCGTCAGGAGGACGAATCGCCAGCGCGCGCGCCGGATCTCACGCAGGGCAAGGAACATGTCGGTCCATCATCGGGGTGCCGTCAACTGACGATGTCGCTGAGGATCAGCCTTGCGCGCCTTGTTCCAGTCGTTCGACGGTCTCGATGTATTCCTCGACGAGCTGGTACATGACGTCGCGCACGGACCGCACCTCGTTCATGCGACCGACGATCTGGCCGACCGGCGCGAACGCGAGGTCCTTGCGGCCCGAGCGAGCGATGCGCGCGTTGGCCTCTGACGTGAGGATGTTCTGGAGCGGCATGCCGAGCGGACCCGGACCCTCGTCGCCGGTCCACGCGTCGGTCCACGCGTTGCGCAGCATGCGCGCCGGCTTGCCGGTGTAGCAGCGCGAGCGAACCGTGTCGGCCGAGGTCGCGTCGAGGTAGGCGCCGAGCACGGCCGGGCTGGAATCGCTCTCGGTAGTGGTGAGCCACAGCGAGCCGAGCCACACTCCTTGCGCGCCGAGCGCGAGCGCGGCGGCGATCTGGCGGCCGCTGCCGATGCCACCGGCCGCGAGCACCGGCGCCGGCGCGACCGCGTCGACAACCTCCGGAACGAGAACCATCGTGGAAATCTCGCCGGTGTGCCCGCCGGCTTCGTAACCCTGCGCCACGACGATGTCGACGCCGTTGTTCACGTGCCGCTCCGCGTGTACTGCTTTGCCCGCGAGCGCGGCGACCTTCACACCGTGCTCGTGCGCGCGATCGATGACGTCCTTCGGCGGCGACCCGAGCGCGTTGGCGATGAGCTTGATGGGATGCGCGAGCGCGATGTCGACATGCCGCTGCGCGACGTCATCGGTCCAACCGAGCACACCGAACGACTGTTGCCCCTCGGGCAACGGCGGCAGCTCGAAGCGCTCAATGAGCTCGTCGACGTAGCGCCAGTGATTCGCATCGATCATCGAACGGATCTGGTCCAACATCTCGTCGGCGTTCGCGCCGTGCACGTCGACCGCCTTCTGGGGCATCACGGTGTCGACGCCGTACGGCAGGCCGTTGACGTTGTCGTCGATCCAGTCGAGTTCGATCTCGAGCTGCTCGGGGCTGAAGCCGACCGCACCGAGGACCCCGAGACCTCCGGCCTTGCTCACCGCGGCGACGACATCGCGGCAGTGCGTGAAGGCGAAGATCGGGTACTCGATCCCGAACATGTCGCACAGTGGGGTTCGCATATCGCCCTCCGGAGCTCTGGAAAACTAGAACGCGTTCTACCGACGATAGTCAGCGGGCCGGGCGGTGGCCGTCGAACGTGATGAGTTGTTGGTAGCCACTCGGCCGGTTGGTGTAGCGCATCGTGTAGGAGAGGAGACCGGGGGTGAAGGTGATGCGTTCCGCGGTTGCGTCCGCCCGCCAGCCGGCGGGATCGGGACCCTGCGTGGATGCAAGCTGGTCACCCGCGGCTTTGATCGCTCCCCACAACGCGCTGCGGCAGGCGGCGAGGTTTCCGTTTCCGCAGTAGGCGACGCTGAACTTGTCGGTCACCGGCCGTCCGAGCAACGTGCGGAGGTCCTTGTCCATGTAAATGTGCCAGCCGCCGTACTGGCCGCCCGGTGGGGTGTCGAACGGCGAGACGATCGACGCGAATTGGTCGGTCAGCGACCCGAGAACGGGCGCGGCCCACGCGTCGGCCAGCTTCGTCCACGCCGCGTCCATGATTGCGGCGCCGGGATCGTCGATCTTGCCGTCGAGGTTCTTGTCGAGGCGACTGCCGCCGTTCGCGTGCCACGAGTCGAGGAGTGCGAGCATCTTCGCCTCGCGCGGACTGGGCGCGCGGCCGGTCTTCAACACCGCGGCCAGGAGGGGCTCGAAGAGCGTGACGCGCACGTCTTGCGTCGCGGCCTTGTTCATCGCCGAGGTCAGCGACTCGAGCGTCTGCCCGTCGCCGGTACCCAGATTGTTGGTGAGCAGCTGGACGCGCTGTTCCGCGCCGTACGTCCAGTTGTCGTCCGGGGCCTGGTATCCGGCGATCGTCTTGTTGTTCCAGTTGACGATCTGCCCGTCAGGCGGATTGACGCCCTGCGGGTGCTGGAGCGACGACACGTTGCCCCGCCACTCCTCGTTTCCGCGACCGTCGATCGGAAGGCCGGGGTCGACATTGGCCGGGCGGATCGGGAGCAGCCCGCTCGTGTACACGGCAATGTCGCGGTCGTCGACGTAGAACGAGTTGAACGTCTGCGGCGATTGCTCCGCCGCGCGGAAGAAGTCCGCCACGTTGTGGACGTTGCCGCGCGTGAGGTCTCGGTACAGCAGAAGGTCGAGGGCGTCGCGGCCGGAACTGGCGCGCTTCCTCGTCACCGCAACCTTGCGCCCGTGCACCGTCGCGTACCCGAAGACGGGGCCGTGCACGGTCTGGTAGAACGCGACGCGTCGATCCGGAGTCCCCGGCAGTACGCCGGCGTCGAACAACTTCATGTCGACGCAGCGTCCCTGGTACACGTACTTCGTATCGCTGCCACCGCACAACGTCTCGACGTAGGTGTCGACGATGTCGAGCCCGGCCGATGTCAGAGACCAGGCGTAATCCTCGGAACGCCCGATCAACACGTATCCAATGGTCGCGGCGGTCGCCCCGCGCGCGTCGATGCCCGGACCGTGGAGATCGATTTCCATGGTGAGGCCGGGGTAGTAGTAACCGATCTGCGGACCGGCGACCATGAGCGGATGCCCGTTCGTCGAGCGTCGGCCCGACACCAGGAGCGCGTTGCTGGCATGCGCGGGCGTTGTGGGCGGAGCCGCCACACCGGCGTACTCGATCGGTTTCAAACTGCCGTTGTCGAGCAACACATTGCCGGTCATGTTCCGCGGCGGCAACTGGAACGCGGTATTTCCGGAAACGCTCACCGCCGTCTCGGAATCGTTCGGTTCGCGCAGATCGTTGAAGACGCCGAGACCCTTGGTCGCGCCGAGCTTCGCCTCGAGCCCGCTCAGGAACATCGAGGCCCGGGCCTCGTCACCGCCGCCCTGCCCGACGAACTGACCCTTCAGCGCGCTGAGCGCGTACACGTCGTTGCGAGCCCACGGCTTCGCGGCATTGTGGCTGTGGCGGTAGTACGCGTTGATGCCGGCGGTCCATTGGTCGATGTCGTGCAGGACCGCGCGGCCCGACGCGCCGGCGGCCAGGAGCACGTTGGTCTGTTCCGACAGTGTCTTTTCGGTTTGTGCGCTCGGCACGAAGTTCTTCAAGCTCGAGGTGAGGCCGAGTGCGTCGACGCCGGGCGCGTCGATCGCCGCGACGCGCGCGTTGTACCGCGCCTGTTCGAGCAACAGGCCGCGATCCTCGGCTTCGACCCATCCCGCACCGAACATCACGTCGTCGTCCGTCGTTCCGTAGACGTGCGGAACGTGGGACGCGTCGCGCACGACGCGGAGCCCGGGCCGGCCGGTCGCCTCGGCGAGCAACGGTCCCTGGCCGTCGGTACCGAGCCGCTCGGACTTGAAGTAGCGGGTCAGGTCGCTCGCGGTGACGTTGCCGGACAGCGGCGTCAAAGCGTCGTATTGCTTCGCCTGATCAGCGGCGTGCGCCGGAGGCGGCACCGCTCCGTACTGACCCGACGGCAATATCGCGAGCGCAGACTGCGCATAGTCGTGCGGGCCGGTGGGCGGCGGGGTGCTGTTCTTGTGGCCGCCACCGCTGTCGCAGGCCAGCGGCGCAATCACCGTGAGCGCGGCGAAGCCGACCGCCGCAGCGAACTTTGTACGACGCGACACCGTCGGCCCCTCCCCCAGGAGTCCCCCGTGGACTGCGGGCCGATCCTAAGCGTTCAGATTCGGCGAACGCGGCGATTGGATACACACCTCGAGGCCTCCTCTACGCTCACGGATTCCACGAGCGACAGGAACGGGAACATGGAGATCAGGGGCAAGAAGGCCGTTGTCGTCGGAGGAGCTTCGGGGATGGCGCGCGCGTCGGCCGAGCTCCTGCACGAGAAGGGCGCGGCGGTGGCGATTCTCGATCTTCCGACATCGGCCGGCGCCGAAGTCGCGAAAGGTCTGGACGGATCGTTCCACCCCGTCGACGTCACCGACGAGGAGAGCGTCGAGCAGGCGTTGGCGGACGCGGCCGCGGCGCTGGGCGGCATCCACATCGCCGTGAACACCGCGGGCGGCGGGACCGCGGCCCGGACGCTCGGCAAGGACGGTCCGCATCCTCTGGCGGAGTTCCGGCGGGTGGTCGAGCTCAACCTGATCGCGACGTTCAACCTCAACCGGCTGCAGGCGTTGCACATGTCGCGCAACGAGCCCGAAGACGGCGAGCGGGGCGTCATCATCGACACCGCGTCGATCGCCGCGTTCGAGGGCCAGATCGGTCAGGTCGCGTACACCGCCGCGAAGGCGGGCATCGCGGGGATGATGCTCACGATGGCGCGCGACCTCGGCAGCCTCGGGATTCGCGCGGTGGCGATCGCGCCCAGTCTGTTCAGCACGGGCATCACTGCGGGCATCCCGGACGAGTTCGCGGAGATGCTGACGAAGGACGCGGCGTTCCCGAAGCGGATGGGGCGACCGGAGGAATACGGTCGGCTCGTCGTCGCGATCGTCGAGACGCCGATGCTCAACGGCTCCACGATCCGGCTCGACGCCGGGCAACGCTTCGCACCGAAATAGGCTCGCTCGAACAGGCGACTACTTCTCCGGGGACTCGGGAAGATAGTCCAACCCGAAGAGGCGGATCGCGTTACCGCGCACAAGCTTGTGCACGATCTCGGGCGCGAGGCCCGCCATCGTCTCCGCGGCGACGGCCTTGCTGTCGGGCCACGTCGAGTCGGAGTGCGGGTAGTCGACCTCGAACATCACGTTGTCGACGCCGCACTTGTCGAGCGAGTCCATGCCGTGTTGGTCGCGGAAGAAACAGCCGAACACCTGGCGGTAGTAGTAGGTCGACGGCGGCTCGGACAGGACGACGCCGGTCGACACCCACGCGCGGTGCTGCTTCCAGACGTCGTCGGCCCGCTCGAGCAGGTACGGGATCCAACCGATCTGGCTCTCCGCGTACGACAGGCGCAAGCCGGGGAACTGCTCGAGCTTGCCGGAGAACAGCCAGTCCGCGAGTGAATTCATGCAGTTGCCGAAGCCGATCGTCACCGGCACGCCGAGCGGCGCGTCGGGCGACGTCTGCGGCATCTTGGAACCGGAACCGATGTGGAGGCACACCACGGTGCCGGTCGCGGCGCACGCCGCGAAGAACGGATCCCAGTCGCCGCTGTGAATGCTCGGGAGCCCGAGGTACGCGGGAATCTCGGAGAAGCAGACTGCCCGCACACCACGCGCCGCGTTGCGTTCGACCTCGGCCGCAGCGAGTTGCGCGTCCCACAGCGGAACGAGGCACAGCGGCACGAGCCGCCCGTTGCTCGGCGCGCACCACTCCTCGACCATCCAGTCGTTGAACGCCTCCACGCACAACCGCGCGAGATCACGGTCGCTCGCCTCGAGGAACGTCTGGCCGCAGAACCGCGGAAAGTTGGGAAAGCACAGTGACGCCTGCGTCCAGTTCTGGTCCATGTCCTGCACGCGCGCGATCGGGTCGTAGCAGCCGGGCCGAACGTCATCGAAGGTCGTCGCCGTCATCGTCATGTCGTCGCGGTCACGACCCGATGCCGCGACCGCGCGCTTCAACGACTGGTACAGGTCGCCGTACACCCAGTAGTCGACGAGCGGTCCGTCGGTGCCGGGCCGTTCCACGTAACGTCCACCCGACAACGTCAACTCGCCCGCGGGCAGCTGCACCACGTGCGGGCCGGCCTCGCGATATCGCGCCGGCAGACGCGACACCCACAGCGTGGGCGGTTCGATCACGTGGTCGTCGACGCTCACGATCCAGGGGATGGTCATCGCCGTCTCCGTCTCTCAGTCCTGCCAGTCGATGCGATCCGCGCGCGTCGGCTGCCGGCCGGTCCGCAACGGGCCGAGTGGCGCGTCGACCATCACCACGCGGTTCCACTTCTCGGCCTCGAGCGACCGACGCCAGCGCGCGAGGTCACGGTCGTGTTCGCCCTCGGCCCACTGCTGCCACGTGGGGATCGCCCAGAGCAACAACGCCTCGTCCTCGTTCACCATCGCCGTCGTGAACGCGCCGAACAATTGCCAGCCGTGGCGCGCGTGCAGCTCGGACGCGTCGCGCGCCCGTTCGAGCAGGTCGGCCGCCGTGCCGGGCGCGACGGTCACGAGCTCGTGCGCGTACACGTCGCCGCGCACCCCGTCTGCGCAGAGCTCCTCGATCGTGCGCGTCCACGGCGCGGGCTCCACGATGCGATCGAACCCACCGCGGCGGAAGTCGGCGGCCTTGGCCCACCACCGCTCGAGCGACGGATCCTGCGCGCCGCGCCCCACGCTCTCGGTCGCGAACGAATCGGCCAGCCCCGACCACCCCTTGTGCTCCCACATGTTGACCGTCTTCGGCCACGCGCCGGTGGAGCCGATCAACGCCCAGACGCCGTAGCAGAGCTGGTCGCGTTCCTCTTGGCCGATCGGACCCCAGTTCGCGGTCATGTGTTGCATGTAGTGCGCGCGGTGGTGCCCGATGATGTCGATGAACTCGTGGATGTAGACGCGGTCGTTCACGGACGTCGGCCCTCCTGAAGTCGTAGAATACATATAGATCTTTCGGGGCCACAATCCCGCCAGCCGAGGAATCGATGACCGACGCCGAGCAGGTGAACACGACGCCGTGGAGACGGGATCCTGCGGGACTCGTCGCCGGCCTGACCGCATGGGCGCGCTCGGCGCGCGGCGAGCGCGCCACCGTCACCGACGTGCGCGCGCCCGACAGCGGTATGGCGAACGACACGGTGCTGTTCCGCCTCGACGGTGAAGCGCTCGTCGCCCGGCTCGCGCCCGCGCCCGACTCGGCCTACCCGACGTTCCCCACGTTCGACCTCGCGTTCCAGCAGCGGGTGATCGAACTGGTGCGGACGCGCACGAGTGTGCCGGTGCCCGAAGTCGTCCATCTCGAACCGTCGGAAGCGTGGCTGGGCGTTCCCTTCATGGTCGTTCGGGCCGTGGAAGGTCAGGTGCCGTGCGACAACCCGCCGTACCTGCTCGACCCGAGCGGCTGGTTCCTGCAGGGCACACCAGACGACTGGAAGCGGCTCGAGACCTCCACCATCGCCGTGTTCGCGCAACTCCACGGCATCGCCGACGACGGCGAAGACACCGCGTTCCTGCGCGTCGACGCGCCGGGCGACACCGCACTCGCGCGTCTGCTCGCGTCGCATCGCGAGTACTACGAGTGGGCGCGCGCCGGGCATACCGTCCCCATCCTCGAGCGCGCGTTCGCGGTGCTGAGCGCCACGATGCCCGCGAACGATCGCCGCGTACTGCTGTGGGGCGACGGCCGGCCGGGCAACATCATCTACCGGGATTTCGAACCGGTCGCGGTGCTCGACTGGGAGATGGCCGGGGTCGGCCCGCCCGAGGTCGATGTCGCGTGGACGACGTTCTTCCAACGGTTCTTCGCGCACATGGCGCAGCAATGGAGCCTGCCCGCGGTTCCGGCGATGTTCGACCGGGCCGAGACCGCCGCGACGTACGCGCGCCTGGGCGGCGAGACGCTCGACGATCTCGCGTGGTACGAAGCGCTGGCCGGTCTGCGCTTCGGGATCATCCTCGCCCGGATGAGCCTGCGCAGCACGGCATACGCAAGGCAGGAGCTCCCGGCAGATCCGGACGATCTCGTGATGTTCGCTCCCCTGCTCGACGAGCTGCTCCGTGACCTCTGAGGAGATGCAATGCACACACCCGGGTCGGGACGCCTGACGGGCAAGGTCGCGATCGTGACGGGCGGCGCGTCCGGCATCGGGCTCGCCACCGCGCGGCGTTTCGTCGCGGAGGGCGCGCGCGTCGTGATCGGTGATCTCGCGGTCGACCGCTTCGCGTCGGTCCAGGGTGAACTCGGCGACTCGGCCGCGACGGTTCAGGCCGACGTCCGGCTCGAAGCCGATGTCGAAGCGCTCGTCGCAACTGCGGTCGATCGCTTCGGCCGACTCGACATCGCGTTCGCGAACGCGGGTGTCGGCGCGTTCGCACCGATCGTCGACGCCGACGTCGCGCAGTGGATGCACACCATCGAGGTGAACCTGCTCGGTCCGCTGCTCACGACCAAGCACGCGGCCAAGGCGATGAGCAACGGCGGGTCGATCATCTTCACGGCCAGCTTGAACGCGGTGCAGCCGGCCGCGGGCATGAGTGCGTACTGCGCTTCGAAAGCGGCGGTCGCGATGCTGGCGCAGGTCGCGGCGATGGAGCTGGGTCCCCGGGGGATTCGGGTCAACGCGATCGGACCGGGGCTCGTGCGCACCGGCCTCACCGAGGCGATGTGGCTGATACCACCGATCATCGACGACTTCGACGAGAACGCGCCGCTGCCGACGACGACGAGCGCCGACGACGTGGGCAGCCTGGTTGCGTTCCTCGCGTCCGACGAGTCGTCGTCGATCACGGGCACGCTGCAACTGATCGACCGCGGCGCGCACACAATGCGCTACCCCGACGTCATCGGGCACCTCGCCGCGCCGGCCGCACCCGAGCCCGGAGCGTGACCGTGGAGTTCAACCTCTTCCTGCCGCAGATGCGGCTGTCGTTCCAACAGCTCGGCGAGCGAGCGCGGGCGGCCGAGGCCGCGGGCTTCGTCGGCATGACCGGTATGGACCACCTCGCGCCGCCGATGGCCGACGAACAGCCGATGTTCGAAGCCATTGTCACGACGACGTGGCTGGCCGCGCACACCGAGCGTCTGCGCATCGGATCGCTCGTGCTCTGCGACGCGTTCCGCCACCCGGCGGTGCTGGCGCGCCAGGCGGTCTCGATCGATCACGCATCCGGCGGCCGCTTCGACTTGGGCATCGGATGGGGCTCGGTGCCCGAGGAGTTCGCGACGTTCGGTACCGGTTCCACGGAACCACGCGAGCGCGTTGCTCGACTGCGCGAGACGTTGGAAGTCGTGCGTGCGCTGTGGGCCGGTGAGACCGTCGACTACGACGGTCGATACCACCAACTCCGCGGCGCGCGGCAGGAGCCGACGCCACTCGGCCGCATCCCGATCGTGATCGGCGGAACCGGCCCCAAGACGCTCGCGCTGGTGCACGACTTCGCCGACTGGTGGAACGTGCACATCGGCCAGATCCACAAGATCGACGAGCTCCGGGCGCAGGTCGGCGACGCGCGCGTGTCGATCCAGCAGATGGTCGCGTTGATCCCGCGCGGCGGCGACCGCGACGCGATCACGGCGCTGGCGAAACGCCGGTTCGGCTTCTCCCGCCCGGTGATCGGTACCGGTCCGGAGCTGGTCGAGCACTACGGGCGCCTGGCCGAGCAGGGCATCGAGCGCGTCTACGCGTGGTTCTGCGATTTCGCGACACCCGAGACGCTCGCCGCCTTCGGCGAGGAAGTCATCGCACCGCTGAACACGGAGTCGGCCGAGACAAAGGTCTAGATCTTTTGGTACCGTCGCGTCGTTGCGTTGAGTGAACCCGACGAGGCGGCGCAGTCATGACCGAGAACGAATCCGAGTTACTCCGGCGTCTGATCGACATCGAGGAGATCAAACACCTCAAGGCTCGCTATTTCCGGGCGCTCGACACGCGCGATTGGGAACTGTTCGGCCAGGTGTTCGCGCGTGAAGCTGTGCTCGAAGTGCCCGAGGCCGACGTGACCCAGAACGGGCGCGACGCGATCGTCACGTTCGTAAGCGGCGCGCTGAGAGGCGCGCGCACCGTTCACCACGGGCACATGCCGGAGATCGAGGTGACGGGCGCGGACTCGGCGCGCGGCACCTGGGCGATGTTCGACTACGTCGAGTGGCCCGCGACCGACGACGGTGACCGCATCGGGCTGCAGGGCTACGGGCACTACCGGGAGGAGCACGTGCGCGAGGACGGTCAGTGGCGTATCAGCAGGTCGCGACTCGTCCGGCTCCGCGTCGATCCGTTGAGCGCCGCTACACCTGACATCGCGATCTGAGGCGGAGAACGTGAGCAGCACCAAACCCGCGATCTACTACGACCCGTTCGACGTCGAGATCGACCGCACGGTCCACGACGTCTGGCGCCGGATGCGAGAAGAGCAGCCGGTCTATTGGAACGAGCGCTACGAGTTCTTCGCGCTCAGCCGGTTCGACGACGTCTGGGACGCGTACCACGACACCGCCACGTTCAGCTCGACGCACGGCGTGATGCTCGAGTCGCTCGACGAACCGATCGGCATACCGATCGTCATCTTCATGGACCCGCCCGAGCACGACTGGATGCGCAAGCTCGTGAGCCGCGCGTTCACGCCCCGGCGGGTTGCCGAGCTCGAGGCGCACGTGGCCGAGCTCGTCGACCGCTACCTCGACCCGTTCGTCGGCTCATCGGGCTTCGACTACGTGGAGCAGTTCGGCGCGCTGCTGCCGCCGATGGTGATCGGGCACATGCTCGGCGTCGACCCCGCCGACCGCGACATGTTGCGGCACTGGTTCGACGACGCGCTGCACCACGAGAACGGTGACCCGGCGCCGAGCGCGCGGGCGGCGACCGCAATGCAGGAGATGAACGACTACATCACCGTGCTGGTGGCCGACCGGCGCAAGCAGCCGCGCGACGACATGATCACCGTGTTGATCGAGGGCGAGGTCGACGACGGTGACGGCACCCGACGCCTCACCGAGTTCGAGATCATCATGTTCGTGATCTTGCTGGCGGGTGCGGGCGTCGAGACGGTTGCCCGTTTACTGAGTTGGGGCG
>Ga0075026_100000895_pt1 | contig 12497 bp, 11 predicted proteins | sample Str012_2_FD_71392 | JGI IMG/M metagenome (GOLD analysis project Ga0075026, IMG submission 71392) | Freshwater sediment microbial communities in response to fracking from Pennsylvania, USA - Straight Creek_MetaG_SC_2012 | ecosystem: Environmental > Aquatic > Freshwater > Creek > Sediment...
GGTGAAGCAGGGCGACACCATCAGCCTCGTCGTGTCGGCCGGTCCCAACCAGGTGGCGGTGCCGCCGGTGTCGGGCCTGTCGTCGGCCAATGCCAAGCTCCTGCTGCAGGGCGACGCCTACGGTTTCGTGGTCACGATCACCAACGAGGACAACGCCACCGTGCCCAAGGGCAACGCCGTGCGCACCGATCCGGCGCAGGGTGCGCTCGCCGACAAGGGCAGCCCCATCACGCTCTACGTGTCGAACGGCCCGGCGCAGGTCACCGTGCCGCCGCTGGGCAACCTCACCGAGGCCGCCGCTCGGGCCAAGATCACCGGTCTTGGCCTGGTGCCCGACGTCAGTTACGCGTCGGTGCCCAACGGCGATCCGTCGAACGGTCGGGTCATCGCCCAATCGCCCAGCGAGGGCAACAAGGTGAATCCGGGCGCCACCGTGCGCATCAAGGTGGCGCGGGCCCTTCCGCCGCCCACCACCAGCACGAGCACCACGCTGCCGCCCACCACCACGGTGCCGGCAACCACCACCACGCACCCCGCCACCACCACCACCCACACCTGAGACCGGCCTCTCGGCCTGGCGTGTCCCCGCGCCCGCGGGCGCGGGAATCATCCCCCGTGGCGGGGAATCGCGCCCACCTGACAGGAGTCACGGGGAATCGCGCCCACCCGACAGGGGCGAGGGCGAGAGGGCGGGGGCGCGACGGTGAGGGTGAGGGCGAGAGGGCGGGGGCGCGGGTCAGGCGTGGGCGGTGGCGCGGCGCAGGAAGTTGCGCAGCAGGTCGTGGCCGGCGCCGGTGAGGATGCTCTCGGGGTGGAACTGCACGCCCTCGACGGGCAAGGAGCGGTGGCGCACGCCCATCACGATGTCGTCGCACGTGGCGGTGACCTCGAGGCAGTCGGGCATCGTGGCCGGGTCGATCACCAGGCTGTGATAGCGGGTGGCCACCAGCGGCGAGGTGATGCCCTCGAACACGCCGACGCCGCGGTGGGTGATGGGCGAGGTCTTGCCGTGCATCAGGCTGGGAGCCCGCACGACGGATCCGCCGTACACGTGGCCGATGGCCTGATGGCCCAGACACACCCCGAACACGGGCACACCCGATTCGGCGAAGGCGGGGATGGCCTCGCAGATGATGCCTGCGTCCTCGGGTCGGCCCGGACCGGGCGACAACAGCACCAGATCTGGCTCGAGCGCCTGCGCCTCGACCACCGTGAGCTGGTCGTTGCGCACCACCACGGGCTGCGCGCCGAGCTCGCCGAGGTACTGCACCAGGTTGTAGACGAAGCTGTCGTAGCTGTCGATGACGAGGACTCGGGGCACCCGCACAGCCTGCCCGTTCACGAGGTTCGTTGTCGAATGGGATACGGCACCTACACTGTGGCGCCGTGGCACCTCCGAAACGCACCACCTCAGGTCGAGTGACTCCCAAGGGCACCAAGCCCGGCCAGGCCACGGCCATGGCCAAGGAGGCTCCGCACCACGAGAGCTCCATCAACGCGTCGTCGCGGTACACCCCGCCGACGCCCAAGGAGTTCTACGAGAGCCCGAAGTGGGTGCCCATGTTGATGGCAGCCTTCTTGCTCATCGGCGTGCTGTGCATCCTGTCGCGCTACATCATCCCGGCGTTCCAGAACACCAACACCCCGGTGCTCATCGGCCTGGTGTTCATGCTGGCCGGCCTCTACACCGCCACGAAGTGGAAATAGCGGCGCCCAGCGGCGCTGCGTGCTCCGTCGTACCTGGTTGCGACGCACCGGGCTGGAATTACACGGCTGTAGGTTGACCACAGCGTTGTCCACAGGCTGTGGGCAACCTCACTCGAAGACTGGGGCGACGATGTCCATGTCCTCGAGGCAGTGGCGCGGCGGCGGCGGGTCTTCGTCGGGTGCCAGGGTGAGCTTGATCTCCAGCCCACAGACGTTGCAGCGGTACTTGACGTTGACCTTGCGCATCTCACCCGCAGGTGGAGGCGCAGGCACCGGCCGCGTGAAGCTGCGCAGCATCCCGATGCCGGTTTTCCACAGGACCACGCCGATGGCGACGCCGAAGGCGACCCAGATGACGGTGGACAGGGTGGGCACGTGACCAGGCTACCGACGGCGCGTCGAGCCCGCCCAGCGGGTCAGAGCCGCTCGATGATGGTGGCGTTGGCCATGCCGCCGCCCTCGCACATCGTCTGCAGGCCGTATCGGCCGCCGGTGCGTTCGAGCTCGTTGAGCAGCGTGGTCATCAAGCGGGCGCCCGACGCGCCGAGCGGATGACCCAGGGCGATGGCGCCACCGTTGACGTTGACCTTGCTCATGTCGGGATGGAGTTCCTTCTCCCACGCCAGCACCACCGACGCGAACGCTTCGTTGATCTCGATCAGGTCGATGTCGTCCATCGTGAGGCCGGCCTTGGCGAGCGCCTTGATGGTGGCGGGGATGGGCGCGGTGAGCATCATGCGCGGGTCGTCGCCGGCGAGGGCGAAGCTGACGAAGCGGGCCCGCGGACGCAGGCCGAGCTGGCGGGCCTTCTCCTCGCTCATGATGAGCATCGCCGACGCGCCGTCGGTGATCTGCGACGAGTTGCCGGCGGTGACGCGCCCACCCTCCTCCTCGGACCGGAAGGCCGGCTTCAGCTGACCGAGGCTCTCGAGCGTGGTGTCGCGCAGGCCTTCGTCGACGGTCATCTCGGCCCCGTCGGCACCCTGCACCGGAATGATCTGGCCGAGGAACCGACCCTCGTCGGTGGCCTGGCGGGCGAGCTGCTGCGAACGGGCACCGAAGGCATCCATGTCGTCGCGGGTGATGCCCCACTTGTCGGCGATCAGTTCGGCCGAAATGCCCTGCGGCACCAGCCCGCCCTCGGGTGCGTAGCGGGCGTTGACGCCCGGACCGAACGGGAAGCCGTACTTGCCGTCGGCCATCGCCGAACCCATCGGCACACGGGTCATCACTTCCACGCCGGCGGCCACCACGATGTCGTACGCGCCGGCCATCACACCCTGCGCGGCGAAGTGCGCGGCCTGCTGGCTGGAACCGCACTGACGGTCGATGGTGGTGCCAGGCACCTGGTCGCTCCATCCGGCCGCGAGCACCGTGTTGCGGGCGACGTTGAACGCCTGCTCGCCCACCTGCATGACGCAGCCCATGATGACGTCGTCGACGAGCGTGGAGTTGAGCTGGTTGCGGCTCTGCAGTGCCTTCAGCGTCTCGGCAGCGAGGTCGACGGGGTGCCAGTCCTTCAGCTTGCCGTTGCGGCGACCGAGGGGAGTGCGAACAGCATCGACGATGACGGCCGTGGTGATCATGGAAACGCTCCTAGGGACAGGGTGGCGAAAGTTTGCCCGCGCGGGCCCAGCATGCCGAAATCGGAGGGGTAGACGGTGTTGGGCAGTGGCGACGCGCCACCGGTCAGCCGAACTTGGTGAACACCCGCATCAACGCGGCGATGTCGGTGTCGGTGAGCCGCTGGGCGAACAGCTGCTGCACCATGCGCCGATAGGTGATGTTGGCATCGCGCCACATGGATCGACCCGCCGCGGTGAGCGACACCGTCACGGCTCGCCGGTCGCCGTGGCGAGGTGGCTGCGAACGCCGCACGAGACCCTCGCCCTCCAGCCGGTCGAGGCGACGCGACAGGCTGCTGGGCACTTCACCGAGCGAGTCGCACAACTCGTGCACGCGCAGCTCGCCGCCCGCGTCGCGAATGGCCGTGAGGCAGTCGTACCACGCCAACGGCAGGTCGTGATCCTCCATCAATTGCTGGTCGACGCGCCGCTGCAACGACTCGGACCACATGCAGTACTGACGCCACAGCGAGATGCGCTCGGCGTCGAGACGGGGCATGTCAGGCGGTGGCCTTGAGCGCCGCGCCGAACGCGGCGAGCGCCAGATCGATCTCCCGCTCGTTGACCACGAGCGGCGGCATCCAGCGCAGGCACTTGCCGTAGGTGCCGGCATTCATCAAGATGAGATGCCCCTCCTGGAGACAGTGCTGGGTGATGGCCGACACGCGAGCAGCATCGCTGAATTCGGTGCCCACCATCAGCCCCAGGCCACGCACCTGCGTGATGACCGAGTGCTCCTGCTGCAGTTCGCGGATGCCCGCCTGCAGCTGCGCACCGCGCTCGTTGACGTTCTCGAGGAAACCGGGCTGCTGCATGATGTCGATGGTGGCGAGCGCCGCCGCGCACCCCATCGCGTTGCCACCGTAGGTGCCGCCGTGGCTGCCGGTGGGCCACTTGTCGTCGAGCTCGCGGCGGGTGCCGAGCGCTGCGAACGGGAAGCCCGAGGCGATGCCCTTGGCCATGCAGATGATGTCGGGCTCGATGCCGTAGTGCTCGACTGCGAACATGCGGCCGGTGCGACCGAAACCGCTCTGCACCTCGTCGGCGATGAACATGATGCCGTGCTGACGGCACCGCTCGACGATGCCGTGGATGAAGGCGGGGTGAGCCGGGATGTAGCCGCCCTCGCCCATCACCGGCTCGAGGATGACCGCCGCGGTCTCCTCTGGTGCGGTCATCGACTTGAGCAGATGATCGAACCCGGCGAGGGCCTTGGCCACTTCGGCGTCGTGGTCGAGCGCGAGCGGGTCGGGGTAGGGCGCCACGAACACACCGGCGGGCAGCGGCGCATGACCGGCGCGGTAGCTGGTCTTCGAGGTGGTCATGGCCATGGCCATGTGGGTGCGGCCGTGGAAGCTGCCGCTGAACACCACGGTGTGCGGACGCTTGGTGACCTGCTTGGCCAACTTGATGGCACCTTCGGTGATCTCGGCACCGGAGTTGGCGAAGAAGAACGTGTCGATGGCGCCGGGCGTGAGCTCGGCCAGCTTCGCGGCCAGCGGCTCGAGCAGGTCGTGCTTGAACACGTTGACCTGCGCGTGGATGAAGCGCTGCGCCTGCTGTGCGATGGCCTCGGCGACCTTCGGGTGGGCGTGCCCGGTGGAGTTCACGGCGATGCCGGCGGCGAAGTCGAGGTACTCCTCGCCCGAGGTGGTGGTGACCCAGCAGCCCGAGCCGTGCGACACCTCCAGTGGAGTGACGGAGAACCAGACGTTGGAGAGATGTGACGACGCTGTCATACCCGCGAGCTTACGCCCGCCGGCCACCCCGCCGCCCAGGGCCGATCAGCCCGCTCAGCCCGCTCAGTCGAAGGCAGCGGCAAGGACGTCGGCGTAGGTGTCGGCCAGATGGAAGGTCATCACCTCGCGCACGCGCTCGGGCACGTCGTCGAGATCGGGACCGTTGCGCTTGGGCAGCACCACCTCGGTGAGCCCCGCACGATGCGCTGCGAGCACCTTCTGCTTCACGCCACCGATGGGCAGCACCTTGCCCTGCAACGTGATCTCGCCGGTCATGCCCACGCTGGGCTTCACGGTGCGACCGGTGAGCAGGCTGACGAGCGCCGTGGTCATCGTGACACCCGCCGAGGGACCGTCCTTGGGCACCGCTCCGGCCGGCACGTGCACGTGCACCCGTCGGGCCAACTGCGTGGGATCGACACCGAGCTCGCGGGCGTGCGAGCGCACGTAGCTGAGGGCGATGTGCGCGCTCTCCTTCATGACGTCGCCGAGCTGACCGGTGAGGGTGAGCGACGGCTCGCCGTCGGCCGCGAGCGGGAAGGCGGCGGTTTCGATGAACAGGACGTCGCCGCCCATCCCTGTGACCGCCAGCCCGGTGGCGATGCCCGGCACGTTGGTGCGCTCGGGAATGGAGTCGTCGACCTTCTGGCGACCGAGCCACTCGCGCAACTGGCCCTGCTCGACCGTGAACGGTGTGGGCGCCGCGCCGGTGGCCACCTTCGCGGCGATCTTACGGGCGAGCTTGCCGAGCTCGCGCTCGAGCCCGCGCACCCCGGCCTCTCGTGTGTAGCCACTGATGATGTCGCGCACCGTGGCCTCGGGCACGGCGACCTCGTCGGCCTGCAGCCCCGCTCGCTGCAGCTGCCGCGGCAGCAAATAGCGGTGGGCGATGAACACCTTCTCGTCGTCGGTGTAGCCGTCGAGGCGCACGAGATCCATCCGGTCGAGCAGCGGCTCGGGGATGGTGTCGGCGACGTTGGCGGTGGCGATGAACACCACCTGGCTGAGGTCGAGCTCGACCTCGAGGTAGTGGTCGCGGAACGTGTGGTTCTGGGCGGGATCGAGCACCTCGAGCAGCGCGGCAGTGGGGTCGCCACCCCAGCCGCCGGCGCTCACCTTGTCGACCTCGTCGAGCAACACCACTGGGTTGATGCTGCCGCTGTCGATGATGGCGCGCACGATGCGGCCAGGCTGTGCACCGACGTAGGTGCGACGGTGGCCACGAATCTCGGCCTCGTCGCGCACGCCGCCGAGCGACACGCGCACGAAGTTGCGACCCATGGCGGCGGCGATGGACTCGCCGAGGCTGGTCTTGCCCACGCCGGGAGGACCCACGAGGGTGAGCACGCTGCCGTTGGAACGACCGTCGCCGTCGGCGATGCCGCGCTCGGTGCGCAGCTTGCGCACGGCAAGGAACTCGACGATGCGATCCTTCACGTCGTCGAGGCCGTAGTGATCGGCGTCGAGCTGCTGGCGCGCCTGCGTGAGATCGAGCTGGTCGGCGGTGCGGGTGGACCACGGCACTTCGAGCACACGGTCGAGCCACGTGCGCACCCACCCGTGCTCGGGCGACTGCTGGCTCATGCGCTCGAGCCGGTCGATCTCCTTCTCGACGAACGACGCGGTCGTGTCGGACAGGTGCGGGCGCAGCGTGTCGAGCTGCGCGCGGTACTCGCCGGCAACGTCGTCGTCGCCCTCGCCGAGCTCCTTGCGGATGGCGCTGAGTTGCTGACGCAGGAGGAACTCGCGCTGTTGCTTGTCGACACCCTCGGTGACGTCGGCGCGAATCTTCGAGGTGACCTGCAGCTCGGCCAGGTGCGCCTTCGCCCACTCGGTGGTGAGCGCCACACGGTCGTGCACGTCGACGGTGCGCAGCACGAGGGCGCGACGTTCGTCGTCGGCCTCGGCCCACGCGGTGACTGCGTCGACCAGGGCGCCGGGTTCGACGACGGTGCGCAGGATGTCGGGAAGGCGCCGGCTGAGCCGCAGCTTGGCGATCTCCTCGAGCACCACGCGCAGCTCGCGTGCGGCAGCCTCGACCCGGGGGGTGGGACGCGGCTCGACGACGAACTCGACATCGGCGTGGGTGGCACCTCGGTCGCTGCTGTGGGTGGCGAGCAACCGCACGCGCTGCTCGGCCTGCACGATGGCCGCCTGTTCGCCCGTGGGCAGCATGGCCGTGTTGGGCACCCGGGCCACCACACCCAGTTCGGTGTCGCCCGGCGAGGTGAGCACCACACGGGCACCATCGGCGTGCACGGCGGCCTCGACCGCAGCGCGCACCTCGGGCAGATCGAGCGCGATGGTGACGACGGAGCCGGGCAGCACCACCGATGGCAGGGGAAGGACCGGAAGGGTGAGCGTGCGAACGGTCAGATCAGACATGTGGCGCAATGTACCAACAGAAAACTTGATCGCAACCAACTCAACATTTCGCGAACTGTCCACCCAGCGTACGACGGTCTTCGGTACGACCACCCACGATCGCGCGGCCCACGACGACTACGGTCGCGCGCACCGCACACCCACGTCGCGGACGGGAGGCATCATGCACATCATCAACACTCGACGCGCCGCGCGCGCGATCGCCGCACTCGGCATCGTCGGCCTGGTCTCGCTCGGCGTGGCCGACAACGCGTCAGCAGGCCAAGCCAGCAACGTGGTGGGAATCGTGTCGTGCGACGCCGCTACCGGCCACCAGGTGATCAGTTGGACCTTCACGTTCAACTACCCCTCCGCACCCGGACTGGTGAAGTCGGCGCTCGTCGACGCGACCGGCCTCACCGCTGGCAGCACCATCGATGCCGGCGCCAACCTGTCGCCGAGCAGCGGGCTCAACACGCTCGACACGGCGACCGGCACCACGCACGCCACCGGCGATGCCGTCGGCAACTACCAGCTCGTGGTCACGTTCGAACCGTTCGACACGACCGCACAGGTGTCCACCGGCACGGTCGTGCTGCCGGGCGGTTGTGTGAAGGCCGTCACCACCACGACGGCGCCGGCCACCACCGTGGCAGCATCCACCACGGTCGCCGCGACGGCAGCGCCCACCACCGTGGCCGAACCCACCACCACGGGGATCGGCGCCGGCGGAGGACTCCCCGGCACCGGTGGCACGAGCCCGGCCCTGCCCATCATCGGCGCCACGCTGATGGCCATCGGCGGTGCGCTGCTGCTGGTGCGCCGCCGCTCCACGACGACGAGCTGACGCCGACCGCCGAGGCGGCCGACTCCACCAGTCAGCTGGTGAGTTCGGCCGCCTTGGCGAGCGCGTCGTCCCAACTGGCCTTCGCCGCCACCAGCGCGCGGAACGGCATGACCACCTTCGGCATGCTCACGCCCAGCACGCCGCGCAGACGACCTTCCCAGCCGTAGAGCGCCACGAACGGTCCGTCGGTGGACCCGGCGATCACCTGCAGATCGTCGCCACCGTGCACACGGCCGAGGAACTGGATGCGACTGTCGAACTGATCGCTCCAGAAGAACGGCACCGACTCGAACGGCGTGCTCGCCTCGCCCTTCGACGTGGCGAGCAGGTTGCGCGCCGCGGCAGCACCCTGCTCGGCTGCATTGGTCCAGTGCTCGATGCGCATCTCGACGTCGTCGTGCCCGGCGAACACCCCGTTGGGCCAACGAGCGCAGTCGCCGGCGGCGTACACACCGGGCGCGCCGGTGAACAGCGTCGCGTCGCACACCACACCATCGCGCAACGCCAAGCCGCTGCCGATGAGCCATTCGGTGGCGGGAGCGACACCGATGCCCACCACCACCACGTCGCACGGCACGACCGAGTCGTCGGCCAGCCGAACGCCCGTGACGCGTGTGCCATCACCCTCGATGGCCTTCACCTGCACGCCACATCGCAGATCGACACCATTGCGGCCGTGCACGCTCGCGGCGGCAAGACCCATCTCGCTGCCGAGGCCACGGATGAGCGGCGCCGCGGCACCCTCGAGCACCGTGACCTCACAGCCCTTCTGACGCGCTGTGGCTGCCACCTCCAGGCCCACGAAACCGGCCCCGACCACCACCACACGTGCCGTACCGTCGGCGATGCGATCGCGCAGATCGAGCGAATCGGCGAGGGTGCGCAGCTCGAGCACACCGTCGAGGTTCGGCTGCCCGGGCAGGCCACGGGGCGAGGAACCGGTGGCGATGATCACACCGTCGTAGGGGATCTCAGCGCCGTCGGCCAGCGTGAGCACCTTGCGCTCGGTGTCGAGCGCCGTGGCCGGCTGACCCAACCGCATGTCGAGCTGCAACGACGCCAGATCGTCGGGCTTGCGGAGCCGGATGCGCTCGGGCTCCCACTCGCCGGCCAACACCTTCTTCGACAACGGCGGGCGATCGTAGGGCACTTCGGTCTCGGCGCCGACCAGTGTGATACGACCGGTGAAGCCCTCCTGGCGAAGGGTCTCACACGCACGCAGACCGGCCAGGGAGCTACCGACGACCACCACATGTTCCATCGCATCGAGCGTATCGACGCGACTTCGACGCGTCGCATCCTGTCGACGATCATGCGCCGAACGGCTCGCGGAGTACGGTGACGTCGTGAACTGGGAGCAACTCGTCGAGGGGGTGGAGCTGCCGTTCCACCCCGATCTGAAGGTGCCGGCGCTCACCGAGGTGCGCCTGCCCGTACCGCAACCCGAACCGGTCGGCGATGTCGAGGCCGCGGCACGGCGCGACGTGGTCGATCGACTCGCCGGCAGCGTCACCCCCGGGATGACCGTCGCGGTCGGCGGCGGTAGTCGCGGGCTCACCGATCGGGTCGCACTGTTGAAGGGCGTCATCGCCGGCCTGCGCCACCTCGGCGCCGAGCCGTTCGTCGTCCCGGCCATGGGCAGCCACGGCGGCGCCACGGCACAGGGTCAGCGGTCGATGCTCGAGCACCTCGGCATGACCGAGGACGCCATCGGCGCCGAGATCCGCGCCACGATGGACACGATCGAGGTCGCCCGTACGCCGTCGGGCATGCCGCTCTATCTCGACCGCCACGCGGCGGGCGCCGACCGCATCCTGCCGGTCAACCGCATTAAGCCGCACACGTGTTTCAAGGGCCCCATCGAGAGTGGCTGCACCAAGATGGCCGTCGTCGGCTTCGGCAAGCAGCCAGGCGCTGCGCAGATCCACGCCTGCGGCCCGGTCGAGATGCGCAACCGCATGCTCGACGGCATCACCGCCCTGCGCGCCACTGGACGCATCCTCGGTGGTGTCGCGTCGATCGAATCGGCCAGCGGCGAGGTGGTGAAGGTGCAGGCCCTCACCTCCGACGAGGTGGGCGGCGATGCCGAGCGCGAACTCACCGACTACGCCCGCACGCTGGTGCCCGCGCTGCCGTTCCCGCAGATCGACGTGCTGGTCATCGACCGCGGCGGCAAGGACATCAGCGGCACGACCATCGACCCCAACGTCACCGGACGATTCTGGGTGCACGGGCTGGGCGATCTCGACGAGCCCGACGTGAGCACCATCGTGCTGCTCGACGTCACCGATGTGTCGGGCGGCAACGTGCTGGGCATCGGCTTCGCCGACTTCATTCCCGTGTCGCTGGCGCAGAAGATCGACTTCCGCACGACCTACATCAACTGCTTCACCGCGGGCATCGCCGGGGTGCGCCGCAGCCGGATGCCGATGGTGCTGCCCACCGACGACGACTGCCTCAAGGCTGCGCTGAGCATGTGCGGCCGGGCGTTCGATCAGCCCAAGCGCGTGGTGCGCATCGAGAGCACGTTGCACCTCACGCGCTGCTGGGTCAGCGACGCGCTGCTGCGCGAACTGCCCGACGGCGCCCAGATCGTGTCGTGAAGGGACACGTGAAGCGACACGTGAAGCGACGCGTGACAGGACGCGTGAAGTGGCGCGTGTCGTGAGCGATCCGCTCGCGAGCGCGCTCGTCGACATCGTCGGCGAGGCCCACGTGTTGGTCGACGCCGACGTGCGCGCCACCTACGAGACCGATTGGCTCGGCAAGTACCACGGCACGGCGCGCTGTGTGGTCCGACCCGGCACCACGCTCGAGGTCGCGGCCGTGGTACGCGCCTGCTCGCAGCATGGCGCGGCCATCGTCACCCAGGGAGGCAACACCGGGCTGGTCGGCGGCAGCGTGCCACGAGGTGGCGAGGTGGTGCTCACCACCTCGCGTCTGCGGCGACTCGATCCGGTCGACGCGATGGCGCACCAGGTCACCGTCGGCGCAGGGGTCACCATCGAGGCGTTGCAGCACCAGGCACGCCTGGCGCACCTCGACTTCGCCGTCGACTGGGGCGCCCGCGCCACCGCCACCGTCGGAGGAGCGGTGAACACCAATGCCGGTGGATCGCGGGTGGTGCGGTTCGGCACGATGCGCTCGCAGGTGATGGGGCTCGAGATGGTGCTGGCCGACGGCTCGGTGGTGTCCGACCTCGGTGGACTGCCGAAGGAGACCGCCGGGCCACGCCTGTCGAACCTGGTGGTGGGCAGCGAGGGCACGCTGGCCGTGGTCACCGCCGCTCGCCTTCGCCTGGTGCCGTGGTACCGCCACACCGCGGCCGCGCTCGTGGGCTGCGCGACGCTGGCCGACGCGGTCGCGTTGTTGCCTGCGCTGCGCTCGCTCCCCTCGCTCGACGCGGTCGAACTGCTGATGCCCGAGGCGCTCGCTGTGGCCTGCGCGCACTTGGGCATCACCCCACCGCTGGCCGTCGGCACGGCGGCCGCGTTCGTGATGATCGACTGCGCCGCGCACCACGATCCCACCGACGAACTCGCTGCCGTCGTCGCCGACCTCGCCGGCGTGATGGCGCTCGGGCCTCAACGGGAACTGCTCTTTCGCATCCGCGACCACGTCACCATCGCCATCGGAGCGATCGGCACTCCGTTGAAGCTCGACGTCGCCGTGCCCGTGCAGCGTCTGCCCGAACTCGATGCGCTCGTCACATCGATCGCCGCCGAACTGGGCGCACGGTCGATCGTGTTCGGTCACCTCGCCGAGGGCAACGTGCACATCAATCTGCTGGGTGTGGGCACCTCGGACGCCGACGTCACCGAACGCATCCTCGCTGCTGTCATCGACATGGGTGGCACCATCAGCGCCGAGCACGGCATCGGCGTCGCCAAGACCGCCTGGCTCGAACGACTCAAGGGCGCTCCCACCATCGCCGCTCTGCGCGCCGTGAAGACGGCCCTCGACCCGCAGGGCATCCTCAACCCGGGCGTGCTCCTGCCACCCACCTGACCCGCAACTGGTGGCGGGGTGTCGCACCCGCGGGCGCGAGCATCATCCCTTTCGGCGGGGTGTCGCGCCCACTGGACAGTGGTGGCGGGGTGTCGCGCCCGGCGGATGGACGGGCGGAGGGTCGGCGGCCGGTCAGCGGAGGGTCAGCGGAGGGTCAGCGGCGGGATTCGGCGGCGTCGAGCTGGGCGCGGGTGAGCAGGGCATGCA
>Ga0075026_100000896_pt1 | contig 12494 bp, 12 predicted proteins | sample Str012_2_FD_71392 | JGI IMG/M metagenome (GOLD analysis project Ga0075026, IMG submission 71392) | Freshwater sediment microbial communities in response to fracking from Pennsylvania, USA - Straight Creek_MetaG_SC_2012 | ecosystem: Environmental > Aquatic > Freshwater > Creek > Sediment...
GCGCGGTGCAGAACGACATCGAACGCAACCGGGTCTACGACCACGACAAGACGGGCATCGCTCTGGTGCCGTATCCCGAGAACGACGCCAACGACGTGCCACCGCCTCCGAGCGCGTGGACCAAGCCGTGCGATCCGAGCGCCGAGGCGCCGACCGCCCCGAAGAAGCAGGCGGTGCTGTGGGACGCGCGGCAGAACAAGGTGATCGGCAACGTGCTCGAGAACAACCGCCAGAAGGACATCATCGCGGCCTCCGCCGGCACCGACGTGAGCACGCTCGGCAACTGCTTCTCGAACAACACGTTCACCAGTTCCGGTCCTGTCAACATCGAGAAGTTGGCCCCGTGCGGCGGCAAGGTGACGGGCGACTGGACCACCACCGCCTACAACGTCGCCGCCTGGCTGAACGAGAAGCACCCGCCGAAGGTCGACTACAAGTCGGCGAAGCTGCCGGCGCTGCAGCCGCAGGTGCAGATGCCCGACGCGGCCACGGCGCCGGCGCACCCGGCCACCGATGTGCCGTTCAAGGTCGATCTCGCCGCCATCAAGGTGCCCACGAAGCCCGCGGGCTGATCGGCCGATGCGACGACTCGCCGCCGCTGCGGCTGCCACCGTGTTGCTCGTCGCGTGCAGCGGCGGGGAGGCGGCCGCGCCCGCCACCGTGCACGACACGACGGTGCACCAGCACATCCACACCGACGCCACCTCGCTCGGTCGACCCGACGAGCCCATCGCCGGGCCGCAGGGTTCGGTGGGGCAGTTCCTGGTGGAGTGCCCGTACAGCCATTCGGCGAGCGACGATCCCATCGTGTTCCCGGGTGCGGCGGGCGCCAGCCATCTGCACGTGTTCTTCGGCAACGAGACCACCAACGCCGCCAGCACGGTGGCCTCGCTGGCGCAGGGACCCACCACCTGCGATCAGCAGCTCGACCGGGCCGCCTACTGGGCGCCGGCGCTGCTGCGCAGCGGCACGATGTTGACGCCGGTGAAGAGCACGGCGTACTACCGGGCCGGGTTGGGCGTCGACCCCACCAGCGTGCAGCCGTTCCCCAAGGGGTTGGTGATGATCGCCGGCAGCGCCGGCGCCACTGCGCCGCAGCCGAACTCGATCGTCGCCTGGTCGTGCGGTAGCTCGAGCCTCCGCGACGTCCTGCCGCCGGAGTGCGTCGGCGATCGCAACCTCCGGCTGGTGATCACCTTCCCCGACTGCTGGGACGGCACGCACCTCGACAGCGCCGATCATCACGCTCACGTCGCCTACAGCTCCAAGGGTGCATGTCCCGACGGCTATCCGGTGCCGGTACCCCAGTTGCAGTTCTCCGTGGAGTATCCCGTCACCGGCTCCACCGCCGGTCTGGAGCTGTCGAGTGGCGGTCTGCTCACCGGCCACGCCGATTTCATGAACGCCTGGGACGAGAAGAAGTTGGTCGACGAGGTGAACCTGTGCCTGCACCGCAACGTGGTGTGCGGCGTCACCAGCGGCCGCAAGACCGGCTGACCGTGCGACGACCAGCCGTCACGCCGCGCGCGAGCTGACCGCGTAGAGCACTCCGCCTCAGTTGCGCCGTCCCTGCGCGTGGTTCGATGGCGGGTGGAGAGCGATGAACCGCCGGACGTAGTGGTCGCCCCGAGTCCGGCGTCGAGCAACTGGCGAAACCGGCTCCGATGTCCACCATCGAAATCGTTCGACATTCCCTACCGCCCGTCGGCCGACTCGACCTGCGCCACGACGACGGCGTGGCGGAATGGTGCCGGTGACTGCTTCAACGGATTCGGGTTCGTGATCTCGTTCGATCTCGGTGGCTTCGTCGTGCCCGACGAGATCGTCGACGGCATTGCCGACAACACCAACCCGTGGGGCGCACAGCCGTTGGGCATGAACGGACCGTTCGAATCGTTGAACGTCGGTCTCGCCCCGAACTCGGGAGCCGGCACTGACGTGAACCCCCACCTCGTGTTCTGGAACGCGGCGACCACAGGATGGTGTGCCGACGGTGGCGCGGCGGGCGTGGGTACCTTCCGGGCCGACACCGCCTGGGCCGCGAACGGCACCGTGGCCGCCCAGTTCATCCCCATCGCCGAGGTGGTCTCCACCACGACCCAACCGTCCACGACCACCGTCATGGCGGATCCCGGGGTGCTTCCCGCCACCGCTACCCGGACCGAGCTACAGGCGGCCGGAGGCGATGACGCGTTCGAGGAACTCGCGGGTTTCGGCGCACTCGGGGTTGGTGAACAGTCGCGCCGGGGGAGCGGCCTCGAGGATGACGCCGTCCTTCAAGAAGCACACCAGGTCGCTGATTTCCTTGGCGAAGCCCATCTCGTGGGTGGCGAGCACCATGGTCATGCCCTCGTTGCGCATGTCGCGGATGACGTTGAGCACTTCGCCCACCAGCACCGGGTCGAGCGCGGCGGTGACCTCGTCGAGCAGCATCAGCTCGGGCCGCATGGCGAGCGCCCGCACGATGGCCACGCGCTGTTGTTGACCACCCGACAGTTGGTCGGGGTAGGCGGCGGCCTTGTCGGCCAGCGCGAATCGGCCGAGCAGTTCGAGCGCGTCGGCCTTCGCCTCGGCCTTGGCGGTGCCCAGCACGCGGGTGGGGGCGAGCGTGATGTTCTGCAGCACGCTCATGTGCGGGAACAGGTTGTAGCTCTGGAACACCATGCCGATGCGCCGGCGAATCGGGTCGGGGTCGAGGCCCGGCTCGCTGATGTCGACCCCGTCGAGGTGGATGGCACCGTCGTCGATGGGTTCGAGCAGGTTGATGCAGCGCAGCAGCGTGCTCTTGCCGGATCCGCTGGCGCCGATGAGGCACACGACCTCGTGTTCGCCGACGTCGAGCGACACGTCGTCGAGCACGAGTTTGCGATCGGCCTTGTGGCCGAACGACTTGCGCACGTTGTGCACCGACAGCTTGGGAGTGCTCATGTCACCACCGACCCACCGGTGCGCTTGCGCTGACGGGCCGAGTACCAGTCGACCAGCCGGGTTTCGGGAATGGTGAGTGCGAGGAAGATGACGGCGGCGGCGACGAGCGGCGTGAAGTTGGCGGTGAGGTCCTTGATGGAGGTCGCCTTGCGGAACACCTCGATGATGCCGAGCACGCTGAGCAGCGCGACGTCCTTCTGCAGCGACAGCAGGTCGTTCATCAGCGGCGGCACCACGCGTCGCGCCGCTTGTGGCACCACCACGTGGCGCATGGTCTGGCCCTGCGAGAGCCCGAGCGAACGTGCGCCGGCCCGTTGGCTCTCGTGCACGCCCTCGATGCCCGATCGGAACACCTCGGCCACGTAGGCCGAGTAGGCGAGGATGAGGGCGATCGGGCCCCACAGGTACGGCGAGTTCCATGCGCCACCGAACCAGAGGATGTGGAACTCGCCCGACAGGCCGAGCTTGGGGATGCCGAACCCGACGAGATAGATCGTGAGGATGATGGGCACGCCGCGGAAGAAATCGGTGTACACGGCGGCGAACAACCGCAGCGGGTAGAGCACCGGGTTGCGGGTGTTGCGACACAGGGCGATGGTGAGCCCCCACAGCAGGATGAACGGAGCGCACTGCAAGAACAGCTTCACGTCGACCCACAGGTAGTGGAAGATCGCCGGGAAGTCCTTCTTGAACCGCTCGGCGTCGAAGAAGGTGGCCTTCACCTTCGGCCACCCGCTGGCGTGGGTGACCAGATACGCCACCACCCCCACGGTGAGGACCGTGGAGGTGATGGCGATGGCCGCAGCCTTGCGGCGTTGGCGCCGCAGCCAGTCGTCGCGGCGAGTCATACCCTGAACCTACGAGCTCGGTGGATCGAAGAGATCAGCTGGCCGGAAGCGTGGGAGCCTTGTTGAAGTCGGCCATCCACTGCTGGGTGATCTTGTCGAGGTCGCCCGAGTCCTTCAGGTTCTTCAACGCGATGTTGGCGCACGCCACGAGCGGGTTGTCCTTCTTGAACAGCAGGCCCCACTGGTCGCCCGCGCCGCCGGCACTGACCGGGAACTGGCCGAACACCTGGGTGTTGTCGATGCCGCCGTTGGCGCTACCGGTGGCGATGTAGAGCGCGGTGGGCAGGTCGGTGATGATGGCCTCGATCTGCTTGTTGTCGAGTGCGGTCTTGGCGTCGGCGTTGCTGTTGAACGCGAAGGGCTCGACGGTCGGCTTGATGACGTCCTGGATGAACTGCAGGCTGGTGGTGCCGGCCGCGGCTCCCAGCTTCAGCTTCTTCAGGTCGGCGAGGGTTTTCACGTTCTTGCCGGGGCCGTCCTTGTAGCCGAGCACGGCCTGGTTGGCGGTGTAGTACGGGTCGCTGAACGACACGACCTTCACGCGATCGGGGTTGATGCTGAACTGCTGCAGGTTGAAGTCGAACTTGTCGGTGCTCGTGCCCGCGGCGACGGTGTCGAAGTCGGTGCGGATCCACTTCACGGCGGTGCCCTCGAAGCCCATCTGCTTCGCCACGGCGAGCGCCAGCGCTGCTTCGAAGCCCTTACCGCTCTCGGGCTTGTCGTCGATGACGTACGGCGGGTAGGCCGGGTTGCCGGTGGCGATGGTGAGGGCGCCGTCGGCCAGGGTCTTGCCCTTGGCGCAGGCGGCGGCGTCGGTGCCCGACGCGCCCGTGGTGCTGGGTGCTGCGGTGGTGGTGGTACCGGCAGCAGTGGTGGGCGCTGCGGTGGTGCTGGCCGACTTGGTGTCGCTGCCGCAGGCCGCCAGCACGATGGCGCCGAGCGCCACGGCCGCGAGGATCTGTCGCTTCATGTTGGAGGAACTCCTTGGACGGTGCACCCACGGGACGGGTGTTCACACTGAGTGCGCAAGATTATCAGCGAGGTCCCAATCCCGACCACATCGGTCGGAATTGGGACGAGTCGAATCCGGCCCGAGACCCTTGACGCTGAGACGGAATCCGTCTTAGTGTCTCACCCCGTGCCCGTCACCTCCCCCGATGCCCGCGCGCTCGCGCACAGCAGCATGGAGCAGCGCGTCCTCGACGCCACCAAGTGGTGCTGCGAGAAGTGGGGCGTGGAGAAGGTCACCATCGACGACATCGCCTCCGAAGCCCGAGTCTCCAGGGCCACGCTGTACCGGCTGTTCCCCGGCGGCAAGGACGTGTTGTTCGAGGCCCTGCGCGTGCGCGAGCTCGAAGACTTCTTCACCCGCCTCGCCGAACATCTCGATCACGCGGTCGATCTCGAAGACCTGCTGGTGCGCACCGTCGTGGCCGCCACCCACGATCTGCGCGACGACCAGCACCTCGCCGCAATGCTCGCCCTGTCGCCCGGCGACACGCTCGGCAGCCTCACGGTCGACGGTCTGCCCCGCATCATCCGAGTGGCCACCCTGTTCCTCGTGCCGCTCGTCGACGCCTACCTGCCGCGCCGCGAGTCGGCCCGGTTGGTGGAGCTCCTGGCCCGCCTCGTCATCAGTTACTTCCTCGCCCCGTCCGACCATGTCGATCTCGGCAACGCCGAATCGGCCCGCACCTTCATCACCACCTTCATCCTTCCGGCCTTCCACGCCGCACTCATCAGGAGCTGAAACCCCGACATGACCGTCACGCACAACACCAACGAAGACATCATCGGCCGCGCCGAGATCAACGACATCGATGCGATCCTCGCGATCCCCAACGCCGATCCCAACGAGATCGAGCACGTCGTGAAGAACAACGCCGACACCATCTTCACGTGGGACTACACGTTGCAGCGCCCGGCCCTGCGCAAGCTCTACGAGAAGGCCAAGACCGGCCAGTGGAACGCCACCACCGACCTGCCGTGGCACCTCGACGTCGACCCCGAGAAGTGCGCCATCGAAGAGCAGGCCCTCATCGGCACCGGCCTCGACCCCAACACCTTCATCGGCACGCCGGTCGAGAAGTGGGGCGAGAAGGAATGGCTCAACTTCAACGTCGAGAGCAAGAACTGGAACCTCAGTCAGTTCATGCACGGCGAGCAGGGTGCGCTCATCTGCACCGCCAAGATCGTCGAAACGGTGCCGTGGTACGACGCCAAGCTCTACGCCAGCACCCAGGTGGTCGACGAGGCCCGCCACGTCGAGGTGTTCGCCCGCTACCTGCAAGAGAAGCTCGGCGGCGAGTATCAGGTCAACATCCACCTGCGGATGCTGCTCGACGACATCATCAACGACAGCCGCTGGGACATGACCTACCTGGGGATGCAGGTGATGGTCGAGGGGCTCGCCCTGGCCGCCTTCGGCTTCCAGCACCAGATGACCACCGAGCCGCTGCTGAAGCAACTGCTCCGGTATGTCATGAGCGACGAGGCCCGTCACGTGGCCTTCGGTGTGCTCAGCCTCAAGGAGGCCTACGACGAGATGACCGACGCCGAGATGATGGAGCGCCAGGAGTTCGCCTTCGAGGCGGCGCTGCGCATGCGCGATCGCTTCATGTCGCAGGAAGTCTGGGAGCGGATGGGCGTCAACGTGAAGGACATTCTTCCGCTGGTGCTCAACGACCCCACCCGCATCATCTTCCAGAGCATGCTGTTCAGCAAGATCGTGCCGAACTGCAAGAAGCTGGGTCTGCTCGAGCGCAACGATCAGTGGCTGCGTCGGCGGTTCGAGGACATGAACGTCATCCAGTTCGAGGACTGGGCCGACACGGGCGAGGAGTACACCGCCTTCGAACTCGGCGAGGAGATGCCGGCCCAGGGCTGATCATCGCCCCGCACCATCGGGAACCTGACGAGCCGGGCCCACGGGCCCGGCTCGTGCGCGTCTGCCGACCCGCCACCATCGGTTTCGGTCCGGCCCCCACCGCTGGAAACGTCGAGACGGGCAGGACCGAGATCGCCCTGGACTGCGCTGAATAATACAAGTACGATACAAGTTGTGACGAATTCCTGGGATCCTCAGCAGTACGGCATGTTCTCCGTCGAGCGGTCGCAACCGTTCCTCGACCTGATCGGGTTGGTGGAGCCCGAGGCGATCACCCGAGCTGTCGACCTCGGCTGTGGCAGCGGCGAACTGACATCGCTCGCGTTCGATCGTCTCGGTGTGGCCGACATGGTGGGCCTCGACAACTCGCCGGCGATGCTCCATGCCGCCGGTGCCCACGCACGGCCAGGTCTTCGGTTCGAGTCGACCGACATCGCCCCATGGACATCGGGCGGCGATCTCGATCTCGTGCTCGCCAACGCAAGCCTCCAGTGGGTGCCCGACCATCCCGCGGTGCTCGCCCGCTGGACCGCCGCGCTCGCGCCAGGCGGTCAGTTGGCGGTGCAGGTGCCGTCGAACGCCTCGATGCCGTCGCACACCGTGGCCGTCGAGGTTGCGCACCGCGAGCCCTTCCTGTCGGCGTTCGGCGGAGTGCCACCGGTGGATCCGGTGGCGGCCAACGTGCTGGCGCCCGAGCAGTACTCCCAGCTGCTGTACGACCTCGGATTCGATCGCCAGCACGTTCGGCTGCAGGTGTACCCGCATGTCCTCGCATCGAGCCGCGACGTCGTGCAATGGGTGAGAGGCACCACGCTCACGCGCTTCCAGCGGCTGCTCCCGCCGGAGCTGTTCGAGCGATTCGTCGCCGACTACACGGCTCGGCTCGTCGAGGTGGTGGGCGATCGATCGCCGTTCTTCTTCGGCTTCCGTCGGGTGCTGATGTGGGGATGCCGATCGACCTGAGGAGGGGAGCACCGCGACCACGTGCGTATCGCGCAGGCCACCACCGAGGCCCTCGACCGCGCCGACCTCGAGGGCGCGTCGCTGTACCACTGGTGTCTCGTGCGCTCGGTGAAGCGCCAGTGGGCGACCCGCCATGCCGACACGGTGTAGGCCGACGTACCCGACGACGAGTTGGGGTTCCCCGACGAGGGCATCACCGCGACGATCGACGTGCTGGACCTGCTGCGGTTGCGGTGGCAGGCCGTCCGGTTGCGCGGCGGTCAGGTGTGCCCTGCGACGAACTCGCGGACGACCTGGCGCCAGCGTGGTCGGGTGGTCCGTGGGAGACGAGGCTCCGACCCGGCTGAGGTGGCGGTGCGACGGTCAGTCGAGGTCGTCCTCGTCGTCGGGAACGACGAGGACCGGAATGTGCGAGCGGTGCACGATCTCGTAGGTGACACTGCCGAGCAACGCCGCGCGCAGCGGTCCGCTTCCGCCGTGCCCGACGGCGATGAACGACGCCGCGTGTTCGTCGGCCGCCGCGAGGAGCGCGTCGACCGGCCGCTGCGGCACCATCTCGATCAGCACGTCGAGGCCGGCATGCGCTGTGCGCAGCTCGTCGCGGATCTCGCCGAGGGCCTCTTCGCCCACGGCTTCGATCTCCTCCTCGAGCGCACCACCGCGCGGACCCATCGCCACCGACTCGTAGCCGAACACGAGGATGAGCGACACCTTCATCAAGGCCGCGATCTTGGCTGCCCGGCGTGCGGCCTCGAAGCCGCTGCCGTCGCCGCCCACTCCCACGATCAGTTCGCCTGCCATCAGATGCCTCCTCGGTTGCTCTTGGTGTAGGTGCCCAACGGGGCTGCGAGCGTGTCGTCGCCAGTGGGATCCTTCACCAGGTCGACGGGGTCGGGTCGGAAGCTGAAGAAGTGCGGGTACTTGACGCTGCACCAGAACATCAACGGGATGCCGAGCACCAACAACAAGGTGCCGATGATGAGCACCGTGCCCACGCCGAACAGCGTGCCGTAGCCGTAGTCGACGCTGCGGGCGTCCCACACCGTCTTGCAGAACACGTAGATCAGCACGACACCGCCGAAGCCGGGCAAGAGTCCGATGAGCACGAAGTTCTTCACGCTCGTGAAGATCCAACGGCGGAAGTACAGGATGCAGCTGATGCCGCTGAGGCCGTAGTACACCGCGATGGCCATGCCGACGGCGGCGATCGAGGCGTTGTAGGCGTCGGTGCTGCTGTTGTGGCTGATGACCACCAGCACGAGGTACCACAGGATGGATATGCCGCCGAACAGCCATGAGCTGTAGTCGGGCGTGAGCCGCTTGGTGTCGATCTGGGCGAGCTTCGCCGGGGCGGCGCCGTGCGAACCCATCGACAGCATCGTGCGTGTGGCGGGCAGGATGGTGGTCTGGCAGCTGGCGGCCGCTGAGGTGAGGATGGCGATGATGAGCAGCTTCAACAGCCAGCCGGGCAGTGCCACCTTGCCGAGTTGGTAGATGGCCTCGCTGCCGGCGTTGGTGGCGAAGTCGGGGCCCAGCAGCGCGACGGCGCCGTAGCTGACGACGAGGTAGATGGCCAGCAGGATGACGGTGCTCAGCACGGCGGCACGGCCCGGGGTCTTGTTGGAGTCCTTGGCCTCCTCGTTGACGGACACGCACGTGTCCCAGCCCCAATAGATGAACACGGCCAGCACCAGGCCGGCGACGACCGAGCTCGTACTGAGCCCCGATGGCGACATCCACGACAGGCTCGGCCGCACCGAGTGGAAGGTGGTGTTCACCACGGTGCCGTCGTCGTGGGTGATCGGCACGACGCGACTGATGCCCTTGCCGAACGCCTTCGACAGTGCGATGACGGCGAAGATCGCCAGCACCGCCAGCTCGGTGCCGAGTAGCAGCACCTGCGATCGGGCCGACAGCTCGATGCCCTTCCAGCAGATCCAGGTCATGGCGACGATGAACACCATGCCGATGGCGGTCTGCAGATAGATGTTGTTGGCGGTCTTCTCGTCGAAGAACAGCAGCAGGAAGTACTGGCCCGAGATGCCGGCGAGATTGGGCATGATGACCAGGTCGGCCACGATGCAACCCCAACCGGCGATCCAGCCGGCCTTCGGGCCGAAGGCGCGCACCCCCCACGTGAAGTTGGTGCCGCAGTCGGGGTCGGCCTTGTTGAGGTAGTAGAAGCTGGCGGCGATGCAGGCCATCGGCACGAACGCGAACAGCATGATGAACGGCGCCTTCAGACCGGCGACGCCGGTGACGCCGCCCAGGCTGGCCGCGAGGCTGTAGCCGGGGGCGGTGGAGGCGACACCGATGACGATGACCGCGACCAGGCCGAGCGAACCCCCCTTCAGGCCCTTGCTGGCAACGGTGTCACTGACGATCGTGTCCGCCATTGTGGCGACCTCCCCTCACGTGGTTGCGCAAGGTTGCCACATCCGACCTCCCCGTCTGAACGTTCGATCAGGAACGCCGTGTGAACTCGGCGTTCGGACACGCACAGCCCGAATTCGCACAGGTCCGTCCACTACGATCGCCACCGATGTCGAACGCCTCCGACCCCTTCTTCCGCACCTTCCACGCGCTCCGCATCAAGGGGTTCGCGAAGGCCGACACGATCGCCGAGGTGGCCGACCTTCCGCTGGAACTGGTCGACGAACACCTGCGGGGTCTTGCCGCGCGCGAGTGGGCACAGTTCCGTGAGGCTCGCGAGCTGTGGCAGCTCACCGCGATCGGTCGCGAGGAGCATCACATCGCGTTGGCCGAAGACGTCGGTGGTGCGCACATGTCGCAGCTCCTGTTCGAGCCGTATCACCAGTTCCTCGAGCTCAACGACCGGTTCAAGCACCTGTGCGGCGACTGGCAGTTGCGCGGTGGTCACCCCAACGATCACGCCGACAAGGGCTACGACGGGGAGGTCATCGACCGACTGGTGGCGCTCGACTCCGACGCGGCCCCGGTGGTGGACCGTTTCGGTGAGGTGCTCGAACGCCTCGCTCCCTACGGACCCCGTCTGGCACGGACGTGCCTGCGCGTGGTCGAAGGTGAAACGAATATGTTGACGGGTGTGATGTGTGGCAGCTACCACGATGTGTGGATGGAGTTGCACGAAGACCTCATCCTCACCCAGGGCATCGACCGCATGTCGGAAGGTTCGTTCTGATGGCCCGGTTCGGTCGCGTCCTGTCCGCCATGATCACGCCGTTCGACGAGAGCGGCGTGCTCGACCTCGATGAGGCTCGTCGCATGGCACGGCATCTCGAGCACGAGGGGCACGACGGGCTGGTCATTGCCGGCACCACCGGCGAGTCGCCCGTGTTGTCCGACGACGAGAAGTTGTCGTTGTTCGCCGCCGTCATCGAAGCGGTCGGCATCCCGGTCATCGCCGGTACCGGCTCGAACGACACGGCGCACTCGGTGCACCTCACCAAGGAGGCCGAGGCACTCGGCGCGTCCGGCATTCTCGCGGTGTGCCCCTATTACAACCGCCCGTCGCAGGCCGGTATCGAGGGCCACATGCGGGCCATCGCGGGGGCCAGCTCGCTGCCGGTCGTGGTGTACGACATCCCGGTGCGCAGTGGTCGCAAGATCTCGTCGGCGTTGCTGCTGAAGCTCGCACGCGAGGTCCCCACGGTGCTGGCGCTGAAGGACGCAGCGGGCAACCCGGGCGAAACCGCATCGGTCATCGCCCACGCGCCCGACGGGTTCGAGGTGTACAGCGGCGACGACAGCCTCACCCTCCCGTTGCTCGCGGCCGGCGCCGTGGGCGTCATCGGTGTGGCAACGCACTGGACTGGTCCCGACCATCAGGCCCTGTTCGACCTGTGGCACTCGGGCGACACGTCGGGCGCTCGCACGGTGAACGCCCGCCTCCTCGAGAGTTTTGCCTTCGAAACGGGCGACGATGCCCCAAACCCCATTCCCACCAAGGCCATGATGCGTCACCTGGGCTTTCGCGTCGGACAGGCTCGGCTGCCGATGGGTGATGCGCCGGCATTCGTCGACGAGCGCGCGCCGCAAGTGCTCGCGAACCTGGCACGCTGGCGAGATGCGTTTCCTCACCGCCCTGCGTCGTAACTGATGCCTGCCCCCGTTCGCGTCATCTTCCTGGGCGGTCTCGGCGAGATCGGCCGCAACTGCATGGCCATCGAGCAGGACGGCAAGGTGCTGCTCATCGACTGCGGGCTGATGTTCCCCGACGCCGACATGCACGGCATCGACCTGGTGCTGCCCGATTTCACCTGGCTGCGCGAGCGCGCCGACGACATCGTGGCGGTGGTCGCCACGCACGGCCACGAAGACCATGTGGGCGCGCTGCAGTACCTGCTGCGCGAGCTCAGCTTCCCCATCTACGGCTCGGCCGTCACCCTGGGCCTTGCCCGCAACCGCATCGAGGAAGCGGGTCTGTTGGGCCGAACCGAGCTCATCACCGTGCGCGACGGCGAGCGGCTGATGATCGGGCCGTTCGACGTCGAGTTCATCCCCGTCACGCACTCGGTGCCGCACGCCCACGCCATCGCACTGCACACGCCGCAGGGCGTCATCTTGCACACGGGCGACTTCAAGCTCGACCTCACGCCGGTCGACGGGCGGCGCACCGACATCGGTCGCATCGGCACCATCGCCACCACCGAGGGCATCCGGCTGCTGCTGGCCGACAGCACCAACGCCGAGGAACACGGGCACGCCCCCAGCGAGACCAGCGTGGGTGCCGTCCTGCGCAGCGTGTTCAGCGAGCAGAAGGGCCGCCGCATCATCACGGCCAGCTTCGCCAGCCACCTGCACCGCATCCAGCAGATCGCCGATGCGGCGATCGCCAACGGTCGCAAGGTGGCCACGCTCGGCCTCAGCATGAAGAAGAACGTGCG
>Ga0075026_100000899_pt1 | contig 12487 bp, 11 predicted proteins | sample Str012_2_FD_71392 | JGI IMG/M metagenome (GOLD analysis project Ga0075026, IMG submission 71392) | Freshwater sediment microbial communities in response to fracking from Pennsylvania, USA - Straight Creek_MetaG_SC_2012 | ecosystem: Environmental > Aquatic > Freshwater > Creek > Sediment...
GTTCTGGAATTATTGTTACCTCAATGCGGGGCTGGTTATAAATTTTAATGGTAAAAAATACATTTCAAAAAATGGGCTGCTGGATTTGCTGCAGCGCAAAACCAATGAAGATGAGCTGCGCTACCCCATCATTCATTTAAAAGGCGAGGATATTGAACTGGCCATCACCCACGAAAACCAATACGGAGAAGAATACTACTCATTTGTAAACGGACAATTTACTACACAGGGCGGAACCCACCTGGCAGCATTTAAGGAAACCTATGTAAAAACCATCCGCGATTTTTATAAGAAAGACTACGATGCCAGCGATATCAGGGGCAGCATCAGTGCCGCCATTTCTATACGCGTACAGGAGCCGGTATTTGAAAGCCAGACAAAAACAAAACTGGGCTCGCAGGTTGTATTTGAAGGCGGCCCCTCAATGAAAAGTTTTATTGGCGATTTTCTGGCTCGAGATCTGGATCTTTTCCTGCACCGTAACCCCGCCGTTGCGGAAGCGTTAAAGAAACGCATCGAACAAAATGAAAGAGAAAGAAAAGAACTGGCAGGCATCAAAAAACTAGCCAACGAAAGAGCCAAGAAAGCCAACCTGCACAATAAAAAATTGCGCGACTGCCGTTTTCATTACAACGAAGAGCCCAGTGGAAAAGACAAAGAGGGCATCCTGGAAAAACAAAACGAGAGCACCATTTTTATTACCGAGGGCGACAGTGCCAGTGGATCTATTACCAAGGCAAGACGTGTAGAAACCCAGGCCGTATTCAGCCTGCGGGGTAAGCCGCTGAACTGTTTCGGTCTTACCAAAAAAGTAGTGTACGAAAATGAAGAGTTCAACTTATTGCAGCATGCATTGAACATTGAAGAAGGTTACGAAGGCCTGCGCTACAACAATATTGTAGTGGCAACCGATGCGGATGTAGACGGTATGCACATCCGCCTGCTGCTGATGACTTTCTTTTTGCAATTCTTCCCCGACATTGTAAAGAATGGCCACGTATACATTTTAGAAACCCCGCTGTTCCGTGTACGCAATAAACAGGAAACCATTTATTGCTACGATGATATGGAAAAACAACTGGCCGTAAGAAAACTGGGCAACAAACCGGAAATCACGCGGTTTAAAGGTTTGGGCGAAATCAGTCCCGATGAATTTGCACGATTCATCGGTGCGGACATGCGCAAGCAACCCGTTATGATCATGCCCGAAACGCATATCCAGGATATTCTTGACTATTATATGGGTAAGAATACGCCAGACAGGCAGGAATTTATTATCGACAACCTGAAAGTGGAAGTTGATCTGGTAGATGAACCTGTAGTGAAAGGAAATGCATAACTGTGCAGCCAATTATGAATTTTAAATTTTGAATTTTACATGATACATATAGTATTTAACGAAGCAGATATTGCCGTATTGAAGCAGGCCATAGAAATTGATGAAACATTGCAGGGTGATGTACTGCAGGTAAAAGATGACTATGCCGTTGGCCCGCTGTTAAACATTTATGAAGAAGAAGGAATAGAAGCCAGGAGACATTGGTGGAAAGAAGTGCTGGCCGGCGGTGATTACGATGGCAAGGCAGATACCGGTGAAGTAAACGATAAACAATTGGTGACCGCCCTGGTTGAAAAGTTGAAAACCGATACAGGAGAGATCGTCTGGATATGGGCTGCCCAGAACAAACATGATGTAAGCGGGTATTTCTGGTTGATGAGCCAGCTGAAAGATTTCCAGGGACGTATTTTCATATTGTACCTCAACAACCTGCCATTTATTAACGAGAAAGGAAATATTTTTTACCCGGAATGGCTGCACATTATTCCACCCAAAGAATTTATAAAAGCCAAACGCCTTGCACGACCGGTTACGCTGAGTGAGTTTGAAGTGGACCCCGATGAGTGGACAAAAATCTGCAATGAAAATAAAGGTGTACGGCTGCTGGAGGGTGGAAAAAAACTGGCGCAGAAAGACTACGACTTTTACGATGAAGAACTGAAAAAATTTATAACCGGCGACTGGCAAAAAGCCAGCAAGCTGATTCACCAGTTTTTGTCGAAAGCCAAAAGCACTACCGGAGACGCTTACCTGCTCTGGCGCCTGAAAGGCATGATAGCAGCAGGTTTGCTGGACGTGCAGGGAGAAGCTAAAAAAATGAAAGACTTTGAAGTAAAAGCAAAATCTGCCGCTCTTCAAACAGCTGAATAAAACATACAAAGCGCTGCCATGAAAAAAACAATAGTCCTTTTTATTTTTGCAATGTCCGTGCTGGCAGTGGCTGCACAGGATGCATCGCAAAAGCTGGATGCACTGGTGGCCGCCTATGCAAAAAATGAAAAGTTCAACGGCGCAGTGCTGGTGGCGCAAAAAGGAACCATTCTTTTGCAAAAAGGGTATGGTTATAAAAATGCCGCTACCGGGGCAATGAACGATGGCAATTCCATTTTTCAAATCGGTTCCATTACCAAACAATTTACATCGGCAGTTATCCTGCGGCTGCAGGAACAGAAAAAATTATCCATCCGCGATAAGCTGGGCAAATACTTTCCGGCCCTTGGTTTTGCAGACAGCGTTACTATCGAAAACCTGTTATCACATACATCCGGCATTTACAATTATACCCGCAATGAGAATTTTATGAAAAACGATGCCACAAAACCTGCCACGCAGGAAAAAATACTGGCCTTGTTTAAAAACAAACCGCTGGAGTTTTTGCCGGGCAGCAAATACAGTTATAGTAACTCGGGTTACATGTTGCTTGGATACATCATTGAAAAAGTAACCGGCAAGCCATACGAAAAAGTTGTGCGTGAAATGATATTTACACCGCTGCAAATGACGCACAGTGGTTTTAATTTCACTTCGCTTCAGTCGCCCGACAAAGCCACCGGGTACCTGACACTCAGTAAATCTTCCAATACCACTGCGGGTATTGTCGATTCCTCGGTTTCATTTTCAGCCGGCGCCATTTATACAACCGTGGGCGATTTGTACAAATGGGATCGCTCCCTGTATACCGAAAAAATCATCAGCAAAGCTTCTTTAAAAGATGCGTATACAAAACGCCAGGGCAGTTATGGTTTGGGCTGGGATATTGATTCTGCCTGGGGCAAGCCCGTTTACCAGCATGGGGGCGGCATTTTTGGTTTCTCCACATTTATCGGCCGCAGTCCGCAAGAAGACATCTGCGTGATTCTTTTTGACAATAAAGGAGATGGGGGCCTTCAAAAAATTGCAGAAGACATTAATGCTGTGTTGCACAACAAACCAGTTGAATTGCAAAAGGAAAGAATCGCTATCAGCCTTGATTCAACCATCTTAAAAAAATACGTGGGCGACTATGAAATGATGCCCAATTTTATCCTTGCTATTACATTTGAAAATGGAAAATTGCTGCTGCAGGCCACGGGCCAGGGCAAAAACGAAATGTTTGCCGAAAAAGAAAACTTCTTCTTTTTTAAAGTAGTGGATGCGCAGGTGGAGTTTTCAAAAGACGCAAACGGCAAAACAGATAAATTAATTTTACACCAGAATGGCCAGCATGTGCCGGCAAAAAAAATAAAATAGCTTTTACAAAAATGAGTGCAGCTAAAAATAAGTCGACTGAATTTTTAAGCAACGACAGCGGTTTGCAGGGCCAGTACAAAACATGGTTCCTGGATTATGCTTCTTATGTTATTCTTGAACGTGCTGTACCGGCCATAGAAGATGGATTAAAGCCTGTGCAGCGGCGCATCCTTCATGCTATGAAAGAAATGGATGATGGCCGTTTTAACAAAGTGGCCAATATCATTGGTCAGTCGATGCAATACCACCCGCATGGAGACGCCAGCATTGGTGATGCCATTGTAAACATGGGGCAAAAAGATTTGATGATAGAAACCCAGGGTAACTGGGGCGATGTGCGTACCGGAGACGATGCAGCGGCGGCACGTTATATTGAGGCACGCCTTTCAAAGTTTGCGCTGGAAGTGGCTTTCAATGCAAAGACCACCGACTGGCAGCTTAGTTACGATGGCCGTAAAAATGAACCCGTTACCCTGCCGATGAAATTTCCTTTGCTGCTGGCACAGGGTGCAGAAGGCATTGCCGTGGGTCTTTCCACAAAAATATTACCGCATAATTTTTGCGAGCTCTGTGAAGCCGCGGTAAAATACCTGCGGGGCAAACGCTTCGAACTGTTTCCCGATTTTCTGACAGCCGGTATGATAGATGTTGACAATTACAATGAAGGCAAACGCGGTGGCAAAGTGCGTGTGCGTGCAAGAATTGAAGAGCTGGACAAGAAAACCCTGCTGATAAAAGACGTACCCTATGGCGTTACAACGGCTACCTTAATGGACAGCATTGTAAAAGCCAACGACCAGGGAAAAATTAAAATCAAAAAAGTAACAGATAATACGGCTGCGGATGTAGAAATACAGGTAGACCTTGCACCTGGTATCTCACCCGATATTACCATTGATGCACTCTACGCATTCACCGATTGCGAAGTAAGTATTTCACCCAATGCCTGCGTAATCATAGAAAATAAACCAAAATTCCTGGGCGTACATGAGCTATTAAAAGTTTCTACCGACAATACAAAAGACCTTTTAAAACGGGAACTTGAAATACGCCTTTCTGAACTGCAGGAGAAATGGCATTACACTTCACTGGAGAAAATCTTCTTTGAAGAAAAAATATACAAGGAGCTGGAAAAGAAACATGCTACCTGGGATAAAGTACTTGAAGCCATTGCAGCCGCATTTGCCCCCTTCCGCAAGCAATTGCGCAGGGACATTACCCGCGAAGACGTCATAAAACTAACGGAGAAGCCCGTACGCCGCATTTACAAACTTGACATTGACGAGCTGAATGATCAGATAAAAGGACTGGAAGCTGAAATTAAAAAAGTAAAACACGATTTGGCCAACCTGGTTGACTTTGCCGTTGCTTACTACGAAGGGTTGCTGCAAAAATATGGCAAGAACCGGCAGCGCAAAACAGAAATTAAACAGTTTGATACCATACAGGCCAAACAAGTGGCCATTGCCAATGCAAAACTATATATGAACCGCGAAGACGGCTTCATAGGCACCAGTCTTAAAAAAGATGAATTTGTTCTGGATTGTTCCAGCCTCGATGACATCATTGTGTTTACCAAACGCGGTATCATGAAGGTGGTAAAAGTGGCCGACAAAACCTATATCGGCAAAGACATCCTGCATGCGGCACTTTTTACAAAGAATGACGAACGCACTACCTATAATATGGTGTATGCAGATGGTGCTACCGGTATGAGTTATGCCAAAAGATTTAATGTAACCGGCATTACCCGCGATAAAGAATATGATCTTACCAAGGGCCACGAGAAAAGCAAGGTGCATTACTTGTCTGTAAATGCAAACGGCGAAGCAGAGGTTGTAAAAATACTGCTCACACCCGGCAGTTCGGCCCGCATTAAAGAACTGGATTTTTATTTTGAGGAGATGGAGATAAAAGGCCGCAGCAGTATGGGCAACCAGGTAACCAAATACCCGGTAAAATCGGTGCGGTTTAAAGAAGCCGGCAAATCTACCCTCAGTGCCAAAAAATTATGGTTCGATGACAAGTTTGGCCGCCTGTCTGCCGAAGAAAAAGGCATTTACCTGGGCAGTTTTGATGCAGAAGACCGCATCCTCATTTTTTACAAAGATGGCAGTTACGAAATAACCGACCAGGAACTGACCCAAAGAATTGATCCGGAAAAAGTACTGGAGATACAGAAGTTTCATCCTGAAAAAATTGTAACAGCGGTTTACCTGGATAAAGAAAAAGTGCAGTATAACATCAAGCGGTTTAAAATAGAAACCACTACCCTGCACAATAAGTTTTCTTTTATAAAGGAAGGCGATGGCAATTACCTGGAAGCTGTTTCTACCGACGAAGAGCCCATACTGGCTGTGCAGAGCGGCCGTGGCGACCAGGTGCGCAAAGCGAAGTTTAAAGTAATCAAGCTGGTAGAAGTGATGGGTTGGAAAGCAGTGGGCGCCAAGCTGGTTGATTTTAGCAAGAGCGTAAAAATGGATTGGGAAAAAAAGAAGGGCGATAATAAAGATCAACCCGAATTGTTTTAATAATGCCGGCATCAGCATGTTGCTGTTTTCAGTAATATGCTGATGTATACCTGGCATTGATGCTGTAACTGGCAACAATAACCGGTACCAGCCCATTTTGCTCAAACAAAAAGAATGTAGCATAAAGTGCTGTTGCAACGGTACTGCCGGTTTGGCTGTCAGGCTAAGAAAAAGGGTTATGAAACGATTGATACCAATGGTGCTTGCAGGCATGACACTGTTTTCCTGCAGCAAGCGCAATACAGATGGCGGGCAGCTGATTACCGGCAAATGGGAGCTCAGGCAACAAATCGGGGGCATTGCTGCAAAGATTGACTATCCACCCGGTAATGGCAATCTATGTGTATTTAATGCAGACAACAGCTTCAGAACCGTACATGCAGATACAACAACTTCCTCGGGAACCTATCAAATCAAAACGTCTGCACATGCCGGAGACTGGCTGCTAGTCCTTCAATCTATCGCTAACGGACAGTTGCAAACTACCACAGACTCCGTTCGTTTTGCCAATGCCCGGTTAATTTTTTTACCAAGAGAAACCTGCTGCGATATGGCAACCACTTATTTTGAACGGCTGCAATAGCTTTTGCGGCCCCCTGCTGAAATTTTTTATTGGGAATTATACTGTCACCTTTTTTTTCGCTTCAGCACAACGGAAGAATTTTGCGTGAAACTGCTGGACAAAAATACTTCATTTCGTTTTGAGCCATCGGTAATCACCATCAGCGCAGTATTGGGCGGGTATTTGCCCAGGTTTTCTGCAAACATTGTTATCTCTGTATCAGCATGTGCACTGTCCATGGCGAGGTACATATTCAACGCCCTTTCTGAAAGGGGCTGGTGGGTTAATACGGGCACTTTATTGATAAAGATGGTAATGCTATCGCCATCAATTTCTCCATTGTCGTAAAAACTGACACGCACTGAATCGTTTTCAATTTCTATTTCCTGTTTTTTTACGGTTTTGCGTTGTTCAAAAGACACAACCAGTTTTTCCAGTTCTTTTTTCTTTTCAGCTTCTGCCGCTTTAAAGGCCGTTGAATCTGGTACTATGGGCAAAACTGCTACGGCTGTTGTATCTGTTTTTATGGCAGCCAGTGTATCTTTTGCAACCACCGGCGCTTCTTTTGTTTCGGCAGCAGTCATACGTTCAGCCATGGCTGCTGTAGTAGAAATATCTTTTGTATTAATCACCAGTTCTTCCAGGCGCGGTTTCCAGTATTTTTTGATAAGGGCAGAATTGCTTTTTATCAGGCTGTCTTGCTTTTTTTCGTCTGTATCCAGCGTGCAGCTGAAAGCCAGATCGGGACAGGTGTATTTGTATTTTTCCTGGCTCCTGAAAGAACCGCTGAGGGTAGACTTTACTTTGGAGGCAAAAAGGGTTGCATAAAAATCCATGGGGCATTCAATGCCATCTATATCCCGGTTTTTGAAATAGGCAAGCGGAAGATTTTTTATGGCCAGCATCCTCGTTTTTGGATCGTAAGTGCCTCTTACAAAATAACTCTGGTAGCCACTGCGGAAATAGTAACCAAACACCCCTTCCACATGATTGCCTTTTTGCTTAAGGATAAATTCGGTGAGGTAATTATTTGTATTGCTTCCTTTGCCACTGGGTTCTGCAAGTCCGTACCAGTTACCGGTAACAGATTGCCCCTGCATCATTACTGATGCACTCAAAAACAATAAGATGAGAGGTAAACGCATGGTATGAAGATAAGCGAATTATGGCTGATGGGAGATGATTTGAATGCTGATTTCTTTGGATGGAAACGCTTACGCCGGAAAAATATTTTCTTTAACTATTATTTCATACGGCAACAACCCTTACTGATACCCCGCCTTTGTGCATTTTGGCCGCCTAGCTATACTTGTTGAGGTATCTTTTTATTTCCCGGTCTGTATCGCGGCCTTTGATGGTTTCCCTTTTATCGTGCAGTTTTTTACCCTTGCCAATACCGATTTCTATTTTGGCCAGGTTTTTTTCGTTGAAGAAAATTTTGAGTGGCACGATTGTGTATCCTTTCTCGGTAGTTTTTGCCAGTAGCTTTTTTAACTCTCTTTTGGTTAGCAGTAATTTGCGTTCCTGGGTGGGTTCATGTTTTTGCGTAGTGCCAAAAGCATATTCAGAAATATGCAGGCTTTTTACAAACAATTCCCCATCCACAAAATAACAATAGCTGTCATTAAAACTGGCTTTGCCTGCACGCAATGCTTTTACCTCGGTACCAACCAACACCATTCCGGCCACATACGTGTCTTCAATAAAGTATTCGTGAAAAGCTGCCCTGTTTCTTAATTCTGCCATGGGTAAAGTTCAAAATATAATGGTTTAAAGTTTTAAGCTCGTATGCGGCATCATCGCCTGTTTGCCCTGTTGAAGTTGTTCAATTAACAGCAGACCTTAAACGTCTTACCCTTTAAACTAGTTTTTAAAAAGCACCAATATCGTTGCCAGTTTGTCTCTCATTTCTTTTCTGTCAACAATAAAATCGAGGAAGCCATGGTCCAGCAAGAATTCGCTGCGCTGAAAGCCTTCGGGCAAATCTTTTTTAATGGTTTCTTTAATTACACGCGGGCCGGCAAAACCAATCAGGGCACCGGGCTCTGCAATGTTTAAATCGCCCAGCATTCCAAACGAAGCAGAAATGCCACCGAAGGATGGATCTGTGAGCAAAGAGATATAAGGAATCCTGGCATCTGTGAGTTGTGAGAGTTTGCCCGAAACCTTGGCCAGCTGCATCAGTGAGAAAGCGCTTTCCATCATACGGGCACCACCGCTTTTGCAAATGATCATCAGGGGTGCGCGGTGTTCAAGGCAGTAATCCACCGCCCTGGCAATACGTTCTCCCATTACACTGCCCAGCGAACCACCAATGAACTCAAAATCCATACAGGCAATTACAAAATCATTTTCTTTTATTTTACCGGCTGCCACCCGGATAGAATCGGTAATATCTGTCTTGTTCCAGGTTTCTTCCAGCCTCTTACCGTAAGATTTCAAATCGGTAAAATGCAGGAAGTCTTTGGAACGGATGTTTTCAAACATCACCTGGTATTCATTGTTGTCGAACAGTATCTCAAAATATTCGTCGCTGCCAATGCGGTGATGATGGTTGCACTTGGGGCAGGTAAACAAATGTTCGCGCAATTCGCTTACGGTACATATATAATTACACTCCGGACATTTCACCCACAAACCTTCCGGTGCTTCTTTTTTTTCGGCCGTTGTCGTTAATATCCCCTTTTTTATGCGTTTAAACCAGGTGGTCTTAGCTTCCTCGTTCTGCCCCTCCTCACCCGCCAGGTTTGCATCAAAATCCTCCACTTTTTTTGCCATGCCATTATAGTTTAGGGCGGCTAAGATAAGAAACTACCGCCATTTAGCATGCGCTTTGCAACAAGGGCCGGTGCCCGGTAAAAAAAAAACAGAATTGTCATTGAACTACCGGTTCCTGTACTATTTTTGCAGCAATTGCTTTCACAACAGCCTTATCATCAATTATCAGAGAAAGCACCCTGTTTGTCATTTTAATTAATACTTCTCACATGAAATGGTCCGATTTTTTTACTTCTTCGGTAGGCAAAAAGTTAATCATGGCGCTGACCGGTCTCTCGCTCATCACATTCTTAGTTGTTCATGCCGGTTTAAATGCCTGTATCTGGGCCAATGACGGTGGAGAAATGTTTAATAAAGCCGCTCATTTTATGGGCAGTATGGTGGTCATCCGTATTCTTGAAATTGGCTTGTTTGCGGGTATCTTTCTGCACATTATACAGGGCTATGTGCTTACGGCACAAAACAACAAAAACAGACCGGTAAAATACGCAGTTAATTATGGCAACAGTGGCAGCAAATGGTATAGCCGCAGCATGGGCTTGCTGGGTACCCTGCTCTTGTTATTCCTGATTATGCACATCTATCATTTCTGGACACCGAGCAGGTTGGGTGGTATTTTCGGCATTCATTCGCTGGAACCCGTTACCTATATGGATGGCCGTGAAATTCATAACCTGTATGCAGAAATGCTGAAAGTGTTTCAGGGCAATATTATAATTGTTGTTTTGTACGTTCTCGGCTGCATCTCGCTGGCTTATCATTTAATGCACGGTTTCCTGAGCGCATGCAGAACTTTGGGTGTACACAATAAAAGATACATCGCTTTAATCAAGGCCACCGGCATGGGTTTTTCTATCATTGTACCACTGGTGTTTGCCATGATGCCCATTAGTATGTATATGGGTTGGGTGAACTAGTGGCATGAGATCGTGAGTAGCTTTGCGCTGCAAAAAATCGACTGACGGCACACGAGTGTAAGTAAATTCAATATTTTGAACCATCATTTTTACATTAGCACATTTTCACATTTTACGTTATGCTGAATTCAAAAATACCTTCCGGTCCGCTGGATGCAAAATGGACAGATTACAAAGGCCATGTAAAACTGGTGAACCCCGCCAATAAAAGAAAGATTGAAGTGATTGTAGTGGGTACAGGTTTGGCCGGTGCATCCGCAGCTGCTGCGCTGGGCGAACTGGGCTATAAAGTAAAAGCCTATTGTTTCCAGGATTCTCCGCGCAGGGCACATAGCATTGCAGCGCAGGGCGGCATCAACGCAGCTAAAAATTACCAAAACGATGGAGATTCTGTATTTCGCCTGTTTTATGATACTGTTAAAGGGGGCGATTACCGCGCACGCGAAGGCAATGTACACCGGCTTGCAGAAGTAAGTGCCAATATCATTGACCAGTGTGTGGCGCAGGGTGTTCCTTTTGCAAGAGAATATGGCGGATTGCTGAGCAACCGCAGTTTTGGTGGCACACAGGTACAACGCACCTTTTATGCAGCGGGCCAAACCGGTCAGCAATTGCTGATTGGCGCCTACCAGGCCCTGGAACGCCAGGTGGCCCTGGGCAATGTAAAAATGTATGCCCGCCATGAAATGCTGGATGTGGTAACCATCGATGGCAAAGCCCGTGGCATCATCACCCGCAACCTCATCAGCGGCGAACTGGAAAGACATTTCGGTCATGCAGTACTGTTATGTACCGGAGGCTACGGCAACGTGTTTTATTTAAGCACCAATGCCATGGGCAGCAATGTAACAGCCGCCTGGAAGGCCCACAAAAAAGGCGCCTTGTTTGCAAATCCCTGCTTTACACAAATACATCCTACCTGCATACCCGTTAGTGGCGACCACCAGAGCAAACTAACCCTGATGAGTGAGAGTTTGCGCAATGATGGCCGCATCTGGGTGCCTAAAAAACAGGGCGATACAAGAAAAGGCAATGAAATACCCGAAGAAGAAAGAGATTACTACCTCGAAAGAAGGTACCCGGCATTCGGTAACCTGGTTCCGAGAGACGTAGCCTCCCGTGCTGCCAAAGAAAGATGCGATGCCGGTTATGGCGTTGGCTCTTCCAAACAGGCAGTATTCCTTGATTTTGCGGCTGCTATTGAACGTTATGGCAAGATAGAATGCGGTATCCAGGGCAAAGAAAATGCCTCCAAAGAAGAAGTGATTCAACTGGGTAAAGACGTAGTAAAAGAAAAATACGGCAACCTGTTTGATATGTATGAAAAAATAACCGGCGAAAATCCGTATGAACAACCCATGCGCATTTACCCGGCTGTGCATTATACCATGGGCGGTCTGTGGGTGGATTACGAATTGCAAACCACCGTTCCTGGTCTGTATTCTTTGGGGGAAGCCAATTTCAGCGACCATGGTGCCAACCGCCTCGGTGCTTCTGCGCTGATGCAGGGTTTGGCCGATGGCTATTTTGTAATACCCTACACCGTGGGCAATTACCTGGCCGATGAAATCCGCACCAATGCCATTGCCACCGACCATCCTGCTTTTGTGGAAACAGAAAAAGCCGTGGCCGAAAGAATCCAGCGACTGATGAACATCAATGGCAAACAAACAGTAGAAAGTTTTCACAAACGCCTGGGCAAAATTATGTGGGAGAAATGCGGCATGGCACGCAATGAAGCAGGTTTGAAAGAAGCCATTGCTGAAATACAGCAGCTGAAAAAAGAATTCTGGAGCGATGTGAAAATACCCGGAGAAATAGCCAGCATGAACCCTGAACTTGATAAAGCCAACCGCGTTGCCGACTTTATTGAACTGGGTGAGCTGATGTGCAAAGATGCATTGAACCGCAACGAAAGCTGCGGCGGCCATTTTCGCGAAGAAAGCCAGACCGAAGAAGGCGAAGCCAAACGCGATGATGTTAATTACGCCTACGTGGCAGCCTGGGAACTAAAAGGAGAAAGCGAATGGGAACTGCACAAAGAAAATCTGGAGTTTGAAGTGGCCAAACCAAGTCAAAGAAGCTACAAGTAAGCGAATGAGGAAATGAGTGAATGTGAAAATGAAAACCG